>OEIV010000851.1_pt1 | contig 15422 bp, 11 predicted proteins | sample 1539231 | NCBI WGS metagenome assembly OEIV01 (sample SAMN03794762, study PRJEB22550) | activated sludge metagenome | feature: wastewater treatment plant; material: activated sludge; isolation source: Wastewater treatment plant of a petroleum refinery complex | place: Argentina: Buenos Aires ...
ATAAAAGAACAATTGGCAGTATCTCTAAAAAGATAAATCTGAAACCAGGGGAATATTACCAGGCAGAGTTAACTGAATTTTATAAAAGTGAACCAGGTTTTTTAGAAAATATATTTCAAAATGTTAGCAATAAATATGATGAGATATTTGATCTAGATGAGAATTGGAATGAACTACGAGTGGTGATATTATGGAATCACTACGCAAAAGGAGCTGCATATAATGATCAGGCATCTTTGGCGTCTGTGTTCCAAAGTGTTAACGTAACAATCGATACAATATTTTCTGGTCAGCAAATCGATTTAAGTAAATACAACTTATTAATTGTCCCATATACTTCTGTGGAATCGCTAAAGCCAACCGACTATAATATTATAACCAACTTTGTAAAAGGTGGTGGAAATATTATTACAGATACCAAAAATTATCTATCTGAAGAACTGGGCATCAAGCACACTTCTACGCAAATTAAGGTTGAGGGTATTCGTGATAATATTTTTCACGAAGAAAAGATTGTTTGGAGTGATCCGGAACTAGTAAACAAGTTTGAAACAAATGATGTTGATGAGATATTCTGTTTTGATCAAGCTACTGAATTCCCAATGGTTATTGGTAAAAAACATGGCAATGGAAAAGTAATATACATTAGCTCTAAATTCGATCCTCATTCGCAGTTAGGCTACAGTCACTATCCATATTTGTTAGAATATGTAAGAAAATATTTCAAGCTAAAACCAACAATCAAAAAAAATAGTTTAGAGGTTTATTTTGATCCTGGTTTCAGATCGAAGATCAGTATTGAAAAATTGGTTAAGCAATGGGTAAAACAAGGAATTAGAATTATACATGCTGCAGGCTGGCATCAATATCCCAAATACACATACGATTATAAAACTCTAATCAAACTTGCACATGCAAATGGTATTCTGGTTTACGCTTGGTTAGAACCGCCACAGGTAAGTCTAAAATTCTGGGTAGAACATCCAGAATGGAGAGAAAAAAACTTTTTAGGTGAGGATGTAAGACCTTCGTGGCGATATCCTGTAGCTCTTACGGATGCACAATGTGTAAATACTATGAAGAACGAATTTGTTAAGTTTCTTGAAAGTTATGATTGGGACGGAGTTAATTTAGCAGAACTGTATTTTGAGGCTGGATTAGGCTTTAAAAGTCCAAATCTTTTTACTCCAATGCATCATTCGGCTCAACAAGAGGTCAAAGGAAAATATAACATAGATCTTACTAAAATATTTGAGCCAACATCAAAATATTATTGGGAAGACAATTTACAGGTAACAAAAAACATAGTTGATTATAGAGTTAATAAGCTTAACCAAGTTTATGAAACACTTTTAACATCATTCCAGACTATTGCAGATAGAAAAAAGGGATTCCAAATCATTGTTACAGCAATGGATAGTTATGGCTCACCTGAACTTCGTGAATATATTGCTGATGACATGGATAATGTTCTAAAGCTGCAAATGAAATATGATTTTATACTGCAAGTTGAAGACCCTCAGAATCTGTGGTCAACAAATCCAACCAGATATTATGATATTGGAAAACAATATCTGGAAAAGATGAGTGATAAAAGTAAATTGATGCTGGATCTAAACATTCTGAAATTCAGAAATGAAAATGATGTAATACCTTTTCCAACATTAACACAGACCGGTACTGAAAGTTTTCATATGGTTCGTTCTGCTTCTCTGGGCGCACCAAGATTAACTATTTATTCGGAATCAAGTGTTAATCCTCAGGATCTTTATTACATGCCTTATGCTTTAGCAGGTGAAGTTAAATATAAAGTCACCAAGGAAGGATTTGAATATTATTCACCTACTTCTTTTATTTTAGAATTACCCAAAAGCATTATGAGTATAAGTCTAGACAATAAAACGATTTCGCCGGGTAGAAATAATTCATTTATTATACCTTCCGGAACTCATCTTATTAATTTTAACAAAAGTGAAGACCAGTTTAATCCAACTGAGTTACAGACAAAAGTGCTTTCGTTCACCGGTAATCTTATCTCAATCAATTATGGTTATCAAGATTTATCTTTTACTTACGAGTCTGACACAAGAACAATTATTTCGCTAAATCGTATTCCAACATTTGTGAAAGTCGACGGGAAAGATTTTAGCTTTAAAATTATGAAAGGTGATGATTGTTACAGCATTTTCTTACCAGTAGGCAAACACAATGTCGATTTAACAGTTGGTGATGCTTTTTCAAAAGGTGTAAACCTAACAAGTTTCTGGTCTTCAACAGGCATAGCACTATTTGGAACATTTTCGATTGTTCTGCTTTTAATAATGTTTTTATCAGTAAAATATTTAAACCGTAAGTACAGACTGCAAGAGATTAGACAATGACAAATTTAGAATTAGATCTTAGTGTATTATTTCTTATAACAGTTATACTTATCTGGTTTATGATTGCATATCAATTTGTGTTGACTGTGTTTGGATATATTAATTATTTAAAGTCGTTTAAGGAAAAAAGGTTTGTTGACGAAAATCATTTTGATTTGCCAACTTGTTCAATATTAATTCCGGCTCATAATGAGGAGAAAGTCATCGGGCGAACAATAGAATCAATGCTGCAACTGGATTATCCCAAAGACAAACTCAAAATAATTGTTATTAATGATGGATCTGTAGATTCCACAAAGCAAATAATTAATCAATTTGTTTTGGATGATGATCGAGTTGTTTTGTTTGATGTTCCTAAAGGTTTGGGTGGAAAAGGTAAATCCCGGGCACTTAATCTTGCTTTAGAAACTGTTGAATCAGAAACAATTGCAATTTATGATGCCGATAATACTCCTGACAAAAACGCACTTAAATATTTGGCAGCACAGCTTATCCTAAATAAAGAACTTGGTGCTGTACTAGGCAAATTTAGAACAATTAATAAAAATCAAAATTTACTTACAAAATTTATAAACATTGAAACTCTAAGCTTTCAGTCTATGCTTCAGGCAGGAAGATGGCAAATTCATAGAATTGCAACTTTACCTGGAACTAATTTCATTATGTGGACTGACTTAATCAGAAAACTTAATGGCTGGGATGAAGAAGCGCTTACTGAGGATTCTGAATTAAGTATAAGAATTTATCAGGAAGGATATAAAATAAAATATATACCATACTCTGTAACATATGAACAGGAACCGCAGGAATGGAAGGTGTGGATAAAACAGCGGTTAAGATGGGTCAGAGGGAATCATTATGTAATTTCAAAGTTCTTTAAACAGATACCGCATTTTAAAAATAAGCGTCTTGCTTTTGATTTACTTTACAATCTTGCACTCTACTACATCTTTTTCTTTGCAATACTATTCTCAGATTTCCTTTTCATAATAAGTGCAATGGATTTGGTAAGCATGTCATTGCCTGGTCCTTATACAATAGTATGGGTAATGGCATTTATTCTTTTCATATTTGAGATAATAGTATCAATTTCTTACGATGAAGAAGATTCTTTAGGAAAGATTTGGCTTATTGTATTAATGTATTTCAGTTATTGCCAGTTATGGATTTACCTTGTTATTAAATCATTTTACATAGAATACATTAAAAAAGAAAAACACATTTGGGATAAAACAGTAAGATTTGATTTAGCACCTGAAAAGAAAATCGAATGAAATTAAAAGCAATAATATTGAAATTAATAATATTATTTACTGTAACAAGTCATGCACAGCTATCTATTTATAGTTCGGCTAGTTACGGATACTATCAAAATCCACTCTATAATTTTCAGGAGCTCGATGATCAACTAAAGCAAACATATACTGAATTAGCGTACTCGAAAGAATTTGATCGCTCAAAATTAAACTTAAGTTACATTAGCGGCTTGGTTTTGTTTAACCGATTTGAAGATAGAAACTATTATGAGCATAATTTAACATCAACATACTTGCTCAATTTTAAGGAAGTTAAGGCTGATACTGACTATCCTGAAATTGTTTCAAATGATTCAATTAGTCCATTATTAATACTTTCCCTTAAAGTTGGGGGACGACATGATAAAGAAATTTTCCAAGACTTTAATAATTTTGGAACAAGTGCATTGGCTGGTTATAAATTTATGATTTCAGATGACTATTATATTGAACTAACTAATACGTTTGGCTATAGAGACTACACAAATATCACAGTATTATCTAACATAACAGATATTCTGAATCTTCAAATAGGGAATAAATTTAGCGGCACATTTAAATATGGCCTTAATATCTCGGGTGGTTTTAAATATTATACAGAATCAATTTATGATACAAGTAAATTTGAAGTTGAAAGAAGTTTTACGATTAAGTACACCGGTAAAGGAAAAACAGGGGCTAAAATAAAAGTTCCATCAGAAAAGGGGATTCTAATTTCCCCGATGGAGAATGGTACTGCTCAATTTGTAGCCGATATATTTATGCGCACTCATTGGGGAAAAACTGCTCTTCAAACAAATATTTTGTATAGATATAATCCTAACACATTAGTTAGGTACCTGGCACAATACTCCAACACAACCTTTCTAACAGAAGATATTTATAATGATTATTTCAGTTATGAGGGATTTGAAATAAGATCCGAATTTACTCAAAAGTTATTTTACGATATTGAAATAAAACTTGATTTATTGTTTCAACAAAAACTATTTGGTGCACCTGCACTGGATTTAGTTGGAACTAAAACTGCAGAACAACGAGTTGATTTGCGGGCATTTAGTGAATTATATATTTCGCGATATTTTAATTTATCAGAAAATTTAGGAATGGGGGTTGCTCTTAGTTCCGGCTTCGTACGTAACCAATCAAATGATGCATACAATGATTTTTCTTCTTACTACATTTCTTTATCCATTGGCTTCGGCTTTTATACGGAGTTTTAAATGTTTAATAAAATTATACTTTTTATTTATTCAATTTGTACACTTACTATTGCAGGCGATTGGAATTGGCAATATCCAAAACCCCAGGGAAATAATTTATGGGCTATAGAATTTTATAATGAACACTATGGATATGCAGTTGGTGAATGGGGAACCATTTTATTTTCTTCAGATCATGGATTAACCTGGGAAATACAATATGAAGGAGTTACAGACAACTTACGAGATATTGCTTTAGCAGATTCTATTACAGCCTGGATTGTTGGTGATAATGGAATGATTTTAAAAACTACTAACAACGGATTTAATTGGATTGAACAAAACAGTGGGATACAAAACGGACTAAATGCTGTTTGTTTTTGGGATAAAAATAATGGGTGGGCAGTTGGTGACAATAAAAAAATTATCAAAACAAGTGATGGTGGAACTAATTGGATAATTCAAGTTGTGCCGCTAATACCAAATAACATAAGTTTTAACAGTGTTCATTTTATTAGTTTAACAGAAGGTTGGATCGTTGGGTCTGCAGGATATATACTTCATACAATAAATGGAGGAACAGATTGGATTGTTCAAAAGAATACAGGGACAACATTGCAGCAAATACGATTTGTTAACTCTACGACAGGTTTTGCGGTTGGCATAAACGGTTCAATTTTTAAAACAACTAATTCTGGAACAAACTGGAATTCAATAACTTCAAATACCACGCTCGGATTAAATGATATTCTATATTCTACAATTTCTGATTACTGGATTGTAGGGGATAATGGAACTATTCTTAAGTCATCAAATTCAGGATCATCTTGGTCATCTGAAAATCTGGATACTTATGCCTCAATACATCATATCTCCCAATTTTCAGGAATAAAATTTATTGCTGGTGAATATGGTCTATTAGCCCAAAAGAATAACTCAGACCCTTGGAATTTTTGGAATAAAGGAATGAACATAAGTGTTAACTGGATAACGTTTTCAGACGGTGTGAATGGATTTGGTGTGGGACAGTATGGAAGAATTATAAAAACCATTGATGGCGGAAAAATTTGGAATGATGTTTACAACGGAATTACAGGTGATTCATTCTACGGTGCAGATATGTCTGATCAAAATAATTTATGGCTGGTAGGTGATCTGGGGGTCCTTCTACATACTTCAAATGGCGGCACTAGTTGGATTCAACAGACAACAAATACAACAAACACATTATTAAGTATTAGTTTTGTTGATGGAAATAATGGTTGGGCTGTTGGAGATTTAGGAGAATTGATCCATACTTCAAACGGAGGAGTAACCTGGGTCAAACAAAATTCCGGTACAAGTAAATTACTTTTTGGTGTTACCTTTAAAGATTTAAATAATGGCTGGATAACAGGAGAAGATGGTTTGATATTGCGTACTACGGATGGTGGAAATAATTGGAGTCAACAATTCAGTACTACAACCAATGCCCTTTTTTATCCATCCTTTATTAATTTGAATATTGGATATTGTGCTGGTTCATTTGGAACTATATTGAAAACAACAAACGGCGGAGGGACTTGGGCTGCATTAGTTAGTAACACGACCAATAATATTTATTTAGTAAGCGGAGTTTCAGAAAATTCAATTTGGGCGGTTGGAGATAGCGGAATGGTTCTTCATAGCATCAACGGTGGATTAAACTGGTTGAAGGAATTTTCAAAAACCGGATATGATTTATTTGGATTAGATGTAATTAGTGACTCAGTTGCATTCATTGCAGGGGATAATGGAACTGTCCTCGTAACAGGTAATTCAGAATACATTCTGGATATTCAGGAAGAAGATTTTACTAATACTCAAATCCCAACAAACATAACCTTATATCAGAATTATCCAAATCCTTTTAATCCTTCAACTAGAATAAAATTTTCAATTATACACAGTGATCATGTAGCGATGAAGATATTTGATATTTTAGGTAAAGAAATTGAAACTTTATTAGAAGAAGAATTATCGCCAGGAATTTATGAGATAAATTGGGATGCCTCAACTTTACCTGCAGGAGTTTATTTTTATAGATTGCAGGTTGGTTCATTTGTTCAAACAAAGAAGACAATTATATTAAAATAAGTAGTTAATAAGGGTCGTATCAAGAATCTGGAATTATGGTATTAGTCACAATTCTGCTAGCTAAAGGTTAATAATTAGTTTGATAGTGCTATCTTTATCAATTAATAATTTTCGACCATTTAGTCGTATGTCACTGTATTTGTCGAGAGTGTCTTTTGTATTGTTTCCTTTTCATTGAGCAATGTTAATAATTTAAATGGCATTTATATTGCTAAATTCAATCAGAGGTTTATATGAAAACAATTTTAACAATCGTATTACTTTCAGCAGGGCTGATATACAGCCAGACGATTTCTGATTCAACCCAAACTAGAAAAAAGAATCAGGAACGTGAACAGGTTCAGAATCAAAATCCTGAAATGAAGAAAAATCAGGAACAGATAGGACCAAAAGGTAATCCGCAAACTGATGTGAAAGAAAATCGCAAAAAGAAAGATGTTTTTATTGATAAAGACGGAGATGGTATTTGCGATTCCAGACAAAGCGGAATGAGTTTTAATAAGATGAGAAAAAGACAAGGTTCGGGACAGAAAGGTCCTGGTGGCCCGGGTGGAAGTGGTAATGGCAGCACAAGTGGCAATGGTTATGGTGGGGGACGATAATTCTTCTTAAATCAACTTATGAATAAACAGATCAGTTCAATAATAATACTATCTATTCTTGTTATAACCTCAGCACAGGCCCAGTTTAACTTCTATACTTATTATCAGGGGATTTACGATGATAATATTTATAACACAAGTGAAAACGTTTCTGATTTTATTAACAGTATATCTTTTGGTTCAGCATACAATATTGAATCTGAATTAAACAACCTCCAAATTTATTATGAGGGAAGTTTAAATTATTTTCAAACCGTAACCGCAAAGACATTTAATACGCATCGAATTGGGTTAGTTGAAACACATTTATTTTCTATTGACGATAATCCATTAAATGCGGGGATTAATTATTCTTTCAGGAATAACAGGGACGAATATGAAGTTTATGATTTTGATCAGATTTCTGCATACGTAAATTACCGTCACTCTATCAGTGAAAGTGATTTTATTCTACCAGGTTATATTTTCAATAGAAATTCTTATAATAATTTTACTTTGTATTCACATAATGAACATAGATTGTTCTTAACCTGGATATCAAACTTTGAAACTCAAACATCACTTAGTTTAAATGCCGAATATTTGATCAAGCAATATTTTGAAGAGTATGATTATGAAGACTATTTAAATGAAGCTTCAGTATTTAAGCTTAGAGTTAATATCGGGCAATCATTGGATGATCTTACGGGATTAAATGGTTATGTGATCTATCAAAAAAATCTATCCGAGGGCAGCCGATATGTAATTAGTGACTCATTGATTTATTATGAGGAAGAAATATTTAACGATATTTATTCTTATGATGGAGTTGAAACGGGATTGGGTTTTAGACACTACTTTAATGAAAATATAGAGTTGAATCTAGAAGCAAAATATTTGATTAGAAATTATTCTTCTCTTCCTGCAGTTGATAAAAATGGCATTGAATTAACTTCTATGCGTGAAGATACTCAATTTGGATTCGGAGCTGGAATTGTTTTTGATCTTAGTAAAATGATGAAGGGATTATCTTTATCTGCATCATGGAATTATATCAAAAACAAATCGAATGACTACTACTACAAATACTCTAATCAAATTATTTCTTTTTCACTAGATTATGATTTTTAATACTTAAGGTTGTCATTGCGAATCCCGAAGGGATGAAGCAAGCTGTTAATATTTTACAATCGTAAGTTGTTTAGATTGCTTCACTCGAAGACTCGCTCGCAATGACTAATTGATATCATCCAAATTTTTTAATACCATACTTCTGCATTTTATAACGCAGATTTCTTTCTGTCAAACCAAGTATTCTTCCCGCTTGTGATTGATTGCCATTTGCGCTGCTCAATGCGTCAAAAATCAATTTCTTTTCTAACTCTTCAACCTGATCGATTAAGCTACCGGTTTCTATTTGTGGGATCTCTTTTTCACCTTTAAATCCCTTAACAACATTTGGTAAATCATTCAAAGTTATTGCTTCACTGCGACAGAGGACAACGGCACGTTCGATAATGTTTTCTAACTCGCGTACATTTCCGGGAAAATTATATTTTATTAATGAATCGACAGCTTCTTTTGATAATGTAAGTTTATTTCTATTGTTTTCTTTAGCGTACTTCTCAATAAAATAATCAATCAAAGGAAGAATATCTTCTCTTCGTTCGCGCAAAGGAGGAATGTGAAGCGATACAATATTTAATCTATAGTACAAATCTTCTCGAAAACTTCCGTCTTTAATTTTTTCTTCAAGATTCTGATGTGTAGCCGCCATTATTCTAACATCAATATTAATATTTTCTGAAGATCCCACTCTTTCGATCTGATGTTCCTGTAGTACGCGAAGTAATTTAACTTGTAAATTAATTGGAATATCACCAATCTCATCTAAGAAAATTGTTCCACCATCTGCGAGTTCAAATCTACCTTTCTTTGCTTTATCTGCCCCTGTAAATGCTCCCTTTTCATGTCCGAATAATTCACTCTCCAATAATGTTTCCGGTAAAGCTGGAATATTTACAGCAATAAATGGTTTTTCTTTTCTTGGACTTACATAATGGATTGATTTTGCTAATACTTCTTTTCCTGTTCCGCTTTCACCGGTAATTAAAATAGTTGCTTTGCTGTCGGCTGCTCTGGCGGCTACACTTAAGACTTCTTCCATCTTTGCAGAATGTGAAATAAACGAATCAATCTTAAATTTTTCTTTAAGCTGATTTTTTAGGATCTGAATTTCTGATTTTAAATTATTATGCTCAATAATTCTTTCAATCATTAAATCCAACTCATCAAGATCCACGGGTTTGGAAATATAATCAAATGCTCCAAGTCTCATTGCTTTAACTGCATCTTCAATTGTGCCGTATGCAGTTAAGATTACAAAACTAGTTTCGGGATTTATCTTTTTAACATCTTCTAAAACTTCTAATCCTGTTTTATCCGGCATCTTGAAATCAGAAAGAACAATATCTATAAGATTGTTTTGAACAGTTTTTATTCCTTCTGTACCTGATGAAGCTGAATATATTTTGTAACCTTTTTTTTCGAGATATCCCTTAAGAATACTTCTCTGGGCATCTTCATCATCAACGATTAATATTGAGTAATCTTTCATAGTGTTGGTAAAATAATTTTAATTGTAGTTCCATTGTTGACTATGCTCGAAACAGAAATTGATCCGTTATGTTGAGAAATAATTTTTTGTGATATACTTAGTCCCAAACCATTACCATCTTTTTTTGTGGTAAAGTATAAATCAAAAATTTTTTTCTGCTGCTCTGGAGAAATTCCAATTCCATTGTCTGAAACCTGAATAATAAAAGCTTTTTTTGCTTTAAAGTATTTAACTATTACTTCTCCACCATTACTAACTGCATCAAAAGAGTTTTGAACAATATTTAATAATGTTTGTTTAATTAAATCCGGGTCAAACTTAATATTTAAAGAATCATCTTTTTGTAAGATGAACTTAATTGCTTTTTGTTTCGCCTGATCTTCAAATAAATGAAAGACTTCTTCAAAGTATGGTTTAAGCTCAACTGGTTTTAGATTTAACTCAATCGGTTTAGCATAATTTAAGAATTGAGTAATAATTTTATTAACTCTATTAACTTCAGTTCTTAAAAGCTGAGTAATATCATTATACTCTGTTTGGCTGGAAGTTGGAATAAATTCTTTATTCAGTCTTTGTGCAATCATCCCAATTGCGTTAATAGGGTTTCTAATTTCGTGCGCAACTCCCGATGCAAGTTCACCCATTGCAGAAAGCTTTTCATTTTTCTTGGCTTCGTCTTCAAGTCGCTTTGTATCAGTTAAATCTTTAATAACAATCGTAAACTTTACCTGATTAGAATGCGGATCATCCAACTGAGAAATGCTAAATGATAGATGCTTTAACTCACCGAATAAATTAATTTCTTTTTCAAAGACAGGTGTTACATCAACCGAATCGTTACTACCAAGAAATTCCAAACGTCCTTCAGCAATTGAATTGATTTTGCTATTCAAAACATCATTAGAGTTTACCTTAAATAATTCTTCGGCAGACTTGTTAAATAATGTTATATTATTTTCTTTATCTAAAACAATTACTGCTTCACTCATATTTTCTAAAACAGAAGAAGTTAAAGTTTTAAACTTTTCATATTCATTTGATACCGATTTAAGGTTTTGCATTGTAAAAATTATACTTAGTACGATGATTGAAATAGCAGCAAGGATTAATGATATAATAATTAATCTTCTCAACATTCTGTTTTCAACGTTTCTGATATCTTCTAAAGATACGCCAAGTCTGTATATCCCAATAATTTCATCATCCAATGAAAATCTCTTTGTAACTTCGTATACTTCATGTCCTTTATGGTTAGTAGTTCTTGAGAAAACGGAATCAGAAGATAAAGCGGGAATTAAAAAATCTGAATCGTTAATTGCTTCAACAGTATCAATTTTTTCACTTGCTGCAATCACACCAATTGAATCCTGCAAAATTATGTATTCAATTCCATGATGCCTAGACATTTGCTGAAGTATAACGCCAATTCCAATTTTCTTTCTGAACTCAAGAAAGTCTTTAGCATCCATATTAACAACAATAGCCCCTTTGTGGTTCGATCTTGCAACAGCAACAGCAAATCTTTCTTCCTCTGCGAACTCAGCAGTCTTTAATCCAATTATTAGTTCATCAACATCTCCAATAAGAACCGGTTCAAGTTCTTCAAAACGATTTACAGCCTCTTCCCCATGAATATGCCCCGGTTCTGGAACCCTGTTCGATAAAATTCTATCACCCTTAGAATCAAAAATGTTTATTCTATAAAGATTATTTTCATTAGCTATTCGGATCAGTTCATTTTTACTTAAAGATTTCTCAGCATCCAATCTTTTTATCATTCTTGCATTATCCAGTAATCTATCTGCAATCAAATCCTCAATCTCATAACTGGAATTGAGAGTGTTTTTACTGCTTTGTATTACCGATTCCAGAAGTGTTGATGAGTGTTCGTAAAGCAGTTGGAAGATTTCTTTTTTACTTTGATTAAGTTCAATGTAAGATGAGACAAGCATTACAGCCGCAATCAGTAATGTAATGGAGATGATAGCCTTGGGTGAAAGTTTAAATCTTAATCTCATACTGCAAATTACTTTTTAATTATTTAGATGAAAAGAATATTAATTAAAAACATTTAATAATAATGTTCTTCGTCGAACAAGTCGCAGCACTTCGCCGTGATAGTCGAATTGCTTTAAAAACTTTGCATATCAATTAAAATTCACGAGAATAATTTCGGCACAACCTTTGGATAATCATACTCAACAAACAAACACAAACACATAAAAGGAGTTCTCAAATGAAAAAGAAAAATCTTATAAGCGTTCTCTCAACTGTAGTGCTTATGGCTGTGCTGTTCTCATCTGCAATTTTTGCCCAGGATGAACCAAAGCAGGAAAAAAATCAAGTTCAGAATCAGGTTAAGAGTGAATTAAAAACTCAAACTAAAGAACATGGCAATCAGTTTATCGATGTAAATAATGATGGTTACAACGATAATGCTCCAGATGCTGATGGTGACGGTATTCCGAATGGCAGAGATGAAAATTATACGGGTTCAAAAAATAGAAAAAATGGAAAAGGTTTTGTTGATTTGAACGGGGATGGATTAAATGACAATGCTTTTGATTCGGATGGTGATGGAATCCCGAATGGCAAAGATCCTGATTTTGTAAAACCTGAAGATGGAACCGGACAAAAAAATATGAAGGGTAAAAACAATCAGAACAAATCTGGTGGAAATAAATATGGTCCTGGAAACGGAACTGGTAATAATGGTGTTGGACCAAAAGACGGGACGGGTAATGGATCTGGTAATGGAACAGGAACTTGTGACGGTACTGGACCAAAAGGTAACCGTGGCGGAAGAAAATAAATAATTAATTAAATAAAGCGATGCTCAAAATGAGCATCGCTTTTTATACATGAAATAAAGTGAGGATAAAATGAAAAAGTTAACAGCAAAAATTCTTGGACTAGTTCTTTTTGCTTTTTTCTTAGCTGGTTGTAATGTAAACACAGATGTTATTTCACCGGAAACTGAATTATCTAAATCGGGCAATATTAATTTTATTTCACCCGATGGCGGAACATATACAGTAACACAGGAAGAGATTGATGGATTAATTCATATGAGAATTGAGGAAAAACTTGCTCGTGATGTTTATACAGCTATGGGTACAACCTACAACGCACAAGTATTCTTAAATATTAAACTTAGTGAACAAGCCCACATGACAGCAGTTAAAAGAATGCTGGACAAATATAGTATCCCAGATCCGTTAACCTCAGATGAAGTTGGCGTATTTCCAGATGCAACTTTTCAAGCACTTTACGATCAGCTTATTGCTCAAGGCAACGTTTCTTTAAACGATGCATTGCTGGTTGGTGTTGCGATTGAAGAACTTGATATTGCAGATCTTGAAGATCAGTTAACAAATGTTGTAACAAATCCGGGTATAATAAGATTATATACAAATCTTAAAGCCGGCTCAATAAGTCATCTTGCTGCCTTTAACAAAAATTTGATTGGATGTGTTAGATCTTTAGCTTCGGAGTGATAATGGATTGACCGCTAGATTGTTCTTAGTGTTTTATTTCTATTTGCCTGGAAGACGACTTAAAAAAGTCGTCTTCTATTTTACATTTAAATAAGTTAATAAGTTTTAATTTCTTTAATTTTGGAATACTCTACGGGGAGTAATAAATGTTTTCTGTTTCTGGTTCGACAAAAAATATTCAGCCTGCTTTTGTGTGGTTTATTAAAATCCGCATACTTCCCATTTCTATATCCAGCAAATCCGATATTCAAACACATTCATATTCAAAATCAAATTTCGAGGCTTTCTATGAAAATAATTAAATTACTTTCAGTCTCATTACTATTTGTTTTTATTTCTGCCGCAAATCTATTTTCTCAAACAAAAGCCGGTGCAGATGCTCTTGGATCGAGAAAATATGATGAATATAAAACACCCCAATTTTGCGGTTCATCCTGCCACGTTGATTTTTATCAGCAGTGGAAACAGGCAATGATGTCTCAAGCCTACACTCATCACTGGGATGAGATTGAATATTTTGAACTTGCTGTTCCCCATGCAGAAAAAGATCCGCTTGTTGCAGAAGTTAAAGCAGGATGCAATGGATGCCACGCACCAATTTCTTTTTTAGTCGGGGATGTTCCTCCACCAAAACCAGAAATGAATTCAAGAGCAAATGAATCTGTATCCTGCGATGTATGTCATACGGTTTCAGGATTTGAAGGCGAGATACCACATAATTTTAATTTTGTTTCTAATCCAACAGACGGCAAAACTAAATATGGCCCAAGAGGAACCGGAAATTCACCCGAGCATAAAATCATAAAGTCAGATTTTCTAAAGTCAGCGGATTTTTGCGGAACATGTCATAATGAAATGTCACCATTTGGTGTTTGGGTAAAATCAACTCATCTGGAATGGAAAGAAGGACCATATTCTAAAGAAGGTGTGCAATGCCAGAATTGCCATATGACTCAGGCAGAAGGTTATACTGCGGCAATGGGAAATAAATATCCGGATACATGGCAGCATTTATTTCATGGAGCTCACGATCCTGGAAAAGTTAAAGGAACAATTGAATTACGAATTCATCCGGATATTCGAGAAGCTGAACCCGGAGAAACTGTTAAGTTTACAGTTGCACTTTTCAATCAAAAAACAGGACACAAATTTCCTACCGGTTCGGTTGAAGATAGAATTGTTTGGATGCATGTAGAAGCGGTTGATGCAAAAGGAAATGTTTATCATCTGCCTGTTAACAAAAAAGGATTTGAGGGTGAAGAATATACAATTGGTGCGGATGTTTTAGCTTACCAGGATATGAGCATCGCAAAGAATGATCCGAACTTTAAAGGTGTGCAGCGTGATGGGATCCCAATCGGAGATAGAATTTTTAGAATGGCTTATTTCGATCCGCAAGGGCGAATGACGATTCAACAATGGAATACAAAATCACTTGGTGTTGATTACAGGCTTGGACCACGCGAAACGAAATTGGAATATTTTACATTCAATCTGCCGGATAATGTTGCACCAGGGGAGTTAAAAGTAACGGCAGTACTTAACTATCAAAAATTACTTAAACCTGTTGCTGATTTTCTTAACGTTCCTGATGAGGAAGAAGAAATAATTAAAGTTAATGAGCACTCAACTTTTATAACGGTATTACCATAAATAACTGATTGTCATTGCGATCCCGACTTCAGACGGGAGAAGCAATCTAATAATTAAATAGATTACTTCGTCGAGGACTCT
>OEIV010000853.1_pt1 | contig 15411 bp, 12 predicted proteins | sample 1539231 | NCBI WGS metagenome assembly OEIV01 (sample SAMN03794762, study PRJEB22550) | activated sludge metagenome | feature: wastewater treatment plant; material: activated sludge; isolation source: Wastewater treatment plant of a petroleum refinery complex | place: Argentina: Buenos Aires ...
CATGACGAGCGCGCCGCGACGCCACGTCCGGCGCGCCGCCAGGAAGACACCGCCACGGCCAAACGTCCCCGGCGCAGTCCGGGAGAGGCCGCCGCCGAACGTCCCCCGCGTCGGCGTTAGGAATCCTCAGTCGGCGGCGATGCTGCGGTTGCGCCCTTCGCTCTTGGCGCGGTACAGCGCGCGGTCGGCGCGATCGAACAGGCCATCGACGGTTTCGGCGTCGCGGATCTCGGCGGCGCCGATGCTGACCGTGATCTTGCCCGTGGTCGCGGCGTCCAGGCTGCAGCGCTGCGCGATGCGCTTGCGGATGCGCTCGGCGATCTGCATGCCCTTGGCGAGCGAGGTCTGGCTCAGGATCACCACGAACTCCTCGCCGCCGAAACGGAAGGCCTGGTCGTAGGGGCGCAGGCAGTCGCGCGCCTGTGTCGCCACGGCACGGATCACCTGGTCGCCGGCGCTGTGGCCGAGCGAGTCGTTGATGCGTTTGAAATGGTCGATGTCGGCAATCAGCAGCGCGAACGGCTGCCCGAAGCGCTGCGCCCGCGCCACCTCGGTGGCCAGCGCGGCGTCGAGCGCCATGCGGTTGCCGAGACCGGTCAGCGGATCCTTGCGCGCCATCAGCTTCAGGCGATGATGCTGCAACGCGTTGCCCAGCGGTGCGGCCAGCGGCGCGAGCAGCGCGGCCAGCGGTGAGTGCAACTCGTCGCGGACCTGGGCCTCGATCTGGCCGAGGTACTCGCCGTCGAGGTGCAGTCGCGAGCGCAGGGTCCGGCTGGTGCCGCGGCCGGCGACAAAGCACTCCGCCGAGTCGGGCGGCGAATAGCACAGGCCCTCGACCGGCAGCGTGAGGCGCAGTTCCTCGAGGAAGAGCTCCAGCAGCTTGCGCAGGTCCAGCTGCCGGTGCAGGCGGTTGCTCAGCTCCAGTTTCCCCAGGCCCCGCGCCCGCTGGGGCGGCGCGCCCGCCAGCGGTTGTGCCGGCCGCGCGGGCGGGTGCGGGAACTGCAGGATGTCTGCTCCGGCCATTGTCGTCGTCCGCCTGTTGCTGGGGTCGCAGGAGCGGCGAAGCGATATTCATGCCAGTGGCTGAAGTGTCGCGCGCAACCGGCGGAAAACATTGATAAAACCGGTGCGCTGCGGCTTTGCTCCACGCCTGGCGGGGGTCGATGCTGCCAGTTATTTGACGCGCATCCCCCTGCCGGGCCGCTGCCGCGCCGTCACGCGCTCAGCCGCCCTGCGCGTCCAGGGAACAGCCGGTGACGCCGCTGCTGGCCGGCCCCATCAGGTAGAGATAGGCGGCCATGATCTGCGCCGGCTGCGGGTTGCTCGCCGGGGCCTCGGCCGGATAAGCCTCGCGCCGCATCGCGGTGTTGGTCGCCCCCGGGTTGATGCAGTTGACGCGGATCGCCGAGGTGTTGACCAGTTCGTCGGCGAGCACCTGGCTCAGGCCCTCGATGCCGAACTTGGACACCGCGTAGGCGCCCCAGTACGCGCGACCGCGCCGCCCGACGCTGGAGCTGGAGAACACGATCGAGGCCTCGGGGGCCAGGCGCAGCGCCGGCATCAGTGCCCTGGTCAGCGCGAACGGCGCGTTCAGGTTGACCGCCATCACCTCGAGCCATTTCGCGGTCGGGTACTGCTCCAGCGGCGTGCGCGGTCCGAGCAGCGCGGCGTTGTGCAGCACTCCGTGCAGGCAGCCCAGGGTATCCACGATAGCCTCGCTCAGGGCGTGGTAACTCTCGTCGCCGGCGCTCTTCAGGTCGAGCAGCTGGATCACGGGCTCCGCGCCGCCGTTGGCGACGATCTCGTCGTACACCGCGTCGAGCTTGGCCTGGGTGCGCCCGAGCAGCACCACGGTGGCGCCGTGGGCGGCGAAGGCGAGCGCGGCGGCACGGCCGATGCCGTCGCCGGCCCCGGTCACGAGGATGTTGCGTCCGGCCAGCAGATCGGGCGGTGCCTGGTAGAGATGGGCGGGCTGCATGCGGGTTTGCGCTCTCAGGTGGACAGGAAATGGGTGAACAGGATGTGCGCGATTGCCGGCACCGAGTCCGCGTGGTAGTCCGCCTGCCACTGCGTGACGGCTTCGTCGGGCTCCAGGTAACCGTAGGTGGCGGCGATGGTGCGCATGCCCGCATTGCGCCCGGCCTGGATGTCGCGGGCGTGGTCGCCGACGTAGACCGCTTCCGTCACCGCGCAGCCCAGGCGCGCGCAGGCCAGCAGCAGCGGCTCGGGGTCCGGCTTGGTGCGGCTCACGTGATCCGGGCAGACCAGCACGTCGGCCGGCGGCTCGAGGCGGGCGCGCGCGAGCAGCGGTTCGGCGAGGTAGTTCGGCTTGTTGGTGACCACGCCCCAGCGGATCCCGCGCGCGGCGAGCGCCTGCAGCAGTTCGGCGATGCCGGGGAACGGCACCGTGTCGACCAGCAGGTGCGCCTCGTAGAGCGCGAGCAGGCGCTGGCGCAGCGGCTCGAAGGCCGGGTCCTCCTCGCCGATGCCGAAAGCGAGGCGCACCAGGGCGCGCGCGCCGTGCGAGACGGTGCGACGGATCGGCTCGCCGGGCAGCGGCTCGCGGCCGTGCTCGGCGCGCAGCAGGTTCACGGCGGTCACGAAATCCGGGGCGGTGTCGAGCAGGGTGCCGTCGAGATCGAACAGCACCGCGCGCAGGCGAGGGCGGGCGGCGTGCGCCATCAGCCGGGCTTGCGCGCGTGCACGAGGTAGTTCACGTCGACGTCGCGCCCGATGCTGAACGCCTGCGTGAGCGGGTTGTAGAGCATGCCCGAGATGTCCTCGGTCTGCAGCCCGGCCTGGCGCGTCCAGGCCGCGAGCTCCGAGGGGCGGATGAAGCGCGCGTAGTCGTGCGTGCCCTTGGGCAGCAGCTTCAATATGTGCTCGGCGCCGAGGATGGCGAAGGCGTAGCTCTTCGGGTTGCGGTTGATGGTCGCGAAATAGACGTCGCCGCCGGGGCGCACCAGCCGTGCGCAGGCGCGCACCAGCGAGCCGGGGTCGGGCACGTGCTCGAGCACCTCGAGGCAGGTCACGATGTCGAAGCCGCCCGGGCATTCCTCGGCCAGCGCCTCGGCGCTGGCGTGGCGATAGTCGATCTCCAGGCCCGATTCCAGCAGGTGCAGCCGCGCCACCGCGAGCGGCGCCTCGCCCATGTCGATGCCGGTGACCGTGGCGCCGCGCTGCGCCAGCGCCTCGCTGAGGATGCCGCCGCCGCAGCCCACGTCGAGCACGCGCCGGCCCGCGACCGGGGAGCGCGCATCGATGTAGTTCGCGCGCAGCGGGTTCATCTGGTGCAGCGGGCGGAAGTCGCCGGCGCGATCCCACCAGCGGCTCGCCAGCGCCTCGAACTTGGCGATTTCCGCCGCGTCGACGTTGGGTGTCGTCGTATCTGTATTCATTCGACTGGACCTGTGTTGCGATTGAGGGGCCGCGGCCTCAGCGGCCAGCGATGCGGCGCTGCCAGGCGAGCGCCTCGGCGTGCAGTTCGTCGTGCGCCAGCGTGCACAGCCGGCGTTCGGACAGCAGCGCGCGGCCCTCGACCCAGGCGTGGGTGACGGCGGCGCCGCTGCCGGTGTAGACGAGCGCCGAATGCGCGTCATATACGGGCGCACAGGCGATCCGGCGCATGTCGACGGCGATCATGTCGGCGTCCTTGCCGGGCTCCAGGCTGCCGATGCGCTCGGCCAGGCCGAGTGCCTCGGCGCCACCCAGCGTGGCCATGCGCACGGCCGCGTGCGCCGACAGCGCCGTCGGATCGCCGCTGCTGCCCTTGGCCAGCAGCGCCGCCAGGCGCATCTCGGCGAAGAGGTCGAGCGCGTTGTTGCTGGCGGCCCCGTCGGTGCCGATCGCGACATTGATGCCGGCGGCGCCCAGCGTGCGCACCGGGCAGAAGCCCGCGGCGAGCTTCAGGTTCGAGCTGGGGCAGTGCAGCACCTGGACCTGGTTGCGCACCAGCAGTTCGAGGTCCTCGGGGGCGACCTGGGTCATGTGCACGGCCTGGAAACGCGGCGACAGCAGGCCGAGTCCCTCGAGGCGCGCCAGCGGGCGGCAGCCGTGGTGCGCGATCGCCTCGTGCACTTCCCCGGCCGTTTCGTGCACGTGCATCTGCACCGCGCTGTCGAGCTCCGCGGCGAGCATGGCCACGCGCGCCAGGGTCTGGTCGCTGGTGGTGTAGGGCGCATGGGGGCCGAAAGCGAAGGAGAGCCGCGGGCAGCTGCGATAGTCGTCGCGCACCTGCAGCCCCTTGGCCAGGTACTCGTCGGCGTTCGCGCCCCAGGCGCTGGGTTGTTCGAGGATCGGGAAGGCGATCTGGGCGCGGAAACCCGCTTCCACCACGGTCGCGGCGGCCACGTCGGGGAAGAAGTACATGTCGCTGGCGCAGGTGGTGCCGCTGGCCAGCATCTCGGCGATCGCGAGCCGCGTGCCGGTGCGCACGAAGTCCTCGCCCATCCAGCGTGCCTCGGCCGGCCAGATATGCTCCTGCAGCCAGTCCATCAGCGTGTGGTCGTCGGCGAGCCCGCGCAGCAGCGTCATCGCGGCGTGGCCGTGGGTGTTCACCAGGCCGGGCATCAGCAGGTGGTCGTCCAGGGCCGTCTCGAGCGGGGCGTGGAACGCCCCGGCCACCCGGTCGCCGGGGACGATGGCCACGATACGCCCGTCGCGCAGCGCGACGGCATGGTGCTCCAGCACGGTATCGCGCGGGTTCACCGGCAGGATCCAGCGCGCGCGGATGATCTGGTCGACGTTCTCCAATACCCCTCCCGGGTGGCTCGGGTGCCCAAGGCGGCGGCAAGTATAACCGCAAGCCCGCGCCCCGGAGGCGTGCGCGGCGGGGGTGACGCCGGTTAGCCCCGCGGCGGGGGGCTGTGCTATGATGCCGCCCTTTTGAAGCCGCCGAAATCCGCGCGCGACAGCCTGCTGCCGCAGTCCCGGTGTTGGCCGAATCCATAGACTTTTCAGGTTGTTATGGGCGAATTAGCAAAAGAAATCGTACCGGTCAGCATTGAAGGTGAGTTGCGCCAGTCCTACCTCGATTACGCCATGAGCGTGATCGTGGGGCGGGCGCTGCCGGACGTGCGCGACGGCCTGAAGCCGGTGCACCGCCGCGTGCTGTTCGCGATGAGCGAACTGGGCAACGACTGGAACAAGGCCTACAAGAAGTCGGCCCGCATCGTGGGCGACGTGATCGGCAAGTACCACCCGCACGGTGACTCGGCGGTCTACGACACCATCGTGCGCATGGCGCAGCCCTTCTCGATGCGCTACGTGCTGGTCGACGGACAGGGCAACTTCGGCTCGGTCGACGGCGACTCGGCGGCGGCGATGCGTTACACCGAGATCCGCATGCGCAAGATCGCGCACGAGCTGATCGCCGACCTCGACAAGGAAACCGTGGATTTCGTGCCGAACTACGACGGCACCGAGATGATCCCCGCCGTGTTCCCCACGCGCATCCCGAACCTGCTGGTCAACGGCTCCTCGGGCATCGCGGTCGGCATGGCGACCAACATCCCGCCGCACAACCTCGGTGAAGTGGTACGCGCCTGCCTGGCGTTGATCGACAACCCGGAGCTCGAGATCGATGACCTGATCGAGATCATCCCGGGGCCGGACTTCCCGACCGGCGGCATCATCAACGGCCGCCAGGGCATCGTCGAGGCCTACCGCACGGGGCGCGGGCGCATCTACGTGCGCGCGCGCGCCGAGGTGATCACCGACGACGGCAGCGGTCGCGAAACGATCATCATCACCGAGATCCCCTACCAGCTGAACAAGGCGCGGCTGATCGAGAAGATCGCCGAGCTGGTCAAGGAAAAGCGCATCGAGGGCATCTCGGAGCTGCGCGACGAGTCCGACAAGGACGGCCTGCGCGTGGTGATCGAGCTGCGCCGCGGCGAGTCCGGCGAGGTGGTGCTGAACAACCTCTATGCCCAGACCCAGCTCGAGAGCGTGTTCGGCATCAACGTGGTGGCGCTGGTCGACGGCCAGCCGCGCACGCTGAACCTCAAGGAGCTGCTGGAGGCCTTCCTGCGCCACCGCCGCGAGGTGGTGACGCGGCGCACCGTGTACCTGCTGCGCAAGGCGCGCGAGCGCGGCCACGTGCTGGAAGGCCTCGCGATCGCGCTGGCCAACATCGACGCGGTGATCGAGCTGATCCGCAATTCGTCCAACCCCGGCGAGGCGCGCGAACGCCTGGTGGCGCGCGCCTGGGAGCCGGGCTCGGTGCTGTTGATGCTCGAGAAGGCTGGCCCCGATGCCTGCCGCCCCGAGGACCTGTCGCGCGAATTCGGGCTGCGCGAGGGCAGCTACCACCTCTCGCCCGAGCAGGCTCAGGCGATCCTGGACCTGCGCCTGCACCGCCTGACCGGCCTCGAACACGAGAAGCTGCTCGAGGAATACCAGCAGAAGCTCGCCGAGATCGCCGACTATCTCGATATCCTCGGCGACCCGGCTCGCCTGATGCGCGTGATCCGCGAGGAGCTCGAGAAGGTCGTGGCCGACTACGGCGACAAGCGCCTCACCGAGATCGTCTCCAGCCGGCTCGATCTCACGCGCGAGGACCTGATCCCCCAGGAAGAGCGCGTGGTGACGGTGTCGTTCAGCGGTTACGCCAAGTCGCAGCCGCTCGATGCCTACCAGTCGCAGCGCCGCGGCGGCGTCGGCCGCTCGGGGGCGCCGGTGCGCGAGGAGGACTCGATCGAGCACCTGCTGGTCGCCAACTCGCACCACACCATCCTGTGCTTCTCGAACCGCGGGCGCGTGTTCTGGCTCAAGGTCTACGAGATCCCGGTCGCCTCGCGCGGCGCCAAGGGCCGCCCGCTGGTGAACCTGCTGCGCCTCGAGGGCGACGAGCGCATCACCTCGCTGCTGCCCGTCGCCTCCTTCGACGCCGAGCGCTTCGTGTTCATGGCGACCTCGGACGGCACGGTGAAGAAGACGCCGCTCGACGCCTTCTCGCGTCCGCGCGGCAACGGGCTGATCGCCATCGACCTCGGCGAGGACGACCACCTGGTCGGCACCGCGATCACCGACGGCAACAGCGACGTGCTGCTGTTCAGCAGCGGCGGCAAGGCGGTGCGTTTCAGGGAATCCGAGGTGCGCGCCATGGGGCGCAACGCGCACGGCGTGCGCGGCATGCGCCTGCCGCCCGGCCAGCGCGTCGTGTCGCTGATCGTGCCCGACGACAGCGCCTCGCAGGTGCTGACGCTGAGCGCCAACGGCTACGGCAAGCGCACCGTCACCGCCGACTTCCCGCGCCATTCCCGCGGCGGGCAGGGCGTGATCGCGATGCAGGCGAGCGAGCGCAATGGCGCGCTGGTGGGCGCGATCCGCGTGCTGCCGAGCGACGAGATGATGCTGATCAGCGACCAGGGCACGCTGCTGCGCACGGTGGTGGACCAGATCTCGCTGCTGAGTCGCAACACCCAGGGCGTGAAGGTCATGAACGTCCGTGATGGCGAGACGCTGGTCGGCATGGCCCGCATCGCCGAGGCCGAGGGCGCGGTGGCGGCGCACGAGGACGAGGACGGCGCCAGCGCCGCGGATCCCGCGGACGGCTGAGGCGCATTTTTTCTTTCGCACGCAACGAGGAAGGCGGAGCCATGACACGAGTATTCAATTTCTGCGCGGGACCGGCCGCGCTGCCCGAGGCGGTACTGGCGCGCGCGCGCGACGAGCTGCTCGACTGGCACGGACGCGGCCTCTCGGTGATGGAAATGAGCCACCGCGGCAAGGACATGGTCGGCATCGCGGAGAAGGCCGAGGCCGACCTGCGCGAGTTGCTCGGCATCGGCGACGACTACGCGGTGCTGTTCCTGCAGGGCGGCGCGACGGCGCAGTTCGCCGCGGTGCCGCTGAACCTGCTCGGCACGGCCGGCAAGGCCGATTACGTGAACACCGGGCAGTGGTCGGTCAAGGCCATCGCCGAGGCGCAGAAGTACTGCGAGGTCAACGTGGCGGCGAGCTCGGAAGCCACGCGATTCACCGGCGTGCCGCCGCAGTCCGTGTGGCAGCGCTCCCCCGCGGCCGCCTACCTGCACTACACGCCCAACGAGACCATCGGCGGCGTCGAGTATGGCTGGGTGCCGGAGGTGGGCGCGACACCGCTGGTCGCCGACATGTCCTCGACCATCCTGTCGCGCCCGATCGACGTGAACCGCTTCGGCGTGATCTACGCCGGCGCGCAGAAGAACATCGGTCCCGCGGGGCTGGTGCTCGTGATCGTGCGCCGTGAGCTGCTCGGGCGGCCCGATCCGCGCACGCCGGCCGTGCTCGACTGGACGCTGCAGGCGAAGAACGCCTCGATGTACAACACGCCGCCCACCTATTCCATCTACCTCGCCGGGCTGGTGTTCCAGTGGCTGAAGGACCAGGGCGGGCTCGCGGCGATGGGCGAAGTGAACCGGCGCAAGGCCGAGGCGCTGTACGGCTATATCGACGGCAGCGGCTTCTATGCCAACCCGGTCGAGAAGGCCTCGCGCTCGTGGATGAACGTGCCGTTCACGGTGGCCGACGCCGCGCTCGAGAAGCCCTTCGTCGCCGAGGCGGAAAAGGCGGGCCTGCTGTACCTCGAGGGCCACCGCTCGGTCGGCGGCATGCGCGCCAGCATCTACAACGCGGTCGGCATGGATGCGGTGAACGCGCTGATCGACTTCATGAAGGACTTCGCGGCCCGCAAGGGCTGAGCACGGCATGCCCGAGATGACCGATTCCGCCAGCGCGCTCGATCGCATCCGCGCCGAGATCGACGGCATCGACCTGCAGCTGCAGGCGCTGCTGAACCGCCGTGCCGCGTGCGCGCAGCAGGTCGCCGAGGTGAAGAAGGCCGAGCTGCTGGCGGCGCACGGCCACGTGGAGCCGGGGCAGGTGAGCTTCTACCGCCCCGAGCGCGAGGCGCAGGTGCTGCGTCGCGTGATGGCGCGCAACGACGGGCCGCTGCCGGCGACCGAGGTCGCGCACATCTTCCGCGAGATCATGTCGGCCTGCCTCGCGCTCGAGAAGCCGATGACCGTCGCGTTCCTGGGCCCCGAGGGCACGTTCACCCAGGCCGCCGCGGTGAAGCACTTCGGCTACGCCGTGCTGAGCCGTCCGCTGGCGACGATCGGCGCGGTGTTCGAGGAGGTCGAGTCGGGCGAGTCGGATTACGGCGTGGTGCCGGTGGAGAATTCCACCGAGGGCATGGTCACGCACACGCTGGACAACTTCGTGCGCTCGACGCTGAAGTTCTGCGGCGAAGTCGAGCTGCCGATCCGGCATCACCTGCTCGGCGCACCCGGCTGCCGGCTGGAAAACGTCACGCGCATCTGCGCCCACCAGCAGGCGCTCGCGCAGTGCCGCGCCTGGCTGGAGAAGAACTGGCCGCGCATCGAGCAGCAGGCGACGTCGAGCAACGCCGAGGCGGCGCGCCTGGCTGCGGCCGATGCCACGGTCGCCGCGATCGCCGGCGACATGGCGCGCGAGACCTACGGCCTGGTGACGCTGGCGGCAGGCATCCAGGACTACGCCGACAACACCACGCGCTTCCTCGTGGTCGGGCGCGAGATGGTCAAGCCGAGCGGCAGCGACAAGACCTCGATCATCGTCTCCACGCACAACAAGCCCGGCGCGCTGTTCAAGCTGCTCGAACCGTTCCAGCGCGAGCAGCTGATGCTGACGCGCATCGATACGCGGCCCTCGCGTTCCCAGCCCTGGACCTACCTCTTCTTCATCGAGTTCGAGGGCCACCAGGACGATCCGAAGGTGGCGGCCGTGCTGGCCGAGCTGGAGGAGCAGACGGTGATGCTGAAGATCCTCGGTTCCTATCCCCAGGCAGTGATCTGAGGCCATGAGCGCGCGCGTGGGCACGCTGCTCTTCGTCGGCCTGGGCCTGATCGGCGGCTCGCTGGCCGCTGCGCTGCGCGGCACCGGCTTCGCCGCCCGCATGACGGCGTTCAACCGCAATCGCGCCACGCTCGATTTCGCGCTCGGCGCCGGCCTCATCGATGCCGCGCCGGCGAGCCTCGAGGAGGCCATCGCCGAAGCCGACCTCATCGTGGTCGGCGTGCCCACGCTGAGCGTGGGCCGGATCTTCGCGGCGATCCGCGCGCACGCGCGCCCGGATGTGCTGATCACCGACGTGGCCAGCGTCAAGGGCAGCGTGGTGGCGGCCGCGCGCGAGGCCTTCGGCGCGGTGCCGCCGCGGCTCATCCCGGGGCACCCGATCGCCGGCGCGGAGAAATCCGGCGTCGAGGCGGCGCGCGCGGATCTCTTCGTGCGCCATCGCGTGATCCTGACGCCGCTCCCGGAGTCGGACCCCGAGGCCCTCGCGACGATCGACGCCATGTGGCGGCTGACCGGCGCCGAGGTGGTGCGCATGGACGTGGCCGCGCACGACCGCGTGCTCGCCATGACCAGCCACCTGCCGCACCTGCTCGCCTTCGCCCTGGTCGACAGCCTGGCCAGGCAGCCGGCGAGCGAGGAGATATTCCGCTGCGCGGCCGGGGGTTTCCGCGACTTCACGCGCATCGCCTCCAGCGACGTGGTGATGTGGCGCGACATCGCGCTGGCCAACCGCGATGCGTTGCTCGGGGCGCTGGATGGCTTCACGCACACGCTGGATGCCGTGCGCGCGGCCGTCGCGAGCGGCGACGGCGAGGAACTGGAGCAGGTGTTCGCGCGTGCGCGCGCGGCGCGCGAGCGCTACCTGCGCTGGCTCGAACAGGGCGAATCGCGCTGAATTCTTGCGGGACAATGACGGGGGCAACGTGACACAGGACGGGCGAATCGATTACATCGCGAGCGGCGGCGCCGTGCTGCGCGGCGAGCTGCGCGTGCCCGGCGACAAGTCGATCTCGCACCGCTCGATCATGCTGGGCTCGCTGGCCGAGGGTACCACCGAGGTCAGCGGTTTCCTCGAGGGCGAGGACAGCCTCGCGACGCTGGCGGCCTTCCGCGCCATGGGCGTGCGCATCGAGGGGCCCGAGCAGGGACGCGTGCGCATCGAGGGCGTGGGCATGCACGGCCTGCGCGCGCCCGCGGCTGCGCTCTATCTCGGCAACTCCGGCACCTCGATGCGGCTGCTGGCCGGCCTGCTGTCGGCGCAGCGCTTCGACGTCTGCCTGAGCGGCGACGAATCGCTGACGCGCCGCCCGATGGCGCGCGTGGCCGATCCGCTGCGCCAGATGGGTGCGCAGATCGAGACCGCCGCCAACGGACGCCCGCCGCTGTGGCTGCGCGGCGGCCACGCGCTGCACGGCATCGAGTACCACATGCCGGTGGCCAGCGCGCAGGTCAAGTCCGCGGTGCTGCTGGCGGGGCTCTATGCCGCGGGCACCACGCGCGTGATCGAGCCGGCGCCGACCCGCGACCATACCGAGCGCATGCTGAGCGGCTTCGGCTACCCGGTGCTGCGCGACGGCGCGCGCGTGGAACTGGTCGGCGGCCAGCGCCTGCGCGCGACGCGCGTCGATGTGCCGGCGGACATCTCATCGGCGGCCTTTTTCCTGGTCGCGGCGGCCATCACGCCGGGTTCGGAGCTGTTGCTGAAAAACGTGGGCGTCAACCCGACGCGCACCGGCGTGATCAATATCCTGCGGGCGATGGGCGCGAGCATCGAGCTCCTCGATCCGCGCGAGTCCGGCGGCGAGCCGGTCGCGGACCTGCGCGTGCGCGCGGCGCCGCTGCGCGGCATCGAGATCCCGCTGGAGCAGGTGCCGCTGGCGATCGACGAATTCCCGGCGCTGTTCATCGCCGCGGCCTGCGCCGAGGGCGAGACGGTGCTGCGCGGCGCCGAGGAACTGCGGGTCAAGGAAAGCGACCGCATCGACGCGATGGCGCGCGGATTCGAGGCGCTGGGCGTACGGCACGAAACGCTGCCCGACGGCATCCGCATCCATGGCGGCGCGATCGGCGGCGGCACCATCGACAGCCGCGGCGACCACCGCATCGCGATGGCCTTCGCGGTCGCTTCGCTGCGCGCCGGCGCCCCGATCGAGATCCTCGACTGCGCCAACGTCGCCACCTCGTTTCCGGGCTTTCGCGAACTCGCGGCGGCGGCCGGACTGACCGTCATTCATAAAGCGACGGGCGCCTGAGCGTCCGCGCGTCGCAGACCAAGGATAGAAATGATTACCGAAGAAGACATTCCGGTCATCGCCGTCGACGGGCCGAGCGGCTCGGGCAAGGGCACCGTGTGCCGGTTGCTGGCCCGCGAACTGGGCTGGAACCTGCTCGACAGCGGCGCCATGTACCGCCTGGTCGGGCTGGCCGCGCGCAACCACGGCGTGCGGCTGGACAACCACGCCGCGCTCGACGTGCTGGCCGGGCACCTCGATGTGCAGTTCCGCCCGGGGGAGGACACCGCCGAGGCGCGCGTGATCCTCGAGGGCGAGGACGTGAGCCAGCTGTTGCGCAGCGAGGAGGTGGGCGCGCTCGCCTCCGAGGTTGCCGCTGTGCCCGCGGTGCGTGCCTCGCTGCTGCGGCGCCAGCGCGCGTTCAAGATCCGTCCCGGGCTGGTGGCGGACGGGCGCGACATGGGAACCGTGGTGTTCCCGGAGGCGCAGTTCAAGGTGTTCCTGACCGCGAGCGCCGACGAGCGCGCCCGGCGCCGGTATAAGCAGTTGAAAGATAAGGGAGAAGCTGTTAGCCTGCCGCGCCTCGTGGCAGACATCGAAGCGCGCGACCGGCGCGATACCGAGCGTTCCGTGGCGCCGCTCAGGGCGGCGCCCGATGCGGTGACGGTCGATACCACGGGGATGGGCATCCAGGAAGTCTTCGACCTCCTGATGGCCGAAGTGAAGGAACGGGGCATGCTCTGAAGCCCCGGATGCGGCGGCGTCATACCCTGTGGCGCCGCGCACGGCTCCAGTTGCCGGGGATTTCTGTCCAGCATCCCGGCCGCTGGTTTTTTTATTTTGACCCTGAGCCGGCTGGGGCGAGGGCAAGACCATACGAGCGGCAAGTCCGCTGCAGGATATTCCAATGACCGAGAATTTTGCGCAGCTTTTCGAAGAGAGCCTGAAGACCGTCGAGATGGACGTCGGCTCCATCATCACCGGCGTGGTCATCGACATCGACAACGAGTGGGTCACCGTGCATGCCGGACTGAAGTCCGAGGGCGTGATCCCGCGCGTCCAGTTCCTCGACGACAACGGCGAATTCCACCTCGAGATCGGCGACGAGGTGTACGTCGCGCTCGAAGCCATCGAGGACGGCAACGGCGAAACCCGCCTGTCGCGCGAAAAGGCCCGCCGTGCCGAGACCTGGAAGGCCCTCGAGGGTTCCTTCGAGAACAGCGAAGTGGTGCGCGGCGCGATCAACGGCAAGGTCAAGGGCGGCTTCACGGTCGACATCCAGGGCATCCGCGCGTTCCTGCCGGGTTCGCTGGTCGACGTGCGTCCGGTGCGCGACACCGCGCATCTCGAAGGCCAGACGCTGGATTTCAAGGTCATCAAGCTCGACCAGAAGCGCAACAACATCGTGGTTTCGCGCCGCGCCGTGCTCGAGCAGGCGAACAGCGCCGAGCGCGAATCGCTGCTGGCGAACCTGCAGGAAGGCGCAACGCTGAAGGGCGTGGTCAAGAACCTCACCGACTACGGCGCCTTCGTGGATCTCGGCGGCGTGGACGGCCTGCTGCACATCACCGACATGGCATGGCGTCGCATCAAGCACCCGAGCGAAGTGGTGAAGGTGGGCGACGAGATCGACGTGAAGGTGCTCAAGTTCGACCGCGAGACGAACCGCGTCTCGCTCGGCCTGAAGCAGCTGGGCTCCGATCCGTGGGTCAACATCAAGGCCCGCTACCCCGAGAACGCCCGCGTGAAGGCGCGCGTCACCAACCTCACCGACTACGGCTGCTTCGCGGAGCTCGAGCAGGGCGTGGAAGGCCTGGTGCACGTCTCGGAGATGGACTGGACCAACAAGAACATCCATCCCTCGAAGGTGGTGCAGGTCGGCGACGAGGTGGACGTGATGATCCTCGACATCGACGAGGAACGTCGCCGCATCTCGCTCGGCATGAAGCAGTGCTCCGAGAACCCGTGGGATGCGTTTGCCTCGACCCACACCAAGGGCGAGCGCATCAGCGGCAAGATCAAGTCGATCACCGACTTCGGCCTGTTCATCGGCCTCGACGGCAACATCGACGGCCTGGTGCACCTGTCGGACATCTCCTGGCACGAAACCGGCGAGGAAGCGGTGCGCGCGTACAAGAAGGGCGATGACGTCACCACCGTCATCCTGTCGATCGACCCCGAGCGCGAGCGCATTTCGCTCGGCATCAAGCAGCTCGAGGACGATCCCTTCAACAACTTCGTCGCCATCAACGACAAGGGCTCGATCGTGACCGGAAAGGTCGTCGAGATCGATGCCAAGGGCGCGTTGATCGAGCTGGCCGCGGACGTGCAGGGCACGCTGAAGGCCTCCGAGATCAGCCGCGACAAGATCGAGGATGCGCGCAACGTGCTGAAGATCGGCGACTCGGTGGAAGCGAAGATCATCAACGTGGATCGCAAGAACCGCGTGATCGGGCTTTCGGTCAAGTCGAAGGACGTGCAGGACGAGAAGGAGGCCATCAAGGCGCTCAAGGAAGAGTCCGAGGCGGCGCCTGCCACCACCATCGGGGACCTGATCAAGGCCCAGATGGAACGCAAGTAACACGCCGTACGAAGCGGGGCCCATGGGCCCCGCTCTCGTTTCCGGCCTGCCGCGGGTGCGGCCAGCCCCGTGCGTTAGACGCGAGACCCGATCTGGCCTATTATTCTGGCTGTCTGCTTTTTGCAATAAAAACAGCGGGTTGAACATGACGAAGTCGGAGCTCATCGAACGCATCGCGACGCAGCAGAAGCAGCTGTCGCCGAAGGACGTCGAACTCGCCGTCAAGATGATCATCGAATACATGGCGCAGAGCCTGTCGACGGGGGATCGCATCGAGATCCGCGGCTTCGGCAGTTTCTCGCTCCACTATCGCGAGCCCCGGCGCGGGCGCAACCCCAAGACCGGCGATGCGGTCGACCTGCTGGGCAAGTACGTTCCCTACTTCAAGCCGGGCAAGGAGATGCGCGAGCGCGTGAATCTCAATGCCGACCAGGAAATCAGCGGCTGAGACGCCGGTGATGAAACGTCTGAAGCGTTTGCTGCTGCTGGTGCCGGTGCTGGGCGTCGGCTTGTGGGCCTTCCTGTTTTCCCTCGCCAACAGCGAGCCGGTGACGCTGGACCTGGTGTTCGCCCGCCTGGAGCCGGCAGCGCTCTCCGTGTGGCTGATCGCGGCTTTCGTCGGGGGCGGCTTGTGCGGGCTGTTCGCAGGCAGCGTGGCGATCTGGCGTGCGCAGCGTGCCCTCCCGCGCTCGCGGCGCGTACCGCGGCGCCGGCGGTCGTGGCGCCACCCGCGGGCACAACTGCGGCAACGCGCTGAGCCCGGCGGCCCCATCCATCACC
>OEIV010000854.1_pt1 | contig 15403 bp, 10 predicted proteins | sample 1539231 | NCBI WGS metagenome assembly OEIV01 (sample SAMN03794762, study PRJEB22550) | activated sludge metagenome | feature: wastewater treatment plant; material: activated sludge; isolation source: Wastewater treatment plant of a petroleum refinery complex | place: Argentina: Buenos Aires ...
AGGACATCGCCGGCGAGTACGAGCGGGCCTTTGTCGGCATGACCGAAGTGGACTGTTCCCTGGAGACACTGCTCGAAGCTCGCGCCAGGCTGCGGCGCGAGCTGCCACAGCGACTGAGCACCGCTCACAAGCAGTTTCTGAGCGGGCTGGTGCGCGCAGAACCGGACTGGTCGCTGGTGCAATGCCAACACGCCGCTCAACTGCCGGCACTGCGCTGGAAGCTGAGCAATCTCGAAACCTTCCGCAAGCGCCGTCCCGACGACTTCGCAGCGCAATCCGCCGCCCTCGACACCGGCTTGGGCCAGAGCTGACGAACGTCCCGCAGCGCCCCAATGCCGGGATTGCCCCATGCCGCATTCATCGTGGCACCCGCGAAGCAGCGGCCCTATACCCAAAGGCTTCCGACAAAGGCCAAAGGGCTGGGAAGGGGCAAAGGAAGGGCGCCAAGGGGAAAGGCCCTATCCTGAAAAGGCCAAAAGGCGCCCCGAGCAGCCCGTCATCCGGGGTTCGCCATGCTCTCGCTGTTCCAGCGCAAAAGGGTGCCACCCGCCGCCGGCACACCGCCCACATCCGCCATCGAAACTCCGAAAGGGGCGATGCGGCCGGAGTCGGCCGCATCGCTGCTGGCCACGCCGCGCCGGCAGAAACTGCTGGAACACATCTGGCAGCGCACATCGCTCTCGCGCCGGCAGTTCGCCACGCTCTACCTCGCCCCACTGGAGCGCTACGCCGAGCTGGTCCAGCAGTTCCCGGCCTCCGAGAACCACCACCACGCCTATCCGGGCGGCATGCTGGACCACGGCCTGGAGATCGTCGCCTATGCGCTGAAATTGCGGCAGTCATACCTGCTGCCTGCGGGCGTCACGCCGGAGGCACAGGCGGCCCAGGCCGAAGCCTGGACCGCAGGCACGGCCTACGCGGCCCTGCTGCACGACATCGGCAAGATTGCGGTCGATCTGCACGTCGAGCATGCCGACGGCAGCGTCTGGCATCCCTGGCACGGCCCGCTGCGAAAGCCCTACCGCTTCCGTTACCGAAAGGAGCGCGAGTACCGCCTGCACAGCGCCGCCACCGGGCTGCTCTACGCGCGCCTTCTCGATCGGGACATCTTCGACTGGCTCAGCGGCTATCCCGACCTCTGGGCCGCGCTGCTGTACGTGCTGGCCGGCCAGTACGAGCACGCCGGCACGCTCGGCGAGCTGGTCGTGCAGGCCGACCAGGCATCGGTCGCCCAGGAACTCGGCGGCGATCCCAGCAAGGCGCTGGCGGCGCCCAAGCATGCGCTGCAACGCAAATTGCTCGACGGCTTGCGCTACCTGCTCAAGGAAGCGTTCAAGCTGAACCAGGCCGGCCCGGCGGACGGTTGGCTGACCCAAGACGCCTTGTGGCTGGTGAGCAAGACCGTCTCCGACAAGCTGCGCGCACATCTGCTATCGCAAGGCATCGACGGCATTCCGGCGAGCAACACGGCGGTGTTCAACGTGCTGCAGGATCACGGCATCGTGCAGCCAACGCCGGATGGCAAGGCGATCTGGAAGGCTACTGTCACCAGCGACGCCGGCTGGTCGCACGCCTTCACCTTCCTGAAACTCTCGCCGGCGATGATCTGGGATGCCGCCGACCGGCCGGCGCCGTTCGCAGGCCGTGTGCAGGTCGAAGAGGAACAGGCGGAGCCGACGCCGCAGGCGCCGGCGGTGGCTGATGGGCCGCGCGTGGAAGGCATCGAAGCTGCATCCGCGAGCACGGCGCCGATCGCATCCGCTGCCATGGATGCCGGCGTGGCCGCGCTGCTCGACCTGCTGGGCGACACCGCTCTACCCACAGCGCCGGAGATCGCCGAGCCCGAGCCGGCCCCTTCGACCGTGCCCCCGCCGCAGATGAGCCTCGCGCCTTCCCAGGATCGCGCGGAGCCCTCCGGGGCGCACTTCATGGCCTGGCTGCGTCAGAGCATCCAGACGCGCAAGCTCATCATCAACGACGCCAAGGCCCTGGTGCATACCGTCGTCGGTACGACCTACCTCGTCAGCCCCGGCGTGTTCCAGCGCTACGCGCAGGAGTACCTTCAAGTCGCCGCGCTGGCCAAGCAGGAGAAGCTGGAGGGGTGGCAGTGGGTACAGAAGCGCTTCGAGAAGCTGGGACAGCACCGCAAGCAGCCGAGCGGGCTGAACATCTGGACCTGCGAAGTCACGGGGCCGCGCAAGTCGCGCCGGCTGCACGGCTACCTGCTCGCCAGCCCGGATGCGCTGTTCCAGGAGACGCCGCCAGACAACCCATACCTGCGGCTCGTCAACGAGGCCGCAAAGCGCGAAGATTCAGCCCTTGGGGGCAAGGACGACGATCAGGCGTAGTCATGCGACCGCTGTGCGGGCCGGCTTCAATCTGCGGATGGGGCCGACTCTGCCAGCTTGGCTTCGGTCAGAGTCATCAAGTGGGCGGAACTGCATTTCAGCGCACGGGCAATCTTGAGGATGAGAGGGAGCGTGGGGACATGCTCGCCGCGCTCGATCTTGCCCATGTGCGACCGTTCGATGCCGGCCATGTGGGCCAGCGTTTCCTGAGCGATGCCCTGGTTGGTTCTTTCTTCCCGCACGGCAGCCCCAAACGCGATGGCTGGTTCCGCTTCGTAGGTAGTGGTGCCGGTGGGGCGGCCCCTTTGGATCGAACGCTTTGGCATTGCCAAGAGCGTCGAACACGGTCACGATTTAAACCACGTTAAACTTAACTCATCTAACGGCTTCGAGATCAGTTGCCACGAGTTCACCGCCTGGGGGAGCTGGACGTGGAATCGAGTGACATCACCGCCGAAATTCGCATGGCCGTCCTCGGCGAATGGGTGCCTCCCCAGCTCGCCGACGTGCTCGCCCTGCAGCGTGCCGAAGAGCCGGAGACCCATGCCGTCCTGGCCGGCTGGACAGATCCCGGTCGAGGCGCGGAGCTGCCGGACGACGGCTTCGACTTCGCCTTGTCTGCGGTTGCCCGGCAGTGGCCTGGCTGGGTATGCGAACCGCTGTGGCATGACACGCTGGCGGTCGCCGTGGCCAAGCGCTCCCACCTGCTGGCCCACCGTGAAGTGCCGTGCGGGGAAGTGCTCAAGCAGCCCTTGATCTGCTCGCAGTCCACGGCCGATGAACCATGGCGCATGACCGTGCAGCGTGTGTTCGAGAACGCGCTGCAAGAGCGAGAGCAAACGGTGGAGACATTCGATGTGGCGATGACGCTGGTTGCCGCCGGGTACGGGATCGCCATTGCGCCTGCCGCGAGACTGGCGAGCTACCTACGCCGAGGCATCGCCGTGCGGCCGCTGGCCGGCGCACCAACGATCGTGATGGCTTACCTGCTCCGCCGCGATGCTTCCTTGTCGGACACCCAGGCAAGATTCGCCCGCCGCGCGCGCTTGGTGTCCTGACAGACGCGCGGGGATCGCGGTTTCGCCACGATCCCGCATTCCTGCTGCTAGGCGACTCCGACTCGCAGCGGGGTCCATTCGCTTTCCTTCACGGCTGTGCTCACTGCCATGACGAGCTTGTCGAGATTGCTGGCCGTCACGCCCTCCAGTGCCGAATGCCCCCGCAGCATCGAGCGCGGTTGCAGCAGTGCATGGTAGATCTGCCAAGGGTCCGCACCCCTGGTCAGCTTCAGGACGGACTGGATCAGCTCGTGCTTGAGTGGGTCGAGGTGCCAGTCCGGCACGCGCTGGCCGCGGTTGCCTACGTTCAACGCCAGCAAGTTGCCCGCCTTGATCTCGTAGCTGATCCACCTGCGGGACTTGCCCGCCATCTTGGCAAACGCCGCGACGGGAAGGTTGTGCGGCGCTTCGAAGACATCGAACAGCTCCATCCTCTCGCGCTGAATGTCCGAAGGCACCAGCGGCGCGGCCGATCGAGGGGGCGGAACCGCCGGCAGCCGATGTGCGGCGGCAGAAACCAACGGCATGGCGTCACCCGGCTTCGTCACGAGCAGGATTGGCGAAGCGGCAACCGGCGTGGAGGGTGCGCTTGCGGTTTGCTCACTCGGGAATGCGGGCACGCCTTCCAGATGCACGGTGAGCGGCATGCTGGCCGCCTCGACCTGGTTCTGCTCGAAGAGGTCGAGCCGATCGGCCCAGTCCTGCATCATGCGGCGACGCTGCTCCACGTACTCGGCATGGTTGTAGGTCGCGCTGACCTTGTTGGGATCGACATGCGAGAGCTGTGCATCCACCCAGACCTTCGGGTAGCCGATCTCGTTGAGCGCAGTGGACATCGTGCCGCGGATGCCGTGTCCGGTCAGGCGTTCCTGATAGCCCATGCGCTTGAGCGCACCATTGAGCGTGTTCTCGCTGATGCGCTTCTTCAAGTCGCTGTCGTGCCGGAACAGGTGGCGCTGGGCCGGCTTGAACTCATCCAGCAGGTGCCGGACGATCTCCATGGCCTGAATCGACAGCGGCACGATGTAGGGCGGGATGTCCTTCGCCTGCTGCCGCTTCTTGCGCATATCCAACTGGAGTTGCTTCACGACGTCGGGCGGGATGATCCACAACCCACGGTCCAGATCGAATTGATCCGGCGTCGCCTGTCGCAGCTCTCCGGTTCGCACGCCGGTCAGCAGCAATAGCCGCAGCCCGAGCTGGGTCTGCCGCCTGCCGCGATAGCTGCGCAGCCGCTGCAACAGCTTCGGCAGCTCGGCCATGCGCAGGAACGGGTTGTGGTTGACGGGTGGCAGCGGCAGCGCCACCACATCGAGATCGGAGGCAGGGTTCTGCTCCAGGCCCGGCACGATCACCAGCGCGTAGCGGAACAGTTGGTTGAACCACGTCCTGACTTTCTCGGCGACGGAGAGCGCCCTGCGCTTCTCGATCTTGGCGATCACCTCCAAGAGGTCGGGACGCTTGATCTCATAGATCGACCGCTTGCCCAAGGCGGGCAGCACATCCTTGTCGAAGATGCGCGGAAGTATCGAGAGGGTCGTCTGCCGGCCTTCCTTGAGGCTGAGCCCGCGATGCTTGAGCCACTTGCGATACACCGCCTCGAAGGTGTTTTCGTCGGCGAGCCGGACAGCGGTGCGCTTCTGCTTGCGGTGAACGCGAGGATTGGTGCCTTTGGCCAGCAGGGCGCGCGCTTCGTCGCGCAGGCTGCGGGCCTCGCGAAGCGTCACCTCCGGGTAGGTGCCGAGCGACATCCGCTTCTGCTTGCCCGCCCAGTAGTAGCGGAAGTGCCAAGTCCTGCCCCCTGCAGCCGTGACGGCCAGGGAGAGGCCATCCAAGTCAGGGAGGGTGTATGCCTTGCCAGTTGCCTTGGCCTGTCGAACGGCCAGGTCTGAGAGTGCCATGCTCTTGCTCCTGAACATGAGTCAGGAACCAGATGCTGGTCACGTCGACCTCGCCCCTCCATCAACAATCCGGAATCAGCCGCGCCCGCAAAAATGGACTTGTTTGTGGACTTAAAAGTCCCGGCTGTAGGCGGATCGCAGTGGACTACGGCAGAACGTCAAAGAGAGGAAAAGTCCTTGTGTGGCAACGACTTGCAGACTCTCTTGGACTTCTGCGGAAGTCCGCAGAATGATGCAGTGGAGCGGGCGATGGGAATCGAACCCACGTCTTGAGCTTGGGAAGCTCAGGTCCTGCCATTGAACGACGCCCGCAATGGCTTGTCTGTGCGACAGGCGCTGATTCTAGCGAAGCGCGGCGCCCGATTTTCAGGCACCCCGCTGGCCGCGCGCCCCGGCAGCCGCGGGATGTGATCAGTCTTCCAGGATTTGGCCGTCGTGCTCGACGTAGGGCGGGTAGTGGCCGGTGCTGCTGCTCTGCGCCTTCGAGGCGGCCACGAAGGTGCCGCTTTGCACATCGAACACATGGACCTCGCCGTCCTCGATGACGTAGTGCCAGCCGTGCAGGGTGATGCGCCCGTCCAGCACGCGCCGGCGCACCATGGGGTAGTCCATCAGGCGCTCGAGCTGTAGCACCACGGCACGCTGTTCGGTGCGGCGCAGGACCTCGGGGCGCAGTCCATCGCCGGGTCGCCCCAAGACGGACGCGCCCCCCTGGGGGGGCGACGCCGCAGGTGTCTCGGGGGCAAACAATCGCACGGGCAGCACGGCCTCGCGGCCCAGGTCCAGCCAGCGCTGGAGGTTCTGGGCCTCTGGCGATACCTCTTCGTACAAGGCCTTGATGGCGCCGCAATGGCTGTGACCGCATACCACGATGCGGCTCACGTTGAGGTTGAGGACCGCGAACTCGATCGCCGCCGCCGTGCCGTGGTGGCCATGGGAGCCGTCGTACGGTGGCACGAAGGCACCCACGTTGCGCACCAGGAACAGCTCGCCCGGGCCGGCACCCGTAAGCAGGTAGGGCACCAGGCGCGAGTCGGAACAGCCGATGAACAGCGTGGTGGGGTGCTGACCCTTGTCTACCAGCGACTGGAACTGCTCCCGGTATTGCGGGAACGCATCCTGGTGGAAGCTGCGCAGGCGTTCCAGCAACTCATCATCGGGCATGGTTGTCGGCCTCCTGGCGCGCTCGGCTTGCCTGCTACTGGACCAGGGGGCTGTCCGCCGCGTCCAGGTCCACGCCCTCGACTTCGGCAGCGCCGGCCAGCAGCTGCAGGTACTGGCGCAGCGCGTTGACCCAGGCCTGCTGGCGCAGCACCAGGGCGATGCTGGTGTGCACGTCCTCGAAAGGCCGGGGCTGGGCGGGCTTGCGGCCGCACACCTGCACCACATGCAGGCCGAAGCGGCTGTGCGCCAGGCGCGCGAGCACGCCGACCTCCTGCGAGCCGAAGACCTCGCGCGCGAACTCCGGTGCGCAGTCCTCGGGCGTGAGCCAGCCCAGATCGCCGCCTTCGGCGCCGCTGGGGCAGTTGGACCATTGGCGCGCGGCGTCGGCAAACGCAGGGCCGCCATCGTCGGCGCAGCGCAGCTCCAGCAGCAGGGCCTCGGCGCGCTGGCGCAGCTGGACCACGTCCACGCCGGGCGTGACGGCGAACAGCACGTGGCGCAGATGGGCGCGCTCGCCCTGGCCGCCAAAGGCCGGGTGGGCCGCGTGGTAGCGGCGGCAGGCCTCGGCCGAGGGCTCGGGTACCTGCAGGGCCTGCTCCAGCAGCGCTTCGATGGCGCGCGTGGCGGCCTCGCTGGTGGCGCCGTCGAGGCCGGGCGCATCATCAGCGGCCAGCAGCCCCTCGCGCTGCGCCTGCTGGCGCAGCAGTTCGGTGCAGGCGCGCTGGCGCAGCAGCTCGTCGGGCAACTGCTCGCCCGGTGCATGCAGGGCGATGCCGTTGATGCGGGCGACGGCGTCGTCCACGGCAGGGGCGGCGCTGCCGCCGCAGCCGCAGGCTGGCGATCCGCAGGAGGAGGTCGTCATGAAAATTCCTTGCAGTCGATGTGTTGGGGCGGGCCTGCGGCATCCGCAACCGCGGACGGTTGCAGACGCGTGATGCCTGGCAGGCATCTGGCGCTTATCCAGAAAGCGCCAACAGCTATCATTGTTATAGTGAACGACGCGGTTGGTTTTGTCCTGCCGGCACATTCAGGCGCCGCGCACGCACCAGCTGGTAGGGGCGCAGCACATAGGCCAGGGTGCCAAAACCGCTCCAGACATGCACCAGGCGCGTGAACGGGAAGATCAGGAACACCGTCATGCCCAGGAACAGGTGGGCCTTGAAGATCGGGCCCGTGCCGGCCAGCATCTCCACGGCGCCGCCGCGGAGGGTGACGATGCGCTGGCCCCATTCGGCCAGGCGCATCATGACCGAGCCGTCCAGGTGCTGGGCCGACAGCGGAATCGTCGCCAGGCCCAGCGCCAGCTGCACCCAGAAGATCCACAGCAGGACGATGTCGCTGGTCTTGCTGGTGGCGCGGATGCGCGCGTCGGTCAGGCGCCGGTGCAGCAGCAGGCTCACGCCGACGAAGGCCAGCAGGCCGGCGACGCCGCCCGAGACCATGGCCAGCAACTGCTTGTTGCCGGAGCTGATGAAGGGCTCATACAGCGCGTGCGGTGTCAGCATGCCGACGAAATGCCCGAAGAACAGGAACAGCACGCCGATGTGGAACAGGTTGTTGGCCCAGCGCAGGCTGCCGGCGCGCAGCAGCTGCGAGGAGTCGCTTTTCCATGTGTACTGGTCGCGGTCGAAGCGGATCCAGCTGCCGATGAAGAACACGGCCAGGCAGATGTAGGGATAGAGGCCGAAGAGGAAGTGATCAAGCCAGGCGGTCATGGTGCGACTCCTTGGGAGGATTGGGGGCGTGCCTTGCGCACAATCTGGATGGGTTGGGGCTGGCCGGGGCGGTTCTGGCCCTTGGTGGCGCAGCCGTCGAAGGCCTCGGGCTCGGCCCAGGCTTCGTCCATGTCGGGCTCGGGCGTGATGGCCACGGCCTGAGCCTTTTCACCGGCGGCTTCCAGCACGGCCGCGATCACGCTGGCGTAGGGGCTGGCCTTGGCATCGAGCGCGGTGAACAGGGCATTGAGGATATGCGCCATCTCGGCCAGGAACTCGCGCGCCACGGTGCTCGGCTGGGTGGAGGCGAACTCCAGCACCACGCCAAGATGGTCGGGCAGCTCGTTCGCGCCGAGGAACAGGCCGGCCTTTTCATAGGTCTGCGTGAGGTCGATGAGCGCCGGGCCACGCTCGCGCGAGTCGCCATGGATATGCTCGAACAGATGCAGCGAGGTCTGGCGGCCGCGGTCGAAGGTATCGACATAGCGCGCCTCGGCCTCGTACGGGTCCATGGCGCAGACCTGCTGCACCAGGGCCTGCAGCTCGGTCACGCGGGCCGCGGGCAGGGCCTGTTCGGCCTGCAGCGCGTCGATCAGCGCGGGCATCTGCGCGCGCAGCTCGGCGTCGGGGTAGGCCAGCAGGCGTGCCAGCGCCCGCAGCGTCAGGCGCATGGATTCAGGTGTTTTCTTGAACATCTGCCTGCCTCCTCAGACCACCGCCTTGATGGGGATGGTGCGTGGCTTCTTGCTGCCGAAGATGCTGACGCTGGTGGCGCCGTCGGAGCAGCCGTTGCCGAACGAGAAACCGCAACCGCCGCGCACGTCGAAGGCGTTCTCGGCGTACTCGCGGTGCGTGGACGGGATCACGAAGCGATCCTCATAGTTGGCAATGGCCATGACCTGGTACATGTCCTGCACGTCATGCGCCGACAGGCCCACCTGCTGCAGCACGGCCATGTTCTGCACCTTGTCCACGTGCACGCCGCGCTGGTAGGCGCGCATGGCCAGCATGCGCTCCAGCGCCCGCACCACGGGGCCGGTGTCGCCGGCGGTGAGCAGGTTGGCCAGGTACTGCACGGGGATGCGCAGCTGCGACACGTCGGGAATCTCGCCGTTGACGCCCAGGTGGCCGGCGTTGGCCGCCGAGGTGATGGGCGACAGCGGCGGCACGTACCAGACCATGGGCAGGGTGCGGTACTCGGGGTGCAGCGGCAGGGCGATCTTCCAGTCCACGGCCATCTTGTAGACCGGGCTGTTCCTCGCCGCTTCCAGCCAGTTGTCGGCGATGCCATCCAGCTTGGCCTGGCGGATCACCTCGGGGTCGTTGGGGTCGAGGAAGATGTCGAGCTGCGCCTGGTACAAGTCCTTGTCGCGCTCGACGCTGGCCGCTTCCTGGATGCGGTCGGCGTCGTACAGCAGCACGCCCAGATAGCGGATGCGGCCCACGCAGGTCTCGGAGCACACCGTCGGCTGGCCCGCTTCGATGCGCGGATAGCAGAAGATGCACTTCTCGGCCTTGCCGGTCTGCCAGTTGTAGTAGATCTTCTTGTAGGGGCAACCGCTGACGCACATGCGCCAGCCGCGGCACTTGTCCTGGTCGATGAGGACGATGCCGTCCTCCTCGCGCTTGTAGATCGAGCCGCTGGGGCAGGATGCCACGCACGCCGGGTTCAGGCAGTGCTCGCACAGGCGCGGCAGGTACATCATGAAGGTGTTCTCGAACTGGCCGTACATGTCCTTCTGGACCTGTTCGAAGTTCACGTCCTTGCTGCGCTTGGAGAACTCGCCGCCCAGGATTTCCTCCCAGTTCGGGCCCCATTCGATCTTGTCCATGCGCTGGCCGGTGATCAGGCTGCGCGGGCGCGCCGTGGGCGCGGCCTTGACCTCGGGCGCCGACTGCAGGTGGTCGTAGTCGAAGGTGAAGGGTTCGTAGTAGTCGTCGATCTGCGGCATGTTCGGGTTGGCGAAGATGCGCATGAGCAGCTTCCACTTGCCCCCCTGACGCGGGGCGATGGAGCCGTCGGGGTTGCGTACCCAGCCGCCGTTCCACTTGTCCTGGTTCTCCCACTCCTTGGGATAGCCGATGCCGGGCTTGGTCTCGACGTTGTTGAACCAGGCGTACTCCATGCCGGGGCGGCTGGTCCAGACGTTCTTGCAGGTGACGGAACAGGTGTGGCAGCCGATGCACTTGTCCAGGTTCAGCACCATGCCGATTTGTGCGCGAATTTTCATCGTGATTCTCCTTGTCGGTCAGGCGTGGGCGCTGGCGGCCGGCGCTTCCTCGTCCATCCAGTCGACACGGCGCATCTTGCGCACCAGCACGAACTCGTCGCGGTTGGTGCCGATGGTGCCGTAGTAGTTGAAGCCGTAGCTGTACTGGGCGTAGCCGCCGATCATGTGCGTGGGCTTGAGCACCACGCGCGTGACCGAGTTGTGGATGCCGCCGCGCGTGCCGGTGATCTCCGATCCCGGGGTGTTGATGATCTTCTCCTGCGCGTGGTACATCATGACCATGCCGGGGTTGACGCGCTGACTGACCACCGCGCGCGCGGCAATCGCGCCATTGGCGTTGAACAGCTCCACCCAGTCGTTGTCGACGATGCCGCCGCGCTTGGCGTCGTCCTCGCTGAGCCAAATCACCGGGCCGCCGCGGTTGAGCGTGAGCATGTGCAGGTTGTCGCTGTACGTGCTGTGGATGCCCCATTTCTGGTGCGGCGTGATGAAGTTGAGCGCGATCTCGGGGTTGCCGTTGGGCTTCTTGCCCTCGACCTCGTGCAGCGCCTTCAGGTGCACCGGTGGGCGGTAGGAGCAGAAGCCCTCGCCGAAGTCGCGCATCCAGGGATGGTCCTGGTAGAACTGCTGGCGGCCGGTCAGGGTGCGCCATGGGATCAGCTCGTGCACGTTGGTGTAGCCGGCGTTGTAGCTGACCTTCTCGCTCTCCAGCCCCGACCAGGTGGGCGAGCTGATGATCTTGCGCGGCTGCGCCTGGATGTCGCGGAAGCGGATCTTCTCGTCCTCGCGATGCAGCGCCAGGTGCACGTGCTCGCGCCCGGTCTGCTTGCCCAGCGCTTCCCAGGCCTTGCAGGCCACATGGCCGTTGGTCTCGGGCGCCAGCATCATCACCACCTCGGTGGCGTCGATGTCGGAGACGATCTTCGGGCGGCCCTGGGTGACCCAGTCCTCGCGCACGCGGCCGTTCAGGTCGCCCAGCTGCTCGACCTCGGTCTGCGTGTTCCAGCTGATGCCCTTGCCGCCGTTGCCCACCTTGTCCATCAACGGTCCCAGGGCGGTGAAGCGCTGGTAAGTGTTGGGGTAGTCACGCTCGACCACGGTGATCTGCGGCGCGGTGACGCCCGGGATCAGCGCGACTTCGCCCCGCTTCCAGTCCTTGGCGCCGTAAGGCTGAGCCAGTTCTGCCGGCGTGTCGTGCATGATGGGGCTGAGCATGACCTCCTTCTCGACCCCCAGGTGTCCGACGCAGACCTCGCTGAAGGCCTTGGCAAAGCCCTTGTAGATCTCCCAGTCGCTGCGCGACTGCCATGCCGGATCCACGGCCGCGGACAGCGGGTGGATGAAGGGGTGCATGTCACTGGTGTTGAGGTCGTTCTTCTCGTACCAGGTGGCCGTGGGCAGCACGATGTCGGAGTACAGACAGGTCGTGCTCATGCGGAAGTCGAGCGTCACCAGCAGGTCCAGCTTGCCCTCGGGGGCGTTGGCGTGCCACTTGACCTCCTGCGGCTTGGCGTCCTGCGGGCCCAGGTCCTTGCCCTGCACGCCGTGCGTGGTGCCCAGCAGGTGCTTGAGAAAGTATTCGTGGCCCTTGCCCGAGCTGCCCAGCAGGTTGGAGCGCCACACGAACAGGTTGCGCGGCCAGTTGGCCGGGTGATCCGGGTCTTCGCAGCTGAGCGTGATCGAGCCGTCCTGGAGCGATTGCACGACGTAGTCCTTGGGGTCCAGGCCGCGCTGCTGCGCATCCCGGACCACCTGCAGCGGGTTGGTCTGCAATTGCGGCGCGCTGGGCAGCCAGCCCATGCGCTCGGAGCGCACGTTGAAGTCGATCATCGAGCCCTGGTAGGCGGCCTTGTCGGCCAGCGGTGACAGCACTTCCTCGGTGCCCAGCTTTTCGTAGCGCCACTGGTCGGTGTGGGCGTAGAAGAAGCTGGTGGAGTTCTGCTGGCGCGGCGGGCGGATCCAGTCCAGCGCAAAGGCCAGTGCCGTCCAGCCGGTCTGCGGGCGCAGCTTTTCCTGGCCCACATAATGCGACCAGCCGCCACCGCTCTGGCCCACGCAGCCGCACATCATCAGCATGTTGATGATGCCGCGGTAGTTCATGTCGCAGTGGTACCAGTGGTTCATGGCCGCGCCGATGATGACCATGGACTTGCCCTGGGTCTTGTCGGCGTTGTCGGCAAACTGGCGGGCGACGGCGATCACCTGATCACGCGGCACGCCGGTGATGGCTTCCTGCCAGGCGGGGGTGTAGGGCTGGTTGGCGTCGTAGCCGCCGTCCTGACCCTCGCCGGGCAGGCCGCGCGGCACGCCGTAGTTGGCTACCTGAAGGTCGAACACCGTCGCCACGGCCACACGGCCCGACACGCCCTCGCCATTCAGGTCCAGGTGGGTGATGGGCACGCGGCGCACGACGACGTCGCCACCCTGGTCGTTGGCCGGGAAGTTGGGTGTCTCGATGCCGCCGAAATACGGGAACGCGACATCGGCGATCTCATGCGCCTGCGCGCCGTCTTCCAGCACCGAGAGCTTGAGCTTGACGTCGTTGCCGGTGCGGGCGTCCTTGTCCTCCAGATTCCACAGGCCCTGGTCCGGTCGGCCGTCCTTGCCCCAGCGAAAGCCGATCGACCCGTTGGGCAGCGCCACCTTGCCATCCACGTCGTACGCCGCGGTCTTCCAGTCGGGGTGGTTGGTCTGCCCGAGCTTGTCCGCGAAGTCGCTGGCACGCACGTAGCGGCCGGGCACCTTCACGGTGCGACCATCGGGCAACTGCTTGTCTTCGAGCACCACCAGCAGTGGCAGGTCGGTGTAGCGGCGCGCGTACTCGTCGAAGTAGGCGCTGCGCTTGTCGAAATAGAACTCTTTCAGGATCACATGGCCCATGGCCATGGCCACGGCAGCGTCCGTGCCCTGCTTGGGGTGCATCCAGATGTCGGCCAGCTTGGCGACCTCGGAGTAATCGGGCGTGACGGAGACCACCTTCGCGCCCTTGTAGCGCACCTCGGTGAAGAAGTGGGCGTCGGGCGTGCGCGTCTGCGGTACGTTGGAGCCCCAGGCGATGATGAAATTGCTGTTGTACCAGTCGGCCGACTCGGGCACGTCGGTCTGCTCGCCCCACACCTGCGGGCTGGACGGCGGCAGGTCGCAGTACCAGTCGTAGAAGCTCATGCACACGCCGCCGATCAGGCTCAGGTAGCGCGAGCCCGCGGCGTAGGAGATCATCGACATGGCCGGAATCGGCGAGAAGCCGACCACGCGATCCGGGCCATGCTTCTTGATGGTGTAGACGTTGGCGGCGGCGATCAGCTGGTTGACCTCGTCCCAGGTGCTGCGCACGAAGCCGCCCAGGCCGCGCTGCTTCTGCCACTCACGGCGTGCCGGCTCGTTCTCGACGATGCTGGCCCAGGCATCGACCGGGCTCTTGGCCACCGCCAGCGCCGCGCGCCAGTGCTTGAGCAGGCGAGCGCGCACCATGGGGTACTTCACGCGGTTGGCGCTGTACAGGTACCAGCTGTAGCTGGCGCCGCGTGCGCAGCCGCGCGGCTCGTGGTTGGGCAGGTCGGGGCGCGTGCGCGGGTAGTCGGTCTGCTGGGTTTCCCAGGTGACGATGCCGCCCTTGACGTAGATCTTCCACGAGCAGGAGCCCGTGCAGTTCACGCCGTGGGTGGAGCGCACGATCTTGTCGTGCGCCCAGCGGTCGCGGTAGGCGTCCTCCCAGGTGCGGTCTTCGCCGGTGGCCAGGCCGTGACTGCCCGAGAAGCTTTCCCGCGTCTGGCTGAAATGACTCAGGCGGTCCAGAAAATGACTCATAGGTTTCTCCAGGTGCAAAGCGTCGGAACGCGGGGGGTCAGGGGTTGTGGATCTCCGCGCCCTTGCGCAGATAGAACCACCAGTTCAGGATCAGGCAGACGCCGTAGAAGGCGGCAAACCCGTACATGGCCAGCTGCGGCGTGCCGGCCTTGATCTGGTCACCGATCACGATCGGGGCGATGAAGGCGCCATACGCCGCCACTGCGGACGTCCAGCCCAGCACCGGGCCGGCCTGCGTGCGGTCGAAGATGATGCCGATGGTGCGGAAGGTCGAGCCGTTGCCGATGCCGCTGGCGGCAAACAGCACGATGAACAGACCCATGAACATCGGGAAGTACTGCTCGGGCGTGGCCGACTGGTAGGCCAGCATCATCACGTAGCCCACGGCCACCGAGGCGGCGACCATCACCACCGAGATGATCTGGGTGACGATGGAGCCGCCCCATTTGTCCGAGATCCAGCCGCCCACCGGGCGAATGGCGGCGCCGACGAAAGGCCCGATCCAGGCATAGGCCAGCACCGTGGGGGCGTTGGGGTTGGTCTGCGTGTGCTGCATGATGCCGGCCGCATTGGGCGCGTGGATGACGCCGAAGATGACTTTCATGGCCAGCGGCAGGGCCATCGAGAAGCCGATGAAGGAGCCGAACGTGACGATGTACAGCGCCGTCATGCTCCAGGTGTGCTTGTTGCGGAAGATCGCGTACTGCTTGACCACGGCGTCCTTCATGGGACCGAAGGCGGCCAGGCGCATGATGGTGAGCGCCATGACGATGTCCAGCGGAATCGCCACCCACATGCTGATCACGCCGATGCCGGTGGGTGCCGGCAGATAGAGCCACAGCCCGAACAGGGCCGGAATGAAGGCCAGGGTGTAGAGCCAGGTGACCTTGGCGAAGGCGGCGATCGGGTTGCCGGTGGCGGGCGAAACCGACTTCAGGTTGTTCATCCCGAACCAGCACAGGATGGACAGCGGCACCAGCGACAGCATCCAGGCGAAGCCGGCGTTCTGGATCCAGGTCTGTGTGCCGGCGGGAATCTTGCCGAAGATCCAGCCGCTGTCCTTCTGCAGCAGTTCGGGCGCGCCGCCGATGGCGCCCAGCAGCGGCACGGTCATGACCAGCGGAATCACGATCTGCATGGTGGTGACGCCGAAGTTGCCCAGACCGGCGTTCAGGCCCA
>OEIV010000855.1_pt1 | contig 15397 bp, 15 predicted proteins | sample 1539231 | NCBI WGS metagenome assembly OEIV01 (sample SAMN03794762, study PRJEB22550) | activated sludge metagenome | feature: wastewater treatment plant; material: activated sludge; isolation source: Wastewater treatment plant of a petroleum refinery complex | place: Argentina: Buenos Aires ...
TTAGCCTATAAAATCATTCAGTGCCATCTGATCAGAAATAGAAAGCGAACCATCTCTTGATACAAAAGCAAACTCTAGGTTTTTTGTTTTTTCTTTAAGATACTTTTTCATGCTTCTTAAGATACCGCCTGAAAAAAGTTTATAAGTAGTAAACATCGCTGTTTTTATACCCTCGAGTGCTGGTAGTCTTTTTACAAATGTTCGCCATTCATCATCTGGCTGAGCAATTGAAAACAGAGAACCATTACGCCACCCGCTTAATAAAAGATAATCTGCTTCTTCCAATTTCTTTGGTTCAAAATTGTTAATAGGCATAAGCTCCGCGGTTAGTCCTCTTTTATTAAGGAACTGTGCAATTTCTTCGCCGTATTTTTTTGTTGCCGTGTTTTTGCTTTGAAAAACAATTAGCGCCTTTTTCATATCACACCTTTGTTATAATTACTGTGTGCAACGTAAGACTAAGGCTGAAAAAACTCAATTAAGTTGGTATGGGTGGATATTTTTAATGATATAGCTTTGGATTTTATTGTCGGTTATTCCAAAGAACATAAAGAGCTTATCTATAATTTTTAACTGGAATTGAATTTAGGAAAACTATGCCCCTAATTAATTTTATGCCTATAAATTTTATTGAACTTGACTTTATTATTGTAGATATATTTATACTGAGAGTTTCTGATTTACAGCCATCGCAATAGTAAAACAAATAACCGATCTAATAAGGTCCGCTTCCGCGCGTATCCCTGTCATCAAAAGAACATTCACCTAATTCTACGTGACCCTTAAACTGTTCTTCCATTGTGTTTTGGTAATGTGTTTCCAACGAGTGGCAAATATCAGGGCGCTTAAGCCATTTACCGTCTGACGATAAACAATATTTTTTATCAATTGGAATTTCCTTTTTATGATAGCATCCAAAGAGCTGGACTTCTTCAGGATCTATCTCCTTCTCATCAAGATATTCAACCAATCCACAGATTGTATCGGCAAAGTAATAATTCGTCATATGTTCATCTTCATCCCCGGGAATAATAGGAACCTTTGCAATATAGGTAAAAGGAAGGCTCCTATTGTACTTTGACTTTGGACCAATAAAATTTCTGATAATTCCCATTTCGGTTACCTGTTATTTTAATATTACATCTAATGTTATTTAAGCACAAGCATTTTTTTTGTTGCGACATAATCCGCCACTTTTAATTGATAATAATAAACACCACTGGGCAATGTACTATCTACAACGTACAATTTAGAATGAACGCCTGCTTCTAAATATTCATTAACAATTGTTTCAACTTCCTGTCCTAAAGAATTAAATACTTTTATTGTTTGCCAGCAGCTTACTGGTGATTGCCAACTAATTTTTGTGCTTGGGTTAAATGGATTTGGAAAGTTCTGATGTAACACAAATTCTAATGGAATCGTGTTGTCATCATCTAAGCCCGTAGGAAATCGTGTAAATCCAAGTTTAGAAAGTGTGGATGAATCCAGTGGTTCGGCAAAATATAAATGTGCATTATCTGTTTCAGATTTTAAATATTCCCATAGTGCTGGATCAGTTGGAAAAACAGAGGAATCCCCGGTGTAAGTAACATGATCAATTTTTAAAGACTGTCGCCAATCATTAGGAATTGGAATTACAGCGTTAAGTATTTCAGTTTTTTTATTGTCTGACTTCCATTTTGTAAGAGTTATGAAACCCGTATCATTATATTCTTGAACAGCAACATTAACATTTCCCATCCTGCGGTGGCAATCTGAACACGTAGTTGCATTTCTTTTTATGATATGCGAATGCGTAGATGAGATAATATAATTTGTTTTTCCATTAAAACTTTGTGTAACAAGAGCTCCGAGTTTAACTATTCCATCTTTTTTTACTAACAAACGATAATCTTTAAATTCATTATTAAATCTTTTTTTGCCAGAAGAAAAAAAATTTTAAAAATGGCCCCCGCCGCAGCTATAAACAGAAACCGCATGACAGACAGAACAATCAACCTTACCAAGGTGGCGATTGTGAGAACCATTATTACCAAGCTGCGTGTGACAGTTTATACACTTTACTTTAACAGCACCAAATTCTTTTAATGAAGAATACTCGGTTCCATCATCACCATGTAATTCTTCTTCTGAATGACAAGAGGTGCATGTTAATCCTTCATTTAAGTGCACATCCATCCCTGCGTAAAGTTCTCTCTCTCTTTTTTGTTTTTGATGACAACTTAAACATGCATCTTCAGAAACAGTAACGCCATTTTGAAAATTATGACAATCTACGCAGATAGGTGTATATGTATCCGGATTGATCGGAGATCCATTAGCATATAATTCTGTTGCTGAATGACATTGTTTACAAGCTAATTGTTCATAAGGAATGTTCGTTATGTTTTCCATTCCACCGTTTTCTTCGTTATAAGCAGAAGATAAACCGCATCTTGATTTATGCAGGCTGCTTTGGAATGTCCATTGTGCAGAAAGTGTTGAGAATAATGAAAACGTAATTATTAGGGTTGATATTGTCTTCATAATGTATCCTCTAACATGTTCGTAAAAGTCACTTGAGCTTAATTGTATGTTAAAATAATAAATAGTGTTTAAATAATATTTTCTGATCGGCATTAGTTGGCAAGTAGAAAGCTTTTGCACTGTCGTAAAATTTTCACACTGTTTATTCTTGCGAATCAACTTACATTAAACACCTTAGGCTGAGGATTTAAATTGGGCTTACCAGCAAACAACCTGCTTCAGCTAACTTCTTAGACTCTAAATTGATTTTTCATATTAGTTCTGTAGATAAACCTCTGTTGTTGAGAAATTATGCGATTTTTACACCATATTTTTTTGTTGCATTGTTTTTGTTCTGGAAAACTATTGCTTCTTTTTCACGTCAACACCTTTAATAAATTTTCTGAAACAAATGGAAGAAGCCGCCGTGCTAAACTCAGTCAATTTTTTATTATGAAGGGATTTTTTTTTACGAACTTATTTGTGTCGCATCTGCACGAGGGTTTTACTTTTTCATAATCATTATAGTAAATCCTTTTTAAGATCTTCCCGCTGTAATAACTAATGAAGGCGGGTTATACTACATAATGGCAAAGCTGCCTGTTGGAAAAAGTATTTTCTTAATAAATAATTTTAAAATTTGATTAACAGATCTCCTTTACTATTTTTATTGAATAAATGGTCTTCTTTATATTACAACTGACTAAATAATTTATTTCACTATCACTTCAGAAGGGAATCATAATGATCAAAAAAAGAAATCTGGGTGCGCAAATTGGTTTAATGATTATAACCTTTGGTATTTATTCAATCTATTGGTTCTTTAAAATTTCCGAGGAAATGAAATATGTGGGTAAAGATGCTGAAGCATCCCCCGGGTTATGGACGGTGTTGCTTTTTATTCCCATTGCTAATTTCTGGTCATACTATAAATTTTCTGAACTGTATGAAAAAATATCCTCAGATAGTTTTAACAAGTGGTTGTTATTTGTTCTGTGGATTGTGTTTGCACCTGCTGTTTGGTTTATCGTTCAAACAGAAATGAATAAAAAAGCAGACCAGAATCTTATAAGAAATATTTAATTAGCCGCTAATCGGTTTATGTTTAAAAGCCTTCCACTATATGGAAGGCTTTTTAGTTAATAGAACGTCTTTATGATTTTAGTATACTATTTAGGGCTAATCTAAATTGTAATTACTGTTCAGTTCCCAGAAAGAAATTTCAGGCGGACCTGCTAAAAAGTTTCTTGAGTCGCCAATAAATTTCTGAAGATGCTTTGTGTTCATGTGATCCCCTTTATAGTATGTTTCATCGGACCATTCTTCATAAAGCAAAATATTTGTTTTATCTGCCGGATCAACGAGCATTTTAATGTTTACAAAATAGGGTTCCTTTTTTACTTCAAGAATCAGTGCGTTTAATGCGGCAAGGACTTCCCCCTCTTTTTCCGGTTGTGATTTATATTTTACCAATACTGTAAGATTGTTATTCTCTTTTTTAACAGATTCTGATTTCTGCTGTGCATAAGCAGAGGTTAAAAGTGTTAACATTAAAAAGCATAGCAAGGTTTTTATATTACCCTTTCCCATATGATCTCTCCTTATAGGTTTATGAATGAATAAGTAAACTCTTCTAACTTGTCTGTGGCTGCAGAGAGAATACTACAATATATTAGTTATCAATTTCAATTTATAAAAATATACCTATCGTTATAATTACTTGGAAATTGGTTTTTGTTGTTGCTTTAGCAGAGATAATTCTTTATCTGAAAATTGCATATTTACTTAATTCTTTTAAGTCATAATCTTCATTAATAAAAATCTCCTCCTCTGGGGTGGTTGTTGCTAATCCGATTATTAATCCTGCGGCAGCACCTATCACACCTAAGACAGCTCCTGATAGACTGCCCTTTTGTTCAGCGCTCATTGCTAAACAGTTTCCTTCCTGGCAGCTTCCCTTTGGATCATCACCCTCTGATGCACCGGCTATATAACCCGTTATAGTGCCTAACAAACACCCTAATCCGGTTCCTAACAATACATTTGATTGCCCTGCTATAAAAATGGATTGAAGCTCCTGTTTCTGAAATGACTTGCTGGCAATAGTATTATAATCTGGCAAAACTTCTATATTAGATTTACGCTTTAACAAAATGATTTTGTCGCTGTTAACGAAACCTATTACCCCTTCATACATAGAATTATCTTTTGTAGTTACAACTACAATTGTTCCATCATCTAACAATTTGGGTTCTTTTATCTCAACATCATACACTTCAGAACGAAAACTGTATAGTTTGTTTATTCTTAATACTATTGTGGTATCAACTAGTTCGTTCCGACTATTCAAATAGTTTATCTTAACTAAAAGCAGACTATCATTTCTTATATAAAATGCTGCGTTATTAAATTTTTTGTAAGATTCTAAATTCAACGTTCTTATTTTATAACTTTCATTCTCATCAACTGTTTCGCCGATTGTGTTTGAAAGTAGTACTAGGCTGTCTGTTTGCTGTGGAATTATGATAGTAACATTTAATAAAAGTATTAAAAAGATATCGATGATTAATGTTCTCATTTTAACACCTTGTTTTCTTTATACAACTTTAATAAAAAAACTTTATCCGGTTGTCACAAAATTGTCAAAATTCAAATAGGATTTTATTTCCTTTCAATAAGTAAAAACCATTCATCATAATTCTTATCAAAATTAATCAAACTAATTATTAATTTAGGTTCAGTCTTTAATAAAATTCTGCAAAGTTGCTTTATGAAAGTTTTTATTGAACACCTTAAAGTTTCTCTTTCCGAACATAAACACATCTACATAATAAGTGGTTTTACATTCCTTTTAATCTATCTTTCAACATTCACAAAGGGTTACGGCTACTTTATAGATGAGTTTTACTACATCGCCTGTGCAAATAACCCCGCATTCGGATATGTTGATCATCCGCCGTTGGCTCCTCTGGTATTAACTGTTTTTCAATTTGTATTTGGTACGTCTATTTATGCAATAAGATTCTTGCCTGCATTAGCAGAAGCTGCCGCTGTATTCTACACGGGCATCTTAACAAAAGAAATCGGTGGAAATAAATTTGCTCAACTGCTTGCCGCTTGTTCATTTGCTGCTATGCCGGTAACAGTTGCTTTCGGCGGTTTTTACTCAATGAACGCATTTGAACCGTTACTTGCTGTTCTGCTTTTATTGATTATTGTTAAGATGATAAAAACCGGTAATATTAAACTCTGGATTAATGCCGGTGTTATTATGGGTCTTGGTATGATGAACAAACACACGTTCGGAGTTTTCATTATTGCTTTTCTGTTTGCTTTGATCATCGCTGGTAAATGGAAATTAATATTTAACAGGTGGTTCATTCTTGGCGGTGTTATTAGTACACTTATTTTTCTTCCCAATATTATCTGGCAAATATTAAATGATTTTCCTTCACTGGAGTTTTACAGAAACATTAGTGCTGATAAAAATGTTTTCACTCCACCAATTGATTTTATAACAGGACAAATAATTCAAATGTCTCCCTCCACAGTACCGGTATGGATTGCAGGAACCTTTTATCTTTTATTTTCAAAGCAGTATAAAGATTTCCGTTTTCTTTCTGTGCTGTTTGCAGGGTTGTTTATCTTTATGATGTTATCTGGCACAAGCAGATCTGATCGCTTAGCATTTGCATATCCTGCTGCATTTGCCGGGGGTGCTGTTTTCTTTTCAAACATCATTAATAGATATAACATTGCATGGTTAAAATATATTATCATTGTTTTTCTTTTTTCAGGATTAGCATTAGCACTGCCTATTATATTGCCTTACTTTAATTACGAAACAGCTAAAGCACACACAGAATTTCTTGGAATAAACACTGAACTTGAGAGAGGTAAAAAACCGCCATTACCTCAAGTACTTGCCGATAGAATCGGCTGGGAGGAAAAAGTTAAACTGGTTGTTGGCGCTTACAACAGCTTATCTGAAGAAGATAAAAATCAAACGATTATTGCAGCAGGTAATTACGGACAAGCAGGAGCCATTGAATTGTTTGGCAAATCTTTTAACATTCCTCCTGTTGCATGTTCGCATAACACCTATTACTTGTGGAGTAAAGAAAGAGTTAACGGAAATATTCTTCTTCAGCTAGATAATGAGGAAGATTATGATGGGCTTACTCATGCATTTGATTCTGTGGAAGTTTATCCCGGTATTTTTAAAAACGATTATGTTTCATTCCACGAAAATAATCTTGTTGTGTTTATCTGCCGTGGACCAAAAATTCCTCCAATAGAAATGCTTGAGCGAAGTAAAAATTTTTATTAAGGATATTTAATTAAAAGGATTTAAGAATACCTCAATTAGGTAATAGTAATTATTAAGTCTGAGTAAATAACTAAACTTTCCTCCCCAGAGAGAGGAAAGTTTTTTTAATGCTGCGTTACTAATACTCCTTCTTTTTCTCTAAATACCCAAACTTAATTTCATTTTAAGCCATCGTTCACTATCTATTACAGATTTTGTTACCTCCAGAATATTTTGAAAAACATTTGATGGGGCACCTGTTTTCATACTGCCGAGCAAGCCAATTAACTCAGAATTATTTAGCGATCTAAGCATCCAGTTCATCCACACTTTATATTTATCGGGCGGCACATTACTTTGTATTCGCGCTCTGATTGCAATCAGTTCTTCGTCTGTTAAGTATTTAAAACTTGCTTCTAGCACCGTGGCTTCTTCGTGATTCATATGCGCCAGATAATCAGCAATAAAATCATTGAATAAACTATTCAGAGAATTGCCAAGCCGCACTCTTTCTTCAAGCGAATTTGAATGTTCTATCTTTTCAATAAGAGCGAGAATCCCATTTAATTTCGATTCCAATTTTTTATGTTCTTCATTTAACAATTCAATCATTTGTGGTTCTTCATTAGCAATCTCGGGAAAAATTATATTGTCTTCGTTCACCGCGTGTTCGTGCAGCAAATCCAAATCGTTTCTCAAAGAAACCAATAATATTTTTACTTCTTTCTCATCTGTAAAATCTGCTGTTTGTAATTTTGATGCGGCATTATAAATCATGCTTCTTATTGATTTATGAATAAATGTAAATAAATCTGTTTTTCTCAATTGCATTTTTAATCTCCTTACTTTAGAAGTGTCATTTTCTTTGTAATTATATTTCCACCCGATTGAAGCCTGTATAAATAAACTCCGCTTGAAAGATTTGAAGCATCAAAATTAACTTCATAATTTCCTGCAGGTTTGTATTCATCTACAAGTGTCGCAACTTCTGTTCCAAGGATATTATAAATTTTTAAAGTTTGATGACTGCCCACAGATGACTTCCAGCTTATTTTTGTGCTTGGGTTAAATGGATTCGGGTAATTCTGTAACAATTCAAATCCGCTTACAATTTGTTTTGGCTCATCATTAACATCAGTTGGAGTTTCTGTGTTATAATCAACCTGTTTTTCAGTCGTTATGTTTCCATTCACATTAATTTCAAGATATGAAATTCCAAACACGGGGAATTTACTTTCATTAGTATACCATTCATACGTTGTTGTTCTAACTTCCGTTGTTGATAATGGAATTCCTGTAACAAAAATTGTATCGGCTGTCTGCCGGAAGATTTTAACACGCAAGGCTGCATGATTGCTGCCATCAGGTAAGATTATATTTCCAAATGCATCACCCGTATACTGCGTTATACCTATATTGTGGACAATTAACCCTTCTCCCAATTCGTACTGTGCCTGAAAGTTATCAAGAAAAGTTGAGTTGAATGTAAATGGATATTCAGAAATTTTTTCTGTGTTAAAATAAACAATAGAAAAATCTTCATAAGCCATTCCTAATGAGTGAACTGTACTGCTTTCCGTATCATAAAACGAATATGACAATCCATCATAATTTACTGCTACATCAGCATCGGGAAATAGTGAATCACCAGGTGCTTCGGATGGATCAACATACTGGGCTATCAGCTGCTGCCCTGTTGCAGTAACATTTGAAAAATCCCATGTAATATTCGAACCTGATGCACCTTCAGTCACTCCAGTTGTATCCATGTCTGAGGTAGTGAATGAATCACCAACTACCGGTTTTCTATCTGAGTTTAAAATTATTTGTGCATTAATTGCTGATGCAAACAGCAGTGCTGTTAAAAGAAATTTTAGTGGTAATAAATATGTTTTCATTGTTAGTCCTTGATTTAATTTTTTTAATTATTGTTATTTTTATTCAATTGTTTTAACCGGATTACATTTTTGTCTTTGCCGGTGTAAATTTTACAACCATATTTTTAACTGGTTTTAAGCTGTGCAGATATTCGTAGATTGCACCAAGATCTTCTTCTGTCATTCCGCCGTACATTGTCCATGGCATTATTGTATTGAAACTACCCGGCTGCATTTCCATATTTTTTACTTCGTCAGTTGCCATTGATTTAAATCTTTGAATGAACTGTTCTTTCGTCCACGAACCGAGACCTGTTTCTACATCAGGAGTAAGATTAGCTGAGCGTATTGTTCCGAATGGAAGCTCCATTGCACTTCCGCCGGCTAACTCAAGACCTGCTATTGGTTTTCCATCTTCGGCTTGTGTATGACAATCATTACACGATGCAATTGTTACAAGATACTTGCCGTAAGCTTTCATATCTGATTTTTCAGGAGCTTTGTGTGGTTTGTAAGAATCTAACGGAAGTGTTTTAACTATATAGTTTACGGGAAAATCAAGATCTTTTTCACCAACTTCATTTTTGATTGGCTTAAGTGTGCGTATATATGCAACTATCGAATACAAATCTTCTTCAGACATATGAATATAATTTGGGTATGGCATTATCGGAAATAGTGCTTCACCATGTTTATTTACGCCTGAAGTTATTGCACGAATAATTTCTCCATCTGTCCAGTTACCTAAAGCAGCGGGAGTAATATTTTTAACAGGAATTGTTCCTGGTAGACCCATTTCCTTTCCAAAAATTTCACCACCCATTCCTTCGGACCCTGGTTTAATTGGACCGGAATATTTTGAGAAATCACGCGTTGAGTGGCAATCCATACATAATGCAACATTTAGTGCAAGATATTTACCTCGCTCTATCCTTTCGGCCGTTGGTTGTACCTTAACATCTGGAGCAGGAACAACCTTGGGATATGTTGCATTAAAATAAACTGAACCTGATATAACAAGCACAGCTATAACCCCTAATACTATAGCACCGATTTTTATTAACTTTTTCATTTTTGCCTCGTTTTTTGAAAAGTTATTGTTAACACGATTAATTAAATAATATACTTATCTCAATTACACTTAACGATATTTTTTATTGTTTGCCTTCAAGTCTGAACCGGAGTAACTGCTTAAGCGAAGATTAACTGAAGTCTCATACTTTAATCAGTAGAGATTTAATAAGCCGCGTATTTTTGTTTACCTGTATGCTCTACAAGTTTTTATCAGAAGGCACAGCGAAAATAAATTGAGGAGTGTGTTTGCACTATGTTTTATGGATGAGCGGTTATATGAAAATAAAAATGGTTTAAAGTTTGATCTCTGCCACAAATATTTTACTGTAGTCTATAAACTATTTTTATTGTCAATCAGAAATAATACTGTTTCACCCATTTTGTAGATGTGTTATAATTAAAAGAACATTGGCTTTAGCTGAAAAGAGAAGAGCCTGGCAAAAAAGTGATGCACTAATCTATATGATTTGCTTATAGACATTAGTTGCCGATCAATAATTGAGTTTTTAGACTCTTTCATTTAAGTTTAATTTGTATTTGTAAAAATACTCCGTAAACATAATAATTCCGTACCCCTTTATTCTTTGCTCAGGGGAGCTCTGATGTAAAGACACTTATAATAAGGTTTGTTAATGATGCAGATCCGTATCTGATCAAAACAATTTTTAAAATCTTTTATAGGAAGGATGGTTCTTATGAAACTCTCCAAACTTCGTCTTTTGTTTTTGATTCTCATCTCTTTGCTTTTCTTAAGTAGCTCTTGCGAAAAATCTACGGAAAACGAGGCTTGTGAAAGTACTAAATGGGAGGAGCCTATAGATCAGATACTAGATCTTTATATCGGTGTACCCAGAGTCTTCTGCGATGCGCCGACCAATACTCTGCTATCGTGGAATGCAGAACAAATAGTTTTTACCGGCACTATACAAAAGTTTTACTGCGGGGATATCGCCAGCGGATCATTCAGTATGAACGATGCTTTTATTCCTAAATCAATGAGCGATGTTCAATTAGCAAAAGTAAGTGTTGGACAGGCTTATCAATTTAAATTTGAAAATGATAAAGACTATCTTCGTTTAACCGGCACGCTTACCGCATATTTTTTAGATGATATTACCTGGAAGACTAAAGAGTTTTCAGTTAAGATATTTTATAAAGACCTTATATACGACATTTATAACGTTGAACATTATTACACCTATGCAATACCATGGGCAACTGTCTGGGAGGTTGTACCAGAATAAAAATATTTTTACGCTAAAGCCGGATTTGGACTGATGAACTTCTCTTAAGGTTGGAATCGCAACTGAATGAATTACAAATAAATTATACTTTGCTAGTTATTCTTCTTTGTTTCCTTTTGGCGAGCTATCTCTTTGGGGGTGATAAAAGGTTTAACCACGCTGTATATTATAATCTTCACTCACTGTATCAATCACTATTTTAAAATTGATGTATATTTGGTTATCTGATTATCAAAATTAGTTTATCATTACGTTAAACCGATTATCAGTATATCTTCAGATGGTACTATAGTTGTTATAACCTGATTAAAATTTTTCGATTAAATAATTTTTTAGAGGAGATAACTATGAAAACATTTTTTATATCTTTACTAATCGGGGCTGCTTTGTTCTCATCCGGTTTTTCGCAGGAACGTAAGGGTGAACGAAAATGGACGATTGATCCGGCAACAGGAGATACGATTTATACCGAATCGGTAACCATTTCTGAAAGCGAAGATATTACACCGCGTAATAATATGATTGTAATTAACCCGCTTAAATTTTTGCTCTTCTACAATATCTCATACTTTCATAAAATAAATGAAGGTCTTGCAGTTGGCGGTGGTTTTCAGATACCAACACCAAAAGATATTTCGGGATTTGGGGTTAATGCTGAGGTTAGGTTTTATCCCAAGGGAAATAATTTAAAAGGATTTTACTTTGCACCTAATGTTTCTTACAACAGTTTAACAGATGACTTTGATAATGAAACTGTTTCAATAACCTCAATTGGCGGGCTTATTGGCTGGCAATGGTTTCCGGGTGATCAGTTTGCACTTGGTCTTGGTATCGGGGTAGATTATTACTTTGTTACAGGTGATAGTAATAATGATGATTTTAATGACTATGATGGCTTTGCACCAGCATTAAGGTTTGATATCGGTTACGCCTGGTAAATAATTTAATAACACACCCCTTTTATTTCTCTCTGGAGAGTGGAAAAGAAAGTGTGTGTATTTTAACTAAACAATTGTAATAGGTTTAATAAATACTATTCTTCCTTCAATTCATTTATCCTCATCTCTGCATTTTTATTCTTCGGATTAAGCGCAAGACTTTTTTTATAATTTTCTAATGCAAGTTTCTTTTCACCTTTTAACATATAAGCCTCACCTAAGCTGTCATAAGTATTTGCAATTTCAGGAAAATATTTTGTGTTGATAATAAAAACTGCTATTGCTTCATCTATCATTCCCTTGTTTAAAAACTTGTAACCTATCATATTCAGCATTCCATCATCTTCTATAGTATAATCCGAAAGATATTCTTTATAGTTAGCAGAAAAATCCTCAGCTCCTTTTTCTTTAATCTTTTCATAAACAAATCTGGCTGCACTTATCTTTAGCGGCGGATATTTTTCTTCCTTTAGCACGGAATTAACTCTATCAATAAGCGCCTCTGCTCCGAAATCAAAATTAGATAGAATAATTACAGTGTATTTGTTGTCAACGTTCTGATCATAAACTGCATTCCAGCCGGGTGAGCCTCCTGCAAGACCCATCCCAAAATCCGGTTTAGCCAGCAGCTCTGCAAAGCTCATTTTTATATCAGTATTAAACCTGTTTAATAGTAAAACCTTATGCTCATCATTAAGCAGAACATTATCATTCATTAGTGATCTGTCCAATTTCAACAAGTCCTCCGCGGTTGAAAACATCCCGCCGGCAGGTGTTGGAACATTTGGCATTCTTTCATAAGTAGATTCTTTTGTTCCATCGGGGTTAACAATAAATCCCTTTGCTGTGTTTGTGCGTTCAGTGTCTTTATAAATAAAACCCGAATTATTCATTGCGAGCGGATTAAGAATTCTTTCCTTTAAATTTTCCTGGTAAGTTTTACCTGTTAGTTTTTCAATTATTCCTCCAAGAACAACATAGCTTGAGTTTGAATACTCTTTGGATGTGCCCGGTTCATATAACAGCGGTTGCTTTTTAATGATAGACAACAGCGCATCGGTCGATCTATAATTATCTGGCTGCATCATAAACTCTTCTATCATAAAATAATCACCAAGGCCGGCGGAAAAACCAAGCAGACGTTTTACCGTTATCTTCTCATCATACTCGTTATTGTAAAGTGGATATAATTGCTTAAGGTTATCTGTAAGATTTAATTTTCCTTCCTGTATAAGCTGTACAATTAATATCTGTGTAAATAATTTGCCGATGGAACCGATATTGAATTTTGTATCCGTCAGGTTTTGGGTTTTATTATCCCAATCTGCATAACCGAAGGTTTTTAGGTACTGAACATTTTCTTTATCAGCAACCAGAACCACCCCGGAAAAAAGATCTAGTTTGTAAGCATCGTTTAAAAGTTTATCTAACTCTTTAAATTCGTTTTGAGGAAAGAGGCTGGTTTGAATAAAAAGGATTAATAAAAGTAAACCTGTTTTCATTGGTGCGCTCCTTTTTAGAATTAATTGCTTTGTAACATAAGACGAACTAAAATATTTATTGTTCAATCAATATGCCTAAAAACACTTTAATTCTAAAAGTTTCTTTAATTACGCTGTTATTCTATTGAAGGGAATTGGGTGGTGCTTAACTAAAATTTTCACTTCCCGTCATTCCCGCGAAGGTGGGAATCTATGAAAAAATGATTGTAGCATTATTATGGTTTTAGTCTCTTTGTTTTTTTCTTATCCCCGACTATTGCTTTATCTTCTTATTTTAGTTCATCCGGCATATTGTTAAACCTTTTTTCAGAAGTTAACACATTCGCCGGATTGATCAGTTTAACTTACCTTTACTTTACTGTTCAAGTTAAACTATATCTGTTGTTTTGTTATTTCTTCAGCAGTTTATTTAATATTTTAATCTGCGTTCTGGTGTTCTGTTCTAAATCTATAAAGAGACTGATAAACTCAAAAAATATTAACAGCATTGCAATCTCTATAAGGCTTGTAATGGATTCCGTTATTATTGTCATATCTTTTAAAAAAATGCCGTAAAGCAGACCAATTACTAATCCAACACCTATTAAAGATGTAAAGATTTTAATGCCCTCTTTTATTCTTATAAGGGTTTTATACTTTTTTTCAGATGGCGATTCACCTTCAAACTCACTAAGATCTGAACCGCAATGCGGGCAAATGTCTTCTTCCTGCTTTACAGCCAGGTTACAAACTGAACAAAACAATTCTTCGGTTTCCATTATTCTTCCTTTAATTTGTTTTGGTTAATACTATTAATACAGCTAAGCTTTCTAAAACTTTTTGTTAATATATTACAGATCATTCAATATAAACTCTACCGTGCGGATGGTGCTGCTTTTCCTACTTTTGTTCCCTTGGAAGCTTTTCTAGGTGCAACGTCTTTAGCTTCATTCTCATAATCTGTTATTTTTTTTTGATATATCCTTATTCCATCTGGCAAATCATTTCTTTCCACATCCAGAATAAATCCGTCTTTATATAATTGATAAAGTTGTTCTTTGCTGTAAGGGGTAAATACATCAGCAATTTCTATAACTTTAAAAGTGCGCAGCTCATTCAATAATGATACAGGTTTTTCTTTATGGAATGTTAAATAAACAAAATCTTGCTCAACTGCTGTAACCATTGCATAGCCCTTTATACTTATGCTGGTATTGGTTACATAAAGATCTCCGGCTTTTGGATTTTTCAACAGTTCAACAAAACCAGGTTCTTTATAATATATCCAAAGAAAAAAAAGGCTTACAAATACTGTTATATAAATCAGTGCCTTATAGTGATGTATGGGCCTTTTTGTGCTGTTAAGAATTCTGGTGCATAATTCTTTTAAATTATCCGGAAGCGTTTTAAGGTTGGATTGATAACTGCAGTTAGTACAGTGAACATTTAATTCTTTACCCATCGGAATGAAAGGGTAACTGAACATTTCAACATATCGTGAATGTACTTCAACAACAAGTGTGTTTTCCAAATTGCAGGAAGGACATTCCCACAATAATTTTGTTTCTTTCAGTTGTTCTTTGCTTAATTCGGGCAAAAAATCTTGAATAGCTAACATAATGTGTAACTCTCCCTGGCTATTAACACTTATAAAATAGCAAAAAGAAATCTGTTAGTTGTCACAAAATTGTAAAATTCTCAATAGCCATTTCATACCCTTACTAAAATAAAATGTGTTGTTAACTAATAAACACCGGCGATATTGTTAAAATTTTTTGTCATACTTTCCTGTCATACTGAGCGAAGTCGAAGTATGACATACCCTAATAAAAACGTATATATAGTATTGGTTGAGGGTTATTAGTTTTCCTCAATTCACAATTCCTTAAACCCAATTTCTTTTAAGTACTCAAAAGTATGATCATAATAAGAAGGCAGTCGCGTATGATCGTCTTCATCTCCAGGT
>OEIV010000856.1_pt1 | contig 15390 bp, 14 predicted proteins | sample 1539231 | NCBI WGS metagenome assembly OEIV01 (sample SAMN03794762, study PRJEB22550) | activated sludge metagenome | feature: wastewater treatment plant; material: activated sludge; isolation source: Wastewater treatment plant of a petroleum refinery complex | place: Argentina: Buenos Aires ...
GGCGCGCCACCGGCATGAAGGACGGCGATTTCGGCAAGCCGATCATCGCCGTGGTCAATTCCTTCACCCAGTTCGTGCCCGGCCATGTGCACCTGAAGGACCTGGGCCAGATGGTGGCGCGCGAGATCGAAAAGGCAGGCGGCATCGCCAAGGAGTTCAACACCATCGCCATCGATGACGGCATCGCCATGGGCCATGACGGCATGCTCTATTCCCTGCCCTCGCGCGAGGTCATTGCAGACAGCGTGGAATACATGGTCAACGGCCACTGCGCCGATGCCATGGTGTGCATTTCCAATTGCGACAAGATCACCCCCGGCATGATCATGGCGGCGCTGCGCCTCAACATCCCTTCCGTCTTCGTGTCGGGCGGACCCATGGAAGCGGGCAAGGTGGTGCTGTCGGATGGCAAGACCCATGCGCTCGATCTGGTGGACGCCATGGTGGCCGCCGCCGACGACAAGGTGTCGGACGCCGATGTGGCGACCATCGAGCGCTCGGCCTGCCCCACCTGCGGCTCGTGCTCCGGCATGTTCACCGCCAACTCCATGAACTGCCTGACCGAGGCTCTGGGCCTGTCTCTGCCCGGCAATGGCTCCATGCTGGCGACTCACGCCGACCGCAAGGCCCTGTTCATCGAGGCGGGGCGGCTCATCGTCGAGATCACCCGGCGTTATTACGAGAACAATGACGAGAGCGTGTTGCCGCGCGCGGTGGCGAGCTTCGGGGCCTTCGAGAACGCCATGATGCTGGACATCGCCATGGGCGGGTCCACCAATACGGTGTTGCATATCCTGGCCGCCGCGCACGAGGCGCAGGTGAACTTCACCATGGATGACATCGACCGGCTGTCGCGCAAGGTGCCGTGCCTGTGCAAGGTGGCGCCCGCCAAGTCGGACGTGCACATGGAGGACGTGCACCGCGCCGGCGGCATCATGGCCATCCTCGGCCAGTTGGAGCGCGCCGGACTGTTGAACCGGAACTTGCCCACGGTCCATTCCGCCACCATTGGCGATGCCATCGACCGCTGGGACATCTCGCGCGCCAATGACGAGGCGGTGCGGAAGTTCTTCCTCGCTGCACCGGGCGGCGTGCCCACGCAGGAGGCCTTCTCGCAATCGCGGCGCTGGGAGGGGCTGGACCTCGACCGTGCCATGGGCGTGATCCGCGATGCCGAGCATCCCTTCTCCAAGGATGGCGGCCTTGCCGTGCTGACCGGCAACCTGGCGCTCGACGGCTGCATCGTGAAGACGGCGGGCGTCGATGACTCCATTCTCAAGTTCAGCGGGCCGGCAGTGGTGTTTGAAAGCCAGGATGCGGCGGTGAGCGGCATTTTGAACGGCGGGGTGAAGGCGGGCGATGTGGTGGTGATCCGCTACGAGGGACCGCGCGGCGGCCCCGGCATGCAGGAGATGCTCTATCCCACCAGCTATCTGAAGTCCAAGGGCCTGGGCAAGGCCTGCGCGCTGATCACCGATGGCCGCTTCTCCGGCGGCACGTCGGGCCTGTCCATCGGGCATGTGTCGCCCGAGGCCGAAGAAGGCGGTTTGATCGGTCTCGTCGAAGCAGGCGACATGATCGAGATCGACATTCCGGCGCGGCGCATTCACCTGGCGGTGGACGAGGCCACGCTGGCCAAGCGGCGGACCGCCATGGCGGCCAAGGGGGCCGAGGCCTGGAAGCCCGCCGAGACGCGCAAGCGCGCGGTATCCACGGCGCTGCGGGCCTATGCCGCCTTTGCCACCAGCGCCGCCAGAGGCGCGGTGCGCCACGTGCCTTGAGGCATGGGACCGGGCGGCGATCCACGCACCATTCTGCGCCAGCTCTTCGATGTGGCGGTGCAGGCCGCCGACCCGAAGGCGGCCCTGCGGAAACATCTCCCGGCGCGGCCGCGCGGGCGCACCGTGGTGGTGGGCGCGGGCAAGGCCGCGGCGCGCATGGCCGAAGCCTTCGAAGACCTGTGGGATGGGCCAGTCTCCGGCGTGGTGGTGGACCGGCATGGGGCGCGGGCCGATCTCACGCACATCAGGTTGATGACGGCGGCGCATCCCGTGCCCGATGCGGCGGGGCTTCGGGCATCGGCGGCTCTCCTGGCGGCAGTCAAGGGTCTGACCGCCGATGATCTGGTGGTGGCGCTGATTTCGGGTGGCGGTTCGGCGCTGCTGCCCTGCCCGGCGCCGGGTCTGTCGCTGGATGATGAGGCGGCGGTGAACCGGGCGCTGCTGGCCTCGGGCGCTTCCATATCCGCCATGAATGTGGTGCGCGCCCAGGTGTCCGCCATCAAGGCCGGGCGGCTGGCGCGGGCGGCCTTTCCGGCGCGGGTTCACAGCCTCATCGTGTCGGATATTCCGGGCGATGACCCCGCGCTGGTGGCCTCAGGCCCCACGGTGCCCTTTGTCTCACGCGCGGCAGAGGCGCTGGAGATTGTCGCCGCTTACGGAATGGATATGCCTCAGTTGGTGCTGTCATATCTTCAGCAGGCGGACGATCCGCCGGGGCCGGATGATCCCATGTTTGCGCGCAACGGGGTTCACGTCATCGCCTCGGCAAAACTGTCGCTGCAAGCGGCAGCCCGGACGGCAGAGCGCCTTGGTTTCACATCGACCATTCTATCCGATGCCATCGAGGGTGAGGCCAAGGATGTGGGACAAGACCACGCGCGCCTGATCCGCGAGCGGCTGACCTCATCAGCAGCGCCGCAGATCATTCTCTCCGGCGGCGAGACCACGGTCACACTGGGCCATGCTCCGCCCGGCAAGGGCGGGCGCAATACCGAATATTTGCTGGCGCTGGCACTTCACATCGCGGGATTGTCCGGGGTTCACGCGCTGGCGGCGGACACGGACGGCATTGACGGCTCCGAAAACAATGCCGGGGCCTTTGCCGACGGCGGCACGGTGGCGCGCATTGCGCGGGCGGGCGGCGACGCCGCAGCCCTGCTCGCGGCCCATGACGCGTGGAGCGCCTTCACCCTCATTGACGATCTCGTGGTGACCGGCCCCACCGGCACCAACATCAATGACTTCCGGGCGGCTGTGCTGTGGCCCGCCGGTGCAGGAGATCACTCAGCGCACTGACCGTGGCCACCTGATCAAAGCTCGGGATGATGGCCGCCGCCCCGGTGAAATCCTCGGCCAGCGTATAACGTCCGGGCGAGATGACGGTCGCAATGCCCGCCGCCGTGGCCGAACGCAGGCCGTTGCGTGAGTCTTCCAGTGCAACGCAGTTTTCCGCAGGCAGGCCGAGTTGTTGCAGCACGGCGAGGTAGACATCGGGCGCGGGCTTCTTCTTCGGCACCTCGTCGCCCGCCACGATGACGTCAAAAACCTCCGTGGCCGGACGATCCAGCGTTGCCTCGATCAGGGCATCGACGTTGGGCCGGTTGGTGGTGGTGGCGATGGCGAGCTTCAGGCCCCGCGCCTTGGCGTCAGCGATGAGATCGGCGATGCCGGGACGCAGGGCGATCTCGCGGCGCGCGATGAGGCCGGTATAGGCCCTGGTCTTGCGCTGGTGCAGATCAGCCAGAGTCGCCGCCGTCATCTCCTGACCGATGCTGTCGGCATAGGCCTTCATGCGTTCCTTGCCACCGGTGGTCTTGAGCAATTGCTCGTAGAGGGCCTCGTCCCATTCCCAGCCCAGATTGATGGCGCGGAAGGTCTCGTTGAAGGCGCGCAGGTGAACGTTTTCCGTTTCCGCCAGCGTGCCATCAACGTCGAAGATGATGGCCTCAAGCGCCATGGTGCGCCTTGTAGGCCTGGTCGGCGGCCTGGCGGATGGCCGTGATGTTGGCGGCATATGATTGCTCGGTACCGCCCTTGAAAACGGCGGAACCGGCCACCAGAACATTGGCACCCGCCGCCGCAACCAGCGGCGCGGTTTCCGGCGTGGCCCCGCCATCGATTTCGATGTCGATGGGGCGGCGGCCCACCATGGCTTTCACCCGCTTGATCTTGTCCAGCATGGCGGGAATGAAGGCCTGGCCGCCAAAACCGGGGTTCACCGTCATGAGCAGGATGAGGTCGAGCCGGTCCAGCACATATTCGATGACGCTCTCCGGCGTGCCCGGGTTGAGCGACACGCCCGCCTTCTTGCCGAGCGCACGAATGGCCTGAAGCGAGCGGTCGAGATGCGGTCCGGCCTCGGCATGGACGGTGATGATGTCGGCCCCGGCGTCGGCGAAGGCCGCGATATAGGGATCGGCGGGCGCGATCATCAGGTGGCAGTCGAAGATCTTTTTCGTCCCTCCCCCGGTGGGCCTTATGACCGGCGGACCAAAGGGGATGTTGGGCACGAAGTGGGCGGCCCTCACGTCGGGGTGGGACCAGTCGGCGCCCGCCCGGTCAATGGCTTCCACCTCGTCGCCGAGGCGGGAGAAATCCGCCGACAGCACGGAGGGGGCAATGATGGTGGTCATGAAACTCTCCTCAGGTTGCCGGCGGTCATGGTCACGCCTTGGAATTGATGCGCAGCTTCTCGCGCCAGCCGGGGAAAAGCTTGTCGGCATCGTTGGGGAAGCTCTGGAAGGCGCGGCCAAACTCCTTGTGGTCCTTGGCGAACTCGATGGGGTCGGCCTTGGCGCGCCAGCACTGTTCCGCCTGGCGCAGCGACTTCGCCCCCGCCGCACCACCGTCGACATGGCCGAAGGCACCGCCGCCCGCCGTCATGATCAGGTTGGAGTGGCCGAGGTTGGTGAAGAAGCCGGGCATGCGCAGCGCATTCATGCCGCCGGAAATGATCGGCGTGGTCGGATTCATGCCCAGCCATTCCTGGTGGTAGTAGGGCCCGTCGGCACTGTCATCGGTGATCATGTAAGCCATGGCCTTGTCGGCGGCCTCGCCTTCCATCTTGCCGAAGCCCATGGTGCCGGTGTGAATGCCGGAGGCACCCTGCAGGCGCGCCATCTTGGACAGCACGAAGGCGGTGTAGCCGCGCTTCGACTGCGGCGAGGTGACGGCACCGTGGCCGGCGCGATGATAATGCAGGTATTGCTTGGGAAAGCGGCGGCGCGCCGTGGTGATGGCGGCGGGGCCAGCCACATAGCCATCCACCAGAAAGGCCACGTGATCGGCGTTCTCGCCGAAGGTTTCGAGGATGTATTCGCCGCGCGCCAGCATCTCGTAATGATCATCGGCGGTGATGTTGAAGGAGAAGAGCTTGGCTTCGCCGGTCTTGTCCTGCGCCTTCACCATGGCGTCGCGCACCAGCTTCACCGTTTCCTTGAAGGGGGCGAAGACCTGGTTGCCCTGGGGCTCGTCATTCTTGATGAAGTCGCCGCCCAGCCAGAAGTCATAGCAGGCATCGGCGAAGGGCTTGGGACGCAGGCCCAGCTTCGGCTTGATGATGGTGCCGACGATGAAGCCGCCGTCCACCACCGGGCGGCCCAGCACGCGCCACAGGTCGCGGATGGTGGTGGCAGGGCCGTCAAACAGCTTCAGCAACGCGGGCGGCATGTAGAAGTCGTGCATCTTGCCGTATTCGATGTCGCCCATGCCCTGGTTGTTGCCGATGGTCAGCGTCAGGAAGGAGGCAATCATGGCGCGGCCGTCGATGACGTTGCGGTCAAACAGCTCGATCGGATAGGCGATCTTCATGAGCTGCTTTTCTTCGTCGATCTCATAGACCAGCGCGTCCACGCCCTTGGTGAAATCGTCGGTGGTGGAAACGTCCACGTTGGTGCCGGTGGAGCTTTCAGCCGCGAAGTGGGCCGCCGCCGAGAGATAGCCCTGGCCCGGCTTCTGCTTCATGATGTAGGCGCAGAGGACGTGGCGGCCGTTCTCGATGAGGTCGGCTTCCTTGAGCTTCAGGTTGGCATAGCGGGATGACTGGTCCATGATGGTTCTCCTCCTCTCGTGGTTCAGGCGGAAATCTTGGGATCGAGCGCGCCTTTGGCGTAAAGCTTGGCCATTTCGCTCAGGGGAATGACCTTGATCTTCGAGGCGTTGCCCGCCGTGCCGAAGGCCTCGAAGCGGTCCTTGCACACCTGGGTCATGCCGTCCATGGCGGGCTTCAGGAACTTGCGCGGATCGAATTCGGCCTTGTTCAGGGTCGCAACCTTGCGGAAGGCGGCGGCGGCGGCAATGCGCAGGTCGGTGTCGATGTTGACCTTGCGCACGCCCATCTTGATGCCCTTGACGATTTCTTCCACCGGCACCCCATAGGTTTCCTTCATGGCGCCGCCGTATTTGTTGAACTCGGCCTGCAATTCCTCGGGCACGGAAGATGAGCCGTGCATCACGATGTGGGTGTTGGGCAGGCGCTTGTGGATTTCGCCGATGACCTTCATGGCGAGAATGTCGCCGGTGGGCTTCTTGGTGAACTTGTAGGCCCCGTGACTGGTGCCGATGGCCACCGCCAGCGCGTCCACCTTGGTGTCGGCGACGAAGCGTTTGGCTTCGTCCGGGTCGGTCAGAAGCTGCGAATGGTCGAGCTTGCCTTCGGCACCGTGGCCATCTTCCTTGTCGCCCATGCCGGTTTCAAGCGAGCCCAGCACACCGATTTCGCCTTCGACCGACGCGCCGACCATGTGGGCGAGGCGCGACACTTCCGCAGTGATGCCCATGTTGTAGGCATAGTCGGCGGGGGTCTTGCCGTCTTCCTTAAGGGAGCCGTCCATCATCACCGAGGTGAAGCCGTGCTGGATGGCCGACAGGCAGGTGGCGACATTGTTGCCGTGGTCCTGATGGATGCAGAGGGGAATGTCGGGATAGATCTCGACCAGCGCTTCCATCATCTTGGCCAGCATGATGTCATTGGCATAGGAGCGCGCGCCGCGCGAGGCCTGGATGATGACCGGGCTGTTGGTGGCCTTGGCGGCCTCCATGATGGAGAGCCCCTGCTCCATGTTGTTGATGTTGAAGGCGGGAACGCCGTAGCCGTGCTCGGCGGCATGGTCGAGAAGCTGGCGAAGGGTGATGCGGGCCATGATGATGTCCTCTTTTTTGGAATCGGGGGTTGGGTTCAGGCTTTCCGTTTACGCTCAATCAGCCGATAGATCATCGGGGTGATGATGAGCTGCATGGCAAGGTCAAGCTTGCCGCCGGGAATGACGATGGAATTGGCGCGCGACATGAAGGAGCCATGGATCATCGACAGAAGATAGGAGAAGTCGATGCCGCGCGGATTGCGGAAGCGAATGACCACCATGCTTTCATCCGCCGTGGGAATCCAGCGGGCGACGAAGGGATTGGAGGTGTCGACTACTGGCACGCGCTGGAAGTTGATGTCGGTCTCGGTGAACTGCGGACAGATGTAGCGGATGTAATCCGGCATGCGGCGGAGGATGGTGTCGGTCACCGCCTCGGTGGAATAGCCGCGCTGGGCCCGGTCGCGGTGGATCTTCTGGGTCCATTCCAGATTGATGACCGGCACCACGCCAATCTTGAGATCGGCATGCTGGGCGACGTTCACTTCCGGCGTCACCACCGCGCCATGCAGGCCCTCGTAGAGCAGGATGTCGGACTTGGGCAGGTCGCGCCACTCGGTGAAGGTGCCGGGGGGCGAGCCATAGTGCTCGGCCTCCTTGGCGTCGTGGACATAGGTGCGGGTCTTGCCGCTGCCGGTGGCGCCATAGGAACGGAAGGTCTCTTCCAGCGTGTCGAGGATGTTGGCCTCGGGGCCGAAGTGACTGAAGTGGTTGTTGCCTGCGGCTGCCGCCTCGGCCATGGCGGTCTTCATGCCGGCGCGGTCGAAGCGGTGGAAGGCATCGCCCTCGATGTAGGAGGCCTCGATGTTCTCGCGGCGGAAGATCTGCTCGAAGACATGCTTCACCGTGGAGGTGCCAGCGCCCGAGGAGCCGGTGACCGATATGATGGGATGCTTGATCGACATGGGGCGTATCCTCAGTTTCTGAACAGCCCGCGCTCGCCGAAGAGCGGGGCGTTTTCGGGAAGGGAGTCGGTGTTTTCGAGATAGGCCGTAAGGCGCAGGACCTCATCGGCGGACCCGAAGACCAGCGGCGTGCGGGCGTGGATCTGTTCGGCGCTCTTTTCCAGAATGCGGATGTGGCCGTCGGTGGCCTTGCCGCCCGCCTGCTCCATGATCATGGCGATGGGGAAGGCCTCATAGACCAGGCGCAGGCGGCCCTGCTCATAGCCTTTGCGCGTGTCCGAGGGGTAGAGATAGATGCCGCCGCGCACCAGGATGCGATAGGCGTCGGCCACCAGCGAGGCGATCCAGCGCATGTTGAAGTCAACTCCGCGCGGCCCCATGATGCCGCGCTGGCAATCCTGCACATAGGTGCGGATGCCATCGGACCAGTGGCGCTTGTTCGACATGTTGATGGCGTATTCCCGGCAGGTGGCGTCGACCATGACCTTGCGGGCGGTGACAAAGAACTTGCCGGTGGAACGATCGAGGGTGGCCATGTGGGTGCCGCAGCCCAGGGTGAAGACCAGCACGGTCTGCGGGCCATAGACCACGAAGCCCGCCGCCAGTTGCCCGGTGCCGGGCTCAAGGAAGGAGGCGGCCCCCTTGTCGGCGGCGCGGATGGAAAAGATGGTGCCGATGGCGGCATTGGTGTCGATGTTGGAGGAGCCGTCGAGCGGATCAACCGCCAGGGCAAGGGGCGCGCCCGCGGTCACGGCCACGGGCTCGGGGTCTTCCTCGGAGGCAAACCAGGCCACCGGCTGGCCCTTGAGACAGTCGTGCAGAACCTGGTTGGAATGCAGGTCGAGAAACTTCTGCACGTCGCCGCCGCCCTCCTGCGCGGTGGCCTTGGCCATGTCGCCCGCCAGCGACCCCTTGGAAATGGTGTCGGACAGGGCGACGGCGGCATCGCAAAGCGCCAGCAACACCTGGCGTACTTCCGCGCCATGTTTCAGATCCTTGCAGGGAGTCTGCAGAAACAGTCCGAATTCCTCAGCGGTGCGCGTCATCGGTGCCTCCTGAGAGCAACCTGACTTTGACGCGATCGTCAGAAGGCAGACACATTGCTCGCCATCCCTAACCTGGAGCGCCGGCGGTGATGCCATCACGGTCCGACTGCTCCGGTCCCCTTTTGCGGGTCTCGGTTGGCGGCACCCTGCGCCCCTTGCCTATAAAAGTAAATTTGAATATTCTTCTCTTGTCATTCAGAAGAACTTAATTCATGCGCCACCTGACCCTGAAGCAATTGCGCGCCTTTGCCGAGACGGTGCGGCACGGCTCGATCACGGGCGCGGCGCAGGCTCTGAACGTGACCCCGCCCGCCATCTCCCTGCAGTTGAAATTGCTGGAGGAAATGGCCGGGCTGCCGCTGCTCATCCGTGATGAAAAGGGTTTCCGGCCCACCGACGCCGGGCAGGTGGTGGTGGAGACAGCGCAGCGGGTGGAAGCGGTGATGCGCGACGGCGGCGAGGCCCTGCGCTCGCTGCGCGGCGGGGTGCATGGCACGGTGCATGTGGGGGTCGTGTCCACGGCCAAGTATTTCGCGCCGCGGGCGCTGGCCGCCTTCCGCAGCCTGCACCCGGAGATCGAGTTGAAGCTTTCCGTCGGCAACCGCGACGAGACGGTGGCGGCGCTGCGCAATTATGACCTGGACTTCGCCGTCATGGGGCGTCCGCCCAAGGATTTCGCGGTGGAGCAGGAGCAGATCGGTCCCCACCCCCATGTGGTCATTGCGCGGCCCGACCATCCGCTGGCCAGGGAGGCGGAGGTGTCGCTGGAGATGCTGGCGCACGAAACCTTTCTGGTGCGGGAGGCCGCCTCCGGCACACGCGCGCTGACCGACCAGCTTCTGGCCCGCATGGCGCGCGGCCCGGTGATCGGCATGGAGATCTCCTCCAACGAGACCATCAAGCAGGCGGTGATGGCCGGCCTGGGCGTGGCGCTGATCTCGGCCCACACGGTGGCGAATGAGGTGAACGAGGGCAAGCTTGGCATCATCCAGGCCGAGGGCCTGCCCATCGTGCGCATGTGGTATGTCGTACGCCGCGCCGATCGGCCGCTGCTGCCCGCCACGCGCGCGCTGTGGCGCTATTTCGTTGAGGAGGTGGGCGCGATGCTGCCGCAAATCAGCGGCATGTCGCTGAGCGACGAACTGTAATTGATGGCGAGGAACTATCTGACTTTTGTTGGGTCCATCCAAAAGTCAGGTTGCTTTAGAGCAACCGGCGGTCAGTTGGAATCAACTGCCGCCGATAAGTTGCTCGAAAATCAATATGTTGGCGCAACTTTTCTCTCTCAAATCGTTCCGATTTGATCGTCCGTTGCGCTAATCGTTGAGCAGCAGAAGGTCCTTGGCGGCAAAGGTCAGGTCCACCTTGTCGCCGCGCTTGGGCGGCGCCTGATCGGGGTCGTTGAAGGTGTCGACCAGCAGGTTGGCGCCGGCCACCTTGGCCCGCATGCGGATGACCGAGCCGAGGAAATGCACATCGGCAATGGTGCCGGTGACGCTGCGGTCGCGGCCCTTGCGCTTGCCCAGCGACACGGCCTCGGGCCGGAGCGCCAGGGCCACCACGCCGTCCTTGGCGTGGTGGGACAGGTCAATCTCCGCGCCGACATCGACCTTGTCTTCGCCGATGGCGACGATGCCCTTCCTGGGATCGAGCACCTTGGCATCCAGCACATTGAGGGTGCCGACGAAGTTGGCGGCAAAGCGCGTGGCGGGATGGTTGTAGATTTCGAAGGGCGTGCCGATCTGTTCGGCCTTGCCGTCATGCATGACCACAATGCGGTCCGACATGGACAGCGCTTCTTCCTGATCATGCGTCACGAAGATGGTGGTGATGCCGAGCTTGCGCTGGATGGAGCGGATTTCGTCACGCAATGACACGCGGATCTTGGCGTCAAGGGCCGAGAGTGGTTCGTCGAGCAGGAGCACCTGGGGCTTCACCGCGATGGCGCGGGCGAGCGCGATGCGCTGCTGCTGGCCGCCCGAGAGCTGAAAGGGATAGCGGTCGCCGAACTGTGACAGCTTGATGATGTCGAGCATCTCCTGCACGCGCGCATCAATCTCGGCCTTGGGCACGCCTGCCACCTTCAGGCCGAAACCGATGTTCTGCTTCACCGTGAGATTGGGGAACAGGGCATAGGCCTGGAACACCATGCCGATGTTGCGCTGGTTCGGCTTCAGATTGGTGACATCGCGGTCACCGATCATGATGGTGCCGGCGGTGGGTTCCTCGAAGCCCGCCACCATGCGCAGCATGGTGGTCTTGCCGCAGCCGGAGGGGCCGAGAAAGGAGACGAACTCGCCCTTGTCGATGTCGAGGTTGAAGTTCTTCACCACCTGCACGGGGCCGAAGCTCTTCGACACGTCCTTGATGCTGAGAAAGGTTTCGGCCATGGGATACTCAGTGTTGGGGGGTGGTGGCGGATTTGGGGGCGTAGCGCGACAGGAACTGGATGAGCGACATGCAGCCCCAGGTGATGACAAAGGAAATGACCGCCAGCGCCGCCGGTTCATAGGCGCGGTTGGCGCCCATCAATTGCAGATAGGGTCCGAAGGCAGGCGCATTGAGCAGGCTTGCTATGGTGAATTCGCCGATGACGATGGCGAAGGTGAGGAAGGCGCCAGACAGCACCGCGATCAGGACATTGGGCAGGATGATGCGGGCAATGATGGTGGTCCAGCCCGCGCCGAGAATCTGCGCGGCTTCGGTGAGCGTGCGGACATCAATGGTGCGCAGGCCGGTATCCACGGCGCGATACATGTAGGGCAGCGCCAGGGTGGCATAACCGATGATGAGCAACAGGTCGGTGCCGCGCGAGGTGCCGAGGAAGGGCAGGACCGAATTGGACCCATACATGCGGATGTAGCCGAAGACGATGACGATGGCGGGAATGATAAGCGGCAGAAGGGTGATGAATTCCACCACGGGCCGCATCTTCGGCAGTTTCAGCCGGATCCAGTAGGCGGTGGGCACCACCAGCAAGACGCCGAGCAGGATGGTGAAGACGGCAACGATGACGGAATAGGAAAAGGTGTCACGGAAGCGCGGATCAGCCAGCACCACGCGATAGGCCTCCAGCGAATAGCCTTCGCGTTTCATGCGCAGCGAGAATTCCAGCGTGGCGATGAGGGGCAGGAAGAAATAAATCGACCCCAGCAGCATGGTGATCCAGGGCCAAATGCGGGTTTTTTTCATTTGAGCCACCGTTCCGAACGCATGCGCAGCCAGATGTAGAAGATATTGGCAAGCCCGGTGATGACGATCATGCCGAAGGCCAGCGCATAACCGAGGTGCGGGTTATAGAGCACGTCGCCGCGGATCTGGGCATAGAGCAGGATGGGCACGATGTTCAGCGACGAGCCGGTGAAGGCATAGGCCGTGGCGATGGCGCCAAAAGCATTGGCGAAGAGGAGGATGAAAGTGCCGAGCAGCGACGGCCACAGGACCGGCAGGGCGACCATGCGCCAGAACTGGGCGTTGGAGGCCCCCAGGGTGGCGGCGGCTTCGGCCCATTCGCGTTTCAGGCCATCGATGGCGGGCGTGATGATGACGATCATCAGGGGGATCTGGAAAAACAGATAGACGCTGATGAGGCCCCAGGAGTTGAGCGGGTTGAAGCCCATGCGGTAAATGTCGAGGCCCAACACATGGTTCAAAAACACCGTGACCAGACCGAGGCGACCCATGGTGGCCAGGAAGGAGAAGGCCAGGGGCACACCGGCGAAGTTGGAGGCCACGCCCGAAAAGGTCAGCGTGGCCGAGCGCACCCAGGGGGCCAGGCCGCCACGGACGATGGCGAGGGCGATGAAGAACCCGGCCAGCGCGCCGAGAAGCGCCGAAATGGCGCTGATCTTGATGGAAATCCAATAGGCGGCGACGATCTTCGGGTTGTTCCAGAGCTGGACGATGCTGTCGAGCGAAAAGGCGCCGCTGTTGTCCTGAAAGGCGCCGACCACGAGATTGAGGGTCGGCATGATGAGGAAAAGAAGGGCGAAGACCAGGAAGGGCACGATGCCCAGCCACGCCAGCGGCAGGCGCTGACGCGCCGCCGCTGTGGGAAGTGTTGCATCGGTCATTGATCCCCGCCCCGTCATGCGCAACCGGGCCGCTCAGACGAGCGGCCCGGCCAGCCGTTTCAGATGTTACTGGACGTTGGCGCCCACCACGGAGTCCCACCCCTTGGTGATGGCTTCCTTGGCGGCCTTCTGCTCATCCAGCGTCGGGAAGGCAGCGGCCTCATAGGCGGCGGCCGGCGGCAGCTTGGCCATCACGTCAGCCGGGATCTTGCCGTTCTTGGCCATGTCGTTGAAGCGGATGGGGTGGCAATAGCCCTTGAGCCAGCCGAGTTGGCCTTCATCCGAGTAAAGGTATTCCATCCACAGCTTGGCGGCGTTCGGGTGGGGCGCATAGGCCGAGATGGCCTGCACGTAGACACCCGCGACCACGCCGCTCTTCGGCACGACCACGTCCACCGGCGGGTTGCCGTTCAGCGTGTCGCGGCCCGAGAGCGCGTTGTAGTCCCAGTTGATGAGGATGGGGGTCTGGCCCTGGGCCAGCGTGGCCGGCTTGCCGATGACCGGCACGAAGTTGCCCTTGCCGTTCAGTTCCTTGAAGAACTCAAGGCCGGCCTTGCCAGCGGCTTCACCGGCAGCGGCACCCTTGGACAGGCCAGCGGCATAGACGCCCTGGATGGCCTGGTTGGAAGCGCGCGGATCACCCGCGAGAGCCACGGAGTTCTTGTATTCATCCTTCAGCAGGTCGGCCCAGTCGGCGGGGGCATTCTTCACCAGGTCCTTGTTCACCATGAAGGCGAGCACGCCGTAGTAGTCGCCATACCAGAAGCCTTCGGCATCCTTGGCGCTGTCGGGAATCGTATCCCAGGTGGAGACCTTGTAGGGCTGGATCAGGCCTTCGGCCTTGGCGGTCGGGCCATAGGACAAGCCGACGTCGATGACGTCAGGTGCCTGCGGACCCTTGTTGTCCTTGTTGGCCTTGATGGCTTCCACTTCGTCGCTGGAGCCCGCGTCGGGGTTCAACTCGTTGACCTTCAGACCATACTTGGCCTTGAAACCTTCGATGACCGCGCCATAGCCGCACCAGTCATGGGGCAGCGCGATGACGGTGAGTTCGCCTTCCGCCTTGGCGGCGGCGACGAGGTCCGCCGATTGGGCGAAAGCCAGCGACGATGTCGTCATGAGCGCGGCGGCCGTGAGGGAAAGAATCTTTCCCGTGAATTTCAGCATGTCCTTCTCCATTTGTAAGACGCTTCCAACACCTTGGCGGGTAGCCACGGATTATTTCATTGTGATGACGTGTCGGCTTCCTCAACCTCCCGCAGGCGCAGGGGCTTGATATAAGCTCATTTCAGAAGACGTGGCAATTCGGCAACCACAGCTTTCACAATCTCATGTTGCGCTGCAAAATAAACGATCCATCATGCAGCGCTGCACAATTCCCATCACATCCATGAAACGCTCCCTTGCGCAAAGCGCATTGGGCCAGACGGGCAAACCATGTATGATGGGAATGAGCGGGTCCGCCCGTCCGGCGGAAGAGGAGGGTTTGTCTGATGCGCGTCACGCTGCATACCAATCATGCCATGCGCCTTCTCATGTATTGCGCGCTCCGGCCCAATGAGCCGGTGTCCATCGCCAAGGTGGCCGCCGCCTATAATATTTCCGAGAACCATCTGACCAAGATCGCCCAGTCGCTGGCGCAGGGCGGCTTCGTCACCACGGTGCGCGGGCGCACCGGCGGCGTCATCCTGGCCAAGCGGCCGGAGGAGATCAACGTGGGCCAGGTGGTGCGCACCACCGAGGAGAACCTCGACCTCACCGAATGTTTTGCGCTGCTGACCAATACCTGCGTGCTGGCGCCCGAGTGTGAATTCCGCCAGATCCTCAACAAGGCGCTGAGCGCCTTCATGGCGGTGCTCGATCAATATACGCTGGCGGACATGGTGCAGAAGCGCGAGCCGCTGAAGGCGCTGCTCGGTCTTGGCGCAGCGGAGCTCAAGGCGGCGGCGCAATAGCGCAACCTCCTATCGCGCAGAGATTGTCACCGTAATGCGAAAGCTGTCGCCGGAGAGCGTGGCGGGCGGGCGCGGGTAGGGCTGGGCCCGGCGCGCCGCCGCAAGAATGGCCGCATCCAATCCGCCCTGCCCGGAACTGCCGATGACCGCGGCGGCGGTGAGCCGTCCGGCGCGGTTGACGGTGAGCGCCAGGCGCGCCGCCCCCGCCCTGCCGTTCCAGCCGGGGCTGAGGCGGGCCACATGGCGCATGAGCGATTGCCGATATTGACCATCCCCGGCGCTGGCCGAAGCTGACGGCGGGCGGGCGGCGGCGATGCCCGTGCCGCGGTTGGGCGAGACCCGGCCCATGGGGCGGACGGGCGCACGGGCAGGCGCGGGCTTGCTGACCGTGCGGCGGGGTATTGCCTTTGTGATGGCCCGGCGCGGCTGGGCTGGCGGGGGAGGGTTTTGTGCGGCGGCTTGAGCCCGGAGCGTGGGCGGCGGTTGGGG
>OEIV010000857.1_pt1 | contig 15386 bp, 26 predicted proteins | sample 1539231 | NCBI WGS metagenome assembly OEIV01 (sample SAMN03794762, study PRJEB22550) | activated sludge metagenome | feature: wastewater treatment plant; material: activated sludge; isolation source: Wastewater treatment plant of a petroleum refinery complex | place: Argentina: Buenos Aires ...
GTTTCTTCTTTAATTCTGATTCGTCGACATTTGCAAGGTTCATCTGGAATTCGTGCAAAAATACACTGACATGCTCTGCAACTACTTTTTTCAAATCACCGTAGCGTTCTTTGTTTTCCCACTCACCTAGTACGTCATCATGCGTCTTACCGCTCAAAAGTTCATAAATTTGTAGCAAGTTCGTGATACCAGGCTGTTTGTCCCAATCCCATTGGATAGAACCAAGGGCGTCTGTCTCTGCTCGCATGACTTTCTTTTCTGCTTCTTCAGGTGAATCGGTCAATAATATCGTGCCGGAAGGATCTTCGACGCTTTTACTCATCTTCTTTTCTGGATTACGTAAACTACGGATACGCGCACCTTCAAGCCGATGGCTAAATACGAGCTGTTTGTTCCAGTCTTTAGGTACGACAAATTCTAAGCCACGGTCCTTGAATTTATTATTCATTCGGATGGCAATATCCCGTGTCAATTCTAGATGTTGCCTTTGGTCATCCCCCACCGGCACATATGATGCACCGTACAACAAAATATCCGCCGCCATAAGAACTGGATAGTCAAAAAGCCCTAGTGTAACTGATTTTTGTACACCCAAAGTATGTTCCAGTAAATCATAAAGTTCATTTTCATACTCTTGCCAATCAGGTCCAAATTCATCAGGTACGCTAGCTAGTTCTTCCCCTAACTTCTTTAGCTCTAGAACCTTATTTTTGAGCGATGAACGACCACCCTTATCTTTAAACTGGGTCATGCGAGACAACTCACCAAAATAAGCAAAATTGTTAAGAATGACTGTTAATTCACTATGCGCAGGAATATAACTTTGGCGGTATAAGTAAAAATCCGGGTGATCGATAGGCATGCCAGCTGCGACGAAAACCTTCAAGTTCTCCATCGTTTGCTGATACAGCTTGCCATATTCTATTTCTGTCGTAAAACTATGCAGATCAGGTGCAAACATATTTATTTGATATTCACCTAAATGTTCTTGCTGTAACCGCACCATTGGTAAAATAGCACCTAAATAATTACCGAGGTGATACCCAGCATTTGTTCGCAATCCCGTTAAAATTACTTTCTTACTCATTACAAATCATTATACACTTGCATATTACAAATCGTTATGTCGTTCTTCGCGAACTGCCAATTCTAGCACTGCTCTACCGCCTACATCATAACCTGATACATCAGGCACCACCCGAGCCATTTCTATTCGTTTAAGTAATGATTCTTCATCGAGACCGAGGTAACGAGAAGCGCCCATTGCCGCAGCCTCATAATTGTTATCATATTCATTTATATCTGTCATATAATCTCCCTTTATAATTTAAAAACCGCTTCGTTTGGTTGAAGCGGTTTAAAGTCTTTCTCGTTTTATTCTAATTACAAACGAGCCGCTTCGTGCGACTTACTAAACCAGAAAGCTAATTTTTGGTTCGTTTGTATCATGATCGCTATTCTATACCAATTATTTTATCTTTGCAACAAAGAAGCCAATTGATTGACCCGATGGAATGATTCGAAAACCTTCTGCGTTTCCTAATTTTTTATATGTGAGCACATCTTTTTCTACACGGCTTAACATCAACCCAGCTTTTCGTAAGGCACCTTCATTTTCATTGGTATTTAAAGTACACGTCGCATAAACAAATGAACCACTTTCTTTAACAAGATGCATACCTGCGATGAGTAATTTCCGCTGTAGTTGCGCAAGTCTTTTAACTTTTGCAAGCGACCAGTTCTCTAATGCACGATTATCGCCCGCAAATATGTTTCCCTCACCACTACAAGGAGCATCAATAATAACAGCGTCAAACGAAGCCTCTTGATAACGATTAAGGAGGGACTGTCCTGGTTGTTGGCTGAATGTTGGCAATGGCACCTGAAATTGTTCAAATAAATGTCGCAGCCGTAGAAGTCGATCATGCGAAATATCATTTACATATAAATCTAACGATTTATCGTGTAATAACTGTAGATAGAGACTTTTTATTCCTGGTGCCGCGCACATATCCAGTACTATGTCGCACGAACTTACGTCAAGCTGTAAACACGCTAATACACTAGCGAGTCCAATAGCAAAAACTCGATTATGCTTAAATAGTTCGTGATCTTTTGGCAGTGGTTCATTGCCTATCCAAATCATTGGCGCCCACTCAACCGGCTGAAAATCGAATGATCTTAAATCGTCGTTATAAGGAGTGCATAATACTGGTCGAGTTATCACAAAATCTGCAACACCAGTGTTACTAAGAGAAGTAAGTAATTCTTTTTTTCTTTCTGAGCTATTCTTTGGCACGCACTAATCTCCTACTCTTTTGCGAAAGTATGACTACGAGAACAATTAGAAAAAAACCTATCATGAATATAGATATTCTACTGTCATTTGTTATGCCAGAGAGAATTCCCACTGAAAATATCCCGATACCTGAAAATATCTTACCAAGAAACGACGCTGTCGATATAATAGTTGCTCGTGAACCTGTCTTGATGACATGCTGTAAGTCGTTACTCGCATGCAAGTACATAATTCTGACAATACGTACGCTTAAGAAAATGAGTCCTATTTGAATCCACCTGTTTCCAAATAATAAACTTATTCCTAATAATACAAACAGAGTAACTAGTAAAAGGTTTTGGTGTTTTCTCGTCACTTCCTCGTAAGCGTGGAGTTTCCAAAGAATTAGAAAGGTCAGGATATTACCAATTGCCATAAGTAACGCGACCGTTTTATCTGTTATGCCTGTGTCCGAATAAAATAACGGTATCTGTTCAATAAAAAATACCAACATACTTGTTGTTATTGTTGCTATAAGAAATATATATAGCACTTTCTTAGATTTTTTTATTTCATGTTTCGTACTACGCACAATATCGCCAAATTGCATCATTTTTTCGGATTGATGTGTGTCTATTGCAAGTAGTAGTGATAATAAAAAGCCTATCACTGCAGAGATGATACTTGCGACTAACATACGGGCATAATCAGCATTCAAGAAGTAAGCCATCAAACCTGCGAACGAGAACGCACCTAGATGTATCGCAACGGTACGCTGTCTGATTTTATTGTATATCTTCTTATCTTCCAACTCGTCAAACGTATAGGCTTCAATTGAACCAGACAATAAAGCATTACCTAACGAAAAGAAACAGACACCCACTAAAAGTCCTACGAAATTAGGTAATAATAACCATATCAATAGGGCAATTATATTAATGAATTTTCCGGACTGAATAGACGCACGACGTCCAAACCGATCCGCCACTACACCTGTTGGTATTTCTAGAGCGACGGTTGTAAGTTGCCATACTGCGAGAAGAGTACCAACAGAAATCATATCTAAAGAAGCATAAGCTTTAAAAAACAAGGGAATCAGAGCATAAACAGCAAACGATTCTCCGAAGAATTCAGTAAGGTATAGTCGTTTTGTCAATTTTTGATCATTTTTTGTCATATATAGATATGTACTAACAATGTTTACATTATAAACTGAGCTGAAGCAAAAATAATCTCAGAGCATTCTCTGAGATTATTAATTTTTGATAAGTTACCTTATCGCTTCGTGAATTGACGCTGTTTACGAGCGCCTTTAAGACCGAATTTCTTTCGTTCTTTCTCTCGAGGATCGCGACCAAGAAGATCCGCTTTTTTGAGCGTACCTTTAAGTGCTTCGTTCTTTAGTACGAGTGCTTTCGCGATACCAAGTTTGATTGCTCCTACTTGACCTGCGTGTCCACCACCATCTACTACAACAGTAACGTTGAACTTATTGTCCCCAATAGCTCGAAAAGGTTCTTCTAGCTCGTGAAGGAATGCAGCACTACCGGCAAAATAATCTTTGGCAGAAACGCCATTAACTGTAATTTCACCCTTACCGTTAGTTACTCGAACCTTTGCAGTTGAGCTTTTTCGACGACCAAGAGCAAATGTGTAATGATCAGCCATTAGTTCGTTCCTTTCTTAATCTCAAATACCACTGGTTTTTGTGCTTCGTGTCCGTGCTCCATACCTGCGTAAATTTTAAGTCGTTTCAAACGACCATCACGTAGTTTGTTCACTGGTAGCATCCCGCGTACAGCTGTTTCAATTACTTTCGTAGGATCGATTTCATGCTGTTCTTTAAGAGATCGCTCTTTGATACCACCTGGAAAGCCCGTGTGATGGTAGTACTTTTTATCGGTTGTTTTCTGACCGGTTACTTTAAGATTTTCAGCATTTACAACAATGACGTAATCACCGCAATCGACATGGTGGGTAAACATTGGCTTCTTTTTACCCGTCAATAGCTGAGCAACTTCTGTACTAAGGCGTCCTAGTGTGGTTTGAGAAGCATCAACAACATGCCAGACTCTTTTTACATCTGAAGGTTTAGCGCTATACGTTTTCATTATTTAGCCTCCTTCTTAGTGGTTTCAGTCTTTACAGGAGCTTTTGCCTGCATATCGTCAACAAAAGAGACACGTGCTAAAAGTGCGTTGTCCCCACGTCGATTATTTGTTCGCTCAATCCGTAGATGTCCGCTCACACGCCCAGTTAATTTTGGTGCTATTTCATCTACGAGTTTGTGTGCTGCTTCAAGCGTTTGAAGTGACGCAATTACTTGTCGACGATTGTGTAAATCACCTTTTTTTGCCTTGGTAATCAACCGTTCGACGTAAGGGACAACTTCTTTTGCTTTAGGAAGCGTCGTTTCAATAGACTCATGAAGTACTAACTGATCAGCAAGGCCTTTAATAAGCGCTCTTCTTTGATCTGTTTCTCTACCGAATTTTCGGCCTTTATATCCGTGTCTGTGCATAAATTACAGCTCCAATTCGGCAAGCTTTTCACGCACTTCATCAAGTGCTTTGCTACCGAAGCCTTTTAGGTCTTTTAATTCCGCATCAGTTAAACTGAAAAGGTCTTTCAAATTGTGAATATCATTATTAATCAACGCATTCGTGGTACGTGCAGAGAAGTTGAGATCTTCAATAGAAGTTGTCAACATATCTTTCTCGTCGTCTTCTGAAGCATTACTTGACTCTGGATGCGCTTCTACGAGCATCGGTCGTGCTTCTACACGAGTCTTTCCTGCCAAGGCTTCATACTGATTCATCAAGATAGCGTTCGCTTCTTCGAAAGCATCAGCTGGTGTAATGGTGCCATCAGTAGCTACAGAAACGCTTAGCTTGTCAAGATTAGTCATTTGTCCAACACGAGTATTTTCAACTTTGTAACGTACTCTTAGAACTGGGCTAAATATTGCATCGAGCGAAATAAAATCACTGCTTTTCTTTGCGTTCGTATCTTCAATTGTTCGATACCCACGACCTGTCTCAACGACAATTTCTGCTTTAAATGTAGCCTTCGCTCCATCAAGTGTTGCAATATGATGTTCGGTATTTACTACCTCTACATCCGCATTTGTCTTGATATCTGCTGCGGTTACTGCTCCATCACCTTTCTTTTCAATGGTAAGTGATTGAGGTTGATCTGAAAAAACCTTAAAACGAATTCCTTTAAGGTTTTGCATAATATCAACAACATCTTCTTTAACTCCGTCAAGAGCGGTAAATTCGTGCGTTGCACCTTCAATACGAAATGATGTTATCGCTGCTCCAGCAATACTAGAAAGTAGAACACGGCGGATTGAATTTCCAAGCGTCATTCCATAGCCAGTATGTAGAGGCTCGATAACGAAAGTAGCGGTATTGTCGCCATCATCGGTCACGTTTGTGATTGTCGGTGTGTTAATGTGTTTTGACATACGTTATTTCTTCCTCCACCTTATCTCGAGTAGTACTCGACAATTAATTGTTCATTGATATCAGTTTCAGCATCGTCTCGTGCTGGGATTCCAGCGACTTTGACGGTGAACTTCTTTCTATCAACTTTGATCCAACTCGCAGTTGTTTCACTAGCAGGACTGGTCTCATCTATACGCTTAAAGTAATCTGATTGCTTACTATGATCTCGGAGCACGAGCTCGTCACCCGGCTTCAATCGTAGTGAAGGTATATCAAATCGTCTTCCATTTAAAAGAAAATGACCATGAGTAACTAGCTGCCTTGCTGCTCGACGACTTGGCGCTAAGCCAGCTCGATAGACGACATTATCAGCTCGTTGTTCGAGCATTTGAAGTAATACTTGACCTGATTGACCTTTAGTGCGAGATGCTTCAGCCATAAGGTTTGCGAATTGCCTTTCAAGCAACCCATACAAACGTTTTACTTTTTGCTTTTCTCGCAATTGCAATGAGTACTGGCTACCTTTACTTCTAAATCTGCCACCAGCGCTTTGTCCAGGCATTGATGTGCGTTTTACGAGTGCTTTATGCGCCTTTGGATGAAGCGCATAGCCTTCTCGACGACTCATCTTTACAATAGATTGTGTATCTCGAGCCATGATTAGTTCCTCCTTGCCTTTCGCGGACGAACGCCGCCGTGAGCAATGCCAGTTACATCAGTAATGCTTTCAATGGCAATATCAAGATTTGCCAGCGCACGTACTGCGGTTTCTCGACCTTGACCAATGCCCTTGATGTATACATCAACTTTTGAAAGTCCATGTTGTTGTTTTGCTTCATTTGCTGCCTTTTCGGAAGCAACTTGAGCTGCATAAGCAGTTCCTTTTTTGCTTCCTCTAAAACCACATGCTCCTGCGCTTGCTTGTGTAAGTACAGCACCGGTTTGATCAGTAAACGTTACGATCGTGTTATTGAATGTTGCAAGAACATGCAATTGACCATATGCCACAGCTCGTTTATTCTTTTTTCGCTTCGTTGCAACAGGCTTCGAAGCGACAGTTGTCTTATCTTCCATTCTTTTCCTCGAATCCTTGCACGTTAAGTCTTAGATACAGCTTTCTTAGCTGTACCTCCGACGGTTACTTTTTTACCGCGTCGTGTTCGAGCGTTCGTCTTGGTTCGTTGACCACGACTAGGCAAGTTACGACTGTGTCGATCTCCTCGATAGCTTTTGATGTCCTTTAACCGTTTGATGTTTGCAGTTACAATACGGTGAAGTTCACCTTCAACTACGAGTCTTTCGTTGATAACGTCTTGGATACGAGAAATTTCTGCATCCGTAAGATCTTTAGTACGTACAGTCGGCTCGACCTTTGCGCGTGCGAGAATCTCGTCACTTGTCTTTGGGCCAATGCCATATACGTAACAAAGAGCAAACTTAATTTGCTTCTCATTTGGGATTGTCACACCTGATATACGAGCCATGACTTACCCTTGCCTTTGTTTGTGCTTAGGTTTGAATTTGTTAATAACATAAAGACGACCTTTACGACGCACAATAATATCGTCAGGACTGATTTTCTTTACGCTTGCACGGACTTTCATTCTTTAAAAAATGATCCTTTCATCCGGATCCGACTAAATACAGACGGACACACTGCATTAATTTAATAATAGTTCTTAAACTCACGTGTTGTTTAAGATTTTCGGTATGTAATGCGACCCTTCGTGAGATCGTAAGGAGTCAGTTCTACAGTGACCGAATCGCCAGGTACGAGACGAATAAAATTCTTTCTCATTCTCCCAGCGACGTGCGCTATAATTTGATGGCCATTTTCAAGTTCTAACTTGAACTGAGTGCCTGGTAGGGTTTCTACAATCACTCCGGTAAGTTCAATTACTTCCTTGTTACTTGCCATAAATTATATTCAAGAGATAATTATATCAAACCTTAGCAGTCATTACAAGGGGGATACCTCTAGTAAGACGCTTTAGTTTCACGCTTTTGCCTCTGCCGTATTTTTCTTCCTATTAAATATATTACGAATTCGCTTAGCTTTCTTGGACTTCTTTTTATCACCGTCAAAATAATCTTCCGATGAATAGTCGTCGTAAGTTACCATTAATGCGCGTGATTCGATCTGACGAAGTGTCTCTAGTGCCACCGCAACCAAAATGAGTATTCCGGTACCACCAATGGTTATCTGGGTGTTAATGAATATTTGCGCGATAATTGGCCCCAGGGCGATAAGTCCAAGTGCAAGGCTTCCAAATAACGTAAGACGAGATACAATTGTTTTTAGGAATTTTTCAGTATCTTTTCCGCTACGCACACCTTCTATGAATCCACCCTGTTTTTGAAGATTTTCGGCGATTTCTTTTGCATTAAACGTTATGCTCGTATAGAAAAAGGTAAATGCAACAATCAAGACAAAATACGTAATTGGGTAAATATATGGTGTCCAACCTGGCTGAGCAAAGGTCTGACTTGTTGGAGTTTGGAACCACAACACTAGATTATTTCCAAGATCCGCTAAACGGGCACTTGAGTTATTTGTGAGAATCTGCCCCACAAAGCTCGGAACGCTCAAGAATGCAACCGCAAAGATGACCGGAATAACACCAGCGATAATCAACTTAATGGGAAGTATCGTGGTCACACCACCATAGGTACGATTACCTTGAACTCGTTTTGCATAATTAATCGTTATTTGACGTTGTGCTTCGTTTAGCTTGACTACAGCCCACGTCGTAAATATTACTGCTACAAATATCCCGATACCTATATAGAGAGACTCTGTTCGATAATTAATTGTTTTGCCAAAGACTTGAAACGATTGTTCCCCAGAAAATACACTGCTTACGAGCGACGATATTGTGCTAGGAAGTTTTGCAACAATTCCCGCGGTTATCAATAAACTAATACCGTTTCCAACACTTTGTTCAGTAATTAACTCACCTAACCACATGAGTAGCATCGCTCCACCTACGAGTGCTGTGATCATAACCACCCAGTTACCAATTCCGGCATTTGCAGTTATATCGAGCCCAGAAATTTGTTGCGCTTGTTGTCGTACAAGCACAATTGCACCAATAGACTGCACAATGGCCAGTGGCAACGTAATGATACGCGTAATTTGGTTGATTTTTTTACGTCCGTATTCACCTTCTTGGTTTAATGCTTCCAGCTTCGGAATTGCTTGAGTAAGAAGCTGCATAATGATGCTTGCATTAATGTATGGCCCGAGACCAATTAATACGATTGAGAAATTAGCAAGTGCACCACCACTCAAAACGTCCAGAAATCCAAATAAACCGCTTCCGTTCGTCGCAGTAAACAAGGTGTCAAGTAGGCTCTTTAATGTTGTAGGACTCGCAAGCGGTATTGGAATTTGTGCCAATACACGAAAAATCACAATCATCCCCAATACGGCAAGCACTCGCTTGCGCATATCAGCGTGACCAAATGAACGCCAAATTACCTTCCAGTTCATATACCCTCTTTGCCTTACTTGGTTTTGAGTATAACAGCGTTGATGTGACTATACCAACCACTGGCTCTACAATCCCCACCAAAAACCTATAATTTTTTACTTACGTTAAACTTCTTCTGATACTTTTGAAGCTGCTTTTGGGCGAGGAGTTTTTTCAAAACTGCCCCCAGCTTTTGTAATAGCTTCTATGGCTTTTTCACTTGCACCTTGAAGCTTAACTTGTACTTTCGAAGTGATATCACCACGCACTACAACTCGCACAATGCGATCAGGTTTAGCAATCATACGAGCTTCATAGAGTGTAAAATTATCTACGAGCCCTTCGAATTTGTTTAAAGCACCTGTTGTCAAAGTAACAGGCTTGTCCCAAAACGGTTTGAAGCCACGGAGCTTTGGAATGCGAGAAACTAATGGGTTTTGACCACCTTCAAAACCAGGCTTTCGCTTAGAACCGGTTCGTGAACCTTGGCCCTTTGTACCACGTCCTGCGGTCTTACCTTGACCTGCGCTAATACCTCTACCGACACGGGTTTTTTTTCTGTCAGTCTTCAGGTTTAGTTCGTTATACTTCATTATTTAGTCTCCTTCTTTGGAGCAATCTTTGTGGTGTGCCACGCTTCTCTTGGTTTAATCTCACTTAATGCTGCAACAGTTGCATAGGCAATGTTGATTTTATTGTTTGATCCTAGCGATTTGCTAAGTGCGTTCTTTACACCTGCTACTTCAAGAACAATCCGCACAACACCACCTGCAATCAAACCTGTACCAGCAGCTGCTGGTTTTAGCAAGATTTTTGCTCCTGCTACACGAGCTTGTTGTTCATGAGGAATTGTCTCTTTGTTTAATGCAACAGTTACAAAGTTTTTCTTAGCTACTTCAGTGGCTTTTGCTACAGCTGCGGTAACATCAGCACCTTTAGCTGTGCCGACACCTACTTTGCCTTTTCCATCACCCACAACAACGAGCGCCCTAAATCTAAAACGTCGTCCACCTTTCACGACACGAGCAACTCGATCAACTGCCACAACTCGTTCGTCAAATTGCTTTTCTTCTTTTTCTCGTGGCATTCTTGGTTCTCTACCCATGACTAAAACTCCAGACCATTCTTTCTAGCAGCATCGGCGAGCGCCTTCATTCTGCCATGATATTGCTTACTTCCACGATCAAATACAACGGCTGTAATTTTGTGTTTAGAAGCTGCCTTGGCAATTTCCTCACCTATCTTTGCTGCTTTATCGCTCATTGTTCCTGTCATCTTTTTACCAATAGTAGAGGCAGAGACAACAGTTTGATGCGTATCGTCATTAATAATTTGAGCACTAATATGTAAGTTACTTACGTGCACACTGAGTCGAGGACGCACTTCGGTCCCATGTATGGTCGCACGAGTACGCGCAAGTCGCGACGCGCGGTTTTGGATTTTCTTTGCTTTATCACTCATAATTAATCCTTACCTGACTTTCCGCTCTTACGCAAGATACGCTCGTCAGCATACTTTATACCCTTACCTTTATACGGTTCAGGTTTCTTCAACGCTCTAATTTCGGCAGCAACCTGTCCAACAAGTTGCTTGCTGATTCCATTAATTGTAATAGTATTCTGTTCTACAGTTGCTTGAATACCTTGTGGAAGCGCATATACTACTTCATGCGAAAATCCAAGACTCATTTTTAGAGATGTTCCAGCTAAAGCTACACGGTAACCAACCCCATTAATTTCTAGCTTCTTAGAGAATCCCTTCGTAACACCTTCTACCATGTTAGATATGAGCGTACGCATCAATCCATGCTTCGATCTATGTTCACGTTCATCGGTTTCACGAGTTACTTTAATTTCGTTTTCTTCGACCGCCACGGAAATACCGGGCATCAAGAATTGTTGAAGCTCGCCTTTCGGTCCTTTGACGGTGATAAACGCATCGTCAACAGTGATTGTCACACCGCTCGGGATCGAGATGGGCAGTTTTCCTATTCGACTCATTATTAGAGAATCCTTTACTTAAATTTTCTTAATACACTTGACACAAAACTTCGCCACCAAGCTTTTGTTCGCGCGCAGCATTGCCAGTCATTACACCCTTAGACGTAGACACAATAACGAGTCCTCGTCCTTGTTTCACCGTTGGGATATCCTTAACTTTTGCATATACGCGTCGACCAGGCTTGCTCACACGCTTAATTTCCGTGATAGGAGATTGCGCATTTGAACCGGTTATTTGAATCACGAGAGCCTTTTCGATACCCTCACCTTCAACTGCTGAACTTGCTATATACTTATTTTCTACTAAGATTTCTGCTACTGACTGCTTAATCTTGCTGTGCGGCATACGCACTTCTTCTTGTCGAACTGCAAGCGCGTTGCGGATGCGGGTCAACATATCTGCGATTGGGTCTGTACTTACCATGCTCATCCTTTCTTACCAACTAGCTTTCGTTACGCCAGGGATTTCTCCCTTACTTGCGTGCTCTCTAAATGAAATTCTGCTCAAACCGAAACGGCGCATATATGCTCGAGGTCGTCCTGTTTCGGTGCAACGATTTTTTCGTCGCGTTGGACTGCTGTTTCGAGGTAATTTTGCCAAACCATCAAGATCGCCAGCTGCTTTGAGCTCGGCTCGTTTTTCAGCGTATTTCTCAATCATTTTTTGTCGCTTTAGATCACGAGCAATGATAGATTTCTTTGCCATATTATTTATTCTCCTTCATGAACGGCATGCCAAATTTCGTAAGTAATGCCTTAGCATGTTCTTTTTCTTTAGCTTCAATTACAAAGTTTATTTGCAAGCCGTGCGGTGTCGCAGTTTCTTCGAACGAAAGCTCAGGGAACACGCTTTGATCGTGGAAGCCTAAACTATAATTCCCTTGTCCGTCGAATGATTTATTTGACACACCGTGGAAGTCACGAAGTCGAGGCAAGATGATATTAATGACACGATCCATGAATTCGTACATACGGTCTCCTCGTAGTGTCACCATCGTTCCGATTTTACTTCCTTCGCGAAGTTTGAAGGTAGCGATTGACATCCGAGATGCTCGCTCGATTGGTTGTTGTCCCGTTATTTTTGCGAGCGTGTTATTCGCGATTTCAAGAAGTTTTTTCTCGTCTTTCGCTTTACCAAGCCCAACATTTACAACAATCTTCGTAATTTTTGGTGCTTCACTTAGGCTCTTAAGGCCAAGTTCTTTAACGAGTTCCGGACGAATCGTTTGTGTGTATTGGCGCTTCAGACGAGCTGATGTATCAACAGTTTTTGCAGTAGCCATTACTTGATCTCCTTTCCGGTTCGCTTATAAATTCGAACTTTGTTACCAGCTTTGTCAAAGCTATAACCAATTTTACTTGGCTTTTTGCTCGTTGGCTCAACGATAGCCACGTTACTTACTGCGACTGGCTTCGTTTTTTCAACGATGCCCCCTTGTGGGTTTGTCTGCGAAGGTTTGATAGCTCGTTTTACGACGTTGATATTTTCAACAGTTACCTTATTCGTTTTTGGGTGTGTCGCTACTACCTTGCCGGTTTTTCCTTTGTCCTTACCGGTTAAGATGACGACGGTATCACCTTTTTTCAATCGAATTTTAAATAGTTGACTATTCATTAGAGTACCTCCGGTGCAAGGCTGACGATTTTTGCATACCCTAGATCACGAAGTTCTCGAGGTACTGGTCCAAAAATACGTGTTGCGCGAGGATTTTTATCGTCACCAATAATAACCGCTGCGTTGTCGTCAAAACGAATTGTTGAACCATCTTTACGGCGAATAATGTTTTGTGATCGAACGACCACAGCTTTAACGACTGCCTTCTTTTTAACAGTTCCTGTAGGTGAAGCTGACTTCACGCTTGCGGTGATGATATCACCAACTTTTGCGTAACGTCGCTTTGATCCACCGAGTACTTTGATACAGGCGATTTCTTTTGCTCCACTGTTGTCGCAAACGACGAGTCGGGATTCGGCTTGAATCATAGTTTTATGCCTCCTCCTCTGACTTTTCCGCTGTCACCGCGTCAACAGTTTGATCTGCCGCGATAGCTGCTTTTTCGATTACTCGTACGAGATTTAAGCGCTTGCGAGCAGAAATTGGACGAGTCTCGACGACTTCTACCTTGTCGCCAACTTTGGCTTCATTCTTCTCATCGTGCGCTATGTATTTTTTCGTACGACTAAATTGCTTTTTATAAATTGGGTGCGTGTGTCGCTCTGTAGTCATAAGCACGATAGTTTTATCGGCTTTGTCAGAAACAACCGTCCCTATAATCGATCGTGCCATATTATGCCTTCTCCTTACTGAGGTGCTCACCAAGTACGGTAAGTACTCGTGCAAGCTCACGTCGCTTCGTACGTAATACACGTGGGTTTTGAACTTCACCCATGTGCACACGTCGTTTCATTTCTGCTAATTCGTCTCGCAGTGTCGTACTGGTTTTAACCAATTCTTCTGCTTTCATCTTTCGGATATCTTCCATTTTGACGCTCATAATTACATGCCCTCCCGTACGATAAATCGTGTCTTGACTGGCAATTTGTGTGCAGCAAGTCGCATAGCTTCTCGTGCTTGTTCTTCTGGGATACCACCCATTTCAAACAGAACGGTTCCTGCTTTAACTTTTGCTGCAAAATATTCTGGGCTTCCTTTTCCACCACCCATTTTTACGTCTTGTGGCTTCTTAGTGACTGGTGTATGAGGAAATATTTTGATCCAAATTTGACCACCACGCTTGGTATATCGAGTCATCGCCTGACGAGCAGCTTCAATTTGTCGACTCGTAATGCGCTCGTTTTCCATAGACTGTAAGCCATACTGACCATGAGAGATAAAATTGTTACTTGTTGCAACACCATCATTTCGGCCTTTACGCACTTTACGGAACTTTGTTCGGTTTGGTACTAACATTTACAGTGCCTCCCCTTTATAAATCCAAACTTTCACACCAATGATTCCGGCTGGAGTTTGCGCACCAACATGTGCGAAATCAATATCAGCACGAAGTGTGTGAAGCGGTACAGAACCCTCAACAGTTTTTTCACGTCGACTCATTTCAGCACCGTTCAAACGACCTGCAACTTCGATACGGATACCTTTGGCACCTGCACGCATAGTTGCACCCGCCGCAGATTTTGTTGCACGTCGGAAAGCAATACGGCGTTCGAGCTGATTGGCGATGTTTTCAGCAACAAGCTTTGCATACAATTCTGGTTTTTTAATTTCTTCGATATTAACGCGAACTTCACCACCATAAATCTTTTGGATTTCGCTTTTGAGTTCGTTGACCCCTGCACCACCACGGCCGATAACAACACCGGCCTTAGCAGTTTGAATCGTAACCGTTACCAAGTTTGGTGAACGTTCTATGTCTACTTGGTTAATGCTCGCGCGTGAACCAAGTTTTTTAGCGATTAACCTACGAACCGCCAAATCATCTGTAAGAAACTTAGCAAAATCATTTTTGCCTGCGAACCATTTGCTTCGCCATTTCTTGTTGACCTGAAGGCGCATGCTAATCGGGTTTACTTTTTGACCCATTATTTGCTCTCCTTCTCAGCAGACTTTTTCTCCGCTGTTTTCTTTTGTCTCATCTCTCCAGTGACAACAACTCGAATGTGGCTACTCTTGCGCTGGAATGGCAGAGCACGGCCGTGAGCAGCAGGACGGTATCGCTTGATACGTGGCCCAGCTGTTACATTAATCTCAACAATGCGCAAGGTATCTGGTTTCATATTGTGATTATGCTCAGCGTTCGCTGCGGCACTTGCAATAACTTTAGAAACAGGCGTAGCTGCTCGGCGTGGTGCATGTGACAAAATCGTCAAAGCGTCAGACACGCTACGTCCTCGGACGAGGCTTGCAACAACTGATACTTTACGTGGGCTTTGGCGTACGCCTTTGGCTATAGCTTTAACTTCCATAATCTACCTACTTCGCCATCTTTCCGCCATGCTTTCGGAATTTGCGCGTTGGAGAAAACTCCCCAAGCTTATGTCCGACCATGTTTTCAGTCACAAAGACTGGTACATGGACGCGGCCGTTATGGACTGCGATAGTCCGTCCAACAAACTCTGGTGGAATCGAACATGAACGTGCCCATGTTTTTATAATTGTGCGGTCTTCTTTACCAAGTGCTGCTAGTTTCTTCGCCAGCTTTGGATCGATAAATGGACCTTTTTTCAG
>OEIV010000858.1_pt1 | contig 15380 bp, 12 predicted proteins | sample 1539231 | NCBI WGS metagenome assembly OEIV01 (sample SAMN03794762, study PRJEB22550) | activated sludge metagenome | feature: wastewater treatment plant; material: activated sludge; isolation source: Wastewater treatment plant of a petroleum refinery complex | place: Argentina: Buenos Aires ...
ATGCCGGGCGCTTCCTGCATTTGCCAGGGCCGGTAGGCGGCGCGCGGGTCGCCGGTGCCGCCGCGCTGCCGCAGGCTGTTGCGCAGCACGCCCTGACCGCTGGCCAGCCAGCCGCAGCCTTGCGCCGCCAGGTGCTGGACGACACCGGTTGAGATCGCGCCCTCGGCCGGCCACATGCCTCGCGGCGTCATGCCGAAGCGCGCCGCGTGGGAAGTTTTTGCCGCCTCGATTTGCGCCACCAGCCGCTGGCGGCCGCCGGGATAGCCCGCCGCCAGCGGCAGCGCGGCATCGGGCAGGCTTTGCCGGGCGACGCCGAAGTCGAGCAGCAGCGGCGCCAGCGGATGGGTGGCGGGCGTCGCCGACAGTTCGATCTGGCCGCGTTCCTGCAATGCGCGGTAACGGGGCACGAGGCCGCGCAGGGCGTTGCCGATCAGTTCGAGCAGGGCCAGGCGTTCGCCGTGACGGTAGCTCTCGCCCTTGCTCATCAGCTCGGCGATCAGGCGGTGGCGGCGGCGCTCGGTTTCGCCGGTCCAGGCCAGGTGATACCAGGTGACCAGGTCGCCGAAGTAATCGCCCGACAGATAGGCCAGCGCGTTCTCGCCCTCGCGCGCCAGGCTGTTGTATAGATCGTGCAGCCGCTGGTAGCGCGGGAAAGGCGACAGCATGGTGACATGGTTGCTGCGAAAGCAGGCTTCCAGCAACAGGCTGCGATCCGACGGTGAGATCTGGCTCAAGTCGGGGGCGGCCAGCAGCCGCAGCAGCGGATCGCGGTAAACGCCCGACTCGACCTGGCCGCAGTAATCCTCGATCTGGTCGAGCAGCACCGGCACGAAATTGACCACCGCGCGGATGCCCGGATGCCGCTCCAGATGGTCGGCCATGTCGGTGTAATCCTTGATCGCGTGCAGGTATACCCACGGCAGCACGTGCTCGTCGCTGGTATGGTCGCGGTAGTCCGGCTGGTGCATGTGCCAGAGAAAGACCAGATCGAGGCGCTTGTCGGTCACGTTGGCGGCGCTAGCGGATTTGGTGGATGCGCTGGCCGAGCATGTCCGGCGTGACCAGCGTCACGCCTCTGGCGGTGACGTGGAAGCGCTTGGCGTCATGCACCGGGTCGAAGCCGATCTGCATGCCGGCCGGGATGCGGCATTGCTTGTCGACCACCACGCGGCGCAGCCGGACATCCTCGCCGATGTCGACCTTGGGCAGGATCACCGAATCCTCGACCACGGCGTGGCTATGCGCATGGACGCTCGAAAACAGCAGCGAGCGGCGGATGGTGGCGCCGCTGATGACGTTGCCGCCCGAGACCAGCGAGTCGACCGCCATGCCGCGCCGGTCGTCGTCGTCGAACACGAACTTCGCCGGCGGCAGCTGCTCCTGGTGCGTCCAGATCGGCCAGTCGGCGTCGTAAAGATTGAGTTCGGGCGTGACCTTGGTCAGCTCGATGTTGGCTTCCCAATAGGCATCCACGGTGCCGACATCGCGCCAGTAGGGCACGCCGCTGACGGTCATGCCGACGCAGCTGTCGGCGAAGTTGTGGGCGCGGCAGTGGTAGCGGGACACGCAATGCGGAATGATGTCCTTGCCGAAGTCGTGCGAGGAATGCGGGTCGTCGGCGTCGCGGATCAGCTGCTCGTAGAGGAAGTCGGCGTTGAAGACATAGATGCCCATGCTGGCCAGGGCCCGGTCGGGCCGCCCGGGCATGTGTGGCGGGTGTGTCGGCTTCTCGACGAAACTGGTGACGCGGTGCCGGTCGTCGACGGCCATGACGCCGAAGGCCGAGGCCTCGCCGATCGGCACGTCCATGCAGGCGACGCTCATGTCGGCCTGGGCCTGGGTGTGCTGGGCCAGCAAGCGGCCGTAATCCATCTTGTAGATGTGATCACCCGAGAGAATGAGGATGTAGCGGGCACCAGTGCGGCGGATCAGGTCGAGGTTCTGGAACACGGCGTCGGCCGTGCCCTGGTACCAGTCCTCGGTGATCTGCTGCTGCGCCGGCATCAGGTCAATGAACTCGTCGAAGCGGCCGTCGAGGAAGCTCCAGCCGCGCTGCAGGTGCGTGATCAGGCTTTGCGCCTTGTACTGGGTGGCGACGCCGATGCGGCGGATGCCGGAGTTAACGCAGTTCGACAGCGTGAAGTCGAGGATGCGGAACTTGCCGCCGAACGGCACCGCCGGCTTCGAGCGCCAGTCGGTGAGCTGCATCAGGCGGCTGCCGCGGCCACCCGCCAACACCATGGCGAAGGTGCTGCGCGTCAGATGGCTGACGAAACGGCCGTGGGACGCGTGGGGGTCGTTCAATGTCAGTTCGTGCTGCATCGGTTATCCTCCTGTCCAATCTCTAATTATCGCCAATGGCAGCGGAAATGCCCGTGAAAACATTCGATGCGCTCATTGCGGCGCGGGAGCACGATCCATTCCGCGTGCTCGGTCTGCATCCCGACGGCGCCGGTTGGCGCCTGACGGTGTTCCGCCCGCATGCCGAAGCGGTCGCCGTCGAGACCACGAGCGGCTGGCGGAGCCTGTCCCGCGTCGCCGCCACCGACGTGTTTCAGTGGCGGGGCGCCGCCGCGCCGCCCTCGCCCTGTCGGCTCAAGGTCAAGCAGGACGGCGTCGAAACGGTGGATCACGACGCCTACGCTTTTCCGCCGGGCGATGCCAGCCACGACTTCTACCTGTTCAATCAGGGCACCAACTTCCAGAGCTACCGGCTGCTCGGCGCGCTGCCGGAAGTGCGCCAGGGCGTCGCCGGCGTCTGCTTCCGCGTCTGGGCGCCGAATGCCGGGCGCGTTTCGGTCGTCGGCGACTTCAACCACTGGGACGGCCGCGCGCATCCGATGTGTTCGCTGGGCGCCGCGGGCGCCTGGGAACTGTTCATCCCGGCACTGGCGGCGGGGACACTGTACAAGTTCGAGATCCGCAACCGCCACACCGGCGGGGGGATGGTCAAGGCCGATCCCTACGCCCGCCAATTCGAGAAACGGCCGGCGACCGCCCCCCAGGGGCCGGCCGCCGCCGGCCATGCCTGGCGGGACGGCGACTGGCTGGCGCGGCGGGCCCGTGCCGACTGGCTGCACGCGCCAATGAGCATCTACGAGATGCACGTCGGCTCGTGGCTGCGCCATCCGGACAACAGCTTCTACAGCTACGCAGAACTCGCGGAGCGGCTGCCGGCCTATCTGAACGACATGGGCTACACCCACGTCGAGTTCCTGCCGCTGATGGAGCATCCGCTCGACGAATCCTGGGGCTACCAGTGCACCGGTTTCTTCGCGCCGACCTCGCGCTTCGGCACGCCGGATGAGCTGAAAGCGCTGATCGACGCCTTGCACGGTGCCGGCATCGGCGTGCTGCTCGACTGGGTGCCCGGCCATTTTCCGGCCGATGCCTGGGCGCTGGCGCATTTCGACGGCACGGCGCTCTACGAGCACGAGGATCCGCGCCTGGGCAAGCACCAGGATTGGGGCACGCACATCTTCAATTACGGCCGCAACGAAGTGCGCTCCTTCCTGCTTTCGTCGGCGCACTGCTGGCTGTCCGAATTCCACATCGACGGCCTGCGCGTCGATGCCGTCGCCTCCATGCTCTATCTCGACTACTCGCGCAAGGCCGGCGAATGGCTGCCCAACAAGCATGGTGGCCGCGAGAACCTGGAGGCCATCGATTTTCTGCGCGCCTTGAACGAAATGGCGCATCGCGAATTCCCCGGCGCGCTGACCATCGCCGAGGAGTCGACCGCCTGGCCGCTGGTGTCGCGCCCGGTCTATCTCGGCGGGCTGGGTTTCTCGATGAAGTGGAACATGGGCTGGATGAACGACACGCTCGACTACATCTCGCGCGATCCCATCCATCGCCGCTTCCACCACGACAAGCTGACCTTTGGCCAGCTTTACGCCTACTCGGAGAATTTCGTGCTGCCGCTGTCGCACGACGAAGTGGTGCATGGCAAGGGCTCGCTGCTCGGCAAGATGCCGGGCGACGAATGGCAGCGCCACGGCAACCTGCGCCTGCTGCTGACCTACCAGATGACCGCACCGGGCAGGAAGCTGCTGTTCATGGGCTGCGAGCTGGCGCAGCCGCACGAGTGGCGCGACCGCGAGGAATTGCCCTGGAACCTGCTGCAATGGCCGCTCCACGCCGGCTGCCAGCGCCTGGTGCGCGACCTCAACCATCTCTACACCGGCCGGCCGGCGCTGCACGACCTGGACTTTTCCGCGGAAGGTTTCTCGTGGATCGACTGCCACGATGCCGAGCAGTCGGTGATCAGCTGGCTGCGCCGGGCGCGCGACGGCAGCTTCGTCGTCGTCATCCTCAACCTGACGCCGGTGCCGCGCCACGGCTATCGCATCGGCGTCCCGCGGCCCGGCGCCTACCGGGAATTGCTCAACAGCGATTCGCGCCACTATGGCGGCGGCGACCTGGGCAACCACGGCGCATTGATGGCCAGCGACCAAGGCTGGATGAACCAGCCGGCCTCGCTGACATTGACGCTGCCGCCGCTGGCCGGATTGATCCTCGCGCCGGCTGATTCCGGCTGATTCCGCTCAGCCCGTCGCCGCCAGGCAGGCGGCGCCGCGCAGACCGAGCACGTCGTCGGTGGCCACCGCGACCGGCATCCGCCGGGCCAGTTCCGCGTGCTCGGCCTTGGCGTTGAAGGCGTCGAGGAAGGGGCTGGCCGGCAGCAGCGGCAGCAGTCTGGCGGCGATGCCGCCGGCCAGATACACCCCGCCGCGCGCCATGACCGCCATCGCCATGTCGCCGGCATAGGCACCGTAGGCGCCCAGGAAAACGTTGATGCTGCGCCGGCTGGCGGCGTCGCCATCGGCGAGCGCGCGCCGAGTGATCGCCGCCGGGTCGAGTTCGACGCCGGCGAGAATGCGGTGGATGGCGGCGAGGCCCGGGCCCGAGATCACCCGCTCGCAGGTGACGCGGCCATGCTCCGTCTTGAGGGCGCGCCAGACGCGCTCCTGGTCGTCGTCGAGCGGCGCGAAGCCGACATGGCCGCCTTCGCCCGGCAACACCTCCCAGCCGTCATGCTGCCAGGCCAGCACGGCCATGCCGAGTCCCGTGCCGGCACCGATCACCAGCCTGGGTGCGCGCAACAGCGGTTCGCCGTCCTGCAAGGGGACGATGCTTTCGGCCGGCGCCACCGTGACGCCCATCGCGGCCGCCGCGAAGTCGTTGGCCAGCGTCAGCCGGCCGATGCCGAAGCGCGCTTCGAGCGCGTCGGCGTCGATGCTCCACGGCAGATTGGTGAGCCGCGCGCTCCGGCCGTTGTCACCGATCGGCCCGGCGACGGCGAGGCAGCCGGCCGTGATGGTGGCGCGTGTGTCAGCGAGATAGGCCGCGAGCACCGAGGCGAAATCGCGAAAGTCAGCCGTGGCGTAACGCCGCTCTTCAACCGGGTTCGTGGTTCCCGGTTCGGCCAGCGCCAGCCGGGCATTGGTGCCGCCGATGTCGCCAATGAGCAGCATGTCAGACGGCGACGGGAGCGGAGATATGCGGATGCGGGTCGTAGCCTTCCAGCGCAAAGTCCTCGAAGCGGAAGGCGAAGATGTCCTTCACGTCGGGATTGATGCGCATGGTCGGCAGCGGCCGCGTGTCGCGGGAGAGTTGCAGCCTGGCCTGTTCCAGATGGTTGCTGTAGAGGTGCGCGTCGCCGAGCGTGTGCACGAACTCACCTGGCTTGAGTCCGACCACTTGCGCGACCATCATGGCGAACAGCGCATAGGAAGCGATGTTGAAGGGGACGCCGAGGAAAATGTCGGCGCTGCGCTGGTAGAGCTGGCAAGAGAGCTTGCCGTCGGCGACGTAGAACTGGAACAGCGCGTGGCAGGGTGGCAGCTTCATCTTCGGCACGTCGCCCGGGTTCCAGGCCGAGACGATGTGGCGGCGCGAGTCCGGGTTCTTCCTCAGGCCCTCGATCAGTTCGGCGATCTGGTCGACCTCGCCACCGTCGGGTTTCGGCCAGTGTCGCCACTGGTGGCCGTAGACCGGCCCCAGGTCGCCGTTCTCGTCGGCCCATTCGTCCCAGATCGAGACCTTGTTGTCCTTGAGCCATTTGATGTTGGTGTCGCCGCGCAGGAACCACAGCAACTCGATGATGATGGAGCGCAGGTGCAGCTTCTTGGTGGTCAGCACCGGGAAGCCGGCGGCGAGGTCGAAGCGCATCTGCCAGCCGAACACCGAGCGCGTGCCGGTGCCGGTGCGGTCGGCTTTGACGTGCCCGTGGTCGAGCACGTGGCGCATGAGGTCGAGGTATTGGCGCATGAAAAGGGGAGGCGGCAGGGGTGTCTATAATCGTCCGGTCATTCTAAAGGATCACTTCATGTCACTCCCCCGACTTGCCGTGCGCGCCGATTCGGCCGCGCGCCATCTGCTGTTCGTGTTGCCCGCCGCCAAGACGCTGCCCGCCGACCTGCCCGAGCGCGAGCGCTGGCAGACAGTTCTGAAGCGCCGCGACCTCAAGGCCGAGGAACTGGCCAAGTCGCCGCTCGCCATCGATTTCGAGGATGGCTGCCGCGCCGCCTGCGTCATGGTCGACGAGGCGAAGCCGCGCTTCGAGCGCCTCACCGCGCTGCGCAAGGCGGCCATGCTGCTGCTCGACGAAGGCCCGGCCGAACTGGCCATCGTGCCCATCGATGTGGCCGACGATACCATCCGTGACGCCGCTTACGTCGTGCTGATCAACGCCGCGCCGCTGCCGGCCAGGAAGAAGAAACCGGCCAAGCCGCTGAAGACGCTGGCGGTGCTGACGCCGCACGTCGAAGACGCCGATTTCAAGGCCGTGGCGGCGCTGGCCGAGGCCAACGTGCTGGCGCGCGAACTCACCGCGCTGCCGCCCAACGAGCTGCCGCCCGCCGCTTACCGCCGCCGCATCCGTGTGCTGGCCAGGGACAAGGGCTGGCGCATCGAGGAATTCGGCTACGCGAAGCTGAAGAAGATGGGGGCCGGCGCCTTCTGCGCGGTGGCGCAGGGCTCCGGGCACGAAGATGCCGCCATCGTGCATCTCTCGTACCGCCCGCGCGGCGCCAAGAAGAACGTCGCGCTGGTCGGCAAGGGCATCTGCTTCGACACCGGTGGCCACAACCTCAAGCCGGCGCGCTACATGGCCGGCATGCACGAGGACATGAACGGCTCGGCGGTGGCGCTGGCCATCCTGCACGCGGCGCAGGCGCTGAAGCTGCCGGTGGCGCTCGATGTCTGGCTGGCCATCGCCCACAACCACCTGTCGCCCGAGGCCTACGCGCAGGGCGACGTGGTAACGGCACTCGATGGCAGCACCATCGAGGTCGTGCACACCGATGCCGAGGGCCGCATGGTGCTGGCCGACACGCTGGTGCTGGCGGCGCGCGGCCAGCCCGATCTGACCATCGATTTCGCCACGCTCACCGGCAGCATGGTGTCGGCGCTGGGCAACCGCTACTCGGGCGTGTTCGCCTCGGATAGCGATCTCGCGCATGCGGCGGTGCGGGCCGGCAAGGATGCCGGCGAGCGCGTCTGCGTGTTTCCGATGGACGAGGATTACGAGGCGGCGCTCGATTCCAAGGTGGCCGACATCAAGCAATGCACGCTGGAAGGCGCCGCCGACCACATCCTGGCGGCGCGCTTCCTGCGCCGCTTCGTCGGCGAGCGGCCGTGGCTGCACGTCGACCTCTCGGCATGCAGTTGCGAAGGCGGGTTGGGCGCCGCCGCCGGCAACCTGACGGGAGTCGGCGTGGCGTGGGGACTGACTTTGCTCAACGCCTGGGCGAGTCAAGCCCGGACGTGACGCGACGATGGCTCAGCCGGCGGGCTTGACCGCCGACTTGGGCCGGAAAGCCTTGACCACGTCCTCGCGGGTCTCGACGTAGGGACCGCCGATCAGGTCCAGGCAGTAGGGCACGGCGGCGAACACGCCGTCCAGCGTTTCCTTGATCGCCTTCGGCTGGCCGGGCAGATTCAGGATCAAGGCCTTGCCCCGAACGACGCCAACCTGCCGCGACAGGATGGCGGTCGGCACGTACTTGAGGCTGACGGCGCGCATCTGCTCGCCGAAACCCGGCAGCACCTTGTCGGCCACGGCCAGCGTCGCCTCGGGCGTCACGTCGCGCGGGGCCGGGCCGGTGCCGCCGGTGGTCAGCACCAGATGGCAGCCGGCCCGGTCGCACAGTTCGATCAGCGTTGCTTCGATGATCGGCTGCTCGTCGGGAATCAGGCGGCTTTCCAGCCGCCACGGGCTGGCCAGGGCGGCATCGAACCATTCCTTGAGCGCGGGGATGCCCTTGTCCTCGTAGACGCCGGTGGACGCGCGATCGGAAATCGAGACCAGCCCGATCTTCAATTCCTCACTCATGCCGTTCCTCCTCCTGTTCCTCCAGTTCGCGCAGGACGCGGAACAGCTCGCGGTAGGCGCGCGGCGGTTTGCCGGCGGCCTGTTCCTTGATGGCGTTGCGCCGCAACTGGCGCAGGTGTTGAAAGTCAGCCGTGGCGTGGCGCCGGGCGATTTCGTCGAGCACGCCCTCGTCTTCCAGCAGGCGCGCGCGCAGCCGTTCGAGCGCGTGCTGGCGGGCGTTGGCGGCGGCGGAAACGCCATCGATCTCGTCGATGGCGGCCTGGATGGGCGCCGGATCGACATCGCGCATCAGCCGGCCGATGTACTGCAACTGGCGCCGCCTGGCCTCGTGCTTGGTGAAGCGCTGGGCGTCCTTCACGGCGTCGCGCAGTTCCTCGGGCATGGCGATCTTCGCCAGCCGGTCCTTGCTCAATTCGACCAGCCGCGCGCCGAGCGCCTGCAGCGCGTCCATCTCGCGCTTCGCCCGTGATTTGCTCGGCCGTTCGCGGCCGTGGTCGGATGTGTCGTCGTGTTCCACGGGTATGATTCTATCTTCAACGTTGCCATCGCCCTCCCCATGTCCGGACAGGAATTCAGCCACAGCCGCGCGCGCCTGCGCGAACTCGCCCAGGAAGTGCTCGACGAGGCGGCGCGGCGCGGCGCCAGCTCCTGCGAGACCGATGTCTCGGAAGGCTTCGGCCAGTCGGTGACGGTGCGCCGGCAGGAAGTGGAGACCATCGAATACACGCGCGACAAGGGCATCGGCGTCACGGTCTACCTCGGCCAGCGGCGCGGCCATGCCTCGACGTCGGACTTTGCCGCCGATGCGGTGCGCGCCACGGTCGAGGCCGCCCTGTCGATCGCCCGCTTCACCGCCGAGGACCCCTGCGCCGGCTTGCCGGCCCCCGAACTCCTGGCGCGCGACGTGCGCGACCCCGGCCTGTGTTTTCCCTGGGACGTGTCGGTGGCGGAGGCGATCGACATCGCCCGTCGTTGCGAGCAGGCGGCGTTCGATGTCAGTCCGCTCGTCACCAACAGCGAGGGCGCCAGCGTTTCGGCGCACCAGTCGCATTTCGTCTCGGCCAACAGCCTCGGCTTCATGGGCGGTTACGCGACCTCGCGCCACTACGTCTCGTGCTGCGCCATTGCTGGCGAGGGCGACGACATGCAGCGCGACGACTGGTATTCCGGGCAGCGCGATGCGGTCGATCTGGCGCGCCCCGAGGCGATCGGCGACTACGCTGCGCGGCGGGCGCTGTCGCGCCTGGGCGCCCGCAAGCTGCGCACCCGGCAGGTGCCGGTGCTGCTGGAAGCGCCGCTGGCGGCGGGCCTGGTCGGCAGTTTCACCCACGCGGCCAGCGGCGGCGCGCTCTACCGCAAGACCTCGTTTCTCGTCGATGCGCTCGGCAAGCAGGTGTTCCCCGATTTCGTCCGCATCAGCGAAAGGCCATGCCTGGCCAAGGGCCTGGCTTCGAGCCCCTTCGACGACGATGGCGTGCAAACGCGGGATAGGGAAGTGGTCGAGGACGGCGTGCTGCAAGGCTACTTCCTGTCGACCTATACCGCGCGCAAACTAGGCCTGCCGACCACGGGCAATGCCGGCGGCAGCCACAACCTGCTGGTCGAACCCGGGCCGCTCGATTTCGCCGGCCTGATCAAGGCAATGGGCACGGGGCTGCTGGTCACCGAACTGCTTGGCCACGGCATCAACTACGTGAATGGCGATTATTCGCGGGGGGCCGCCGGCTACTGGGTCGAGCGCGGGGAGATCGCCTACCCGGTGCACGAGATCACCATCGCCGGCAACCTCAAGGACATGTTCCGCGGCATCGTCGCCATCGGCAACGACATCGTCGTGCGCGGCTCCAAACAGGTGGGTTCGATTTTGATCGACCGCATGACCGTCGCCGGAAGTTAGCCGGCAGCGACGAACCCCGTGGCGGGGCCTCCAATTGCGGTTTACCGCAACCCCCGTGTCGCCATGCAGGAGTAGTATTCCGCTCGCGCGGAGGCACCGATGTCGTCCGTCCGGACCCTGATAGCTTCACAAACAATGCGACCAAGGAGACAAGAATGGAAAGACGCAAGTTCCTGCAGCAGGCCGGCCTGACCGGCATCCTGGCCGCCGGCGTGGCGCCGGCCGTGCATGCCCAGACCCCGGCGGTCAAGTGGCGACTGACGTCGAGCTTCCCGAAGAGCCTAGACACCATCTACGGCGGCGCCGAGGTGATGGCCAACCGCGTGCGTGCCGTCACGGGCGGCCGCTTCGACATCCAGGTGTTCGCCGGCGGCGAGATCGCGCCGCCTTTCCAGGCGCTCGATGTCGTCCAGAACGGCACGGTCGAGTGCTGCCACACCTGTTCCTACTACTACATTGGCAAGGACAAGACGTTCGGCTTCGGCACCTCCGTGCCGTTCGGTATGAACTTCCGCCAGTTCAATGCCTGGGTCTATTACGGCGGTGGGCAGCAGTTGCTGGACGAGTTCTACGGCAACTACAACATCGTGTCGCTGCTCGGGGGCAATACCGGCATCCAGATGGGCGGCTGGTTTCGCAAGGAGATCAAGACCCTGGCCGACGTCAAGGGCGTCAAGATGCGTATCGCCGGCCTGGGCGGCACGGTGTTTTCGGCCCTGGGCATGGTGACGCAGCAGATTCCGGGTGCCGACATCTATCCCTCGCTCGAGAAAGGCACCATCGATGGCGCCGAGTGGGTCGGTCCTTATGACGACGAGAAGCTGGGTTTCTACAAGGTGGCCAAGAACTATTACTTCCCGGGCTGGTGGGAGCCGGGCCCCGGCATCCATTTCTTCATCAACAAGGACGCCTGGGCCAAGCTGCCGAAGGAATACCAGGAGGCTTTCCGTGGCGCCGCCTACGAAGCCAATGTCACCATGATGGCCGAGTACGATCACAAGAATCCGACGGCACTGCGCAATCTGGTGAAAAACGGCGTCAAGCTGCGCAGCTACTCCAAGGACATCATGAGCGCCGCCTACAAGGCCGCGATGCAGTTGTATGCGGACGAATCGGCCAAGAACGCCGCCTTCAAGAAAATCGCCGATGCCTACTTCAAGTACCAGAAGGAAGAGAACCAGTGGTTCGGCGTGGCTGAAGCCAGCCTGGATCGGTTCCTGCAATCGGTCAAGTGAATGGCGAGGCCGGGAGAAAACCCATGACACGTTTTTCATACCATGTCGCACCCATGTTGGCATTGGCTGTCATCGGTGGTGGCTCGGCCATCGCCGCCGACAACAAGCAGATGCTGGATCCGGGTAAGCGCGAGTTTCTCAACAGTTGCGCGGTGTGCCACGGCGCCAAGGGCAAGCTCGAAGGCGGCGAGGGGGCGGCCGTCGATTTTCTCAAGACCACGCCGACCGACCTGACGACCCTGTCCAAGCGGAATGGCGGCGTGTTTCCATTCGAGCGGGTCTACGCCGTCATCGATGGCCGGCAGGCGGTCAAGGGCCACGGTAGCCGCGACATGCCGATCTGGGGAGACCGTTACACTCAGGAGAAAGTCAAGGCGGCCGAGCACTACGTCGATATGCCATATGACATGGAGATGTTTGCCCGTGGTCGGATCATCGCCTTGATCGACTATTTGCATCGACTGCAAGCGAAATAATCGCCAGTGCCGGCGCTGAACCGGCGACAAGCAAGCCCCGCCATGGCGGGGCTTGCTCATGGGGAATCCGATTCAGGCGTTACTTGGAGTCCTGCAGCGCCTTGGTCAAGGCTTCGTCATCCTTGTCCATGTTTTCCTTCTCGGCCTGATCCTCTGCCGCCGAGGGGTCCGCTTCGGCGTCTTCCTGGATCATCTTGCCTATATCGACATCTTCCACGGATGTTCCGGTCGCCGCAACGGGATCGTGACCGACCAGTTGCGGAAAGGCAATGATGATGGCGACCATGATCACCTGGATGACCACGAACGGGATGGCGCCCCAGTAGATCTGCCCCGTGGTGACCGGCTCCATCTGCTTGCCGGTCACGTGGTCCTTGTACCGGCTCACCGGCGCCACCGAGCGCAGGTAGAACAGCGCGAAACCGAAGGGCGGGTGCATGAACGAGGTCTGCATGTTCACCGCCAGCAGGATGCCGAACCAGATCAGGTCGATGCCCAGCTTGTCGGCGACCGGTCCGAGCAGCGGCACGACGATGAAGCACAGCTCGAAGAAGTCGAGGAAGAAGGCAAGGAAGAAGACCAAGATATTAACGACGATCAGGAAGCCGATCTGACCGCCCGGTAGGTCGGACAGCAGGTGTTCCACCCAGCGGTGTCCGTCCACGCCGTAGAAGGTGAGCGAGAAGACCCGGGCGCCGACCAGGATGAACACCACGAAAGTGGTCAGCTTGGCGGTGGAATCCATGGCCTGGCGGAGCAGGCTCCAGCTGAGCCGCTTGCGGGCCAGCGCCATGGCCAGCGCGCCGGTGGCGCCCATGGCGCCGCCCTCGGTCGGCGTGGCGACGCCGATGAAAATGGTGCCCAGCACCAGGAAGATCAGCGCTAGCGGCGGAATCAGGACGAAGGTGACTTTCTCGGCCATTTTCGACAGCAGGCCGAGCCGGGTGACGCGATTGGCCACGGCCGTGGCGAATGCCACCGCCATGCCGATGACCATGCTGACGACGATCAGTTCGTCGGTCGGTTTGTCGGCGGGTTGGGTTGCTGCCCACACCAATGCGGCGCCGACGGAGACCGCGGTCAGTGCCAGCAGCGATATCGCGCCGGGTCGCCCGCTGGCTTCCCGGAAGGAGCGTGCCTCGGGCGGCAGCGCCGGCGCCGACTGCGGCTTGATCAGCGTCACGCCGAGGACGTAGATGAGGTAGAGTCCGGTCAGCACGAAGCCCGGGATGAAGGCGCCCTTGTACATGTCGCCCACCGACTTGCCGAGCTGGTCCGCCATGATGATCAGCACCAGCGAGGGCGGAATGATTTGCGCCAGGGTGCCCGAGGCGGCGATGACGCCGGTGGCCAGCCGCCGGTCGTAGCCGAAGCGCAGCATGATGGGCAGCGAAATGAGGCCCATGGAGATCACCGAGGCGGCGACCACGCCAGTGGTGGCGGCCAGCATGGCGCCGACGAAAACGACCGCGTAGGCCAGGCCGCCGCGCACGGGGCCGAACAGTTGGCCAATGGTTTCCAGCAGGTCCTCCGCCATGCCCGAGCGTTCCAGGATCAGGCCCATGAAAGTGAAGAACGGGATCGCCAGCAGCGTGTCGTTGTTCATGATGCCGCCGAAGATGCGTTCCGGCAGCGCCTGGAAGAAGGTGGGCTGGAACAGCCCGAGTTCGATGCCGAGCCAGCCGAACAGGATGCCGTTGGCGGCGAGCGAGAACGCGACCGGGAAGCCGAGCAGCAGGAAGAAGATCAGCGAGGCGAAGATGATCGGCGCCATGTTGGCGATGAGGAACTCGGTCACGGCCGGCTCCTTTCCGCGTCGGCCGCCTGGCCCTGGCCAGCGGTGGCGGCGTGCTGCCGCTTGATGGCATCGGCCAGATCTTCCTCGGCGCTCGGCCCGGTCGGCTTGGCCAGCGGGTTTGGCCCCTTGCCGGTCAGGAAGGCGACGCGCTTGATCAGTTCGGCGACCGCCTGCAGGATGAGCAGCGCGAAGCCGACCGGCATCAGCAGCCGCACCGGCCAGCGGATCAGCCCGCCGGGGCTGGGCGAGCCTTCACCGGAATTCCAGGCATTGACGAAGATCGGCCACGACAGGTAGCCGACGATGAGCGCCATCGGCAACAGGAAGACCAGGATGCCGAAGACGTCGATCCAGTTCTGGGCGCGATCCGACAGCCGCCCGGCGATGACGTCGATGCGGATGTGTTCGTTGGTTTTCAGGACGTAGGCCGCGCACAGCAGAAAGATGGCCGAGAAGAGATACCACTGGATCTCCAGCCATGCGTTCGAACTGAGATTGAGCGCGTAGCGCGAGACGGCATTGCCGGCGCTGATCAGGACGACGACCAGGACGACCCAGATGGTCGCCTTGCCGACGGCTTCGCTCAACTGGTCGATACCGCGCGCAAGCTTCAGTAATGCTTCCATCAATGCTCCTCCCCGGCGGAGTTTTCTGACCTTGTTCTGACCTCGTGCGGACTGGCCGGCCAACGATTCTAGCGCTTCCTGTTGCCCTGCATCCTGTGGAAACCCGCAATGCCGCGGGTCCGCGCGTCATTCACGCCGGCGCCGGCTTACCGGTCGCGGCGGCGGCCCGGCGCGGCGGCTGGAAGCTTCGCCCCGGTGATAAAATTCAAAGTCCGTCCGCCGGTCGGCGGCCATCAAGCCACTACGGAGTCCGCGCATGTTTGCCAAGCAGAACACCCTGGCCAAGGTCGATGGCGACCTCTGGGCCGCCATCCAGGCCGAGAACCGTCGTCAGGAAGAGCACATCGAACTGATCGCCTCGGAAAACTACGTATCCTGGGCGGTGATGGAAGCCCAGGGTTCGCAGCTGACCAACAAGTATGCCGAAGGCTATCCGGGCAAGCGCTATTACGGTGGCTGCGAGCATGTCGATGTGGTCGAGCAGATCGCCATCGATCGCGCCAAGAAACTGTTCGGCGCCGACTGCGCCAACGTCCAGCCCAATTCCGGTTCGCAGGCCAACCAGGCCGTGTTCATGGCCTTCCTCAAGCCGGGTGACACCATCCTCGGCATGAACCTGGCGATGGGCGGGCATTTGACGCATGGCTCCCCGGTCAACATTTCCGGCAAATGGTTCAACGTGGTGCCCTACGGTCTCGATGCCGACGAGGACATCGACTACATCGCGCTCGAAAGACTCGCCCACGAGCACAAGCCGAAACTGATCATCGCTGGCGCCTCGGCCTTTGCGCTGAAGATCGACTTCGAGCGCTTTGCCAGGGTGGCCAAGGTCGTCGGCGCCATCTTCATGGTCGACATGGCGCATTATGCCGGCCTCGTCGCCGCCGGCTACTATCCCAATCCGGTGCCGCACGCCGATGTCGTGACGTCCACCACCCACAAGACCCTGCGCGGTCCGCGCGGCGGCCTGATCCTGATGAAGGCCGAACACGAAAAGGCGATCAACTCGG
>OEIV010000859.1_pt1 | contig 15377 bp, 12 predicted proteins | sample 1539231 | NCBI WGS metagenome assembly OEIV01 (sample SAMN03794762, study PRJEB22550) | activated sludge metagenome | feature: wastewater treatment plant; material: activated sludge; isolation source: Wastewater treatment plant of a petroleum refinery complex | place: Argentina: Buenos Aires ...
GTTACAAATTCAGTTCGAAAAGCCACTTTCGTATCTAAAACATATTTCAAGTTCAGTTAAGGGTAAAAGAGTGAAAAAAGGTCGGTTAGAACCTGCACAAGTAGTAATAAAAAAAGGGACTTACAGCGTTAAAGACACCATAAATCCCTTAGTGCTCCGCGAGCAAGACTCGAACTTGCAACCCTTCGGTTAACAGCCGAATGCTCCACCATTGAGCTATCGCGGAATGAACAATATTTTATAAAAACGAGGTCAAAGATAACATTGACCCCATTGTTTGTCAAGGCTTCAATTGCTCAAATTACAGGTTAATTCCCATTTCTTTTAGAAGGAAATTAGCACCGCCGACTTTTTGGATAACCCACAAAACATATCTTATGTCCACACCTATTGAACGGCTGTAATTTTCGCTCCAGGTATAATCGTTTACAGTTGCTTCAAATGAACGATCAAAATTTACTCCAACTATTCTGCCGTAAGCATCCATAATAGGGCTGCCAGAATTTCCGCCGCTTGTGTCCATATTATAAATAAAGTTAACTGGAACATCATTCAGTTTTGGATGGATAAACTGGCCAAAGTCTTTATTCTTGTAAAGTTCTTTTATCTTTTCATTCAATTTGTAATCACCATATTCTTTACCCTTTTCTATAAGTCCGGTTAAAGTGGTATTTGGTGAAAAATAAGTTGCATCACGCGGGGAATATCCACGCACATAACCATAAGTTAATCTTAATGTAAGGTTAGCATCCGGAACGAATGATTTGTTAAGCCATTGTCTTTTAGCATCATTAAATCCCGCAAGAAGGATGTTCATTTTTCCATCTCTTACCTGTGCTTTTTTTCTTTCAATATCACCAAGTTCAACAGCATTTTTTACAAGATTTATATACAAATCATCAATATCTTCCAATGTTTCATCTTCATCTTCGAGCAAATCAAAATACTCTTTACTATCGTTTATAAAAGTATCTTCATATAAAGTGGTAATAAATTCTTGTTTGTTTTTTTCTTTAGCGAAAGATTTAAATGGTTCAAGGTCCTTTAACTCATCAAAAGTAGATGCATCAGTTAAAATTTTATTCAGGATTTGTGTTTCAAGATCAGGCATATAACTATTATAAAGATTTGTGATGGTATTATAAAAATCACTTCGCTTATCTTCTTTATATAACGCTTTTCTTTCTGCATCCGGTTTAAGCATTTCTTTTTTGTAATCTATAAATATTTCTGCAAGACGGTAATAATCCACATTACGACTTAACATACTCAATACAAGATTTCTTCGGCCTGTGGCAAAAGCATCTTTATAAACTTCATCTATTTCATTCAAAATAGTCCCATATTGTTCTTTTAGTTTGGGATCTGAATCAATAAACTTCTGCAGTTGTTTTTCTTCATCCTGTTTTTGCTTTATAAGGTTTAATCTTTCCAACCCCTGCATTTTTCCGCGATAATTTTTTTCAGTGTTTGCTAATCCTTGAATTTCACCAACAATATTTAATGCAAATTCAGGGTCATTTTCACCACGTTTTTCATAGAGGTTTATCAACCAGGAAAACATATCCTGGATGTATGGTAACTGAATTTTTTCTTGTGCTTCTAAAAACTGAGATGGCTGATGCTTGAATGTTCTGCCAGGATATCCAAGAATAAAAACAAAGTCTTCTTCATTAACGCCATTTGCATTTACCTGCAAAAACTTTTTGGGTTGATAAGGAATATTATCTTCAGAGAATTTTGCTGATGAACCATTTGGTGCAACATAAGCACGCACGAATGAAAAATCTCCATTGTGTCTTGGCCAAACCCAGTTATCGGATTCGCCGCCAAACTCACCAATTGTTCTTGGAGGTACATAAACTAGTCTAACATCATTAATAGTTTTATATCTGAATAAAATATATTGTTCACCAACAAACATTTCGGAAACTTCTGCTTTAATGGTACTGTCTATTTTCTCTTCACGTTCAACAATCTCTTTTATTTTTTTTGATATTGCAGTTGTTCGTTTTGAAATATCTGCTTCCGTGTTTGCAGCTTCTAAAACCTCCGTACTTACGTCTTCATAAGAATCTGTTATTCGGCAAGTTAATCCGCTTGCAGGTAATTCTGCTTCACGACTTTCTGCAAGAAATCCATTTTCAAGATAATTGTTTTCAACCGTACTGGCATCTGAAACTATTCCAAACACGCAATGATGATTTGTAATTATCAATCCTTCATTTGAAACAAAGGAACCGGTGCAACCGCCAATTTTTACGAGTGCATCTACAAGACTAACTCCGTTTGGATTGTACACTTCATCCACACTTATCTTTAATCCTTTTTCATTTAAGTTGATATTTTTTATATCACTTAATGGAAACATCCCTTCATCTGGTCTGGATGGAATGAACGCGAATGAGATTACAATAAGAAGTGATAATCCTATTAAAAATGGATGTTGAAGCTTTGAACTATTGAAAAACATTTTCATTTGTGTTCCTTAGATTTTTAACTGTCCAAATATAAAAAAAGAGGCTCGATTTCTCGAGCCTGAAAATGATAAGCTAAGATATTTTTAGTATTAGAGCAAAGACTCCTTCAATCTTCTTGCAACGGCTACAAAGAAACCGAGTACCATTACGACTACACCTATCCATACTAAGCTTATGTAAGGTTTTATTGCTGCAGTAACGGTTAATACTTCTTCTTTAGGTTTATCCATTGAATGATCGTGTGTATCATTTAAAGGTGATATTGATACTTCAATTAACTCAGCCGTAAGGCTTGCAAGTTGTAGCTTTAATCCTGAATTTTCAGATATGTAATCTGTAAACACAGCTTCGCCACTTACACTTTTTCTAAGAAGTTCAAATACTTCTTTCTTACCGTTAGCTTCCAGAGTTAAAACCGCACCAATTTGAAAATCTTTTTCCTCCTGCATCAATTGCATTGTCTCGGGTGACATATTGAATTTATCAAAGGTAATTTTAAAACCTTGATATTCAGTTGTAACGCCTTTTTGAAATTTCATTACTTCAGTATGTGGTTCTGTTCCTGTGTTCTTTCCTTCATCATATCCAAGGGGAGCTAAATAAACATCTTTAGAAAATAGATTTAATATTGCCGGCTCACGAATCAAGCTATTATTATAGTCTGAGATGTACATTATCGGAGCAACATTAAAAACATTATCTCCCTTTTTCATCGTAACATTAAATGCATACTTTGTATTATTTTCAATAGGAGTATAACCGGTAAATGTCATTTCATATCCAAATGCCTGTGAAGGTTTATTCTTTACCAGATCCACATTCACTTCATCGCTGTAAGCTCCGGAACCTACTATACCAAGAATAAAAAGTGCTATACCTATATGTGATATATATCCACCAAGGTTTTTTAGATTTCCTTTTACAATTTTAAAAGCAATTTCTGTATTAACAATCAATGCAAATGCAGAAGAAAATATCAGAAGTATCATCATAAAGTTATAGACGCCGCCAATTAAAACTACTAATCCCGTTAAAACTACGGATACTATAATTGCCAGAGTTGAATCTTTAATGAGATCTTTTGTATTTGTAGTTTTCCACTTGATGAGTAAACTTAGTCCGTTTAATAAGCCAATAATTATCCCAATTGGTAAATGCATTTCATCATAGAAAAAAGTATCAACAGCCTGCCCGAATAACGGAGCGGAAGTTCCAACCAAAACAATAATAGCAGAAGCAACCAAAATAATTGAAGCTGTAAATAAAGCAAGTTCACGTGATAAAGTACTTTCTTCATAGACAGTTTTATCTTCCAAATATTTCCATCTGTATACTATTCCGCCAATACCGATTGCAATAAAAGTGCTTATGAAAATCAATAAAAAGAAATAAACAAGATTTCCCGGATCAACAAATGAATGAACGGAAGCATCCCCAAGAACTCCGCTTCTTGTTAAGAATGTACTGTATAGAACTAATACGTAGGTTAATATGCTTAAGATAAGATTTGTCTTTGCATATCTTCCAATTCCATCAGTTGATTTTAAACTTCTCTTTTGCACAAGCATTGTGTGGATTGAAGCCACACCAATTAACCACGGAATTAAACTTGAATTTTCTACTGGATCCCAAGCCCAATATCCACCCCAACCAAGCATTTCATAGGCCCAATATCCACCCATCATTATTCCCAGACCAAGTATTCCTGTTCCTGCAAGGACCCAAGGCAAAGATTGGTTAACCCATTCTCTGTAATCGTTTTTCATTAGAGCTGCTAAAGCAAAAGCAAAAGGAACTGTTGCCATTGAAAAACCAATAAACAACATAGGGGGGTGTATCTGCATCCAATAATTTAGTAGTTGAGGATTTAATCCTTTTCCATCAGCAATAAATTGATTTACCGAAACTCCTGCTTGTGTTAATGCAGCATAAAGTTCTTTACTCATTTGAACGAATGTGGTATTAGTCTGCTGATCAGTAAAAATATAATTCTGGATGAAAGGAAGACTCATAAATTGTGCGTTAATACTTTTAACATCAATAAATATTGGTGTCGCCCAGATAAACTCAAAAGGATTTTTGAACCAAGGAGAAACCATCACTAGTAAAAATGATGTTGCTAAAGCAAAAACAGCCATCACTCTGGGTTCAAGATCGCCTCTTTTGGAGGAATAAGATTGAAGTATTCCTCCAATTATTGAAGTTAGAAGAAGCCATAACATAAAGCTTCCTTCCTGCCCGCCCCAAAAAGAGGAAAATAATAATCCAGTACTTAAAGAATTGTTACTATAGCTAAATACATATTTGTATTGATATTGATGCGTTAAAATTGCGTACCACAGAAAAGTTGAAGCAGCAATTACAAAAATTGCCATTCCGTGATAACTGTATCTTGCAAAACTTAGTGTGTTCTTATAGCCTCTAAAAGAAAGATAATACATTACCATGGCTATCAAACTGAACACAAGCGCTGCACTTAAAAAAATACTACCGATCATAAAACCTCATAGTTTAAAATGTTAACATCTCCCCTTTTCATTTTTACATAGATGACGATTGAACCTGTTGTTCTTCATATTTGCTTGGACATTTCGTTAAAATATCTTTTGCATGAAAATATCCGTTGCGGTACGAACCTGTTACAACTACGCTTGTTGCACTTTCAAAATTGTTTGGCATTGCGCCTTCATAAATCACTTTCATCTCAACACCGTTTGCATCGCACATGTAGAACGAAAAAGTATTTTGTTCACGATTCATATCAAAATTTTTTTCTTTAACCCAGCTGCCGGTTGCTTTAACAGTTTTATCTGTGCCTTTAATATTTGCAAAATTGTTTTCATATTTAATGTTACTTTGTGTAAACAGATACGCCATTATTCCCAGGAACAATACAATGATGAATCCGCCAAAGATGTACTTATTTTTCATTTTTTTCTCCAATCATTTCTTTTTCTACTTTTTTAATTCTTTTATCAAGGCTAAACATATATGAAAAGATTCCAGCCCACACTATAAGGACTATTATCATAACAACATAAATTGCATTTTGTGAGAGAAATTGTTCCAAGTTAACCTCTTATTAATTGTTTATTTAATTTTTCGCGCATTAAAATAGAACGATAACCAACATTCCACATCCAAAAATACAGGATTGTAAAACCAATCAATGAAAGAAAAAATATTAGTTGCATGTTTCCATTCATTTTAAAATCTACAACAGGACCCGCATTCGAATCATCTGCTGAACCAGGATGAAGTCCCGACATAATTCTTGGCATCACAAAAATAAAAAACGGAACCGTGACAAAAGCTATCATTGAATAAACTGATGAAAGCGTCGCTCGCTTTTCTTCAGATTCAATTGATGAACGAAGTGCAAACCAGGCACCATAAATTAATAATAATGCAAAAATACTTGTTTGCCTTGGATCCCAACTCCAGTATGATCCCCACGCAAACTTAGCCCAAACTGCGCCTGTTACAGTTGCGAGAATGCAGAATATCATTCCAAGTTGAGCTGCTGCATAAGACTTTATGTCATCATCCAAATTTTTCTTACGTAAATATTTGAAACTATAAATTGTTGACATAAAAAATGCTATTACCGTAAGCCATGCCGTCGGAACATGGAAGAAGATGATTTTAGCGTTTTCCTCAAGTCCGGGAATTAAAGGAAATTCATACCACGCACTTGGTTTCTCTACAATGGGAAACCCAATTCCGGCTATAGAGACGAATGCCAATAGAAGAAATAAAAATATTTTCCAGATCATAATTTTTTCAGATTAGTTTGTTAAAATTTGCTATTCTTTCCAAATAAAATCAAATAACATATAAGAAGCCGTTAACATAATTACATCGTAACTCACAACAATTGCCAATTCAAACTTAGCTCTTTCAAAGGATATGCCATCTATTGCAAACAATGTTAATTGAACTGATGTTAAAATCAAAGGCAATAATATAGGAAAAGAAAGCACAGGATAGAGCGTGCCTTTTGCCCCGGCTTTTGCAATTATTGCTGCAATTATTGTAGAAGAAACTGCAAGGCCAATATTACCAAAAACAAATGATGTTAAGAACAATGCAAAGTTTTGTATAACAAATGCTTCAAACATTGCTGAATATAAAATTGCAATAACTGTGTTCATTGCAAAAACTAAAATAATGTTAAATATAAGTTTACCTGAAAATACAGTTGAAGGAGCGGCAATTAATTGTAATGTTAATGCTGTTCCGCGCTCTTCCTCAGATACAAATGCTCTTGATAAGCCTGACATTGCAGTAAAGAAAATAACAACCCAAAATAATCCGCCCGTTAAACTTGCACTTATTTTTTCGTTACCAACAGAAAATAAAATTACACTTATTGCAACAATTATAAACATTGCAAGTGCATTAATTGCATAACGAGTTCTGAGTTCAGATTTAAAGTCCTTAAGAAATAAACTGTAAGATTTTGAATTCATTTAATTTTTATACTTTTCCAAATAAACTATATCGTTGCACAATTCAAGGTCGTTTTTTTCATTTGATGCGATCAATACAATATTCTTTTGTCCTTCTTCTCTCACTAATTCATAAACGGAATTTTTTCCTTCATCATCAAGATTTGATGTTGGCTCATCAAGAATTATTAACTGCGGTGAATGCATAAGCGCAAAAATAAATTTTACTCTTTGTTTCATTCCCGATGAATATGTTTTTAGCAGATCATCTTTTCGTTTGTACAATAAAAATTTGTTAAGCAGATAATCAACTCTTTCCTTATTGAATTTAACTCCTCTTATTTCTGCAAACAGTTTTAAGTTTTCATAAGTTGAAAACTCTTCATATAAAACCAGGTAAGGTGAAACAAATCCAATATGGTCATGTAAGCGTTCTTCTGCAATTTCTTGATCATTCAGCTTGTGGACGATTTTTCCTTTTGATGCTCCAAGTATTCCTGCAATAATTTTTACAAGAGTAGATTTACCAGAACCATTTGGGCCCGAAATTCCATAAACACCTGATTTATCGAATTTGAATTTCAGATCATTAAAGATCAATCTTCGCCCAAAAGATTTGTTTAGCTCTAATGCTTCAACAGAATAGTCAGTCATTAAAAATTACCAATTTTCCTTTGTAAATATTCTCGCCGGATTTTATAACATAAATGTAAACACCGGAAGAAAAATCTGCATCAACATTTTCAATAACTATCTCACAGAACTTTTCTGAATTCTTTATGTATGATGATCTGATGGCTTTCTTACCCGAATAATAAAGCTCAACACCAGCTGAGTAAATATTTAGGTCTACTTCTTCGCCAAGAGTTGATTCTCCTTGAAAAGCAATTCTAATGTTCCCAGATGAAGATGTTTTGTAGGGAAGCGGATAAGCAAAAGTTTCCCCTTCAATATCAGGAACAGAATAATTTGAATCACCATAAACAATGATATTATTTAATATACCAGCATTATTCCAGAACATCTGATTATCTCTGCTGAAGCTAACTGAATAATCATCATTTATTACTTTTTCACCTGAGGCGGAATCACTATAAATAGTAAAAGAAAAATCTAAAAACTGGGAATAATTATCTATAGCTTTTTGCCAATCTGAATTTGTGATAATTGTAAAAAACACACCATCAGGGGAAGGAAGATTAATCCGTAAAAAATAATTTGCTGTTGGATTAACTGACATATTATAGACTTGCGATGATGAGTTAAAATTCATCGCTGCAGTTGGAGTTATAAGTGGATAATTAGCCGCTTCCTCAAAATATCTACCAGAAACTGCTCTAGAATTCGTGAAATAGGTCCACAAGCCAAATTTATTAAGCTCATTGCCCATTGTAGATCCCGCATCATTTATGCTCAATGCAATCGCTTTAATGGAAGGTGTTGATGGCATTAACTCCCACTGACTTTTCAAAATATCAAACCCAAAATTATTCTGAAGATAAATATTCCAGATAGCTAAATTATATCCTTCATGAGAAGGCATAGAATTTTCTGGATTTTGAAAATAAGTTGGCATATATGCATAATAATCGTTCACATCATCAAAAACGAACTCTTCAAATGATGTTGATGTAATCTCATAAAAAAATCTGTCTGATTCTCTAAACGGAGCATTCAATTCGGAGGGTGCAAAACTTCCCATTTGGATTGCATGATGAAACTCATGAGCAACCGTAACTATAGCTGCATTTATTCCCTGAGTATAATACGAACCAGTTGGGTAATCGTTATCTATAACTAAATAAGAAGTCCAGTTTGTTGAATTAACTTTATTTTCAGGTTGAGTGTATCCATAAAATCCAGGAATGTTTTTGACGTAGATATCATATTTATCATCCCCACCATCTGCACCATCAGTTGGTGGCATAGGATAACCTAGATAACCGATTTCAAAATTATAAACAGAGTCAATTGCAGATAGAAGCGTGTTTAAATCATATCCGATAGCATCATTTCCAACATTAGTATAATGAACTCTGAATAAACCACTTGGTGTTACAATGCTATTGGGTAATGTGGGTCTTTCAAGTAATTTATGTAGTAAAGATTGCTGTTCCAGTGAAAAACTATTTAAGTTCTGTTTGATTGAAGTGACTAATCCCAATCCGCATTTCCCAACTTCTGGATTTTCTAAAAGATTTTGATTTATTGATCCAGAAGTATTGATACCTTGTAAATAGGTATATAGATTGTATAAAGAGTCAAGTTCTGTCTTAGATAATTCCTGAGGAAGAATAATTGATGACATTGTAAAAGCACAAACAGCAAAAATAATTTTCGTCATCTTGATAACTGCCTTACTTCAATATTTCCGGACTTATTATTAGTAAAGATCAAATGAAAATTTCTCTGATCTAAATTTTGAATAGTGTAATTACTCAGTTCAATATCATTAATTTTATCTGCCATAAATAGCTGGTCGTTAAGCTTTGAGGTAGTAAATTCCGTTAAAGCTTTTAACTTTGAATTGTAAACAAATATTGAGTTATTTTTTCCAAAAAATAATTGATTTTTGTCTGGTATCCTAAATCCATTTTTAGTGTTTTTTGCCTGATATAATTTTGGTTCATTTCTGCCGGTAACGAGATAAATTTCTTCTTCATTTATTAACAATCCTGAAAAATTAAAACTTTCTTTACCAGATAACTTATTGGAACTGGAAATGAGTAATTGATTATTTCTATTAAGTTCAAGTTTGCTTACAGGGTTTCTATCTTTTTCATTTAAATTTAAAAATTTTAGCTTAATCAAATCATTTTCAAATAGCCAGTATCCTATTGTTAAGCTCTCATCAAAAAACAAAAAAGGATTAAACCAATTTGAACTTAAATCTGTGTATAGTTTTTGATTATAATTTATGGCCGTTTTTGTTATAACCTGCAAATTCAAAATTCCATTTTTTGAATATAGTATAAATAATTCCGCAACGCCTTCGTTATCAGTTTTAATTGTCAAATCCTCAATAGGACCTTCCGCATAGTGAAATCTTCGCTTAAAACTATATTGTTCAAAATCTATTTCTATCGCTTCAATTACTCTTTTACCAGAGCTAAAAAGAAAAAACGTTTTAAGTGATTTAGAATTGCTAAACTCTAAAAGCTGCGTATGATCTTCATAAAGTTTAATATCATATAATTTTTCAGGCAACCCCGCACTGTTACGAATTATAAATTTTATTTTTCTATCAAACTCATCCATAAAAGCAAAATCAATTATCCCATTGTTTATATGATCAAAAGAAGTAATTAAGTTCGGTTCAATACCAATCGCCAACTGCTGATCATCAGACATTGAGGAAACCGCAGATAGAATATTAACTTCACCGCTCATATTAAGAAATGCTGCTCCATATACAAACTTGCTGAAAAAAGGTATTACATCAATAATTCCTTTTTTCTTTTTATGTATTAGTTCAGGGTAAAATGAGAAAAACTCTTTTGCAAAAATTGTTGAGATGATACCTTCATCCGTATTTATATAATTAATATCGAAGAATCCATCGCGATTAAAATCACCAATAATAAATTTATCTACAGAATATTCAGTCTTAACTTGAACAGATTTACTGAAAGAAGCGGTTGCATCACCAAAATAAATCATTACACCAGAAGTTGTACTTATAATTAAATCCTTAAACTGATCATAATTTATATCAAAAACCTTCATAGATAAAACATCATCGCTAAAACTTAAATATCTTAATTCATTGTAATCACCGCGCGAGTTATTAAAAAACAGATGAAGTTTATTTTCGATTGAATTAAGTGCGGCAATATCTTCAAAGCCATCAGAATTAATATCTATAAACTGGGCATTTTTAAAAAGACGATTTTGTGTGATTTTTTTTTCTTTGAGGTTATTTTTCTGATATGAAATGATTGACAAACCGTTAAATGAATTTCCGGAAATCAAAAACTCTGAATACCCTTCTGCATGATTACTATGAATACTGATATTTTCCGGATATGAATCTAATTTTAGCTTTGTAATTATTGATGGATTCCCTGTTGAACTGAATTTATAGATCCCAAAATTTCTTTTTTTTCTTGAAGTAAAGGCAAAAGTCTCAATCATATTATTTGGCAATATTATTGGCTCGATAACAGAAACTTCAAGAGGAAATGAGATTGTTTTGTCAGAGATAAACTTTGTTCCTGAGCTACCAATAAAAATCTTTGCCTTTTTTTCAATCGGATTAAAAACTAATAAATCGGAATGTTCATTCTGATCAAAATTAAAACTAAAGAATTTTGTGAATCCCGAATCAATACTAAATGAATTTAATTTGCAGAATCCTTTAAATGGAATTTGCGGGAAAATTATTTCTGAGAGCAGAACAAATAGTAAAAGTGTTTTGAATTTACTTAATCCTGTCTTTAAGGCGGTTCTCTCGTCTTGTGAGAGCTTCATCATATCTTCTTTTTTCGTCTTCTGTTTCAGGAATTCCTTTAATACCTTCAACCGGTTTACCATCATTACCTACACTAACAAAAGTTAGATAAGCAGTGTTTGTGTGGATTTTTGTTCCTTCTCTAAAATTTTGAGCGTAAACTTTTACCCCTACTTCCATTGATGATTTAAATACTCTATTTACAGAAGCTGTTAAGGTAACTGCATCACCAAGTTTAATAGGTTGATGGAAATCTATTCTATCCACAGAAGCAGTAACACAAACCCTCTGGTTATGTTTTGCTGCACTTAATGCAGCACAGATATCAATCCAATGCATCAACTGTCCGCCCAACAAATTACCAAGCTGATTTGTGTGGTTTGGTAAAACCAATTCTGTCATGATAATCTGAGAATCACCTATTTTTTTTTCAGTAAGCATTAAGGTTTTACCGAAAGTTTACTTTCAATTCTATCTTTGATATCCTTTACATCATTAAAATTTTTATGATCTGGATATTTTTGAATAAATTTTTGCGATTCAACTAATGCTTCAGATACTTTATCCCTATCTATCAGTAAGTTTATTTTATTATAAAGTGCAAGCGGAGCATATTGTGTATCATGATAAACTTCCATAACATTATCATAATATTTAAACGCTGCGGAATAATATTCCATTTTATCGTAAATACGTGCTGCCTCAAATTCTTTTCTGGCTAACTTATCATTTAATTCTTTGATTTTGACTTCTGCATCCGGCACTTTAAGATTTAGAGGGAAGAAATCTATAAACACTTGAAATTCTTCAACAGCTTTCTTGGTGTACTGCTGATCCAATGTAAAATCAGGAGAAAGCTCGTAGTAACAATCAGCTAACATAAATTGAGCGTCAGCAAGAAATTCACTTGAGGGCATTCCCTTTATAAGCTTACTAAATTGATAAGCTGCAAGAATATATTCTTCTCTCTGAAATCTAGTCATTGCAAGATAGTATTGTGCGTCATCGATAATACTGCTGCCTGGATATTGCAAAATTATCGCTTCAAACTCTTTAACAGCTTCTTCAGAATCCTCTTGCTCATATAGCTTTATAGAATAAGCAAGTCTGTCTTCAGGCGTCATTTCCGTTGTGTCTTGAGTTGAAGAACAGGCAAATAAAAATATTGTTATAAATAATAGTGCAAATATGTTTTTCATCTTAAAGTTTATAGGGTTTTTGATGTACAATTATAACCAAATTAGGTAAGCCTTCAAAGGTATTTATGATTACTTAGAACGTACTGAAAAGAATAGAATCACAACAACTGCGGCTGCCCCAATTGCCACGACTGGTTCTAAAATACTTGAAAAGAAAGGTTCTGGTGGAAGTTCACCTTGAGTAAATGGATACGATCTATTTTCAACTTCTTCAACACCTTCCACATTGATTGTATCTTGAACCGATAACTTAAAATCTTTAATCTGCGAGTGATTTGAAATAAAATAATTTCCTGATAACTCAATCGTTCTTTCAGTGAAAAAATCGCCAAAAAATCCATCTTTTTCAGGTTCAGAATATCGAACAAAAGAATCATCAATTACAAAATTAACTCTAACTAAATTGTCTTCTGCGGAATCATTTCCAACAAACTGAATTCCGCTTCTTAATAAAGTGCCTCTAACTTTATTTGCAAAAATTGAATAATCGATACCAAAGTTTAATTCAAGGTTAACCTTTTTTGTATCTCCCAAATCTTTAATCAATAGATTTGTTGCTGAATCTACCAATGTATAAAATTGATCTAGATTAGAAATTGTCTGGGAAAATGAAGCTGATTGGAAGAGAAGAAAAACAAACATAAACCGGAGTGAATTTTTAATCACTCCGGTTATTTTTAATAAATCGTATATCATTATGAATCAAATATTGTCAGAAAGATGATCTTTATCAAGTTGTTTTATCTACCTGCAAAATACTAATTACTCAATTATCTTCTTCCTGCAGCAATTTCCTGAAGTTTAGCGATTCTCTGTTCAACAGGCGGATGTGTTGAAAATAGTTTGCCCATTCCACCAAATAAAGGACTTATAATAAACATATGAGCCGTTGATGGATTTGTGTTCCTCAAATGATTCATTTGATTTCCTCTTGAAATCTTCTGTAACGCAGAAGCAAGTGCCATTGGATTGCCACTTATCTCTGCACCGCCGGCATCAGCAGAAAACTCACGCGATCTTGAAATTGCCATTTGTAAAAGCATTGCAATTATTGGTGAAAGAATAATTAAAAATAATCCGCCTATTCCATTTCCTTCTCTGTCATCACTCCTGCCAAACATTGCGGCCCAGCCAGCCATTTGTGCAATGTAAGAAATTGTTCCCACCAATGTTGCGGCAATTGTGCTGATTAAAATATCTCTATTCTTTACGTGAGCAAGTTCGTGAGCCATAACTCCTGCAAGTTCCTCGTTGTTTAATCCTTGCAAAATTCCTGTTGTAGCAGCCACAGCAGCATTCTGCGGATTTCTACCCGTAGCAAATGCATTTGGAGTTGGATCATTAATTATATAAACCTTAGGCATTGGAAGGTTTGCATTTTGTGCAAGTTGCTCAACCATATCATAAAATTTTGGCGATTGTTCCCTTGTAATCGGCTGAGCTTTGTACATTGCCAAAACTATTTTATCCGAAAACCAATAAGAACCGAAGTTCATAACTAAAGAAAATACAAATGCAATTGTCATTCCTGATCTGCCGCCAATTGCATAGCCAACCAGAAGAAAAAGCGCCATCATTGCAGACATTAGAAATACAGTTTTAAGTCCATTCATTTTTACATTATCTCCGTTTTTTTATTTCAAAGTTATATTATCAAAATTGATGAATCAAGTTAAAGAGGATTCACTTCGTTTAGATGAGATTTCAATCACGAAGTTTGCAGGGTTTTACGTATCTCGAGCTTAATAAATGAAAAAAAAATCAAACCTAAATTTTTATTCTTAATTTTTAATTGTTGATTAAGAAAAATATTTCCCCTTGCCTTTATTTTGCGTTATACTTAAATAGCTAATGAAATTTTGGAGAACTAATGAACAAGGTCATCTTTTTATCCCTATCCATAATAATTTTTGGCAATTTTACTTTTAGCCAAAACACTTATGATTTTCTTCGCCTTGACGGCAGTGCACGAGCAGGAGCTCTTGGTGGAAGTTTTGTTTCCAACAACGATGACGCTGATGTAATTTTTTATAATCCAGCAGGAATAGAATTGCTTCAGGGAAACCCGGCTTCATTTTCTTTTGTAAAACATTTAATGGATATTAATCTTGCGAGTCTTTCTTATTCAACTGAATTTGAAGACATCGGAAGATTTGGTGCTGCAATTAAATACATCAACTACGGTAATTTTCAAGAAGCTGATGAGTTTGGGACAAGAACCGGAGAATTTGGTGCAAATGAAATGGCATTTGTGGTTGGTTATGCAAATAACCTTGATGAAAATTTTTATTACGGTGCTAATGCCAAGTTTATTTATTCAGGAATTGCGGATCGTTCATCAACAGCAATGGCTATTGATTTAGGTTTACATTATGCCATTCCAGATAAGAATTGGAATTTTGGTTTCGCAGTTTTAAATCTCGGCGGTCAACTCTCAAAATATTATAACACCACTGAAGATTTACCTTTAGATGTTGTAATTGGAGTTTCAAAAAGATTAGAAAACCTTCCGCTTCGCCTTTCTGTAGATTTCCATAAACTTAACGCAGAACGTGATGATTTTATTCAGCGATTTAAAGCATTTACTGTTGGTGCTGAATTTACACTAAGCAAAGTTTTAAAATTAAGATTGGGCTATGATAATGAACGCCGGTCAGAATTTAAGATTGGTTCAACTGCTGGAATTGCTGGGTTTAATGCAGGCTTAGGTGTTAAAATTTCTGATTACCAATTTGATTATGGTTATTCTTCACTAGGGCTTGTTGGCGGTTTACATAGGATTGGTATTTCTACTTCT
>OEIV010000860.1_pt1 | contig 15357 bp, 15 predicted proteins | sample 1539231 | NCBI WGS metagenome assembly OEIV01 (sample SAMN03794762, study PRJEB22550) | activated sludge metagenome | feature: wastewater treatment plant; material: activated sludge; isolation source: Wastewater treatment plant of a petroleum refinery complex | place: Argentina: Buenos Aires ...
TATACAAAATTAATAACCAGCATCTGCACAACCCAAGAATACGGTCGTGGTGGGTGCCAAAAATAACCGAAAAGTAGAATTGCCAGTGCACCACTAAGCCTCGCGACCAAAAACTCAGTATGCGGTAACTCAACACTCAGCTGCAACACCCAAGCTAGACTCACCATAGAAACAGCCATGGCAAAGGCCAAGGCAGTATGTATATGCATTAATTTCCCTCGATACGGCACCGCAGCTTGAGCCCACTCAAATATAACCGAACCAAGCGCTAGAATAATAACAATGGAATAACCGTGAACATCCGGCAATGAAGCAACTATTGCTACAAGCAGCAACCCATTAATACCATGTGCAAGCCTGTATACGGCGAGTAAATTATTTGAAGCGGCGGCGTTTTCACTGATAGTTCGAAGTCCCTGCCCGCGGTTAATAAAGACTACGTAACCATGGACTGCATTAATAACTATCCATGAAATCAGAAGATATACCACGCCTATTACCCCTACAAGTCACCCCAGGTTTTACCGATTTTGACATCAACTTTAAGCTTTACTAGTAGTTTAGGGTAAATATTTTCCATGGTTTCATCCATCATTTTGGCAACTTCGTCGGCTTGCTCAGTAGGACATTCGACCATTATTGAATCGTGAATTTGAAGTAATTGATGAGCACCTTTTGGCAGTTTTTTGTCGACTTCAATCATAGCCATCTTCATTAAATCGGCTTCTGTCCCTTGAATAGGCATGTTCATAGCGGCCCGCTCAGCAGCTGAACGAATAACAAAGTTACTCGACTTTATATCTGGCATTGGCCTACGTCGCCCTAGTAGCGTTTCAACGTAACCCTGCTTGTTAGCAAGCTCCACTAACCCTTTTGTATAATCAAAAAGTGGCTTTCTCAGTTCTTTGTATCGTTCAAGAAATTCTTTTGCTTCAACCAGGTTCATTCCCGTCGCAACACTAAGGCCGTGCGTGCTCATGCCGTACAAAATTCCGAAATTAATTACTTTAGCGTGACGCCTTTGATCAGGCGTTACTTCGTGCGGTGCAATCCCATAAACTTGAGCAGCGGTCTCGGTATGAATGTCGGCATCTTGGTTAAACAGCTCTACTAGCTCGGTATCTTCTGCCATCGCAGCCGCTAAGCGTAGTTCAAATTGGCTGTAGTCTGCACTGATTAAAACGTTGCCTTCTTCTGCAATAAAGGCCTCGCGGATCTTTTTGCCAATTTCAGTTCTGACCGGGATATTTTGTAGGTTCGGTTCGGCACTCGAAAGTCGGCCGGTCTGCGCAATGGTCAAACGAAAATCGGTATGTAAACGGGAATCTTGATCAATAAGTTTTGGTAGCGCATCTACATACGTGGACTTCAGCTTGGTGTATTCACGGTACTGAGTAATTAAATTAATTATTGGGTGTGTCCAACGGAGTTTATCAAGTTCGCCTGCTGCCGTAGAATATGCAGTCTTCCCTTTTTTGATGCCTTGGGTAGAAAGTTTCATCTCTTCAAAAAGTATTTTAGAAAGCTGCGACGGCGAGCTAATATTAAATTCTTGACCCGCGTGTCCGTAAATCTGTTGTTCGATGTCAGAAATAATACCTTCAAATTCTTGACTCATTTTTGCAAGATAAGGAGCGTTGAGTTTAATGCCGGTGACTTCCATTTTGGCGAGTACTGGAATAATTGGCCATTCAATATCTTCAGCAAGTTTAATTAAACCTGTAAGTTCACTCATCTGTTCAGATTGCAAGGTAGAAAGCTTGCGAATACCCGCCACCAACACATCGACCCTATTAAGCAATCCAGCTTCATCTATATTGTCGAGTTCGGTTTCTATTCCAAGATCTCGAGCCAACATATCTGTCAGACTTGTCTCGCGCTGTAGACTGTTTATTAAGAAGCCTCCGATGAAGGTGTCGTGAGCGATCTCTGGCAGTGGCATTCCAAGACTCAGCAATGTTCTAAAAACATGTTTAAGATCATGGCCAATTACAGAGGTTGGCCGGAATTCTTGCACTACTTTTGATAGATCATTCCCCATCTTCACACAGTCCACCACAAACGTTTCAGCTTCACTGGCAAAAACCAATACCCGCGGATCACGACCAAGCGAATCAGCTGCTCGGCAATATAGCACAACTTCTTTTACACCGTCGAGCGATTTAAGTTTTTGGGCTTCTTCAACATTTGTAATCTGGGTGATTTTTGCTAGCTTCAGACTAGAACTGGTGCCATTGGTGGGATGCACTTCTGGGCCTTCGTCGTGCTGCATATGATCTGGCAAATTACGAAGCAGTGAACGAAATTCGAGCTTTTGGAGCAAAGCTTTCAAACGTGCTGTGTCTAAATCGGTCACGTCCATGTCTTTTAGATCGAGATCGACCGGCGCATCTTCGTAAAGGCGGGCCACTTCTTTACTCATAAGTGCTGATTCCTTGCCGGCGATCAACTTTTTTGCCACTGTTGGTTTAATTAGTGCAATATTCTCATAAATACCTTCGAGCGTATGGTATTTTTGCAACAACTCAGCTGCTGTTTTTTCGCCCACACCTGGAACACCGGGGATGTTGTCGGAACTATCACCCTTCAAACTCTTTAGGTCAAGAAATTGACTTACTGAAATACCATATTTTTGTTCAAATGCCGCAACGTCAAATCGTTCAATATTACTAAAGCCTTTTTTAAGTGCATAAACATGTGTATGCTCGCTAACACTTTGCAGGGAATCAAGGTCTGAAGTGATTAGCATAGTTTCAAGTCCTGCTGCGTCGCCCTTTTTAGCGAGTGTATGCATAATATCGTCAGCTTCGTAATCATCAAATTCATACAGTGGCCAACTAAATGCTTCAAGTAGTTCAAACAAAAGTGGCATCTGTTTGTAAAAATCTTCTGGCGGTGCTTTACGCCCGGCTTTATATTCAGGGTGTACGGCAAGACGTCTTCTTATGTTCGTCTTGGGCTTATCCCATGCTACACATACGTAATCTGGTTTTAACTTTCTAATAAGCTCTAGAGACATAGCCGCAAAACCATACACTCCCCCGGTTGGAGTACCGTCCGCCATACTTAAGTTGCCCATAGCGTAGTAGCCACGATAAAAAATACTTTTACCGTCTATGATCGCAATCTTTTTACGAGCTTTATCCATAAAAACACACCTTTATATTCACCAGTATACCCTTCTCTGTCGTGTATTTATAGAAAGCCGTGCGTTATTCTAACGGTAACGATGTCAAAAACTGGTCGAAATAATCTGCTTCTGCGAACAGATCAACAAGTATTCGCGCTTCCATATCTTGAAAAAGCGTAGCGGCGTTTATTCCTGTATCCGCGATGCACTCCTCGATATCGGGAACAGTAAGCAGAGACACGCCATCATCTTTATGAACAAGCCAGGGGATAATAGTGCCATCTTGACTAACGGCAAACTGCAATTTTTGTGTATACATTTCCCGCGAGTTAACTGTAATTGGCGATCTTAATTGCCTCTTAAGCATATCTGTGATAGATATTTGGTACCGGACGGGAGCTGGGATATTCCACGATATGTCGTAGCCCCCCTCTGACCTTAGAACTTCAAAAATATTTGTTCCATTCCAATTGGCAACCGTCAAGCAGTCGACACCACCATCTTCTGTTGCACCAACACCATATGATACAGCGAGCCCGATATCTTTTAAAAATTTATCATTTTCACCATCGTAACAACCGAACGAGGCTGCAGTAAAAAGCGTATCCAGTGTCTTTACAACAACTTGGCCCGCTGTCTCTTCGGTAAGTGGTAATCTTTCAGGATCTGACATGAACTGAGGATAAATGGCATTACTTAAATTAGCAAGCATAAAAGTTTTAATGAGTATGCAATAATAAACCTATGACTGAAAAAATTAAGGTGTCGCAGCATCATCATCTGCGTCATTGGCACCACGTTTACAAAAAACATCGCAGGCGCGCCCTGCATATAAGCGCCAAGCAAATGAGTTATGCTCAAATCATCTCGCTCATTGGGTCGATAATTGCCGGAGTACTTCTTGATGCCAACAAAACCACCCTGGCAGCATTTGCTGGAGCATTCGTGATACTTCCTGGTGTGTTTGATATGAGTGGCTCACTTGGTGCAAGCTTAAGTGCAAAAATTAATCACCGACTTGAAGAGGCGCGGGCTTCAACCTGGAGGATATTCAGTGCTAGTACGCTATTCACTTTCACTATTGCTGTATTTGCAGGAGCCTTAGTTAGCGTGCTTGGCGCAGGAATTGCTTCACTCTTCTTTGATGCATCGTGGTGGCGCGTTTTTCTGCTTTCAGAACTAGCAATAATCAGTTGTAGCGTTTTTGGCTTCCCGTTTATAGGGTTGCTCTGTATTGTTTTAAGAAAGATCGGCTTCAACCCCGACGACGTAGTTGGTCCAATTGAATCTTCAGTCTTTGATATTTTAACTGTTATATCACTCGGCATAATTGCAGGATTAATGCTATGAGTCTAACAACCTATCACAAATTACGAAAGTTCCTCTTTATTGTTGTCACCGTGGCAGCTTCTTCAAGCATCAGCCTAATAGGTGGGCTAGGAATAGAATCTGTACAAACCAAAATTCTACCGTTAATACCGTTAATTGTTGCCATGCCCGCACTCAACACAATGGTTGGAGACTACGCCGCAATTATTGCCGCTCACGCCATTGATCCAGCCGAAACGCGCCGAGCAAGAAAAGAGCTTCTTCGCGCGCTAAGTAAGGCAATATGGGTTAACATAATTGGGGTAATGGCACTCAGCCTAATAATTGCCCAGAGACGCGGTTACCTATTTGAAAATGCCTTCTTGTTTAAATTTACATTTTTCATAATCGGGGCAATGCTAGGAATAATCTTCTTAATGTTTACTATAACGATTTTACTAGATAAAATTCTGGAACGACGCAACCTACACCCAGATGATATTTTGATACCAGTTGTAACGTCAATTACCGATGTATTGATGCTTGGCCTGATCGCTCTGGCCGCAATTTTCTTATTTTAAGCCAATCTGCTGGGCTACGTAACTAGTGAATGATTCAATATCTGGCTTATCGTTAATAAGAATATAGTCAGATACTTCTTTTACGGCCGACATGTTCAATGTTGCTTCATCGCCAGAACTGTACATCTCTGCCTTCTCTGCTTCCAAAAACTGTTCATACGTAACATCATCTTCGCCCTTGCGCGACCCCCTAGCATAACGATTTGCTTGCACACGTTCGTATCTAATTTTCGGATCGGCATCAAGCCACAATACGATACCTCCATGTTCATGAACCGAATCAGCCTCTAGGGGGTTTCTTAAACTAGCGATACAAACGCCGGTAGCATTCGGTCTAAATTGATGCCAACTACTCACAGCTTTTTCTATTAAAACGCCACCTCCGAATTCACGGCGCCACTGCGCACTCACCATGCGCGTATTTGCACGAATAATCGGTAGGTTTCGACGACGCAGTTCATCTCTCAGCAAGTCCGTTACAGAAACAAACATGTAACCGTATTGGTCTTGCAATGCGAGACCAAGTGAATCTTTACCACTTCCGTTGGTTCCTGATATACCGATGATTTTAGGAGAGGTACTCATACAGTTTTTTTGCGTCCTTATGTTTGCGAAGTTTCGCCAGCGCCTTGGCTTCAATTCGTCGAATACGCTCACGAGTCACTGCAAATTCATGACCAACTTCTTCAAGTGTATGGTTTTTGCCGTCTTCAAGCCCAAAACGCATTTTTACAATCTTCAGCTCGCGCTCAGAAAGTGCTGATTCCAAAATACCCTGAACCTGTTCCTTAAGAAGCTGTTCAGTTGCTGCTTCATCTGGACTTTTGGTATCTTCATCTTCAATAAAGTCACCCAAAACTGAATCTTCTTCGTCATCTCGAACGGCTGCATCTAGTGAATTAACGTCTTGCTTAATCTTCATGACGTATTCAATTTTTTCTGGTTCCATTTCCATTTCTTTCGCAAGTTCTTCAATGGTTGGTTCACGGTTGAGCTCTTGAGTCATTCGGCGCTGTGTACGGAGCAATTTGTTGATTGTTTCAACCATGTGTACAGGGATACGAATCACACGAGCCTGATCTGCAATCGCTCGGGTAATCGCCTGGCGAATCCACCACGTAGCATAAGTTGAAAATTTGAAACCTTTACTTGGATCAAACTTTTCAACAGCACGAAGCAACCCAGTGTTACCTTCTTGAATTAAATCAAGAAAGTCGAGTCCACGACCAGAATAACGCTTGGCTATAGAAACAACTAAACGCATGTTCGCTTCAGCCATCTGATCTTTTGCCTTCTTCTCGCCTGCAACCACACGGTTTGCCAAGGCTAGCTCTTCTTCAGCTGTAAGCAGTGGAATTTTACCAATTTCACGAAGATACAAACGCACTGAGTCATCAGAAATGTCATCAAGATAACTGGTATCTTGTTCAGCCACCAATGCTTCTTCATCTTCTTCTGATGTTGCCCAAATGTCGTCGTCCGCTGGCTCTTCTTTTGTTGTTACCACAACTTTATCAGCAGCTAGCTTTGTATAGATTTCTTCAAGATTTTCATAAATGCCCGCTTCTTCAACAGCATCAAGCACTTCTTGCTGTTCAAGTATGTTCTGCTTTTTTCCTGCTTTAGTACTAAGCTGTTTAAGAACTTCTTCAATTTTATCGGTGTTATCAACTGCAACAACCTTTTTGGTTTTTTTACTTGCAACTTCTTTTTTGGCCATTAAATTCTCCCTTATACCTACGCTATTTACGTTTTAAATCTGTCTGATACTTTTCAAGTAGCTGCGCCACAGCAATATGATCACCGCGGGCTTCAGCTTCTCTAATTTCTTCAGTTAATGCAGATCGCTTCTTGGTTTCGATTTTTTGTTTGATACGTCGTGCTAGGGCCATGGTTTCGGCCATTATGTCGGCCGGGCTAAAACTAGCGTATTTCTCTTCGACGGTTAATGTAAGTATTTTCACATAATCTAGGTTCAGATGCAAGTTTTCAGCCTCTGGCTCCAGCCGTTGATGTGGCGACAGCTGACCGAGTGCCTTAAATACCGCTTGGCGCTGTTCGCCAACAAGCGCTCCGGCCTCAATAAGTTGAAGACTTTCACGAACGTCAGGGAAATAACTATTCAGTGCCAAAAAGTCATCTTGGTAGGCCAGCTCATCTGGCTCCACCGTCACCGCTTTAGTTGGTTTTTTAATTGTTTGTGTAGTTTTTTGCTGAGTTAATTTACTCGTCAGTGACGATACGGAAGTGTCGAGTTCTTTTGCGAGCGCTTTCAAATGATGTTCACGCTCTACCGGATCCTGAAGATTTCGAATCACTGCAAGCGCCTTGCTAGAAAGTTGTCGCTTTCCTTCGGCTGTTTTTTTGTCGTACTGAAGACTATATTTATTCAAAGTCCACGCAACAATGTCGAGTGCATTTTGGGCAGCATCACGCCATGCATTAGGATCTTTTTGAATCAGTTCATCAGGATCTTTTATTCCTTCCGGCATAGTGATTACCTTCAAATCAACGCCGACTGACTGCGCAATTGGAATGGCCCGTTCGGTTGCATTAATCCCCGCCTTATCAGCATCAAAAGCCAAGCGAATATTAGAGGTCAACCGGCTGAGACTCCGAAGGTGATCGGCAGTCATAGCAGTACCAGCACAGGCAACCACGTTCTGCACCTCAACTTGATGCGAAGCAATCACATCTAAGTTACCTTCAACCAAAACTGCTTGGTCGGCGCGACGAATAGCATCTTTGGCCAAATGGAGGCCGAATACTTGACGACCCTTGTCGTAAATTGGTGTTTGCGGTGTATTAAAATATTTTGGTGCGTTTTTGTCGTCTTTCAAAAGTCTGGCCGTGAAACCCACTACATTACCCTGCCCGTCGCTAAGTGGAATCATAATTCGCCCGCGGAACATATCGCCCCATCCATCACGTCGTTTAGTAATTAGACCCGCCCTAGAAAGCTCGGCCTCATTAAAGCCACGCTTTAATAAAAATGCATACAAAGACTTGCCGTCTTCGGGTGAATAACCAAGCTGCCACGTACGAATGGTGTCGGGTGTAAAACGGCGAACCTCTTTAATATAGTGGAGTGCTTCGGGTTTACGCGAAAGACACAAATGATAAAACTGAACCGCCTGCACATGTGCTGCTAGTAGCCGCTTTTTAAGCTTAGCGGCTGAGCCATCACCTTTTTGAAACTCAGAAAGATCAACGTTAGCCTTGCGAGCTAATATCTCTAGTGCTTCGCGAAAATCGACACCTTCAACTTCCATAATAAAGCTGAAAATGTCACCACCCTTGTTAGAAGAAAAATCGTGCCAAATCTGTTTTTCTGGACTCACCATAAAACTTGGGGTGCGCTCAGAAGTAAAAGGGCTAATCGCCTTAAAATTTCTGCCAGCTCGCTTAAGTTCAAGATAGTCACCCACCACATCTTCAACCGAAAGCCGCTGTTTGATCTCCTCTTTAGCTTCCATACAGATAAGTATCAGGTATCGCGTAACAAGTATCAAGTATAAGCCCTATCGCCCCGTTGAAAGTGTGTAGCCACTTACAGTGTAGTATACTTATGCTTATGCAAGTTCCACAGATTCCACAACTCGGTCAACAGCCCCAGCAGGCCCCGCAAGATCTATATCAATTCGAAAAGCCTGCCACCAGCAAGAAAAAAATACTGCTAATTGCGGGTGGTGTTGTGCTGCTTCTGATTATGATCGGGTCATTACTCTTCAGTGGAAACGAAAAGCCAGGTCAAATAGAAGTAAAAAACGTACTACAACCTACCGCTGACGCTCTTGGCATAATTGACGAATACGAAAAAGATCTCCAGTACGCACCAACAAAAAACGATGTAGCCCTTACGCAGATTTTAATTCGCGGGAACTACCAAGAAATCAACACCCGCTACGCCAAGTTTTACAAACCCAGCAAGCGTTTTAGTACCAGCCCCAAACCTGATACCGATTCACAAGAAGTACTAGAAGACGCCCGAAAGAGTAACACACTCGACACTGAAATAATTGAAGTTATTCAACCAAAAATAACCGAAACACAGAACGCACTGGTTAAGGCAAAAAGGGTTGTTTTAGATAAAGAACTTTTAGAACTGCTCAAAACTGCCGAAAAAGACATGCAAGCTATACAAGAAGCGCTTGATAAAACCAACACTCTGTAGATACACTCAATACACCAATTGTCATCCTGAACTTGTTTCAGGATCTGAGTAAGCATGGATCCTGAAACAAGTTCAGGATGACAGAGATGTATGTGATGTGGTGATTTAAGGCTTATGGCAAAGATTACTCGATAATGAAACTGTCAGCATCTCTGTTATTTTTTGCCCGACGGCTCATTGCTAAGTTTTTCTTGGACCGCTTTTGGCAAACCATCAACAACCAAGTTATAAGAAAGATCAATCAGCCCAAAAATATCGTCGTTTGAAAGTTGACCAGTACAAATAACGGTATTCCAGTGCTTTTTATCTAGGTGATAACCCGGTAAGACTGTCTCGTATTTCTCACGTAGAACTTCGGCAAGCTCTGGGCGACACTTTAGACTTACGTTGGCCGGATCACTTCCCTCTCGTACCAAAGCAAACATCTTACCGGAATCTTTAGGGCCAACCTTATATACAGCAACACTTTCACCAAACGGATAATCTAGCCATGCACCAGGCTTCGCCAACAAATACTGTTCAATTTCATTATGCGTCATAAGTTAAATTATAATCAATTTCCCCCAACCATTCAAAAAACCCGAATACAAATAGCTTATTTTTGTTGAGTAAAGCCAGAACTTGCCCGAACCAGTAACTAAAGTAGTGCGAGGGATGCTCGCCTGCCCGTTCTGTCGATCAGACAGGCGGGTCATTGTTCTGGCGCAACAAAAATGAAGTATTGGTATTTCGAGTATTTTTGTCTTGGTTGGTGCTTTTGTATTACTTTTGGCAGCAAAAGTGATGAAAAGTTACTTAAAAAAGAGTTGGTGTATCGCCAGCGATAATAAATACTGGACCCCCGATCTAGCCGGGGATGACGGGAATTGAATTACTTCTTAAGTTTTTCTAGGTAGTACTGCAATTCAGCAATTGAAGCCTGAATGTCGTCGAACGCTCTATGCACATCTTTTTTGGTGTATTCAATTTTATGCTTACCCTGCATCCAGATCTTCAAACTGCTAACATCCATCATGCGGTAATGAAGCAATGAGTCAATTTCAGGCCACCAGCGGGTGATGAAGAGCCGGTCATTATGAATTGAGTTACCGGCAATAATAGCCGGCTCTTTACCAAAATGACCTTTAATGAACCCGGCAAGTTCTAGCTTTACGTCTTTTTCTGGACGGCCAATAGTTTTAATTTTTTCCGTTAAACCACTGGCTGCATGCTGCTTTTTTGACCAGTCGTTCATGTTTTTAAGTCGTCTATTTGAATGTTTAATAATTGCCTCGTAACTACCCAGTGTTTTGAAATTGAAGTCTGTAACTTCGGCAGCCACTTCTAAAATTACATCTTTCTTGGGGTCGAGACCAGTCATCTCCAGGTCGATCCAAAGTAACTTTGTAGGTCGTGCTTTTTTGAAATCTTTCATGCTACCTTCCCTGTATTCTGGTACTGATTAAACCACTCACGTATCCGAAGAGCCTCATCTTCAGCAACGCTCACACGCAAAACACGGTACCTTTTGAGTGTAGTGGTGATGATTACGTGACCTGGTTGACGAACGCGTAAATACCAGAATTCCCAGCCACATTTTCGGTAAAACGATCCAGCGTAAAAAACACCTGGCAGACCCGTACCAGGAGCACGAAGCCCGTGCAACCGCCCAGTATTTACAGTGCTAGCCACCCATTCAATATTGGTGATAGATGTAACCGGAATACAAATATTTCGCCTTAGCGCCCAAACACTTTCCTTTGCTGAAAGTGCCAGGGTTAAATTCTCGCCATCCAATATAAACTTCATGTCTTCTAACAGTATACCCGACTTATCACTTCTTGAGAAAATCGAGACTGACCGAATTAATACAAAAACGCTTTCCAGTCGGTTGTGTTGGCGCGTCATCAAACACATGCCCCAGATGACCACCGCAATTACCGCACGTCACTTCAGTTCGCACCATTCCATGCGTAGAATCCTTGCTAAACACTACACTGCCCGGTAGTGCATCATAAAAACTTGGCCACCCACAGTTTGCATCAAATTTTGTCTCGGAACTGAACAATTTTATACCACACCCCGCGCAGACATACGTACCAACTCCATTTTCGAACACATATTTTCCAGAAAACGGCGCTTCGGTCCCCTTTTTACGTAGCACCCGGTATCGCTCTTCCGAAAGCTCATCTCTCCACTGTCGATCCGTTTTATTACCTGAGCCCATAAAGCTCACTATAGCACGTAACCAAAAGACCACTCCATATAGGTGTGGTCTTTTGGTTAGTAGGTTGCCCTATTTCTTAGTTAGCGACTTGCCACTTCAGCTAAATAGTCCGTTAGTGCAGCCTGATACAACTTGGCAACATCGGTAACTTGTTCTGAAAGCCATGTCCAAGCTTTTTCAGGACTTTCCTTAGAAACACCTTCAAACTTTGCTTTTTGCTCTTCAGAGAGTGATTCCGCAAGCGCGCCTGCAACACGGAGTTCAACAACGGTGCTAATCTGGCTAAGGGTTTGTTGCTGTACTTCGTGGGGCATATTATCTAAGCCTAACTTCTGTAAAATTTCTTGATCTGTCATAATTTTTTCCTTTTTGTTATAACTTACTACTTTTATTGTAATTTACTCTTAAAGAATTCTGCAACACCTGGTTTCCACTGAGCGTTGCCCGGTGCGCTTATTCCGAAATCACCAGCATCTCGTAAGTAAGTGCCTACCGGTTCTATAAGACCGTCTTCCCCAAATTTTGCAACAGCTTCGTTATACATGTCGAAAGCCTTTCTAGCATCTACATTTGAACCGTTAGCCTGGGCAAATTCTTGAATCTCATGTGTAAATCCGTGACCTGAATCGACATAGAATTCACGGCCGTTAATAGGTACTTCTGGGCGTGGGATGGGCTCAGCAGCAGGAGCTTCAGGAGTGGTTTCCGGAGCCTTAGGCTGGGGTTTTTTAGGAGAATTTGGTGTTTTTGGCGCACCATCACTTGAACCGTCAAACAATTCTTTAAGCTTGAAGGCACCCTTACCAGCAGCAGCACCAAGCAATGTAGCTGTTCTAATACGTTTGCGATTGCCTAACATTTCATCATCCGTACGACCTTCTGTACGGTTAATAATGTCGTTAACAGATCCGATTCCTTCGTCTTCGTGTCGCCCAATAATAGCGGCATTCTTTAAGGTTCTGTCTGTTCGAGACTGTCGCACAGCAAGTGTTAGACCAAATTCATCTACACTGTTAGCGCGTCGTTTTGTTACATGATTACCAATACTACCACCAGCCACACCACCAGCGATAAATGCTGCGGTTGCACCTGCAAATATACCAGCAGTTAGTCCTGTAGCCGCGCCAGCAGCAACAACAACACCAGCCTTTTTGAGCTTACCGGTGAAGCCCTTTTGGCCAACCCACCAGTTTACAAACTTATTAGTATCTTTACTCTGCGCCTGGCGCTGATAGAGAACCTCTTCTTCAAAGCGTGCATCTTGAGATATATTACCAATAAGACTTAGTTTGGCGACTGTTTCTTCATCCCAACCTACGTTGCTTAATTCGGTAGCGGTTGCAGCAGACAGTGCATTGTATGCATTTTCGTATGCGGTTCGTGCTTCAATCAGACTCTTTTCAAATACTTTCGCGTCGAGGTATTCACTAGTGCCGGCCACAACTTTTGAGGCCTTTACTTTATTCCAGCCATCAACGGCCTGCTTTACACCAGGAATTTTAGCTATAATGCCACCAACCTGTGTATCGCTCTGTAAGAACCTGCCGAGGTAACTCTTTCTGCTCTTGGCTGTTTCTTGCGCATATCGAGTTCTAACCACATTAAGTGCTTCAACTAGTTGGGGGTCTACTTCAGGGATTCGAACAATTTCTGTTGGCCCGCCTTCTACGGGTAGTAACCCTGAAGGACCGGGGTTGTAAGGTTCTATATCTGTTGGACCCGCTAATTCGATTTCACTGCCAGGTTCAACTGGACCGTCGTATCCGATATTTGGTAATTCTGAATTACTATCATCGACTCGACCTGGGACTTCTTTACCACCGCCAAATAGGTCGCTACCGTTATATGAATAACGGCCGTCGCCGCCTGCGCTCTCACGGGGCGTGCTGTCATCTGATGGTAGCTCAGATTTTGGCTGATTTGGCTCAGGAGAGTCGGCGATCGTCCATGGTTCGTGTGTCATTACTCCAATAGGTAAGTAGTCTTCGTGTTCAGGGTTCGAATTATAATCCTTGTTTAAGTAGTTGTCACCCAGTTCCCCGTCTTGAACGGGTCGAAGAGTTAACTCATCAGCGGCTGATTGTTCTGAATTTTTAGTCGATGGCTGAGCTTTAGCTCGTAGATTTTGGCCCATTTCGCCACCTTGCAGTAAATATTCCTTATAAGTTAATCCACTGCTTTTGTCGTAAGCAGACTTTCCTGATTCTTGTTGATTTGTTGATGGTGATTGTTCGCTCATGTAAACATTCCTTATCTTTTTGTTTTATGTTTTGATAGTACTATATTAGCAAATTTATCTTGTTTTGTCAACTACTATGACATCTTATTGATTATAGAAGTAATACTTATGGTAATAATATATTGTAACTCTACTACTGTTGTTGCACTGTATCTTGTATCATAAAAAGCTTATTCTTGACAAAGTTGTGGTATAAATGCTTGACATATTTTAATATTTGTGATAAATTAGGGACATCATCGTTTTGCGGCAACTGTGAGGTGGAGAACTCAACAGCTGACCTGTAAAGGATTAGCGATGAGTACCTAAACAATATATGTATCAGCTAGCAGAGTAATCTGGTAGTTTTCGTGCGTTTACGCATGTTCTACAAAGCTTTTTGCTAAGTAGAATACATAATAAGGTATCTCATGGGTAAAACGAGGCTGTCTGATAAGGGCGGTTCGGCGACTTCATCTAATTAGATAAAGCATCGCATCTGAGGCACGTTAACAAGCTATAGTAATACGACACTTGGAATCTGTCATTCCTGAATTGATCTGGAATCTAGTATTTTATTAGTACTTAGACCAGATTCATGATGACATGACAACATGTTGTCGCAATTAGTCAAATCATTACAGTGTATAACTGTTGTCTAGACCAGCACTTGTAGATTTAAACATATTACAAAGCCGGTTCAAGATGACAAATCACCTGTCTCATCTTATGTTTGAGGGCAGAGATGTACTTAAGTTGAACTAGTTTTTGATCCGCCGCAAACGAACCAAAAATTAATTCTCCGCTTAGGTACTTCTCTGCTCTCGGGCAGTTCTTTCACATTTTGCGAAATGAACGCTTGATGATGCAGATCGATTGCTCAGTGCAAAACGTTATTCTGGATTTATTCAGAACCTGTTTCTAGCACCGAACATACACTCTAACGCAACAATCCATGACCTTCCTGTAGGGGTAGCACTGGGAAAACTGCTCATTCAGTTACTCTGGTGCTGCTCCTAAAACCATGAGGGACAGCCTAAGTTGAGAGATCCTCAGCATAGTCACCGACCCCTTATGGGGAAAGGAGATGTCATGGACACCAACAAGAACTACGAGAGGTTCGAAGGCCTAGACCGCAAGGTTGCAGCCCTCGGCCACTACTCCAGTGAGCTTCGCCGCAAGGCGGCAGGCATCTCCCGGGCCAACCGAGAAGCTGCCATGGGTGAGCGCAAGCTCGCTCAGCTCTCGGAGGACGTCGCCGGACTCCGTGTCCGGTTCGACAACCTCGGGCCTGTCGCGGGACCCGCTCAGAGCGAGGCCATTCTGGCCGAACTCAAGCGACTCGACACCAGGCTCGACGCCCTGTGGTCCGACCTCAACGCGGAGCTCGAGAAGCTCCGTGGGCGAGTCGACGACCACGACAAGCGGCTGGACGACCACGACCTGAAGTTCGCTTCCCACGGGGAGCGGATCGAGGGTGTGGAGGTGATCGTGGGTTCCCACGCCACCGCCATCGCTTCCCTCCGTCCACCCGATCGCCTGGGTGCTCGGCATCATCGCCGGCATCCTGGCGGGGTGGGCCTGGGCAGTCCACAACTGGTCACAGACGACCACCCTCAACGGAGTCAAGACTGTGGTGGAGAACACCGCAGCTGACAACTGGTGGGCGGCCGTCATCTGCGGACTGTGTGTTGGTGGCTTCACCTGGGCTCTCTTCGCCTTCCTCCTTCCGAGTGAGGA
>OEIV010000861.1_pt1 | contig 15324 bp, 15 predicted proteins | sample 1539231 | NCBI WGS metagenome assembly OEIV01 (sample SAMN03794762, study PRJEB22550) | activated sludge metagenome | feature: wastewater treatment plant; material: activated sludge; isolation source: Wastewater treatment plant of a petroleum refinery complex | place: Argentina: Buenos Aires ...
TGAAAACTCTAGCTTCGAATGAGGGCACGTTGGGGCTCAGAGCAGGAGGCTGAAAACTCTAGCTTCGAATGAGGGCACGTTGGGGCTCAGAGCAACTGAGACCCGCCTACACGTCGAACGTGCTCAATGCGTGGGCTCCCCAGCTTCCACGCTTTTCGCCGCTTGCGCGGCTATCGAGCTGATTTTTCTCGCGCTTATTTTGGGTGCGCGAATGGGAATTGACAATCAACCCAGGTTGAGGCCCTAATTATTAAAATTTTTTGCAGATTGGTACTTTTATAGTCGGCTGGAGTATTTCGATGCCCATCTCAATTTTGAGTGCGAGCGTCTCGACGGCCAGTTCCGAACCACAAGCCAATACCGCCCGAGACTTCGTAAAGTTGGTGAGCGAAGGTATCGATCTGATCAACAAGTTCAGCGACAACCTTGCGCAAAATGCGCGCAGCCTCGCGGTGGAAATTCAAAACTATACCTCCTATTCGTTGGAGAAGGGAGGAGATCACTTCGACCACGGAGGGTTCACCGCGATGTTCCCCCCGCAGCAGATCGATCCCTTCCAGGTCGTCGCATTCGGCGTGTCCAGCAATGGCCTGGCGACCGGCGTCAATGGAAGCATTGATTTCGTGGTCGAAGGTGGCGGCCTGATCCGGTTCGGGTATGACAATCCTTTTGTCGGTACGAACGGGCGTTACGTGAGGCCCGACCCCTTGGCCGACAGCAAGGTCGCGATTCCGAGTGTCATCTCGGTCGGGAACGACGCTCATGTTCGTTTCTCCATTTACGACAAACTCGGCAAGGGCGCGCGTCGGCAGGAGCAATGGCGATCATGCCATAAATGCCAGCAGCTCTTTTATGACGGGCACGATTTCAAGGGCGTTTGCCCCGCAGGTGGCGGTCACGAGTCGGCAGCAAGTTTCAAATACTTCGCCATTTTCAATGCGAACGGATCGTCAAAACTCCAGAACGACTGGCGATCATGCCGGAAATGCCAGACCTTGCATTATGGTGGCATTCCCGGAGCGTGTGCCGCCGGAGGTCCGCACAACAGCGAGCAGAGTTTCGAATACGGCGTGCTGTTCAATGCGAGTCCAACTGCGAGCCGCCAGCTAGGCTGGTGCTCATGCAACAAGTGCCGGGCCTTGTTCTACGCCCCACATGGCGGCCGTTGCGCGGCTGGTGGACGGCATGACGCCTACGCGAGCTTCCAGTATCTCCTCGACTTCAAGGTTTGACGCGTTCGGCTGGTGTTGGCCCTGGGCGGCGGCGGCCGGTGGGCGGCGGGATCAGACGTCGGCAATTCGCCGTGCCTGGATAACGTCCGGCGCGGTACTGTCCGTTTTCCGGGCCGGGTCCAGATCTCATAGCGTTCAGATTGCCGGCTGGATCGCATCGCCGGCCAAGGACCGTGACGTTCGCTAACGATCGTCCGTATCGCCCTGCACTCCAAGTTGTGAAGACACGATGTGCGGCCATGCATGCGGGCCGCCACGTGCTCTTGCCGATACCCCACTCGATAGTGCTATTCACGACTTCGAAGGATCGCGGACGCGAGCCCTTCGAAGTGCGAAAGCGCTCCTTGCGGAGGACGGCATGCTGCGCTGGGCGATGATAGGGGCGGTGCTGCTGGTGGCCGGGCTCGCCGCGGCCGGGTGGTACTCCTTCGCCGTGCCGGGCCGATCGCACTCGGGTCCATTGCCGGCGCTTTCGGCCGACGAGCGCGCACTGGCCGATCGCTTGCGGGCCCACGTCACGGCCATCGCCAGCGAACCGCACAATCTTGCCCATCCCGAAGCTATGGATCGCGCCGCGGACTATATCGCCGGGACGCTACGCGAGATGGGGCACGCGCCCGAGGTGCAGCGCTTCGACGTCGAAGGGATGACGGCGCGCAACGTGTTCGTGACGATCGACGCGAGCCGGGCGCCCCCCGTTCGCCGCACACTCGTCGTCGGAGCGCACTACGACAGCTTCGGCGAGGCACCGGGCGCCAACGACAACGGCACGGGCGCGGCCGCCGTCATCGAGCTTGCCCGCCGCCTCGCAAGTCTCGAGACTGCCGACGCTCGATTGATCCTCGTGCTGTTCGCCAACGAGGAGCCGCCCTATTTCCGCACGCCGCACATGGGCAGCGTGCACTTCGCCCGCCTTCTCTCCGAGCGCAGCGAGCCGGTGAGGGCCATGTTGTCGCTCGAAACGATAGGGTTCTTCTCGGACGCGCCAGGCAGCCAGCAGTACCCCAGGCCCCTGGCGAGCCTCTTCCCCTCGACGGCGAATTTCGTCGCCTTCGTCGCGATGCCGGGGTCGCGCGATCTCCTGCACCGCGCGCTCGCGTCGTTCCGTGAAACCACCGCGTTCCCGACCGTCGGCGGCGTCGCGCCCGATCTCATCCCGGGTATCGGCTGGTCGGACCATTGGGCTTTCGCACGCGAGGGGTTCGAGGCGCTGATGGTGACCGACACGGCGCTGTTTCGCTATCCGCACTACCATCTTCCGACCGACACCCCCGACAAGGTGGACTTTGCGAAGCTCGCGCGCATCACGCTCGGTATCGAGCATGTCGTTCGGGCGCTCGCCGCTGGCGCAAGGCTAGGCGATTAAGGGGCGGCGCGCGGGCCGACAGCCCGCCATTGCGCATCCTTGCGCAACCTGGGCGCAACCCGGGCATAACCCGGTCGCAGCAGGTCCAGGCGCGGCATGCGGTCTCTCGCGCAACTTGCCTAACCGCGCACCGCGCCCTGTGCTCATCGCCGCGCAATAGGCGCGGCCTGGCCGGGTTTTGGTTGATAACTTTGCGCGCGGCTGCGCCACCTAGGCCCGCTCCGCCGGCTGTCACATCCCTGAAATACGAGTCTGGTCTTTCACGCCATACAGGAGCTGCGTGGGAGGGCGGGAACGTGGATACGGACCGCGAAAGAACCAGGGAATACCGAGCCGTCTTCATCTCGGACTTCCATCTGGGAACCCGGTCGGCACAAGCGCCGGCATTGCTGGACTTCCTGCGCCACGTCGAGGCCGACACCATCTACCTCGTCGGCGATATCATCGACTTCTGGAAAATCCGGCGTGGCCCGGCTTGGCAGCAGTCGCATAACGATGTGTTGCAGAAGCTGTTGCGGAAGGCGCGCAAGGGCACCCGCATCGTCTTCATTCCCGGCAATCACGACGAGGCGCTGCGCGACTACTGCGGGCAAACCTTCGGCGGCATCGAGATCGCACGTGACACGGTTCACACGCGCGCCGACGGTCGCCGCTACATCGTCATGCACGGCGACGAGTTCGATGTCGTCGTGCGCTACGCCAAGTGGCTGGCGTTTCTCGGCGACCGCTCCTACGAGCTGGCGTTGTGGACCAACACGCCACTCAATTGGCTGCGGCGGCAGTTCGGCCTCGGCTTCTGGTCGCTATCTGCGTATCTCAAGCATCGCGTCAAGACGGCCGTCAATTTCATCGGCGAGTTCGAAGAGAACCTTGCCGAGGTGGCGCGGCGCAACGGCGCCGATGGCGTGATCTGCGGGCATATCCATCACGCGGCCGACCGCATGATCCGAGGCGTGCACTATCTCAACTGCGGTGATTGGGTCGAGAGCTGCACGGCCATCGTCGAGACGAACGCGGGCGAGATGCGCCTGCTGCATTGGGGTGTGACGAGCGCCAAGCCGGCCACACGCACCGCGGCCGATCCCGTGGGGGTCGCCGCCTGATGCGCGTTCTCATCGCCACCGACGCCTGGCCGCCGCAGGTCAATGGAGTCGTGAGCACGTTGACGAGGCTCGAAGCCGAGCTCGAGCGTCGCGGCGTCGAAGCCGTGTTCATCACGCCTCACGATTTCCGCGGCATTCCGCTGCCGGGCTACCGGGAGCTGCGCGTCGCGGTGCCGGGGCCGGGAGCCGTCGCGCGACTGATCGACGAAGCATCGCCGGACTACATCCACATCGCGACCGAAGGACCGATCGGCTGGTCGGTGCGCCGGCGCTGCCTCATCCAGGGCCGCGCATTCACGAGCAGCTATCACACCAAGTTCCCCGAGTACGCGAACAGGATTTTCGGCATGCCGGAGTCCTGGATCTATGCGCTGGAGCGGCGCTTTCACGCGCGGAGCGCCGGTGTGATGGTTGCGACGCCGTCGCTCGAGTCGGAGCTGCGCCAGCGCGGGTTCTCGCGGCTGCTGCGCTGGACGCGCGGTGTCGACACCGAGCGGTTCAGGCCTTCGGCGCGGCCATTTCGCCGGTCCGAGCCGCTGTTCCTCTACGTCGGCCGCGTTTCCCGCGAGAAGAACATCGAAGCGTTTCTCGACGCGCCCATGCCCGGCTGGAAGCTGGTGGTGGGCGACGGGCCGCAGCTTCCCACGTTGAAGCGTCGTTATCCCGATGTGGTGTTCGCCGGCCGCCGCGAGGGTGCGGAGCTCGCGGCGATCTATGCCTCGGCCGACGTATTCGTGTTTCCGAGCCGAACGGACACGTTCGGCCTCGTGCTGCTCGAAGCTCTGGCATCCGGGCTTCCCGTCGCGGCCTATCCGGTGACGGGCCCGATCGACGTCGTCGAGAACGGCGTCAGCGGCATCCTCGACGACGATCTTTCGACCGCAGCGGAACGCGCCTTGTCCCTCGATCGGGACGCGGCGCGAGCGCGAGCGGAAAAGTTCACCTGGGCCCGATCGGCCGAGCAGTTTCTCGACAACGTGGTTTCCGCGAACGCGGCGGCTGCGAAGCATGGCCGCGCCCCGCGCCATGCCTTCAAAGCCCGCACCGTGGCCGACAGCGGACTCCGATAGAAGCGAAGGAAGAAGATAGATGACCGCCACCGAAGCCGCAGAAGGGTTCGAAGTCACGCGACGTCGCAGCCGAGAATTGGTGAGCGCCGCCGTGCACCGGCATTCGGCGTGGTCGTTCGCCGGCCTGAGCGAGCGCGCGTTCACGCTGGCGTTCTCCGATCTCGTTTATGCGCAGATCTGGGAAGACCCGGTCGTCGACATGGAGGCCCTGGCGCTCGAGCCGGGCCTGCGCATGATCACGATCGCGTCGGGCGGCTGCAATCTGCAATCGTATCTCACGGCTGCGCCGCTGGAGCTGACGGCCGTCGATCTCAACACCGCGCACGTCGCGCTCAACCGGCTGAAGCTCGCCGCCGTGCGTCACCTCGGTTATGACGAGGTCTTCTCGCTGTTCGGCAACGGTGCCGCGGCGCGCAATGTCGAGATCTTCGATCGGATGCTGGCGCAGCACCTCGACGTCGACACGCGCGACTATTGGAACGCGCGCGACTGGCGTGGCCGCCGCAGGATCACGTGCTTCACGCGCGGCCTCTACCGGCACGGCCTTCTCGGTCGCTTCATCGCAACGGGACACGCCCTTGCCCGGATGCTCGGCGGCAATCCGCGGGCGATGATGCTCGCGCGCTCGCCCGAAGAGCAGCGCGAAATCTACGATCGCGAGTTGCGCCCGCTGCTCGCCAAGCCGCTGGTGCGCAAGATCCTCGACCAGCGTTCGGCACTGTTCGGTCTCGGTATCCCGCCGGCGCAGTACGACGCGCTGTGTGAAGGCCGCTCGATGCACGAGGTGATCGAGGAACGGCTGGAGCGGCTCGCTTGCGGCTTCGATCTGCGCGACAACTACTTCGCCTGGCAGGCATTCAATCGCGCCTATGCCTTGGACGGCAGCGGCCCGCTGCCGCCATATCTTGAGCAGGCGAACTTTGCGGCGCTGAAGGAGAATGCTGCGAACGTGCGCGTGCTCAACGTTTCGTTCACCGAGCACCTGTCGCGCCTTCCCGACGCGAGCCTCGACCGCTATTCGCTGCTCGATGCCCAGGATTGGATGACGGATGCGGACCTCGATGCGCTCTGGCGCGAGATCACCCGCACCGCGCGCCCGGGGGCGCGCGTGATCTTCCGGACTGCCGGCACGCATACCATCCTGCCGGGTCGCATCGCCGATGCGACCTTGCGGCAGTGGGAGTATCGCCACGACCATTCGCTCGATCTCACGCGCCGCGACCGCTCGGCGATCTACGGCGGCTTCCATCTCTACGTGAAGGCGGGCTGAGATGGCCGAGCTGACCCTGCGCTCCGATGCAGAGCGGATGGACCGGCACTACCGGTTCCAGCGCTACATCTACGATGCGACGCGGACCCATTACCTGGTCGGGCGTAAGCATGCCTTGCGCGAGCTGAAGCCGGGCGATGGCGATAGCGTTCTGGAGATCGGCTGCGGTACGGCCTGGAACCTCGTGCGCGCCGCGCGCCGCTACCCGCGGGCGAAGCTCTATGGCGTGGACGTGTCCAATGCCATGCTGGAGACGGCACGCGCTTCGCTCGACCGTCAAGGGCTCGGCGGCCGGGTCATGCTGCGCCAGGGCGATGCGACGTGTTTCGATGCGGCATCGACATTTGGCGTCGCGCAGTTCGACCGTGTGCTCATCTCGTATGCGCTGTCGATGATTCCGTGCTGGCGCGAAGCACTCGAGCATGCCGGGACCATGATCGCTCCGGGCGGATCGCTACACATCGTCGATTTCGGCCAGTGCGAGCGGCTCCCCGTGATTGTCAAACAGTCGTTGTTCGCTTTCCTCCGCCACTACTCGGTGACGCCACGCGCCGATCTCGAGGAGCGCTGCCGCGAGTTGGCGAGCGAGCGGGGACTCACGTTGCGTTTCGAGCGGCTGCATCGCGGTTACAGCGACTACGCGGTGCTGGCGCGCCCTGCGCGGACCGAGGAACGTCCGGCGTAATCAAGCGACCGGCGTGAAGGTTCCACGTCGAACCAAGGTGCGCGGCGCATTCAGAAAGCATCGCGTGGAGCCTGCGCGCGACATCAAGGTCTCCGTCAGCGTCGGCGTTGCCATACCCCGCTCGGTGACACTGCACGTCGTCCATCAGGACGTCATCCCGCTCGTGCCAGGCTATCGTGAGTATCGCTACCGCCTCTACGATGGCCGCATCCACATCGTCGATCCGGATCGTTGCGTGATCGCCGATGTGATCGTCGACGTGCGACGCGAGCGGCTTCGGCCGTAAGTGGCCGATCGATTCCAATTGCTTCCGATTGGCTGGCGAGGGCCGCTTGGGTGGTCCCCGCCCATGCGCTCTGCTCGATCTCGAAAACTTGCACGGACGGCGGAGCTGTGCTGACATTTCTCCGACGAGGCAGCCGGAGAAGAAGCCCATGACACAAAACAAGATTGCACTCGTCAGCGGTGGCAACCGCGGCATCGGGCTCGAGATCGTGAAACAGCTCTCGCGCCTCGGCATCGTCGCCGCTATCGGCGCCCGCGATCAGGAGAAAGGGCGGGTCGCGGCAGAGTCGTTGGCCTCCGAAGGGCTCGATGCACCGGTCGTGAAGCTCGATGTGGCCAATCCCGCGAGTTGCCGTGCCGCGGTCGAGGGGGGGGCCGGGATGTTCGGCCGGCTCGATATCCTCGTGAACCATGCCGGCGTGCTCATCAGCCGCGACGGGCAGGACGCGAGCGTGCTGACCGTGTCGCCCGATGCGATGCTGATGTCGTACCTGACCAACACGCTCGGTCCGCTGTTTCTGATCCAGGCTGCGGTGCCGCTCATGCGCCAGCAGGATTATGGGCGCATCGTCAATCTCTCGTCCGGCCTCGGCCCTACACGACGCTCTTCCGATCTGGCGGGCTGCCGGCTTATCGCCTTTCCAAGACTGCGCTCAATGCGCTGACGCGGACGACGGCGGGCGAGCTCCACGGCACCAACATCAAGGTGAACGCGATGTGCCCTGGCTGGGTGAAGACGGACATGGGCGGAGGCGGCGCGACGCGCGAGGTCGAGGAGGGAGCGGCGACGGCGGTGTGGCTCGCGACGCTCGACAATGATGCTCCAACCGGCGGCTTCTTCCGCGACAAGAAGCCGATCCCGTGGTGAAGCACGAAAGATGAAACCCGATCGGTGACTGGTGATCGTGGCCGGTGACGTGCGAGTGGCGCGGGGGAGCAAGTGGCGGCGGGGCTCAAAGCCCGCGAACGATGACGCCGGTCATCAAGATCAGATACGCCGTGATCGCCAGCCAGTATTCCTGATGCGGCAGGTAGCGGGGCATATGAACGAAGCCGAGCTTCGTCACCATGGCGACGGCCGCGATCACGAGCGAGATCAGAAAGATCAGGATGGTCGGTGGGTTGAGCCGCATACGATCACTCCGATAGCTCCAAGGCGATTGAGCACCCGAACGCGCCCTTCCGGCGCATGCAACGGGGTGGAGAATCGCCAATCATGCAGCGGCTCTCGCTTCCATCACGAATGATCTCCGCCGGGCGAGCCGATCTTACACGCAGGCGATGACGAGCCAAAGCACGGATGGCTCGGCGCCACTCAGAGGACGTTGGCGTGAGCGCGCGCGAGCGGTTGCAGCCCGGCGAGCGGGGCGCCAGCGTCCACCACCATGCGCACGAGGCTCGCCTGGACACTGCCGACGACGCGGAGGCTGACGAGAAGCTGCGGCTTGCCGCCGGTGCCGCTGACCTCGGCGGCGCTGGTGCCTTCCAGCGCGCGGACCTCGACCACCTCGAGAATGCGCTTCCCGCCTTCGCCCGAAAGCTCGAAGCGGTCGCCCGGTGTCAGGTTCGTGGAGCCCGTCGCGAACGCGGCCGGTTCGACCGGAGCAGACTTTGGCGCGAAATCGAGCCAGAAGGCTTCGTTGCCGACCAGAGGGGGCGTCGCTTCGGCGCCGGCCTGGCGTCCGGGATCGACGCTGGTGCGGCTCCCGAGTGCCTTTTCGAAGCTCGTCGCCAGATCACGGTCACTGTCGAAGGCCTCGCCGGCGAGGCTTCCAAGGCCGAGAGCAATGGCTACGAATGCCACGGCGGGGAAGCGGGTGCGGGTAAGGCTCGGCAGATCCGTCATCGAGGGGCCTCGGCAAGCGGTGGAACGAGTCGAACCAATATAGGAGCGCGCCGCGATGCGGCAAAGATGTGGCGCGCCAGATTTGCCCCGAAGAGTGAACCGATCGCTTTTTGAAGCCTTGCCGCCGTCTGCGGCGGCTTTTTGGCCGGGCGCGAGCGGGTTCAGGGCCGCTTCGTCTCGGACGACCAGCCGTCGATGGTCGTTCCGGGTGCGGAGGGCTCGTCGTCGCCCGTCATCGGCGGGGGGCCCCACGAGCGGGGCGGTCCCGGGCTCGTCCCCATCCTTCGGGGCGGCACCCCGGGGGGGGAGGGCGGCATCTTGGAGACTTCGCGGGAAAAGCCCGGCGCGACCAGCGAGAGCGGGTTGACGATCACGTCGGGCGAGGCCATCGCGCCCTGGATGGCGAAGGTGATGCCGAAGATGCCTTCCCCGCGCGGACCCGAGAGGATCTGCCCGAGCAACGGGATCTGGCCGAAGGCGTTGTTCAGTCCTTGTAGCGGGATGTAGGTGCCACCAAGGCTCATGCGCTCGGTCTTGTAGTCGACCTTGCCGCGGATCGATGCGCCGAGCAGCGGCCCCCGAACGAACGCATCCTGCATCACGAACTGGCCGTGGCCGACCGAGAACGGCACATGCATGGTATCGAACTCGAATACCTGCCGAACCACCCGCTTGCCCGGGCGCGCGCCCGGGCTGCCGCTGATCGGCGGGCGGCCCTCGTCGATGCTCGACACGACCTCGGCGACGACAGGATCGCCGAGCACGCGGAAATCGTCGACCATCAGGAGCCCGGTCTTCTCCGCCGCGCCGGCGCCGTCGACGTTCACCTCGAGGCGCACGCGGCCTTTCTGGACGTTGGGATAGAAGCCGGTGAGCTTGAAGGCCTGGCCCGCGTCGGTCGAATCCGCGCGCAGCCGCCGCCGGCCCGCCTTGTCCTTGTCGGGCACCACGGCGAGCGGCGGCCCCCCATCCAGCGAGCCGCGGGCCCCGCCCGCCGAAAGCCTGCCGCCACGCCGCGAGAGCGAGAGCTTCAGGCCGCGCAGCGAGACGTCGGAGAAGCCGAGCACCGTGTCGATGTCGGTCTCGAGGTCGAGACCGGAGCGGCTCTCGCCCGAGTCCTGATGTTCGGAGACACGGCCGACCGAGAACAGCGCGCGGAAGAAGTCCTTGCCGTCGAACGTCGGCCCGTTGGCCTTGATGTTCCAGATGCCGTTGCCGCCGCGTGTGCCCTTGACGGCGAGGCGCGTGACGAGGTTGAGCGAGAAGACGGGGAAGCTGAACTCGCGCAGCTTGCCGTCGGAGCCGAGGCTTGCGGTTCCCTCGATGGCGATATTGTCGCCGGCGACGCGGAAGCCTTGCAATTCGTGCTTGTTGCCGGCGACGGGTACGATGTCGAACTCGGCGAACGCGCTGCGGCCAGGAGGCTTGGTCCACGAGATGGCGTCGAGGATCAGCTCTGCGCTCGACAGGTCGGCACGCAAGTGCACCTTGGGGTCGCCTTCTCCGGGCAGAATCTGGACGTCGACCGGAATCTCGCCGTGCAGCATGTGGTTGACGTCGAGGCCGAGCTGGGTGCGGTCGGCGTTGTCGAGCGTGGCGTTGATGCGCAGCGGCGGCTGCTGCTGGTCGCCGGTCGCGTCGAGGATGCGATGCCAGCCGATGCGCATCGGCACGCCCGCGACGAGCGCATCGCCCTTTGCCTCGACGGCGCCGTTCGAGAGGTCGACGGAGACGCTGGCGCCCTGCACGTCGTAGCCGCCGAGCACCTTCTGCGCCTTGCCATCGGTAAGCCTCGCCGTTCCCGTGTAGGCGATCTGCGAGCGATCGAGGTCGCGCGCGAGCGGGAAGTTGAGCGTGAGCTGCGTTTCGACCTTGCCCTGCAACTTCAGTCGCTCGTTGTCCAGCGGGCGTATGAAGGCGAGGCCGGGCGAGGATAACAGCTCGATCGCCTGCGCGGCCTCGGCCTGGGCGCGGAAGGCAAGCGTGCCGGCGGAGGGTTCCGGTCGAACGTCGGGCGAGGTGAGGCGGATCGTCTTCAACGCGATCTGTTTGCCCGAGGGCAACAGCATCGCGGCTTCAGGGACCGAGACCTCCAGGGCGTCGTTTTCGACCTGGATGAGTGCGCGCGGGGCCTTGATCGGCGGCAACGAGCGGTCGGCGCGGAATTGCGACGGACCCGCTTCGATGACGAGCGAGGAGGCTTCGTCGCTACCCGGAGAGACGGGCTTGCCAGGCTCGACATAGACGCCGCTCGCGAGCCGCCACGTCAGGCTGCGAATGCCTCCAGCTTCGACGTTGCGCGCCACCCATTGGCGCGACAGCGGGGCCAGGAACGGTGGCCATGCCGACTTCACGGTCGCAATTTCCGCCGCCTGCATCGCAGCTTCTACCCGAACACCTGGGCGCGCGGCAGCGGTGCTGAACTCTCCGGCGAGCCGAATGCTGGTGCCGCCGCCGCGGATGTCCAGTCCGTCGAGCACGACGACATCACGAGACGGAGTCCACGAACCCGTCGCGCGAAGGGCTTCGACCGCGATCGGCCCGGCCCCGTTCTCGGGTGCGGAAAGCGTGCCTTCGAGCGAGCGGATATCGAACGCCCACAACTCCTCGCCAGCGCGCTGGGCTTTGCCCGCGGTTCCCGCCAGCGTCAACGACGTGCCGGCGGAACGAAGCGTCGAGGGCTCGATGTCGATCGTGTTGGTGGAGGCGTTGTAGCTCGCCTTGATGAGCGCTGCCTCGAGATCGATCGGATGGCGGCGATGCTGAAGGCTCGAGAGCTCGATGCGCCCTTTGCCGAGTGCGAGCACGATATCGCCGCCGGCGACGGAGCCATCGGCGGCGATCGCCATGGAGACATCGGCGCCGACCGGCAGATCGAGACGCGACAACAGAGGCAATGGCCCCTTCCCGCTGGCGAAGGCCGAGGGCACGAGATCGCGGATCGAGGCGTGCAGCGCGACCTTGCCGTCGGCGTCCTCTGTATGGAACGCCATGCGCCAGCCGCCATGGTCGGACGCGACTCGCGCTTGCCCCGAGATCACGGTCGTCGCGCCACGGTGGTCGAGGTCGAGTGTGAACTCGGGGACGTGCCACAGGCTCTCGGCGCCGTCGTGATCGATCAGCACGGAGGCGTCCCGCAGGCCGAATTCACGCAGGAAAGACGTCGTCGTGCCCGAGCGCGTTTCCGCCGACATGCGCCGCAGCAGCGCCGCGGCGTCGAGGCGCTTCAATTGAGCATCGCCATCGGCGGGTGCCACAGCGGCGGCGCCTTCGCGGGCGGTCGGGAGTGCCGGAGGCTGAGGCGAATTCGCCCCTTGCTCCTCCGTTGCCCCCGGCGGGCGGGCCGGTCGCGGCGCCGGCACCGCCACTGGTGCCGAGAAGCTGAGCGAAAGGCCGGCCCGCGGGGAGTAGGAGAGGAAAAGGCGCGGCTCGATCAGCTCGACGCGGGAGGGGGCGAAGCGGCCTTGCAGGAGGGCCCTGTGACTGAGCTCCAGCGCGGCGAGCGGCGCGGAGGCGACGGTATCGCCGTCCTGCTCCTGGAAGCTCACCTGGGCCAGGCGGAATTCGAGGCGGCCGTTCTCGGTGAGGCGGACGATGGCGTCGCCAATGCGGGCGTTGTAGCCGACGAGCTCGGCGTTGATGCTGCGCTCGATCGGTCCGGCGAGGAATGCCAGTGAAATCGGGCCGTGACGCAGGCGGACGTAGCTCAGCGCGGCGCCGAGCAGCAGCAACACGATGAACGGAAGTACGGCGAGGATCGCCCATTTGAAGCCGCGGCCTGCGTGGCGCATGGCCCGGCGGCCGCGCGTCGGCTGCTCGCCGGGCGCATCCTCGTAGGCTACATGTGGGCGGTGCGGGGGCATGCCCTCGTACCGCGATCGCCGCTCATGTCTCACGATAACGGTAACTTCCCGCAGTCAATCCGAGGCGACGCCAGCAATCCGAGGCGACGCCAGCCGCACGCTGGTGGCCACGCCGCCTCCCGAGGCCCTCGCGGCGACGCGCCTCTCCGGCCCTCGGCGCCTTACCGTCATGGCTTAGCACCTTCACTTCCGTCAAACATCCCGCCGCACATGCGCGAGCCGGTTTCTGGAGCGGCTCCCCGCGAAGCGGCGGGCCGCGCCATCCTTCTGCCAAGTCGTCCACGATTGTGCCCGGTTTGAGGCGGCGGACCTGATTGGACATGGAAGGACTTGGATTTCCAAACTGAATGGTTGCGCGACGCCGACAGCGGGCTACCGTCTATTCGGACGCGACACCTGCCCGGGCCGGGCAGCGGCGGGTCGCCCTGGCCGAAAAGCGACGAAAGAAAGGCATCGGACAATGCTCGAGGTGGGTGACAAGGCCCCCGATTTCACGGCGCAGCTCGACGATGGCTCATCGGTGAAGCTCGGCAAGCTCAAGGGCGGCATAGTGGTGCTCTATTTCTATCCCAAGGACGACACCTCGGGCTGCACTTCGGAGGCTAAGGACTTCACCGCCCTAGCGAGCGAATTCGCAGCGGCGGGAGTGCGCGTGATCGGAATTTCGCCGGACTCTGTTGCCCAGCACGTCAAGTTCAAGGCCAAGCACGGGCTCGAAGTGGCGCTCGCCGCCGATGTCGAGCGCAGCATCGTCGAGGGGTACGGGGGTTGGGTCGAGAAGTCGATGTATGGGCGCAAGTACATGGGCGTGGAGCGCACGACATTCCTGATCGACGCCAAAGGGCGCATCGCTCGGATCTGGCCCAAGGTGAAGGTTCCCGGCCACGCGGCCGCGGTGCTCGCCGCCGTCAAGGAGCTTGGCAAGGCGTAAGCGATAGCCCGCCTTGCGGCATAACAGGCTCATTCCGGCCTCTTTCGCCGAACATTGTGCCCCCGGCACGCTCGGCGGCGATGACGCCTGACAGCGAGTGTGCTAATGCAGCCGGGGGATGGAATGCTTCTCAGGGCTTTCGAATGTACGTGGGACCGGCGCCGGAGCGCGGCGGTCCGCGCGTAGTGGTTTGGCGTTGCCGTCGTTGGCGTTGCCGTAGAGTGCGGAGGGATTTTTCGACATGCTGCCGAATTTCAAGAAGTCCGAGACCGAGCCGGTGAAGTCACCCGCTGGTCCGGGTGTCGCACCGCCATCGGTCCAGCCGCCCCGTCCTTCCCCGCCCAACATCCGCACCTCGGAGCGCGGCGCCCCGTCGGTCATCGGTCCCGATCTCATCATCACGGGCAACCTCGTCTCCAAGGGCGAGATGCAGATCGACGGCGAGGTTCAGGGCGATATCCGCGGCACCAACATCATCATCGGCGAGCGCGCGCGTATCACCGGTACGGTGATCGCGGAAGAGACGGTCATTCGCGGTCAGGTGATGGGTTCGGTGCGCAGCCGCCGCGTCATGCTGCAGACCTCGAGCCGCGTCGAGGGCGACATCTATCATCAGTCGCTGGCGATCGAGCAGGGTGCCTACTTCGAGGGCAAATCGCGCCGCAGCGACGATCCGCTGGCCGGCGCTCCGGCGATGGCCGGCGAGACGACGGTGCCGTCGAGCTCCTGATTTCCAGGCCACAATGGTCCTGACCTGGGCTTGGCGCTGTCAACGGCGCCACCCCGGGAACGATCCGGATTGTGCTTGTGGGGGAGTAACGGGCCGGAGCTGCCCCGCTCGTTGGCCGATATGAGCCGGTTCGCCGATATGAAATGCAGACGGGTCGCCCCGAAGGGCGACCCGTTGTCGTTTTGCAGGGTGTCTCGTCGGATCAGCGGCCGACGCGGGGCAGCCACCAGAGGCGGCGGCGGGCATCGTGCTTTTCCTCGTAGATGTGGGCCGACGCCTGCTTCTGCTTCCAGGTCAGGTCGTGCGACTCGCGCTTGGTGAGGCGGCCGTCATCGAGGTAGTCGTTCTTCAGCGCCTGGATCTGACGCTGCTCCTTGCGCAGCTTCTTGCCCTCGAGCCAGGTGATCGAGCCGTCGCGGCGGCCGTCCTCGATGCGCTCGGCCTGGATGGCTTGGCGCTTCTCGACGGGCTTGACCGAGTGAGCGGAGGCGCCGAGCGTGCCAGCGGTAACGAAGAGGGTGGCGAGGGCGAGGGTAGCGACTTTCATGTTCGTCTCCATCGAGTGGCCGATGCGTTCCGGCCGGGTTGGTCTTGAATTCGATGGAACGGAGAATGCCCGCGTCGCCTTGAACCCACTCTGAACGCCGTTTTAATCTGTGGTTCATGTTCCACAGGGGCATCGCAGGCGGGGGTATGGTCCGCGGGTTGGTGTCCTCGAATGCCGGTTTGGGCCGCGATCGACGCTTCCAGCGAGAGCGTTGAGCGCTTTGCGTCTCAACTATCGCTCGGCGTTCGCTCAGGCCGCGACTGCGACCCCGCGCTCGTGCGCCGTCACATCCTCACGGCGGGCGGGCCGTTGGACGACGGTGATTTCAGCTTGTGTCGGGAAGGCGCCCGCTCGACAGCGGCTTCAGCCGCTCAGGCCGCGACTGCGGCCCGGCGC
>OEIV010000862.1_pt1 | contig 15311 bp, 17 predicted proteins | sample 1539231 | NCBI WGS metagenome assembly OEIV01 (sample SAMN03794762, study PRJEB22550) | activated sludge metagenome | feature: wastewater treatment plant; material: activated sludge; isolation source: Wastewater treatment plant of a petroleum refinery complex | place: Argentina: Buenos Aires ...
CTCGACGGTCAGGAGGCCTGCTTCCTCACCGCCGGGCCGGTGAAGGCGGCGATCACGCTGCGCACCGATCCGCTCTATGGCTGGTCGGTGCGCGAGATCGTCGGCCCCGGCAACGCGCCGCTGCCGCCGGCGGTGGAGCGGAAGATCGTCGAACGGCTGGGCGAAGCCGGCTTCCACCGCCGCGCCCGTTCGTTTCCGCTGTAGCGCAGAGAGAGCCAAGGCCGGCCCTTCTCCCCCTTGGGGGGAGAAGTCCCTCGCGGCACGCGAGGGGATGAGGGGGCGGCCGTAGCCGCTACTTCGTCCGGTTGGCCAGCGTATCGAGCTGCTTCTTCATGGCGTCGAGCTGCGCCTTGAGATCCGAGATCTCGTCGGGGTCCGCGGCCTTGGGGGATTCCGCGCCTTCCGGTTCGGCCGGGGCATCGGAGCCGCGGCCGAAGCGGCCGAACGGCGAGAACATCTTGAGGGCCCGCTGGAACATCTGGACGTTCTGGCGCGCCAGGTCCTCGAAGCCCGAGACGTTGATCGGCAGCTTGCCGCCGAAGGCGTCGGCGATGCCGTGGCGCACGCTTTCGGCATTCTTGGCGAGGCCCTCCATGCTCATCTCCAGATAGGAGGGCACGAAAGCCTGCAGCCGGTCGCCGTAGAATTTGATCAGCTGGCGCAGGAAGGCGATCGGCAGCATGGTCTGGCCCTGCTTGCCCTCTTCCTCGAAGATGATCTGGGCCAGCACCGAGCGGGTGATGTCGTCGCCCGACTTGGCGTCGTAGACGTTGAACTCGACGCCTTCCTTGACCATGTCGCGCAGGTGCTCGAGCGTCACGTAGCTCGACGTCGCCGTGTTGTAGAGGCGCCGGTTCGCGTATTTCTTGATCGTGATGGGGCCTTCGCCCCCCTTTTTTCCGGCGGCCATAACATCCCCCTGACTTATTGCGCTGCCAAAGGCATCGCGCTGCAACAACGCTAGTCGTCAGGGGTTTGGCTGTCTAGGCCGTTGCCGCGCTGCGAAATGCTGCGCAGCATGAATTGGATGCCGCGCGCGCAGCATAGTGCCCTGACGCATCCCAGGATGGACGAGAACGGCGCCCGGCGCAATAATATCGTTGCGTCAACCGCCTCACATTCATTTCATTATTTCGCAAACGGGCGACAAAATGTCATTTACCGCGCGGCGTCTTCGGGGCAATAGTGCGCCCGCGTTCGCGGCCGCAAGAGGCCCGCAGATCAGGAGGATGCCATGTCCGACGTCGTCATCGTCTCGGCCGCCCGTACGGCGGTCGGCTCGTTCAACGGCAGCTTCGGCGCCGTGCCTGCCCATGTGCTGGGGGCGACCGCCGTCAAGGAAGTGCTGGCCCGCGCCAAGGTCGAGGCCGCCGAGGTCTCTGAGGTCATCCTCGGCCAGATCCTGACCGCCGGCCAAGGCCAGAACCCGGCCCGTCAGGCTGCGATCGGGGCCGGCCTGCCGGTCGAGGTCCCGGCCTGGAACATGAACCAGCTCTGCGGCTCGGGCCTGCGCGCCGTCGCCCTCGGCTACCAGGCGATCCTCAACGGCGACAGCGAGATCGTCGTCGCCGGCGGCCAGGAATCGATGAGCCAGGCCCCGCACGCCGCCTATCTGCGGGCCGGGCAGAAGATGGGCGACCTCGGCTTCATCGACACGATGATCAAGGACGGCCTCTGGGACGCCTTCAACGGCTATCACATGGGCATGACCGCCGAAAACGTCGCCCGCGAGTGGCAGATCACCCGCGAGGAGCAGGATCGCTTCGCCGTCGCCTCGCAGAACAAGGCCGAGGCCGCCCGCAAGGCCGGCAAGTTCAAGGACGAGATCGTCCCCGTCGTGCTCAAGGGCAAGAAGGGCGACACCATCGTCGATACCGACGAATTCATCCGCGACGGCGTGACCTATGAGGCGATCTCGGGCCTCAAGCCGGCCTTCATGCGCGACGGCGGCACGGTGACCGCGGCCAACGCCAGCGGCATCAACGACGGCGCCGCCGCCGTCGTGCTGATGAGCGCCAAGGAAGCCGAGCGGCGCGGCCTCACCCCGCTCGCCCGCATCAAGTCGTGGGCCAGCGTCGGCGTCGATCCCAAGGTGATGGGCTCGGGGCCGATCCCGGCTTCCCGCGCCGCGCTGAAGAAGGCCGGCTGGAGCGCCGCCGACCTCGACCTCGTCGAGGCCAACGAGGCTTTCGCGGCGCAGGCCTGCGCGGTCAACAAGGACATGGCCTGGGATCCGGCCAAGGTGAACGTCAACGGCGGCGCCATCGCCATCGGCCACCCGATCGGCGCCTCGGGCGCCCGCGTCCTGGTGACGCTGCTGCACGAGATGGCCAAGCGCGACGCGAAGAAGGGCCTCGCCACGCTGTGCATCGGCGGCGGCATGGGCATCGCGCTGACGGTGGAACGCTAGAGGCCGCTCGAAGAAGAATCGGTAAGGGAGGACGCGATGTCCAAGGTTGCGTTGGTGACGGGCGGTACGCGAGGGATCGGCGAGGCGATCTCCAAGGGATTGAAGGCGGCGGGCTATACGGTCGTCGCCAACTATTCCGGCAATGACGAGGCGGCGGCGAAGTTCAAGGCCGAGACCGGCATCGAGGTCCGCAAGTTCGACGTCGGCGACTACGAGGCGACCGCCGCGGCGATCGCCCAGATCGAGGCCGATCTCGGCCCGGTCGAGATCCTCGTCAACAATGCCGGCATCACCCGCGACGGCTTTCTGCACAAGATGACGCCCGAGCAGTGGCGCGAGGTCATCCGCGTCGATCTCGACAGCGTCTTCAACACCTCGCGCGCGGTGATCGAGGGCATGCGCACGCGCGGCTTCGGCCGCATCGTCAACATCTCCTCGATCAACGGCCAGAAGGGCCAGATCGGCCAGTCGAACTATTCCGCCGCCAAGGCCGGGATCATCGGCTTCACCAAGGCGCTGGCCCAGGAAGGCGCGGCCAAGGGCATCACCGTCAACGTGATCTGCCCCGGCTACATCAACACCGAGATGGTGGCGGCGATGAAGCCCGAGGCGCTCGCCAAGGTGGTCGCCACCATCCCGGTCGGCCGCCTCGGCGAAGCCGACGAGATCGCCCGCGGCGTGCTGTTCCTGGTCCAGGACCCCGGCTTCATGAACGGCTCGACCCTCACCATGAACGGCTCGCAGTACATCGCGGGCTGAGGCACCGGCGCCCATCGACCGGCGCTGGCGGCGATGGCGGGGGAAACCCCGCCATTTGCGTGTCCGCGCCGCTGCGGCCGTCCCCCGCACCTCGCGCGAATATGACCGCGGGCGTCATTGCCGGGGCGGCCGCCTCCGGCGCATCGTCGGCCCGCACCATCGCGAGGGCCGTCATGCTGACCATCTACGCCGCCACCAACCTGCCGCCTTTCCTCATCGGCGCGGTGCGCGATCTGCGCGCCGTCTGGGCGGCCGAGGAACTGGCGCTGCCCTATCGCCTGCACTGGCTCGACGTGCGGGCCGGCGAGCATCGCGCCGACTGGTACCGCGCCATCAACCCCTTCGCGAAATTCCCGGCGCTCGACGACGATGGCGTGCACGTCTTCGAATCCGCCTCGATCGTCGCCTACCTCGCCGACAAGGCGCGCCGCCTCATCCCGCCGCCCGGCGCGCCCGAGCGCACCGCGCACGACCAGTGGCTGTTCGCCGCGCTGAACACGATCGAGCCGGCCGTCTTCCAGGTCTTCCTGCACGATCTCGCCTATGGGGCGATGGAGGGCGCCGCCGCCTTTCGCGCCGCCTCGGTCGAGACGGCGCGCGAGCGGCTGGGGGCGCTCGACAAGGTCCTGCAGACCCGCGCCTATGCCGCCGGCGACGATTTCGCCGCCGCCGACATCGTGCTCGCCCACGTGCTGACCTTCATCCGCGATGACGCCCTGCTGGGCGGCCTCGACGCCGTCGCCGCCTATCGCGCCCGCTGCACGGCCCGCCCCGCCTACCGGCGCGCCCTGGAAATCCAGACGGCGGGCAAGCCCGCGGCCTAGGTCGCGGACCGCGGCGACGGACGCCAGTCGGGCGGCGCCATCTCGAAGCCGGCGAAGTCGAAGCCCGGCGCCACCGTGCAGCCGGCCAGCGTCCACGCCCCCAGCGAGGTCGCCGCCTGCCAGGCCCCGGCCGGCACCGCGATCTGCGGCCGCTGCCCGGTCGTAAGGTTCGGCCCCAGGTGATGCGACGTCACGTCGTGGCCGTTCGCGCTGAGGCTGAGCGACAGCGGCGCGCCGGCATAGAAGTGCCAGACCTCGGCGGCATCGACCCGGTGCCAGTGGCTGACCTCGCCGGCCCTCAGCAGATAGTAGATCGCCGTCGATGCGGCGCGGCCGGCCGTCCCCGCCGTGTCGCGGAAGGTCTCGCGGAACTGCCCGCCTTCGGGGTGGGGCTGGAGACCGAGCAGGCGGACGATCTCGTCCGCTGTCACCGGAAGCTGTCCTTGGCCGCCCGCCGCGCGCCAAGCTCCGCCGCCGAGGCGGCGCGCATGAAGGGATTGGTCGCCCGCTCCAGGGCGATGGTCGAGGGAATGGTCGGCAGGCCCCGGGCGCGCAGGTCCCGCACCTCGCCCATGCGGCGCACGAGGTCGCCATTGTCCGGCTCGACGCTCAGCGCGAAGCGGCCGTTCGATTCGGTGTATTCGTGGGCGCAATAGACGCGCGTCTCGCCCGGCAGCCTTTCGAGTTTGCGCATCGCCGCGAACATGTCGGCCGCCGAGCCCTCGAACAGCCGCCCGCAGCCCATCGCGAACAATGTGTCGCCGGTGAAGGCGGCCCCGGATCCCGCGAACCAGTAGGCGATATGCCCGGCGGTGTGGGCGGGCACGTCGAAGACCTCGGCCGTTTCCGCCCCGAAGGCGACGCGGTCGCCCTCGCCCACCGCCCGATCGATCCCCGGAATGCGCGCCGCCTCGGCCTTCGGGCCGACGATCGTCGCCCCGCTCGCCTCCTTCAGCGCCAGATTGCCGCCGGTATGGTCGAGGTGATGGTGGGTGTTGAGGATATGGGTCAGCCGCCAGCCCCGCGCCTCCAGCGCCTTCAGCACCGGCCCCGCCTCGGCCGGATCGACGACGCCGGTCGCGCCCGTCGCCGCGTCGTGGATCAGAAAGATGTAATTGTCGCTGAGACAGGGAATGAGATCGATCGACAGCATGGCGGTCTCCGGAAGCGGCACTCTAGCGGAGCGCCGCGCCTGAGGTAACCTCCGCCGGGCACAAGGGAGCGACATGCGCGCCGACATCACCGAGTACCGCGCCTTCTACGATTCCCGCCTGGGAACGATCGCCCGCCGCCTGGTGCGGCGGCGGCTGCGCCAGCTATGGCCGGACGTGCGGGGCCTGACCCTCGCCGGCCTTGGCTATGCGACGCCCTATCTGGCGCCTTTCGTCGACGAGGCCGCGGCGGTCATCGCCGCCATGCCGGCCGAGCAGGGCGCGGTCGCCTGGCCACGGGCCGGCACCAACCGCGTCGTGCTCGCCGACGACACCAACCTGCCCTTCGACGACGGCGCGCTCGACCGCGTCGTGATGATCCACGCCCTGGAGACCAGCGATGTCTGGCGCACGCTGCTGCGCCAGGTCTGGCGGGCGCTGAAACCCGACGGCCGCCTCATCGCCGTCGTTCCAAACCGGCGCGGCCTGTGGGCGGCCTTCGGCAATACCCCCTATGCCCACGGCCACGCCTATACCCGCTTCCAGCTGGATCGCCTGCTCGGCGAGGCGATGTTCCGCCCCGAGCGCTGGGACCAGGCGCTCTACGGCCCGCCGTCGCGCCTCGGCTTCGTGATGCGCACCGGACGCGCCTGGGAACGCGCCGGACGCGTCCTCTATCCGGGGCTGCCGGGATTGCTGATCGTGGAGGCGTCGAAGGCGATGTATGCCCCGGCCGGCGGGGCGCGGGCGAAGGCGGTGCTGCGCCCCGTCGCCGCCAAGCCCGTCGCCGCGCGCGGCGGCGCGCTATTTCGCGGCGACCAGGAAGATCGCCTGTTCGGCGAGGATGTTGGCCGAGGCTGACGACGGGCTGACGTCGCGCGCCCTGTCGCCCCGCAGCGCCACGGCGCGCTCGACCGCCAGGCCGAGCTCGCCCGCCAGCGCCGCGAAGTCGCGGATCGAGCACATGTGGATGTTCGGCGTGTCGTGCCAGGCATAGGGCAGCGCCCGCGTCACCGGCATGCGCCCGCCGAGCAGAAGCTGCAGCCGCATCCGCCAATGCGCGAAGTTCGGCATCGAGACGATGCCGCGCCGGCCGATCCGGGCGATCTGCTGCAGCACGGTGCGCGGATGCCGGGTCGCCTGGATGGTCTGGCTGAGGATCACGTAGTCGAAGGCGCCGCTGGGATAGTCGGCCAGATCGCTGTCGGCGTCGCCCTGCACCACCGACAGCCCGTGCGCGACGCAGGCATTGACGCCGGCCTGGCTCAGTTCGATGCCGCGCGCGTCGACGCCCTTGGTGGCGGCGAGGTGCTTCAGCAGCGCCCCGTCGCCGCAGCCGACGTCGAGCACGCGGCTGCCGTCCGCCACCATGCCGGCGATGATGCCGAGATCGACGCGCAAGCGGTCCATCCCTCAGCCGCCGGCCCTGAGGCCGCGATGGGCGGCGGCCGCATCGACGAAGCCGCGGAAGATCGCGTGCATTTCCGGCACGTCCAGCAGGAAGGCGTCGTGGCCCTTGTCGGTGTCGAACTCGACGAAGCTGACATTGGCGGCGACGGCGTTCAGGGCATGGACGATGCGCTTGGATTCCACCGTCGGAAACAGCCAGTCGCTGGTGAACGAGGCGACGCAGACCCGGGCCTTCAGCCGCGCGAAGGCGCTGGCGAGCTGGCCGCCGTGATCGGCCGCGAGATCGAAATAGTCCATCGCCCGCGTGATGTAGAGATAGGAATTGGCGTCGAAGCGCTCGACGAAGCTGCGGCCCTGGTGGCGCAGGTAGGATTCCACCTGGAAGTCGGCGTCGAAGGCGTAGGAGATCGTCTGGCGATCCTGCAGCGAGCGGCCGAATTTGCGCTGCAGCGCCGCTTCCGACAGATAGGTGATGTGCGCCGCCATGCGGGCGACCGCGAGGCCCTTGGAGGGAAACACCCCGGCGCTCAGATAATCGCCGCCGCGCCAGTCGGGATCGGCCATCACCGCCTGGCGGCCGACTTCGTGGAAGGCGATGTTCTGCGCCGAGTGCTTGGCGGCGGCGGCGATGGGGATCGCCGAGACGACGCGCTCGGGATAGCTCGCCATCCACTCCAGCACCTGCATGCCGCCCATCGAGCCGCCGGCCACGCAAAGCAGTTCGCAGATGCCGAGCCGGTCGAGCAGCAGCGCCTGGGCGCGCACCATGTCGCGGATCGTGATGACCGGAAACGACAGCCCGTAGGGCCTGCCGGTCGCCGGGTCGATGTCGGTCGGCCCGGTCGTCCCCATGCAGCCGCCGACCACGTTGGCGCAGATCACGAAGAAGCGGTTGGTGTCGAACGGCCGCCCCGGTCCGACCATCAGGTCCCACCAGCCGGGCTTGCCGGTCAGCGGGTTGGTGCTGGCGACGTGCTGGTCGCCGGTCAGGGCATGGCAGACGAGGATGGCGTTCGACTTCGCCGCGTCGAGCGTCCCGTAGGTGTTGTAGGCGATGGTCAGCGCTTCCAGCGCCTGGCCCGATTCCAGCACCAGCGCCCGCGGCCCGGCGAGGCGCAGGGTCTCGGAGCGCACGGGCGGCGCGGCGGCGTCGGACAAGGCGTCGGCGGCGGCGGACATGGGGCCGCAAGTGGGGTCTCGCGGGGGCCGCTGTCAATGTCCCGGGGCTGGCCTTGCCACCCCGCCCCCGCTAAGACACCCGCGCCATGGCCAGCCCGACCCCCGTCCCCGGAATCCTTGAGATCGACCCCTATGTCGGCGGCCGCGCCGCCGCGCCGGGGGCACACCGGATCTTCAAGCTCTCGTCCAACGAGTCGCCGCTCGGCGCCAGCCCGAAGGCGGAGGAGGCCTATGCCGGGGCCGCCGCGAAGCTGGCGGTCTATCCCGAAGGCTCCTCGGCCGTGCTGCGCGAGGCGGTCGCCGAGACCTATGGCCTCAACCCGGCCCGCATCGTCTGCGGCAACGGCTCGGACGAGCTGCTGCACCTGATCGCCCAGTGCTATTGCCGGCCGGGCGACGAGGTCCTGTTCTCCGAGCACGGCTTCCTCGTCTATCCGATCGCCGCCCGCGCCGCCTCGGCGATCCCGGTGACCGCGCCCGAGACGGACTTCACCGCGAACGTCGATGCGCTGATCGCGCGGCTGACGCCGAAGACCCGCCTCGTCTTCATCGCCAACCCCAACAATCCGACCGGCACCTATCTGCCGGCGAGCGAGGTGCGCCGCCTGCACGCCGCGCTGGGACCGGAGACGATCCTGGTGCTCGACGCCGCCTATGCCGAATTCGTGCGGCGCAACGACTACGAGTCCGGCATCGAGCTGGTGGCGACGCACGAGAACGTCGTGATGACCCGCACGCTCTCCAAGGTCTATGGCCTGGCCGGCCTCAGGGTCGGCTGGGCCTATTGCCCCGAGGGCATCGCCGACGTGCTGAACCGCACGCGCGGGCCGTTCAACGTCAATATCCCGGCGCAGTATGCCGGCGCGGCGGCGATCCGCGACCGCGCCTTTACCGAGGCCGCGGTCGACCACAACACGCGCTGGCTGGCCTTCCTCAGCGCCGAGATCGCAAGGCTCGGCCTCGCCGTGACGCCCAGCGTCGGCAATTTCGTGCTCGTCCATTTCCCGAAAACGCCCGGCCGCGCCGCCCGCGACGCCGACGCCTTCCTGATGGCCCGCGGCCTCATCGTGCGCGGCGTCGGCAATTACGGCCTCCCCGACGCGCTGCGCATCTCGGTCGGCACCGAAGAGGCGAACCGGCTCGTCGTCGCGGCGCTCGCCGACTTCGTGAAGGGGGCGCCGTGAGCCCCCCGCGCGACTTCGGCCGCATCGCCCTTCTCGGCGTCGGCCTGATCGGCTCCTCGATCGCCCACGCGGCGCGGCGGGCGGGCTGCGTCACGCATATCGCGGGCTATTCGCGCTCGGAAGCCAGCCGCGCGGCGGCGGCGCGGATCGGCTTCTGCGACAGCCTGCACGACGACATGGCGGCCTGTGCGAAGGACGCCGACATCGTGATCCTCTGCCTGCCGGTCGGGGCGCTGGGCGAGGCGGCGGCGGCGATCGCGTCGGCGCTGAAGCCAGGGGCGATCCTCACCGATGTCGGCTCGGTCAAGATGGCGGTGATCCGCGACGCGGGTCCGCATGTCCCCGACGGCGTCCACTTCATTCCCGGCCATCCCATCGCCGGCACCGAGCAGTCGGGGCCGGAAAGCGGCTTTGCGACGCTGTTCGACAATCGCTGGTGCATCCTCACCCCGCCGCCGGGAACGGACGAGGCGGCGATCGCGACGCTGACCGCCTTCTGGACGGCGCTCGGCTCGAAGGTCGAGACCATGGAGCCGCGCCACCACGATCTGGTGCTCGGCATCACCTCCCATGTGCCGCACCTCATCGCCTACAACATCGTCGGCACCGCCGCCGATCTCGAGGAGGTCACCCAGTCCGAGGTCATCAAGTTCTCGGCCGGCGGTTTCCGCGACTTCACCCGCATCGCCGCCTCCGACCCGACGATGTGGCGCGACGTCTTCCTCAACAACCGCGAGGCGGTGCTGGAAATCCTCCAGCGCTTCACCGAAGACCTTACCGCGCTGCAGCGGGCGATCCGCTGGGGCGATGGCGAGACGCTGTTCAGGCTGTTCGAGCGCACCCGCGCCATCCGCCGCCAGGTCATCGAGGCGGGCCAGGAATCGGCCGCGCCCAATTTCGGCCGCGACGCGAAGGACTAGCCGGCCTTGCGCTCAGTCGAGCGCGGCGAGCGGGGCGAGCGCGCCGAAGCTGAACGGGCCCAGCGCGGCGACGCCGTCCTTCAGCGTCAGCGTGATGGGTGCGCCGCCCGGCACCTCCGGCAGCGGCGGCATGCCGCCCGGCGGCACCGTCAGCACGCCGGCCTTCACCAGCCCCTCGATCAGCCTGGAAATGCCCGTCACCTTGAACTCGAGATACCCTTCGGGCCGCAGCGCTGCATCGAGGCCGATCGTACCGAAGCTCTTCGCCGCGACGCCGCCCCAGTCGAAGTCGAGCCGCGCGACCTCGAGCACCGTGGCGCTCTCACGCATCAGCCGCACCAGGCCGCCGATGTCGACCGCCGTGACGCCGCGCGAGAAGGCGGGCAGCGACTTCGCCCAGATCGCCGCGCGGACCGACTGGATGCGCGGCCCCAGCAGGGGCGCGAAGCCGTCGCTGATCGTCAGCGCGTCGGCCGAGAACGCGAGCTGCCAGGCGTCGCCCGCGACCGCCGCCGCCGAGGGCGCCTGGTCCGCGGCCCGCGTCGTCGAGCGGCCGTCGAACTGGAGACGCCCCGCGTTGAACGAGAAATCCGTGCCGTCGATCCAGGTCCCGTCGGCCCGCACGGTGCGCAGTTCAAGATCGGCCTCCAGCAACACGCCGGCGCGGTTCGACTTGACGCTCGCCAGCGCCGCTTCGGGACGGAACTCCACCCATTCGGTGCGGCTCGCCCGTCGCAGCGCGAGCCGCACATGGCCGTCCGCCCGCACCAGCGCATGCGTCGGCTTCCACGGCAGGACCTCGGCGCGGAACGCGTCGGCCTCGAACTCGATGCCGGGGGCCGAATAGGCGAGGCCCTTGATGTCGGCGGCGAGGCGGATCGGAAAACCGCCCCACTCGACCGAAACGTAGTCGAAGCGATGGCCGGCCGCCCGTTCGGCCGCGACCATCCGCTCGAAACCCTCGCGGGCCGCGCCGATCGCGGAGAACCAAAACGCGATGTAGCCCGCGATCGCCAGGGCGATAACCGCGAAGAGGATGAGGAATCGCCGGCTGGTCCTGCTCATGATCCCTGCTCTACCCTGGCGACGGCGCCGATGCGCGCGAGATCGGCGAGCGCCGCGCCGCGCCGCGCCTTGAAGGCGGCGTCCTGCACGATCCCCGCCTCGGTCCAGACCTTGCGCACCGCCAGCGCGTTCGCGGCGCGGTCCGCCTTCGCGTCCACCCGCCCGACGAGGCGCGCGCCGTCGAGCAGCGGATAGACGTAGTAGCCGAACTTGCGCTTCGCCTCGGGCACGAAGATCTCGATCGTGTAGTCGAAGCCGAACAGCCGCTTCAGCCGCCTGCGGTCGCGGATCGCCGGATCGAACGGGCTGATCGCCCGCATGATGGCGGGCGGCTCCGGCGCCGTATCGCGTTCGGCCTCGATGCCGGGCAGCGCCAGCGCCGCCGTGTGCGCGCCGTCCGCACCCTCGACCCGCACCGGAACCAGCCGCCTGGCGTTGCGCGCCGCCCAGGCCGCGACGTCCTCGAACGGCACCAGCGCCCAGAAATTCGCGATCTCGCGCAGGCTGGCGAAGCCGAGCCGTTCCAGCGCGCTGCGGCAGGCCCACTCCACCGTCGCCGCCTTCGAGGGCCGCGCCGCGAAACGCTCGGCCGGGATCACCCGCTCGGCGAGATCGTAGATCTTCTCGAAGCCGTCGCGCCGCGCGATGGCGAGGGCGCCGGTGTGCCACAGCATCTCCAGCGCGGTCTTCGAGCGGCTCCAGCCCCACATCTCGCCGCTCGTGCCGGGATCCTCGAAGGCCCGCGCCGGCAGCGGCCCCTCGGCCGCGATGCGATCCAGCACGCGCTTCAGGATGCGCCGCGAGCCGAGCCGCTCGGTCCACCAGGCGCCGTCGCGCGCCTTCGCCTTCGCCCGCGCGAAGCGCATCTTCCAGTGCGGGTAGAACTCGGTCGGGATCACCGAGGCGTCGTGCGTCCAGTGCTCGAAGACGGCGCGCTCCTCGGCGTGCAGCCGCGCCAGATGGGCCGGCACATAGCCGCCGATCCGGCTGTGCAGGATGTGGTGATGGGCGCGCGCCACGGTCTGGATCGAATCGACCTGCACGAAGCCGAGCGCGCGGATCGTGCGCAGCACGTCGCCGTCATGCGCGTGCGGCGCATGGCTCAGGCCGTGGGCATGCAGGAAGATGCGCCGCGCGTCGGCGTTGCGCAGCGCCAGCGCCGCCCGGCTCATCTCTCGCCCGCTTCGGCGATCACCCGCGCCGTCGCCGCCCCGACGCGCCGCTCCAGCTCCGCCATGAAGTCCCGCCGCTTGAGACCGGGCGCGATCGCCGGCAGGAACTCGATGACGATGCGCCCCGGCTTGCGCAGCGCCCCGGTCCAGTAGACGCCCGAATTCAGCGCGAACGGCACGCAGGCGACGTCGAGCAGGCTGTAGAGCGCCGCGGCGCCCGGCTTGTAGTCCGCCGGCGCGCCCGGCTTCTTGCGCGTGCCTTCCGGGAAGATGGCGATCGGCCGCCCCTCGGCGAGCCGCGCCTTGCCGTCCGCCACCATGCGGCGCAGGGCATGGGCATGGCCGTCGCGGTCGATCGCGATCATCCCCGCCTTGCGCGCATACCAGCCGTAGAACGGGATCGAGAGCAATTGCCGCTTCAGCACCAGCGCCGGGTGCTTCAGCACCAGCGGCAGCGCGACGGTGTCCCACATCGCCAGGTGCTTGCCGGCATAGAGCGCGGGCGCGGCTTCCAGATGCTCGCGGCCGCGCACCTCGTAGGAGAGGCCGCAGATGACCCTGAGGCCCCACAGCGTCAGGCGGCCCCACACCTCGATGCCGGCGAGCGCCCAGCGCGGCGGGCCGAGCAGCGACGGCAGCCAGATTATGTTCACCGCCGCCGACATCAGCGCGAAGTAGATCTGGAAGAGGAGCGAACGGACGAGAACCATCGGGCGGCTCAGAGCCCGGCCATGCGCAGCAGCTTGTCGCCGCCGATGCGCGCCTGGGCGGCGACGTATTTGACGTATTCGCCGGCCAGCAGGCGGACATTCTCCGGATCGCGCCAGGCGCCGTCGCGGGCGAGCGCGTCGGGCGTCACCGGATAGGGGATCAGCGTCACGTCGCCGAGCTGGGCGTCGAGCTCCAGCAGCGCCCTCGGCATGTGGTAGGCGGCGGTTACGACGATCAGCGAGCGGTAGTGGTTGGCCCGCGCCCAGCGCGCGATCTCGGTCGCGTTGCCGGGCGTGTCGCGCGCCTCCCAGCCGAGATCGATGCAGCAGTCGAAGGCGCTGTCGTTGGCCGGGTGCTGGCGGCGCAGCGCGGCGCGGCTGGTCGCCGCGTGCAGGCCCGAGATCAGCAGCCGGTCGGCATTGCGTTCGCCGAGCAGGCGCAGCGCCGCGTCGATCCGGTCGTCGCCGCCGGTGAGCACGACGATCCCCTCGGCCACCGGATCGGCGGCCGGCGGCGCCGGCAGCGTCGCCATGAAGGCGGCGAAACCGCCGGCGAAGGCGGCGGCCGTCAGCAGACCCAGCTTGAGCGCGCCGCGGCCGAGCCGGCGCACCGCGCGGCGCGGCAGCGAGGCGCGGCGTCTCTCGGCTTCGGGATGGTCGGACGGACGGCGCATGGCGGCAGTATCGCCTAAGCGGTGCGCGCGAGGAAGCCGCTCACCGCGAGCCGCGCGGTGGTCATCGCGATCACCGCCGCCGCCGCCGGTACCGCCGCGAGCCAGGGCGGCGCCAGCATCGGCAGGAAGGCGGCCTCGGGCCCGTCCGCCGCCAGCAGCGCGGCGCCGGCCAGCGCCGCCGCGCCGGCAAGGCCCGCAAGACCGGCCCAGCCGCCCAGCATGAAGAACCGCCACTGCACCTCGCGCGCGATGAACGCGGCGCGCGCGCCCGTCATGTGCAGCACATCGACGACGTCGCGATGGGCCTGCAGCGCGGCGCGGGCGGCGAAGACGACGGAGGCGGAGGCCGCCAGCGCGATCAGCGCGAGGATCGCGTAGGCGCCCCAGCCGATCGCCGACGAAGCGGCGGTGAGCCCGGCGTTCCAGCGGCTGTGATCGTCGAAGCTGGCGCCCGGCGCGGCCGCGCTCAGCCGCGCCCGCAGCGCGTCGGCGTCGAGCGGGCGCGCGGGATCGAGCGTCACCGCGATGAGCGCCGGCACCGGCACGGCGGAGAGGTCGGCGTCGCCCAGCCAGGGCTTCAGCAGTTCGGCGCTTTCGGCGGCGCTCATCACCCGCGCCGAGGCGATGCCCGGCGTCGCGTTCAGCACCTCCAGCGCGGCCGTCACCTGCACCTCCAGGGCGATGCCGGGCGTCTCGAGGATCTGCACCGTCGCCTGGCCGGTGAGGCCCCGCTCCCAGGTTTCGGCCAGCCGCGCCGCGCCCAGCGCGAGCGCCAGCGTCAGGCAGGCCAGGAAGCTCATGATCGCCATCACCCCGAACAGCGCCCCTTCGCCGCCGCCGCGGCGCGGGAAGAGCGGCGTCGGCCGCGCCGGGCGGGCGGCCTCGTTCAGCTCCATCTGGCGCCTCCCGCCTGGCTGATGCGGCCCGCGAAGAGGCGCAGCTCGCGGGCCTTGGCGTTGTCGACCAGCGAGCGGTCGTGGGTGGCGATCAGCACGGTCGTGCCCAGCTTGTTCAATTCGACGAACAGCCGCATCAGCCGCGCGCCCATTTCCGGATCGATGCTTCCCGTCGGCTCGTCGGCGACCAGCACCGGCGGCCGCGCCACCACCGCGCGGGCGATGGCGATGCGCTGCTTCTCGCCGCCCGACAGCGTTGCCGGGCGCGCATGCATGCGCTCGCCGAGGCCGACCCAGTTGAGGATTTCCTCCACGTCCTCGCGATAGGCGCGTTCGGGCATGCCCTGGATGCGCAACGGCAGCGCGACGTTCTCAAAGGCGGTGAGATGGTCGAGCAGGCGGAAGTCCTGGAAGACCACGCCGATCTGCCGCCGCAGCGCGGGCAGCTCGCCGCGCCGCAGCCGCGCGACGTCCTTGCCGAACATCGAGATCGCGCCGCGCACCGGCCGCTCGGAGAGGAAGACGAGCTTGAGCAGCGTCGTCTTGCCCGCGCCCGAGGGGCCGGTCAGGAAGGTGAGGCTCCCCGGCTCCAGCTCGAAACTGACGTCGCGCAGGATTTCGGGCCCGCCGTCATAGCGCATCGCGACATTTTCGAAGCGGATCATGAATGCCCGGAATGCGCCCGATAAGGGCCGTGAGACGGCCGCGCCTTGTCACGAATCGGAGCCTATGTCACTACGAAGCGACACGCGAGCGCCCGCCCGAATGATCATCGCCTGCCCATCCTGTTCGACCCGCTTCGCGGTGAATGCCGCTGCGTTTCCGGCCGCCGGGCGAAAGGTGAAATGCGCGCGCTGCGCCCATGTCTGGCACGCGCTGCCCGAAGCCGAGACCGAAGCCGCCCCGGCGCGAGATCGGAAGAGCGTCGTGTAGGGAAAGAGTGTAGATCTCGGTGGT
>OEIV010000863.1_pt1 | contig 15307 bp, 11 predicted proteins | sample 1539231 | NCBI WGS metagenome assembly OEIV01 (sample SAMN03794762, study PRJEB22550) | activated sludge metagenome | feature: wastewater treatment plant; material: activated sludge; isolation source: Wastewater treatment plant of a petroleum refinery complex | place: Argentina: Buenos Aires ...
CGCTGCTGATGATCCTGCTGCCGACCGAGGTGGGGTTCCTGAGCCGGGCGATGAATCTGGTGCCGCTGTCGTTTGAGGGGTGGCTGCTGTGCGCGGGGGTGGCGTCGCTGACGCTGTGGGTGAGTGAGGGGTATAAGTGGGTGGCGTATCGGAGGGGCTAGGGGCTACTCCCTAACCTCCTGGCCCCTAATCCCTTTCTTCCAGCGGCAAGCGAACGGTGAAGGTTGCGCCGAGAGCAGTGGGGTCAGCGGTGACGGTTCCACTGTGGGCGGTAGCCACGGCGCGGACGATGGCCAGGCCCAGGCCGCTGCCGGGGTAGGCGGCGGCGTTTGCGGCGCGGTGGAAGCGGTCGAACAGGTAGGGCGCATCGGCCGCGGGGAAGCCAATGCCCGTATCGCTGACGCTCAGCACGCCCTCCGCCCCATCGCGGCGCAGTGTGACGCCGACCGCGCCCTCGGGTGGGGTGAACTTGAGAGCGTTGTCTAGCAGGTTGCCGATGGCCTGCGTCAGTTGACGGGCGTCGCCGAGGACGGGCAGGGGTTCGGCGGGAACATCAAGGTCGAAGCGCACCCCGGACTGCTCGGCGCGGGAGGCGTAGGGCTCCGTGACGGCGCGCACCAGGGCGGCCAGGTCGAGCGGCGTGCGCTGCGGCGGCGTGGCGTCCGCTTCCAGGCGGGAGAGAACCAGCAGGCCGCCGGTCAGTTCTTCCAGGCGGCGCGTTTGCGCCCGCAGCCGGGCCAGCCGCTCGGCCTGGGCGTCGCCGGCCGACGCGGCCAGTAGCTCCAGGTCGGAGCGGATGGCGGTCAGGGGGGTGTGGAGTTCGTGGGCGGCGTCAGCGACGAAGCGCTGCCGGGCGGCGACGGTCTGCTCAACGCGGGTGGCCATGTGGTTGAACGAGTCGGTCAGCACGGCGATCTCGTCGCCGCCGGCGCTCCGGCCACGAGCGACAGGGGCGCGGGCGGCCAGATCGCCGGCAGTCATGCGGCGCGTGGCGTCGGTCAGGGCCAGCAGGGGGCGGGTGACGCGCCGGCTGGCCGGCCAGCCGACGGCCGCGGCCAGGGCGACAGAGATGGCCCCGGCGACGGCCCAGGCGCGGGCGACGCTACGCAATACGGCGCGGCCGTAGGCGGGGCCGTCACGCAGTTCGACCGCGCCCACGGCCTGGCCGGCGGCGTCGCTGATAGGCTGGCGGACGATCAGGCTTGACCGCTCGTTGGGCGGCGATTGGGCCGGATTGAGGCCGAGGCCGAAGAGCGTGCCACTGGTGGGCAGGGCGGCGGGGCGGTCGCCGGCCGCGGTGGTGACAACCTGCTCGACGTTGCGGCTGAACGTGGCGTCTTCGACGACGATGGAGGAGGTGAAGCTGGTCGTGGCTTGGCTGTCGGCCTGCTCGACCGACTGGCTGAACGACTGGGCCACGTCGCCCACGGTCACTTCGAGGGCGATGCGGGTCAGGCCGTCGGCCGTGGCCGGGTCGCCGGAGTCGGCGTAGACCGTTTGGCCGCCGGGGTCGGTGACGCGGATGCGGGTCTGGGTCAGGAAGGCCAGGCCGGCCACTTGGGCCTGGAGCTGGCCGGCCAGGGCCGGTTCGTCGGTCAGCGGCGGGGCGATCTGTTTGGCGATGGCGGCGGCGTTGGCCACCAGATAGTCTAGCTCCCACTGGCGGTAGATGCCACGTAGGGCCAGAAGCAGGACCGCGCCCAGGGCCAGCACGGCCAACAGGGCGATGAGGGCGAAGGAGAGGGGCAGGCGCAGACGGAGGGACATGGACTTCATGGGGGGGAGTATAGCAGGCCGGGCGGCCGGCCCGCTATACCCCCGGCGTGGCTAGAAACCGGGCACGGGGCCAAAGACGACGACGGTGGCGACGATGCGGTCGCCGCGCCGTTCGCCCCAGACCTGCATTTCCATCTGCGGCTCGATGGCGTCGGCCGAACCGGCCGGGCGGACGACCTGCTGCACTTCGCGCTCGCCACTTTCGTTGGGGGCGTCGGCACTGAAGTCGGTCACGTCGCGATAGAGAACGGTATCGGGGCCGATGATGATCTCCAGCTCAGGGCCGTCGGTGCGGGGCACGACGGAGCGCGACTCCTGGCCGGTGGCGGGGTCAATTTCAGCCTCGACCATGACGTCAATGTTGCCCGTGCCCAACATGACGCTGTTGTCCTGGCGGCTTAGGACGATGCCGGCGGCGGCCGATGGCTCGTCCGGCAGTTCCGGGGCGGGCAGGAAGGTGGTCAGGACGGAGACGGGGCCGCTGCCGGTGTCAATGACCTCCTGCATGACCCGCGCCGGGCCGGATGACCGCGACGGCCCGCCCTCGTCGGCCAACAGGCGGACGGCGGTGTAGGCCCCGGCGGCCAGCAGGGCGACGACGACCAGGCCGCCGAGCAGAGCGATGATCCACTGTTTGCGTTTCATTTTGTACCTCCAAGTTAATAGACTGGGACACCTGACAGGTGCGCGGCCAACGATACGCTGACCACAACGAAACGTGTGGCCGCGCACCTGTCAGGTGTTTGACCACTTGTTACTCATGGCGCAGGGCCTCGATGGGGTCGAGGCGCGCGGCGCGCACGGCCGGATAAAGCCCGAAGACCAGGCCGGTAAGCAGGGCGACGACGAAGGCCAACGGGAGGCTGCGCGGCGCAAGCAGGGCCACGCCGCGGTTGAGGCCGGCGGCCAGAGGGATGCCCAGCACGCCGATGGCCAGACCCAACAAGCCGCCCAGCCCGCTGATGAGCACGGCTTCCAGCACGAACTGGGCGATGACGTCACGCGACGTCGCGCCGACGGCCAGGCGGATGCCGATCTCGCGCGTGCGTTCGGTGACGCTGACGAGCATGACGTTCATGATGCCAATGCCGCCCACCAGCAGGGAGACGGCGGCCATGGCGGCCAGCAGGAAGGCGAAGGTGCGGGCGGCCTCCTGTTGCGCGCCGAGAATGTCCTGGCGGGTGGTCAGTTGGAAGTCGTCGGCGTAGTCGCCGGCTTCGTCCTTCTCGACCTCGTGGCGGGCGCGCAGGAAGGCGCGGATGGCGTCTTTGGCGGCGGCCATGCGCGCTTCGTCGGCGACGCGGGCGGTAATGAGCACCGACGGCTCGCGGTCGTAGAGGTTGGCGATGGCGGTGCTGATGGGCAGGTGGAAGGCGTCGTTGGGGCGGCTGCGGGCGGCCTGCAACGGATCGGTGACTTCCAGTTCGACGAGGACGCCGATGACAACACAGCGGCGGCGGTTGACCCAGACGATCTCCTCCAGCGGGTCAGCGTCGCCGAAGAGGTCGGACGCCGTCTGCTGGCCCAGGACGCAGACGTCGGCCGCGGCCAGCACTTCGGCGGGGGTGAAGTAGCGGCCGTGGGCCAGCAGGGCGGCGGCGGTCAGGGGCGCGCCATCGGGCCAGCCGGTGGGCTGCACGTCGCCGCCCGCGGCCAGGTCGGCCAGGCCGGCGGCGGTTGTGCCCAGCACGGCCCGGTCGAGGACGGCGCGACCGTGGCGCACCTTACCTTCGCCGCCAATGGACATGGCGACGGCGGCCACGTCGGGCAGATCGGTCAGGCGCAGACCGTCCTCATAGGACAGGACGTGGCCGACGGGCACGAGTTCGCCGTCGTCGAGCTTCTCCTTGACGGCGATCTGCACCACGTCGGAGCCGAGGAAGCGGAAGTTGGCGTCTACGGCGGCGCGGGCGCCATTGCCCAGGGCCAGCATGAGGATGACCGAGGCGACGCCGATGACGATGCCCAGCGTGGTCAGCGCGGCGCGCAGCTTGTTGCCGGCAATACCCTGGAGGGCGGTGAGGAGGGTGTCAAATAGAGTCATAGCGCTTTGGGAAGCAGGGGGGATGAGGGATGAAAAGAATCATCCTTCATCCTGCCATCGAAAAGGGTCAGGACGCGGCCGGCGCGGGCGGCCACGGTCGGGTCGTGGGTGACGAGGATGATGGTGCGCCCTTCGTCGCGGTTGAGGGCCTGGAGCAGGTCGAGGATGGCCGCGCCGGCGCGGCTGTCAAGGTTGCCGGTCGGCTCGTCGGCCAGGATGATGGCCGGGGCGGCGACGAGGGCGCGGGCAATGGCCACGCGCTGGCGCTGGCCGCCGGAGAGTTCGGCCGGGCGGTGGGCCAGCCGGTCGGACAGACCGACGCGGGCCAGAGCGTCGGCGGCGTGGGCCAGGGCATCGTGCCGGCGGCCGTAGCGCAGGGGCAGGGCGACATTGTGGACGGCTGTTTGCCGTGGCAGCAGGTTGAACGTCTGGAAGACGAAGCCGATGCGCTGGTTGCGGACGGCGGCGCGGGCGCGGGTGGTCAGGTGGGTCACGTCGCGCCCCTCCAGCAGGTAGCGTCCGCCGGTGGGGGTATCGAGGCAGCCGAGCAAATGCATGAGGGTGGATTTGCCGCTGCCCGACGGGCCGACCAGGGCAATCAGTTCGCCGGGGCGGACGGTGAAGGTGACGCCGCGCAGGGCGTGGATGTCGTCGCCGCCCAGGCGGTAGACGCGGCTCAGGTTCTCGACGGCGATGATCGGTTCGGCGGTCATTCGGCCACCACCTGTTCGCCTTCGGCCAGGCCGGACAGGAGTTCGGTGTAAACGTCGCCGCGCAGGCCGACTTTGACCAGGCGCGATTCGCGGCGGCCATCGCGCCACACTTCAACGGTGGCCGTGTCGCTGCCGGCGGGCAGCAGGGCGCGCGGCAGGCGCAGGGCATCGGCGCGGCGCTCGATGAGAATGGCGGCGTCCACGGTCATGCCGGGCAGGACGCCGGCGGGCAGGGCGTCGTCGAGGGTCAGGTAAACGGTGTAGAGGGGGCGGTCTTCGTTGGGCACGCGGTGGGGGACGATGCGAGCCACGCGGGCGGCAACGGTCACGTCGGGCCGGGCATCGAAGAAGAGTTCGGCCGGCTGGCCGGGGCGGATGAGGGGCAGGTCTTCCTCGATGACTGTCGTCTCGGCCTCCACGGCGGCGGGGTCGGCCAGCAGCAGGAGCGTTTGCCCGGCGGCGATGGTCTCGCCGGGGCGGGCGGCCACGTCGAGGATGACGCCGTCGAAGGGGGCGGTCAGGGTCACGCCGGCCAGGTCGGCCTCGGCCTGAGCCAGGGCCAGCCGCAGCAGGGGGTCTACGCCGCGGCCGGCGCGGTAAGCCAGCTCGGCCTCGGCGCGGCTGAGGTCGGCCCGGCGGGCGGCGACCTCTTCGCCGGCGGCCCAGCGGCGGTTCTGGGCGGCGGCCAGGTCGGCTTCGGCCACGGCGCGGCGGCGCTGGGCAGCGACGTGCTCCAGGCGATAGGCCTCGACAACGTCGGCCGGCTCCCAGGGGCGGTCGAGGGCTTTGTTGTACTCGTTGAGGGCGCGGGCTTCCTCTTCGGTGGCGGCCTGGACAGCCAGTTCGGCGGCGGTCAGGGGGTCGAAGCCGGCGCGGGCGGCGTCCACCTGGGCGCGTCTGCTCTCGGCGGCCAAGGCCAACTCGGCCAGGTCGTGGGCGTGCTGGGCGGTGGCCTCATCGAGGGCCAGTTGGGCGCGTTGCCGGGCAGCCCGGTAGGGGGCGTCGTCCACGCGGGCCAGCACGTCGCCGGCGCGAATGACCTGGCCGGGCCAGGCGTCGAGGGCGACGAGACGACCGCCGACGGGCAGGCTGAGGACGGTCTCCCGCACGCCGACGAGGCGGCCGGGGGCGGTGACGGTCAGGGCAACTTCGCCACGGGTGACGGGGATGGTTGGTGGGGGCGGCGGCGGAGAGGCGGCGACGGCGGCGGCCGTGCGACGGTGGTAGGCGGTGTAGCCGAGGGGGGCCAGGATGGCCAGGACGAGTAGGAACCCGATGGTGATGCGCCGCTTCACACTCATAAAAGCAGTATGGCGGCGGGAGGTTGCGGGGGAGTTGCGGGTTGGTTACAGGTTTGTAATGAGGGGCCAGGTTCCAGGAGCCACAGAAGAGGGACACGGAGAAACGCAGAGGGAAGAAGGGAGGGACACGGAGGAAGAATGCAAGATTCTTACTCCACTAAACGATAGCCAATGCCAGGCACAGTCAGGATGAGCGCGGGCGCGGCGGGGTCGGGCTCGACTTTTTCGCGCAGGCGGCGGATGGCGACGGTGACGGCGCGCTCGCTCTCCACGTCGGCGTCGTAGCCCCAGACGGCCTGTAGCAGTTGAGCGCGACTGAGGGCCTGGCCGGGGTGGCGCGCCAGATGGACGAGGAGGCGGAACTCGGTCGGGGTGAGCGCCAGTTGGCGCGGGCCGCGGCGCACGTGCCCGGCGGCCAGGTCAATGACCAGGTCGCCGGCGTAGAGGCGGTCGCCGGCGGAGGCCAGTTCGCCGTAGGCGCGGCGCAGCAGGGCGCGAATGCGGGAGAGCAGCTCGCGCAGACTGTAGGGCTTGGTCACGTAGTCGTCGGCGCCCATCTCCAGGCCGAGGACTTTATCTACTTCGTCGCCGCGCACGGTCAGCAGCAGGATGGGCTGGCGCAGGCCAAGCCGGCGCAGTTCGCGGCAGAAGTCGAAGCCGGAGCCGTCGGGCAGGCGCACGTCGAGGATGATGAGCTGGGGGGCGTGGCTGCGGGCGAAGGCGACGCCGTCGCGGCCGGTGGCGCGGTGGGTGACGGTGTAGCCGTGCTCGCGCAGGGCATCGCTGAGGCCGGCGGCGATGGCGCGGTCGTCTTCGATGAGGAGGAGGTGGGACATGGGGTTAGGGATTAGGGGCCAGGGAAGAGCGTTTTTTCCCTGGCCCCTTTATTCATCAGCCGCGGGTCATGCAGGGGATGCGCAGGCGGACGTTGTCGGGGCGGGCCTGGGGGGCGTGGAGTTCGGCGACGCCGGATTCGCCCCAGGGGGAGCGCCAGCCGACCAGGCCGAAACCGCGGGCGAAGAAGTAGCGCTCCTCGCCGATGCCCTTCAACTCGATCACGTCGCGGACGGTGATGTTGTTCCAGGTGATGGCGTCGTGGTGGGCGACGAGGGTCGTCTGGTTGGTGGCCCGGCCGCTGTTGAGGTCGGAGCGGCTGCAATCGTGCTTCAGGTAGAACTGGACGTGGTGGCCGAAGCCGCGGAACGTCTCGCCGATGCGCATGCGGCGGTTGGCCCAGCGCGCGCCGTCGCGCCCCTCCTCCTTCTGGATGTAGTAGCGGTCGTTGTCGGGCGAGGTGTCGAAGCCGCGCCAGATGTAGTCGGAGTCGGCCCACAGCTCTTCCCAGTTGGTGTTCTTGACGATGTAGAAGCGGTGGCCGTCGCGCTGGGTCTGGAAGCGCTCCTGGCCGCCGCTGCCGCCGACTTCGTAGAGGCGGCCGTCGCCGCAGAGGTAGTCGAACAGGTCGTAGGTGGGGGCGGCCGAGGGCGCGGGCGGGGCGGTGATGACGGCGGCGCCGGCGGGGTATTGGGGCAGGGCGCGCAGGAAGGGGGTGGGGTCGATGATGTTGTAGGGGTACTCGGTGGGGCGGTTGAACGCCTTGAGGGTCAGATGGAGGTGGGAGCCGTCGTGGGGGCGCTCCGGCGTGGGCTGGGGCCAGACGTGGCCGGTGCTGTCGGCGTAGCCGATGACGTCGCCGCCGCGCACAGTCTGGCCGGGGACGACCACAGCGCGCTCCATGTGGCCGTAGATCGTCTGGTAGTCGCCGGGGTGGTTGATGCGAACGTGGACGCCATAGGCCGAGGCGTGGGCGGGGTTGTCGGCGATGACGCCGTCGGCCGCGGCAAAGAGGGGCGAACCAAAGGGGGCCTCGATGTCGATCCCTTCGTGGCCGGGCAGTTTGAACGCCTTGTAGCGGTCGGGATTCTCGCCGAAGTGCTGCCAGATGAGGGTGGTGGCGCAGGGCCAGTGGGTGAAGCGGAAGTCGCCGGGCGGGGTGGCGGGGCGCGGCGGGGGGTAGCTCTCCTGGGCGAGGGTGACGCCGAGCGCCAGCAGGCGCTGGGTCTGTTCGGGCAGGAAGCCGGCCCCACCCCACAGGCGGGCCAACGCGCCGGCGCCGGCCAGTTCGAGCAGGGTGTAGGCGTCGTCGTGGGATTGCATCAGCGACTGCTTGCCGTCGTGGACGACCTGCAAGACGTGCCACTTCTGCATCAGGGTGGCGTCCTGGGGCAGCAGGTTGATGACCACGCCCGACAGCGCTTCCGGCCCGCTGGGCGGCAGGGGTTGGAGGGGGATGCCGGTCAGCGGTTCGTCCTGGACGCCGACGCCGGCGATGGCCGCCCGTTGGCCGTCGGACAGCCGCTCGCGCCCCCAGAGGCGGATGAAGGAGTCGGCCCGCCCGCTCCGGACAAGGGCGAGGGCGTCGTCGTGGGATTGCAGCAGGGCCTGGCGCTGGGCGTGGGTGTGGAAGAGGATGTGCCACTTCTCGCGCAGGGTGGCGTCCTGGGGCAGCAGATTGACGACGACGCGATACTGGCCCGCCGCCTCCAGCCCGCCGCGCGCCTTGACGGTGAAGGAGTGGAGGAAGAAGCCGTTGCTGGTGGCTGGGTAGCGCGACCAGACCTCGAAGCCGAGGCGCAGACTGGCCGGTTCGTCGAGGCGGATGATGTGGTTGAGCCGGTTGTGGCGCAACGGGTCGGGGGTCGTCCAGGCGACGTCGCGGCGGCCGACGACGAAGCGCACCTGGGCGTGGTCGGGCTGGTCGGGGGGCAGGCTGGCGTCGCCGAAGTCGTAGCGCCAGTCGGCGAAGTAGGCCAGGGAGAGGTCGTATTCGCCGGCGTCGAGGGCCACGCGGGTGGTGAAGCGGGCGCGGTAGGGGCGAGGGCTGTGGAGGTGGTAGGCCCAGCCGTCGTCGCCCAGGACGTGGGCGCGGACGGGGACGATGTGGCGGTCGGTGATGAACGCGCCTTCGGGGCCGACGGCGGCGGGGTCGTCGGCTTCCAAGGTGACGTCCCAGCCGGCGGGGTGCTCCACCAACCCCTGGCGGGCCAGCGCCTCGGCCGCGGTGGGGAACGGGAATTGGGTCACATCGTCCGACGGAGCGCGTGGTTCACTGTCCATCTATCCCTACTGTTGTGGCTGCCTTTTTGTAGCACGGGTTGGCAACCCGCGGCCTGGCGACGGGACGCGGGAGACCATCAAGGGATCAGGGGCGAGGGGAAGAGCGCGCTCTTCCCCTCGCCCCTGATTACTCCGTCTCGTTATTCCCCGAAGCCAGCCGTTCGCGTGGCTTGTGGACTTCGATGGAGCCGACGCCCAGCGGCTGCCACTTCTGGGCGATGTCGCCGGCGCGCAGGCGGTGTTCGCCGCCGCCGCGGGCGTGGGTGTCGCCGAACCCTTCCGGCTCGATGGTCATGCGCTCCCCTTCCAGCAGGCCCAGCACGCCGCTCTGCCCCGGCTCCGGGCGGCGGGCGACGAGGGCGGCCTGGTGCTCGATCTCGTGCGGGTCGTAGTCCAGCGGTTCGGTGTAGGTGGTGATGAACCCTTCGAAGTTGCGCAGAACGACCTTGCCGGGGGCCTGGCTGATGACGTAGTTGGGCATGACGGGAATCTTGCCGCCGCCGCCGGGGGCGTCGACGACGTACTGGGGCACGGCGTAGCCGGAGGTGTGGCCGCGCAGCCCTTCGATGATCTCGATCCCCTTGCTGACGGTGGTGCGCAAATGGCCGGAGCCTTCGACCAGGTCGCACTGGTAGAGGTAGTAGGGCCGCACGCGGATTTTGACCAGGTCGTGGACCAGTTTGCGCTGGATGTGGACGGAGTCGTTGACCCCGGCCAGCAGCACGCTCTGGTTGCCCAACGGCACGCCGGCGCGGGTGAGGCGGTCGGCGGCGGCGGCCAGCTCGGGGGTGATCTCCTTGGGGTGGTTGACGTGGATGTTGAGCCAGAACGGGTGGTACTTGTCCAGCATGTCGCAGAACTCGGGCGTGACGCGCATGGGCAGGAAGACGGGCACGCGCGAGCCGATGCGGATGATCTCGACGTGGGGGATGGCCCGCAGGCGGCCGAGGATCATGTCCAGCAACTTCGGGGCCAGCACCATCGGGTCGCCGCCGGAGAGGAGCACGTCGCGGATCTGGGGGGTGCGCTCGATGTAGTCGATCTGGGCGTCGAACTCGGCCCGGCTGAAGGTCTGGGTCGGGTCGCCGACGATGCGGCTGCGGGTGCAGTAGCGGCAGTAGCTGGCGCACTGGGTGGTGATGAGCATCAGCACGCGGTCGGGGTAGCGGTGGACGAGGCCGGGCACGGGGGAGTGCTTGTCTTCGGCCAGGCTGTCTTCCATCATCGACTGGAAGGGCACCATCTCGCGGTCAGTGGGGATGACCTGCTTGCGGACGGGGCAGTGGGGGTCGTCGGGGTCGATGAGGCTGGCGAAGTAGGGGGTGATGTCCACCCGGAACAGCCCCTTGGCCGTCAGGGCGCGGCGTTCGGAGTCGGTCAGGTTAATGACACGGCCTAGCTCCTCGACGGAGTTGAGGCGGTTGGACATCTGCCAGCGCCAGTCCATCCACTGCGCGTCGGGCACGTCGGCCCAGTAGGGGGCGCGGGTGTAGACGGGGTCGGTCAGGGGGGATGTGGTGGGTTTGGGCATGGGAGCTCCTTTCATGTAATGGACATGAATTTAGCGCAAAGGCGTCAAGACGCCAAGACACATAGAGGAGGACATCCGCTATAGATATAAAGAGCGCAAAGAAGAAGTGCCCTCTTTGCGCTCCAAGTTATATATTGTCAGGACGACTCAGACAGTGATGCAGTTGAGGCTAAGAGTCTCTGTGGCAACAGGAAGCATGAATGTTGGACTCGAGCAGATGACCTTGTCTTGGTCATCCCGCTCCTTGTAAACGATCCAACGGAACGGCCCCGAAGCTAGATCATCGGGTGCCACCCACCAGCGCGTTACTAAAGCCGGTTCGATGTGATTGCGCCATCCTTCTACGTCGTGCCACCCTCCGAGGCTATCGCGCCATTGGACGACCGCCTGCAGGTCATCATCTATTAAGGCTACGTGTAGTTCGATGATGGCCCCACTCTCTATCTGGACAAGCGGCAGGGGCGTGGCTTCGGCGGTCTGTTCTCGCGTGGGCCTAGACGGCAAGCCGGGTGTCGACCGGGGCGGCAGACCCGGCGTTGGCCTAACCTGTACACCGGCTGCGCTCTTATCGAAATTAGTATGCAGGTGTGAATAGGCAAATGACATGACGATCAGAGCCAATGTCGACAAGCCCTTCAACCACCGAGTATATGTAGTCATACTTCTTATTCTCCAGATCTAGGCCTAACTCAGGTCCTTGCGCGTGGTGCTACCGCGGCGCACGCGCTCAGTAACACCACGCCGGCCGTCATCTTATTGGAAGAGAGACTGTCCGCCCTCTATCGATAACGGGGGAAATCTGATTCGTCGGAACGGTCGCCCATGTGGCGGTCGACACAGGGACAGTAAGCACGATGGAGTCGATGTTGTTGTAAGACGCAGCCTCCACCTCGTCTGCCTCCAGCACGGCTCCGAAGGATGTGTCGGTATTGGCGGAATCTACCTGGACATACACCCGGCAGCCAGCTGGGATTACAGCCGGGTACTCGCTCAAAGAGGTATCGAAGTGAATGTCATGGTTTGTGAGAATCAACTGCCCGCCCGGCGGCAGCGTCAGTCCACGTGTATCGATACCCCACACCAAGCCGGCATTGCCGACGTCTTCCCAAACTTGGTTGACGACGGTTGGTGGCGAGACCGGGCAAAGGTAGAGGTCCGTGTAGTAATCGTTGCCGGGCAGCAAAGGGCCATTGCCCACGTTTTCAATAGTAACCCGTGCTCCTTCGGGCGTTATCGATATGTCGGCGACAGTGAGATCGGGCATAGGCTCCGTCGGGCCTGGCTCCAGTCTAAGTTGCAGGAGGGCAGCCACAGCAGCATGGTCGGATAGGGTCGGCATCACGCCGCTAAGATCGGCAAAGTCGATGATGCGCACATCGGCCGGGTCATAGCGCAGGTTTAGGCCAGACATGAACAGGTAGTCGATGCGACGCGCCCGGTGTTTATCGGGGTCGTTGTCGTGGTTTGTGCCAGCGGTCAGATGTTGACCAACATCGCGCAGAACATGGCCCGAACGCAGGCTGGTCAGTACGTCCGCAAGAAAGCGGTACTCCGACTTCTCATCCTCCTGCTGAGACGGTGCGCCATCGATATTGAAGTCGCCTAGCAACAGGACACTGTTGCCGACATCGGCATGCTCATAGATGAAGTCGGCCAGTTCAAGAATCTGGCAGTGGCGAACGTCTTTTGACCCGGCCTGTAGATGCGTGGCAAAGACATCGACGTAATCAGACCCGGCCGCGCCTGGAATGTGCAGCCGTGCGTGCAGCATACCTTTAGCAGCCAAGCCATCGACGCCATAGCGGCAAGCGAAGATGTGCTGGTGAGTCTCGACGACGGGGAAACGGCTGACGATCATAAGCTCGTCGTCGGCGATCGGCTGGCCCACGTTATCCAGGAAAGCCGTTAGCGCGGAACTGCCGTCGGTAATGGGATAATCGTTTGCGAGCTTTGGCCCTTCGACTGACGTAAAGAACACCTCTCCGGGGAGATATTTGGGGCGACCGCAATAGGGTGCCTTAGTCTGCATTGCGCCCAGGATTTGCGCGCGGCGGGTGTCGTTCACGGTCTCATCGATGGCGACGATGTCATAACAAGCCAGCGCTTCGCCGGTGGCTGTGGCGCGCCCGCCCGTGTTGGGCCAGTGGCCCGGCAGTGCGCCTTCGTTCCACGGTGTCAGAAACTGGGCATTAAGCTGGATCACGGAGAGGTCAATGGTCGGTCCCGGATCGGGAAGGCCCGTTGGGTCACCACCGGGAGATACGAACGGCAAAAGCGTGTGGTGCAACAGCAGCGGATACTTCGACTCATACTCGAAGCTCGGCAACACGGGGAGTTCAACCTGATCCTCATTCACCTCAAGGCTGACCGTCAAATGCCATTCGCCGTCGTGAGCCTTAAAGGGAATCGGATTACTGCCGATCTCGAACCGTTGGTCGCGGAGGGCGCTGAAGATAATTTCACCGCTCGGATCCGTCAACTCCTTGTCAGCTAACTCGCCCGCCAGCTCCTCATCAACCGTCAAATAGGCGAACAACCTGATGCCCATCGGCTGATCTACATACCAGTCTGTGAGGAAATCGGGGCCCCATATGTCAATGTCGAGATAGTCACTAAGCTCCGGAAACCCGGGGCCGTCGCCGCTTCCTTCGTCCGAATCCAGGTCAAAGAGGTTGATAACACTCTGGCTATCGATAAGCTTCTTGCTCAACTCATCAGCAATCTCTGGAAGCGTCTCCTCGATCTTGGCCCGGACTTCTTCTTCCGAATGTTGCGCCTCGAAAGGAAGTACAATTGCTCCCAAGACTTCTGGAAAGTCTCCCTGGGCGATGCTGTCGAGCGTGGACCGATGCACATTCTTGAACGTAACCTGGCCCATCTCAGGAGGAACGTCTTTGCTTTCCCCCTCATCAAGGTTGGCGAACTCCCAGAACGGATTGAGCGATACGGCTACAGACCCACCGGTTAACATGCGGAGCCGGAATGTGACGACAGCGATGTAAACGTCGTCTCTGCCGGGCCACTCTGGGGACGTTTCATCGGCGATGAAGACCCGCTCGACCCGGAAGGATACGTCTGCCTCTTCCTGCGCGCGCACCTCCGGAGCACGGCGGAGCCACGAAGAGCTAAGCGTAATCAGCACAGCCACCAACAAGACGAAACTTGGAACCCAAATACGACGCATGGCACTCACTCCTTGCACCAACTGGAGCTATCAACACGCTCAAAACCCGGTAGCAGGGGACGAGGTCAATTTGAAAAAACGCGTCTTGCAACTTTTCGCAACTGACTACCATCCTTGTACGTAGTCTAATTTACAGTCTATGCATCTCTTGAATATCTTGGAGCGGCAGATGCGACACGACGAAAGCGCAGTCGACGAGTTTCTCTATAAATACGATCTACCGAGCTTTGGTCAGTTTCTGAGCGCTAGGAGGAAAGGGCAGGGGCTGACACAAAGTGATATGGCGATCCGACTGAGATGCAACCAGGCTAGTATCAGCCGTATCGAAAACGGCTCTCCACCCAAATCCCGAGACACAGCTCTCGCCATCGCCAAAAGCTATAACCTATCCGTGAGTGAGACCAGGGCGTATCTGGAGCTTCTCTACGGCATACCTACAACCGGCCACGCGGTCGAAGTTGCTAGATGGCGACGCGAACAGGGACTACTTCGCCTGAATGAAATCTTGGAGCTGCTGATGGGTGAACAGCACCTGTCCGGAGATATTCAGGATCACTTCTACTATCGCGCCCGGGGCAGAAATGTGTTTTATGAACAGGGGCCTGACTTCATCGCGGCCGTGAGAAGCGCTGTTAAATGGTTGCTGCGCCAGACGCGTTGGCCTCTAGGCAACGCTCTGATCCTGGAGTTGACGCCCTTAGTAATCCATCACCTAAACGACCAGGGGAATTACCAATTGCGGCTTCAATTGGTCGAAAGGGCGATCCAGGCGGCGGGCGAGAAAGGCTATTCGACGATAGAGGGCTGGCTTCGAAGTGACGCACTTCCCTGGACACTCATGGAGCAGCGTAAGGATTTGATGAGTGCCTTTAAACACCTGAAACAGGGCTTGGAACTTGCCAAAGCCTCCGGCGATAAAGACATGGAAGCAACCGCTTTGGCTCTGCTTGCACAGAACTGCAAACTGCGCAACTTTCGGACAAGCGCAGCCCACGAATATCTTGACAGCGCTATGAAAGTCAGTTGTTCACCTCAGGTTCAAAGGCGCATCTATGGGGCGGCTGGCGATCTGGCGTTCGCGGAGCAGCGACTCGAAGCAGCATTTGACTACTACAGCAGAGCCGCGCAGCTAGATGTGCAATATGGGCGTAGCTCAGTGTTCACGCCAAGTCTCTGGTTGAAAAGTACCTACCTGGAACTGGAGGCCTCCGACTTCTGGACGGCCAGAGACAAGTTACTGATTGCTCTTGACCGGACACGAACGTTCCGAGTGCCGATCAGGATCGCCCGCATCTACTACAGTCTGGCCATTCTCAGCGAGAAAGCCGGTGAATTGGAGAACGCCCGTTATTACACATCGGAAGCCCTGGGAGTGCTTTCGGCGGCTGACGAAGACCTGCGATTGCTCCACCACTTGCAGGTCTACGAAAGGTCTCTGTCCGGTAACAGAAGTTACATTGTCCCAGTCACAAACGCTGCAGATCATCCGCCAGCACGTGAAGCGCTTAACACGGCAACGCAGGGACGCAAGTAGGGCCATTCGTTCATCACCTTCGCCTACTCATACGCCAACGCCTCCCTCACCCCCATCTTCCCCGCCCGCTCCGCCGGCAGCCAGCAGGCCACCACGGCGATGACCAC
>OEIV010000864.1_pt1 | contig 15303 bp, 7 predicted proteins | sample 1539231 | NCBI WGS metagenome assembly OEIV01 (sample SAMN03794762, study PRJEB22550) | activated sludge metagenome | feature: wastewater treatment plant; material: activated sludge; isolation source: Wastewater treatment plant of a petroleum refinery complex | place: Argentina: Buenos Aires ...
AGGCGCATGTTGAAGTTCGTCCCTCCCGCCAGGCCGTAGAAGATCCACATCGTGAAGACAAAGCTCCCGGCCATCCTGCCGAAGGACTCGAGGAACCACACCGCCGCGCACGACAGCACGCACTGGCACCACAGGGCAACGTTCGGGGTGCCGAAGCGCGGATGCACGCGCGACAGAAACGCAAAGAGCAGGCCGTCGCGTGATTGGGCGTAGGTGACGCGGGCGCCGGTGAGGATGGAGCCAAGGGTGGAGCCAAGCGTGGAGACGACGACGATGAGCATGACGGCGGTGCCGCCCGCGGCGCCGACGAGCGTGGTGAGGATCGCCGGCGCAACGTTGCCCTGCCTGGCCATCTCGGAGAGGGGCATCATCCAGATGTAGACGGCGTTGACGGCGAGGTAGAGCCCGGTGATGAAGATCGTGCCGCCCATGTAGATGAGCGGAAGCTTGCGGTCGGGCTGCTTGATCTCGCCGGCGATGGCGCCGACGTCGCTCCAGCCGTCATAGGTCCACAGCACGCCGCTCATGATGCCGACGAGGACGAGGTGCAGCGGCTGGAGCGAGGGTGCGGCGTGGAAGTTGTCCGCGGAGCCCTTGCGGAGCGCCAGGGCGAGCGCGACGATGGCGAGAAGCGCGAGGACCTTGAGCGCGGTGAGGACGGTGGCGACACCGGCGCCGAGCGAAACGCCGCGGGCGTTGATGAACGTGAGCACGACGATGAGAGCGATGGTGGTGTAACGGGCGTCCCAGGTGAGCCCCAGGAGTGGGTGGAGGTTTTCGGTGAAGATGACGGCGATCCCGGCGGCGGCGGCGGGCTTGGAGACGAGCATGTAGGTCCAGCCGAAGACAAAGGCCATGCCGCGCCCGTAGCCCTCGCGGAGGAAGACGTACACGCCGCCCGATTGCGGGAACATGGTGGCCAGTTCGGCGTAGGTAAACGCGCCGAAAAGGGAGATGACGCCGCCCGCGAGCCAGCAGAGGAGAACGACCAGCGGAGACTGGGTGGCGCCGGCGATCTCGGAAGGGGTCTTGAAGATGCCGCTGCCGATGATGATGCCGATCATGACGCCCAGCGCCGGCAGAGCGCCCAGGGCGCGGGGCAGATCACGTGTTGATGGCGAAAGCTCGGGCATCCGGGCTGGAAGCGTAACGGAATCCCCGCGGCAATGTCTCGCGGGAGCACCACGCCCGGCGCGGAAGCGCGAAAGGGCTGACCAAGAACGGCCGCACCACGCGTGCGCCAAAGCTCGGCCACCCGGCCGCCCATTTCTTCGCCTTCACTCCGTCTCTCCCCTGATTCTCGCCCTCTCGCGACTCTCGATGTACTCCTTCGTGACTCCGTGACTCCGTGACCGCCCTTCACTTCTTCTCAAACGTCACCTTGCCGGGGATCGCGCTCTTGAGCTTGCCCGATTCGAGCAACTGCCTCGCGTGGTCGTCGTGCCTGAGGTGAGTTTCGAGGAAGAGCGTCGTGCCGCCGCGGACCGCCTCACCGATCTGCGCGACGTTTGTGGTTGCCGCATCGCCGCGCAGGACGGAGACGGACTTGCCCGAATACGACGAGTGGGTCGCGCCCTCGATGTAAAGCAGATACGCCGGCGGGCCGCCCTTCGCCACGCCGCGCGAGTACTCGAACGGATGCCGGCGTGATTCGGGCGTCTCCGGCCCCATGCCGGACGGCGAGCTATCCAGCGAGCCCCCGATCACGAACATCGGAATCTTCACCTCGCTCCACGCCTCGTCGCCCAAGATCTTGCTCGTCGTGCCCTGGCCCGAGATCACGATCGCGGCCTTGAAGCGATCATCGGCGACGGACGTGAAGCCCAACCCTCGCTTGCCCACGCCCGCGGCACGCACCTTCACGCCCGCGCACAGCTGCGTCGTGAACGCACCTGCGGAGTGCCCCGCGATCGCCAGCCGCGAGCGATCGATCACGAACGCGCTCCCGCCGGCCTTGGCGACCGCGGAGCTGATCTCGTCGAGATGATCGAGCACGAACGAGCAATCCGCGACGCGGTTGCCAAGATCGACGCTGTTCCGCAGCTCCCGCCGCCCCTTCTCGGATGCAAGCTCGCGCAGCGACTGGCCCTCGCCCTTGCGCCGTTTGAGTAGGAGCGAATCCTCGTGCGTGATCGCGATCGTCGCGTAGCCGTGCGAGCCCCAGAACTCGAGCAATTCGGGAAACGCATCGCGCGAGCCGCCCGCGCCGTGGCTGAACACCACCAGCGGCCAGCCCTCAGCGGGGGCCGAGGCGCCCGCGGCGGGGCGCGGGATGCCGACGCGAAGCTCGATGTCCTTGTCGCGCTGCTCGTCGTGAATGGTCACGTCGGCACGCACGACCGCACACTCGCCCTTGGACAGGACAAACCGGTCCGGTTCCTTGGGCTGGCCCTTCGGATTGGCTTTGGGTGTGTCTTGGGGCGGCTGGGCTTCCACGGCGGGCGGATTGTTCGGGGTCGGCGGCTTGGCAGGGCGGAGAGTCGTCTGAGCGGGCGCGATGCAGGCCGCCACGAGAGCAACGAGGGCGGCGGAAAGGCGAGCAAAGCCTGCGGATTGCATGTCGGTACCCCCTGGCCGCGATTGGGTGCGGCGGAGTGAAGAACGCGATGCGCCGGCGTGAATTGCAGCGCAAAGGCCGCGTATTGATGGTTCGCGCCGCGCAAACGCCACAGAGCGAACCGGGCGAACGACCCCCACAGGCCCCGACCAACGATGGAATGTGCGACCGCTTTCTGAAACTCTCGGATTCGATGACGGTTTTCCACAATTCTCGGAATCTCCTTCCCAAGGAGCTTGACACCCTACGACGGTTGTAGTAACTTGCTACGACGCTCGTAGTAGTCGGGCGGGCGGCCGCGAGCACGGCGGTCGGGGCGGGACGGGCGGCGAACGAAGGAGGGCCCGGGCGGCGTGTGAAAGCACGCGGTCCAAGGGCGAGCGGCATGAGCAAGAAAGAACACGAACTCGGCGAGGCGGAGCTCGGCGTGCTTCGGGTCCTGTGGGACCAGGGCCCGCTGACGGTGCGCGAGGTGATGGAAGTCCTGCACGAGCGCGGGCGCAAGGTCGCGTACACGACGGTGCTGACCTTCCTGACGCGCCTGGAGCAGAAGGGCTTCGTGAAGGCGGACAAGGGCGACCAGGCGTACGTGTACCGCGCCAAGGCGAGCCGCGCAAGCGTCACCAAGTCGCGCGTGCGCGCCCTGCTGGATGAGCTGTACGACGGCGCGGCGGGCCCGGTCGTGCTGCACCTGGTCGAGAACGAGCGCCTCACGCCCGGAGAGATCGACCAGCTCCGCCGGCTCATGGACGAACTCGACAAGAAGTAAGACGACGGCGGGCACGGGCCCGGGACGAATCTCGCGGCGACCAAACGCGGAGCGATGATGGACCTCTCTCGTCTTGTACAACTCGTGTGGATCGGAGGGCTGGCGGCGACGCCGATCGTGATCGGCGTGTCGCTCCTGTGCCGCTCCCAAAAACTCCGCCCCGCGACCCGCCACGCACTGTGGGCGGCGGCACTTGCGTCGTTCCTCACGCCGCTGGCGGTGGCGGCGGTGTGGCGGAACACATGGTTCGCCTCGGATCGCGTGCTGTCGCTGGCGGATCGCGTGCTGCCCGCGGGCACGCACGAGCCCAAGGACACCGCGAGGATCGAGCCCGGTGCACACGCGAGCGGAAGAGTGAATGCGGGCGTGGAGGCGATGGGAGCGCCCGCGCGGGCGAGCGCTGTGATGGAGACGCCGCGGGCCTTGGACGTGCCGGCGCAGTTGCTGGCGGCAGGTCCGCAGGCCGCGATCGCGATCCCGACGGTCGAGACGACGCCGTCGCGGAGCACGCCGGTCGAACTGATGAACGAGTGCGGGATTCAATCCAAGCCCGTGGCACGCTCGGTTTCGCAGCACGGCGTCGAACACGGGGCGTTGGCAGGATCCGCTCGGCGTCACGGGTCGGAGGAAAGGTCTGCAGCGACGAAGCTACAGCCGATCGGGCTGAACGATCAATCAGCGGCACGCACCAGCGACGCGGGCGAGAAGGCGTTGATCGCGGGATCGGTGTCGCGGAGCACGCGGGTCGTGCTGGAGAAGCTGGTCGCGGTGCGCGACGCGATCGCGGACCTGCCGCCGGTGCCGATCTATGTGTGGATCGGGATCGCGGCGCTGCTGGTGCTCTTGCGGATGTTCCGGAGCGTGACGCTGCGGCGGATCGTGAACCGGGCGCGTCCGGCGCCGAGGCGGATGCGCGAGCTGGTGTCGGACATGGCGGGCGTGATGGGGCTCGCCACGCCGCCCGAGACGCTGACGACCGAATCGCGGATCAGCCCGATGGTGTGGTGCGGCGTTCGGCCGAAGCTGGTGATCCCCGAGGACCTGTGGGCGTCGCTCGATGACGACTCGCGCCGCGCCGTGATCGCCCACGAGCTGGCACACCTGAAGCGGCGCGACCACCTCCTGCACTGGATCGCGGCGCTGGTCGCCGCCGCGTACTGGTGGCATCCGGCGGCGTGGTGGGCCCGCCGGAAGATGAACGAAGAAGCCGAGGCGTCCTGCGACGCCTGGGTCACGAGTCTTTTCCCGCGCCGGCGGCGTGCCTACGCCGAGGCGCTCCTCGTCACGAGTTCGTTTCTCGGTTCGCCGGCGTATCACGCGGGGCCGGCGCTCGGTGTTGTGGATGGTCGGACCAAACTTGCCAGGAGAATCACGATGGTTATGACTCAGCGAACGGCCCCGAATGCGTCCAAGATCGGAGTGATCGTCGCGTCGCTCGTGCTCGCCACGGGCGCGCTCGTCACGCCCGGGCTCGCGTGCCCGCCGGAGAAGGAAGCCAAGGCGCCGAAGCACACGGAGGCCGGCGGCGCGTTCCTCGGAGAAGCACCCGCGATCGACGCCCTGATCCAGGCGGAGAAAGCCCAGGCCGAGAAGGCCGCCAAGTCGAAGAACAAGGCGAAGCGGAAGGTGCCGGGCCAGACGACGATCGCGGTGCCCGACGGTTCGGCGGCTGCTTCGGGCGTGGTGAAGATCTACGGCGGGCAGGTGGTCAGCCCCGATGCGATGGCTCGGGCGTATGTGGTTGACCGGGCGCAGATCGAGCGTGCTCAGGAGGAACTGGCGAAGGTGTACACGGATGCCGCGACGCAGAACCAGGCTCGCGCGGCGCAGAACCAGGCCCGTGCGGCGGCGAACCAGGCAAGGGCGGCCGAGCGCGCCGCGAAGGCCTACTCGGACGCGGTCCGTCGCGCGAATCGCTCGAACACCGTGGCGGGACTGGCAACGCCCGCGGCGCCCGTGGCACCGCTCGCGCCGATGACGCCGATGCCCGCGATGCCGCCGTCGCCCCCCGCGGCGATGAGCCCGTTCTCTGGCCAGGCTCCGATGGCGACGCAGCCCTCGTTCGACGCATTCGGCGGCACGGCGACCATCTCGGGCCCCGCGGAGGGCACCGAGCCGCGCGAGTATCGTCTGCCCAACGGCAAGCTGCAGGCGCTCAGCGATCTGATGGCGCGCCAGGATGTGCCGATCTGGATCGAGCGCGGCCAGGGCAAGATCGTCGTCCACGCCACCCCCGAGCAGCACGAAGTCTTCGCCGCGTTCGTCAAGATGATCAACCCCGACGGTTCGACCGGCGCGGGCGCGTCGATCGGCGGCAGCTCTCCCGCACTGGCTCGCCCTCTGCTCGGGCAGACCCGTGCGGCGACACGCGTGACTCTCGATCAGCTGCGTGCGCACCTCGAAGCGCTCGAGTCGCAGCGCGATCACCGCGAGGAGCATCTCGACTCTCTCCGCCAACGCGCCGAAGAGATGCGCGAAAAGGCCGAGAGCCTGCGCGAGATGGCCGATGAACTCCGCGAGAAGGCGCAGGAGTCGTCCAACGAAGCGGCGCGTGACGCGCTCCGCCAGGCCGAGCAGGCGCTGAGCGCCGAGAGCTCGGGCCTCGAGACCCAGGCGACCGACATCGAGGCGCAGGCGGCCGCCGTGGAATCGGAGTTTGAGTCGATGGAGTCGGCGATCGCGTCGCTGGAGTCGCAGATCGAATCGATTGAAGAGTCCGAGCTCGCGGCGCTCACGACAGACGTCGCGCCGAGCATGATCGAGTCCGCTGTCATACACCGGGCGTTGCCGGTGGAGATTGTGGCTCCGACGCTCGAGATCGCCGACGCGGACGACGTGGACGACGTGGACACCGACGACGAAGAAGACTCCGATGACGAGCTCGTGATCCCCAGCGACATCCTGGAGCCCGCGCCCGAGCCCACCCCCACGAGCCCGGCGACTCCCGCGTCGCTCTGACAACGACGCCCCCGCGTCGATGCGGCCCTCGATGCGGAAGCGATCGCGGCGACACGCCGCACATGGACGAACGTCGCCGGACATGGACGGACGGACCAGCCGCGATCGAACAAGTGATCCTGACCACATGAGCCCGCGCGCCCGCGGCGCGGCAACGACCGCGTGACCTGCGCCGGTCTGGTGCGAAAGTACCCGGCCGGCTTTCGAAGGGCAGCCACGATCTCTTTCGCCGACGCGCGGCGTCGGGCGCGATCGGTGCGCCAACGCGGAACGCCAACGTCGCGCGAACGTCGCCGCGACCGTCAATCGATACGTCGGCCCTTCCGCCCAAGGAGACCCAGCCCATGCGCCCGTCGCATCGACCCAACTCCTTCGACCTATCCCTGGTGCTCGCGGTCCTGAGCATCTCGACCGCAGCCGCGCGCGGCGAGCCCCCGACGCCGCTCGCGCCGGCGAGCGACCAACCGCGCAAGAGCGCCGCCCCGCGCTACCAGACGGGAATGGCGCTGCTCAATCGCGGGCTCGACGACGCGGCCGAGAAAGAGCTTCGCGCGTTCCTTGGAGAGGACCCCGCGCCCAAGGATGCCGCCAACGCGCGCTACGCACTCGCCATCGCGCTGTCGCGCCAATCTCGCTTCGAGGAATCGGCCGCCGAGCTGTCGCAAGTCGCGTCGCTCCCGGACTTCAAGCACGCGCCGGACGCACGATTGCTGCTGGCGCAGTGCCATGCGAAGCTCGGACGCGACGCGGAGGCCGCGGCGGCGCTCGGCTCGCTCCTCGATGCCTGCAAGGACTACGCGAGGCTCGACGAAGCCGCGGCCATGCGCGCCGAGTGCCTGCAAAGGCTCGGCAGACACGATGATGTGATCTCAGCGCTCACGGGCTTCGCCGATCGATGGGCGACGAGCAGCGTCGCCGCGCGCGCCACGCTCATCTTGGCCATCTCAGAAGCGGCCCTCTCGAAGCACGCCGAGGCCGCGGCGCACGCCGAGGCCGTGCTGGCGACCTCCGGCGCCCCGGAGCTTTTCGCGCGCGCCGCACTGGTCGCGGCGCGGGCGCGAGAGTCGCTTGGGGAGCGGGCCAAAGCGCGCGCGCTGTATGAGCACGCCGCGTCGAGTGATGATCGAGCGATCGCGGGCGAGGCGCTGGTCGCGTCCGCCCGCCTGGCTCGCGCCGACGCCGACTCAAAGACGGCCGCGCGGGCGCTGGATCGCTTCGAGGGCGTCGCGAGCACGAAGGAAGACTCGGCACGAGGCGATCGCAAGGCGGCGAAGGGCGAGGCGACGATACCGCCCGCGCTGCGCGCGTGGGCGCGGTACGAGCGGGCGAGGCTGATACTTGACGCCGGCGATGCGAAGGGCGCACTGGCTCTCCTGGATGGGCTTGCCGCTCCACGCATCGGCGCAGGCGGCACCGACAGCGCGGGAACGCCGCGGCGCCCGGCCTCGACACCCGGCGCGGCGCGCGACGACGACCCGCTGCGCGAGCAGTCCGCGTACTGGGCGGCCAGGTGCGAGGCCGCGCTCGGGCGCTTCGATGATGCGGCGGCACGCCTGACGGCGTTGCGCGCCGACATGCCGAAGGGCTCGCTGGCGGCGGAGACGCTCTTTGACCTGGCGTCGGCTCGCCTCAAGGCGGGCCGCACCGCGCAGGCCGCGGAGGCGTACGCCGAGTTCCTGGGCAGCCATGCCGCGCACGCGTGGGCCGCTGATGCGTCGCTCGGGTTCGCCGGCGCGCTGGTGGCCATGGGAGAGCATGCCAAGGCCGCGGAGGTGTGCGAGCACGCGCTCACCAGCGCGCCGCACGCCCCGCTCGCACTCGCCCTGACGCTGGTGCTCGCGGAGGCGCGGTTTGCGGCGAAGGACTACGCAAAGGCCGGCGAGGCGTATGCGGCGTATCTGAAGACGCCGAACGACGAGCCGGGCCAGTGGCGCGCGGAAGTGCGCCGGGCGCTCTGCGCCCTGCGCCTGAGTCAGCCGCGCGCCCGCGACCAGCTGCGCCGGGCGCTCGACGCCCCGCTTCCGCCCGCTTCCCGCGACGATCCCGCGGCCGGTGCGTTGCTCGTGTCGTCGCTGGCGGAGCTGGCGGACGCCCAGGCCGCGGGCGAGGAATGGCCCGCGAGCGTCGAGAGCTATACCCGGCTGGTTTCGCTGCGGGCTGACGCGACGGAGCCGCAAGACTGGCTGCGCCTCGGGATCAGCCTGCGCCGCGCGGGCCGGGCCAAGGACGCGATTGCGCCGTTGACCAAGGCGACTGCGACGCGGGCGAGCGGCGCTCGAGTACCTGAATCGACGACGAGCGACGCAGCCCGGCTCGAGTTGGCGCAGGCGTTGATCGAACTGAGTGATCTTGACGGCGCGGCGGCGGCGCTGCGACCGATGGTCGAGGTGGCCGAACCGCCGCGCGACGCTTCCGCCTCCTCGGCCCGCGTTACCGCGCTGCGACTGATGGCCTCGCTCGAGAGCAAGCAGGGCGACTCGGACAAAGCGGCGGCGCTCCTGGCGGCGGCGGCCTCGCTCGCCGGGCACAACTCGCCCGAGCTCCTGCTCGACCAGGGTCTGGCGCTCGTGAACGCGGGAGCGCTCGACAAGGCCGCGGCGACGCTCTCCGATTTCCTCGCACGGAACCCAAGCCACGCGCGGCGCGACGAGGCGTCGGCGCGCCTTTCGATCGTGCTCTCCCGCCAGGGCAAGCACCGCCAGGCCGCGGACCTGTTCGCGCAGACCAGAGCCGACGCGCTGGCCCCATCGCTGCGCGACGCCGCGCGATACGAACACGCCATGTCGCTGGCGGCGCTCGGCAAGGATGGTGACGCACGCGCCGCCCTGGAGACGTTGGCAAAGGGCGCGACCGACGAGAATGTGAGGCTCGCGGCGACGATCGAACTGGCGCGGCGGATGCTCGCCGCCGGCAAGGCCCACGACCCGCTCACGCGGCTCGCCGCCCCGCCCGCCGGCGATGGCTCGCTCCGCGCGCGGGCGGTGTACTACCGCGCCTCGGCGCTCCTCAAGCTCGAGCGAGCGAGCGACGCCGCCGCGTTGCTCACGCGCGAAACGGCGCTCCTCTCGGCCAGCGATATCGCGCCGCCGGCGGCGCTGCTGACGGCCGATGCGCTCGCCCGGAGCGGGCCGCTCGACGATTCCCTGCGCACGCTCGCCACCCTCCTGGACGCCAACCCGCCCGCGTCCATCAGGTCGGCGGCGCTCCTGCTCCGGGGAGACGTCGCGGCGGCGGCCCAGCGCTGGAGCGAGAGCGAGCTCGCGTTCTCGGCGTTCCTCGCGGAGTTTGCGGGGAGCGAGCTCTGGTTCCGCGCGCGGTTCGGGCTCGGCCAGGCCCTCGAGGCCCAGAGCAAGCACACCGCGGCGATCGACGCGTATCGAGAGGTTGCGTCACGCCACGACGGCGCGACCGCGGCCCGCGCCCAGTTCCAGATCGGCGAGTGCCTCGTCGCCCTCGGCAAGCATCAGGACGCGATCGCCGAACTGGTCAAGGTCGACGCCGCGTTCGCCGAGCCCGAGTGGTCCGCGGCGGCGCTGTTCGAGGTCGGGCGCGTGCTCGTGATGATCCAACGCCCCGACGACGCCGCGCGCCAGTTCGACGAGGTTATCTCGCGTTTCCCGGATTCGCAGTGGGGCGCCATGGCCAGGAATGAGCGCGCCAAGCTCGCGCCCGCCGCGCTGCCGGGACGCCGCAACGCCGCGGCGAGCACGCCCACTCGCACCCCCGACAACCTGCAAGGAGATCGATAGCCATGCGATTCGCACACGCACACCGATGGTCCCGAGCCGCGAGCGTGATCGGCGCGATGCTCGCGTTGTCCTCGCGCCTCCTGGCGCAATCCGGCGAGGCCGCCGCAACGCCAAGCACGCCCTCATCGCCCGGGCCGACCGGCCTGATCTCGACCGTCTGGGACCTCACCCTCAAGGGCGGGCCGGTGATGGTTCCGATCGCGATCTGCTCGCTGGTGGCGCTCGCGCTGGTGGTGGAGCGGTTGTGGTCGCTTCAACGCGTCAAGGTGATGCCGCCGGCATTCGTCGCGGGCGTTCGCCCAGCGCTCTCGCGCGGGCAGGGCGCGGCACTGGACTTCTGCCGCTCGCATCCGTCGCCGATCTCGCGCGTGCTGGAGGCGGGCATTCGGCGCTGGGATCGCCCGCTCGAGCAGGTGGAGAAGCAGATCACGGAGGCCGGGCTGCGCGAGACCACGATGCTCCGCAAGAATTTTCGCGGTCTGGTCGTGATCACCGCGGTCTCGCCGCTCCTGGGTCTCTTGGGCACGATCTTCGGCATGATCACCGCGTTCCGCACCGTCGCGGCGTCGGGCGATGCCCTCGGGCGCACCGAGCTCCTCGCCGGCGGTATTTACGAGGCGATGGTGACGACGGCGGCGGGGCTGATCGTCGCGATCCCGACGCTGCTGACGTACCACGCGCTGGCGGCAAAGGTCGATCGCCTCGTGTTCGACATGGACGCGGCGTGCATCGATCTCATCGAGGCGCACGACGCAAGCGGCGCCCACCCGGCGGCGCCCGCGAACCACGCGCCGACAAGCCGAGAAGCAGCTCACACACCTCGCGCCGCGGGCGCGACGCAGAACGGCATCGCGCGCACCACCGATCTCAACGTGATCGACAACGGAGAGGCCGCTCCGCCCCCGGCCACGCCCGCGAACACTCCCGACGCCGCCACGGTCGCGGCGTAGAGCACGCTCGTGGCGGTGCGACGACTCAACGCCCGTGCCGCCGAGGCGCCACCGCGACACAGAAGCGTGCCGTACGGCCCGCGACGCATCCCGCGATTCCTCACACACACGAACGACGATCTTCGCGAGGGACTTCGATGATCCTGCAGCAGTCCAACAACGACCAGGCAATTGGAGTGGACCTCACGCCGGTGATCGACATGGTGTTCATGCTCCTCATCTTCTTCCTGGTCGCCACGACGTTCCAGCAGCAGGAGCGCGAGGCCAAGGTCGCGCTCCCTCAGGCCGCGGCGTCCGCGCCGATCTCGTCGGCGCTGCGAGAGATCGTGATCAACGTGACGCGCGACGGCACGCTGATCGTCAACACCAGGGTGGTCGACGAATCGTCGCTGCTCTCCATGCTGAAGAACGCCGTCGCGCAAAACCCGGCGCAGAAGGTAAACGTGCGGGGTGATCGCGACGCGGCGTATGGCATGGTCGCGCGGGCGCTGGACCTATGCAAGCAGGCCGGCATCGCGGAACCCTTCCTTCAGACCATTCCCACGCGTTAGCGCGGAGTTGCACCGATGAGAGCGCTCGGCATCGTCACATTAACTGTGGTTGGGGCCGGTACGCTGGCGCTGGTCGGCGTGCTGGCGGCGCAGCACGCGTCAAGCTTCTGGAGCGACGCGGGAACGATCAGCCAGCCGCCCGAGGCGCCCGTTCGATCGATCCTGTGGCAGCCCGCGCGCCCCGTCGCGGGCGTCAACTCGAGCGTCGATGAGTACGAGCCCAAGTACTCGCCCGACGGCACGATGATGGTGTTCGTGCGGCGCAAGCCGGGGCGCAACGCGGACCTCTTCATGTCGCGCTGGTCGCCCGCGGGCTGGAGCACGCCCGAGGCGATCGCGGCGATCAACAGCGACGCGGACGAGCTCGGCCCGGAGATCGCCGGCGACGGCGGGTCGCTGTACTTCTACTCCGATCGCGCGGGCGGGCGCGGCGGGTATGACCTGTGGGTGTCGCATCGCGTGAACAACGAGTGGGCGACGCCGCAGAACATGGGCGACGGCGTCAACACGGAGTTCAACGAGTACGGACCGGCGCTGACGCCCGATCGAAGCATCTTGTTCTTCTCGTCGAACAGACCGCGGGAGGAGGAAGAATCGCCCGCGCCCGCGGCGTGGGACGCGACGATGCGCGAGCGGCACGCGCGCCACGACTACGACCTGTATCAGGCCAGTGTCCACGACGGCACGGCGGACGGAGCGAGGCCCGTCGCGTGGGCCAACACGACGCGGGATGAGGGCGCACCGGCGGTGAGTCCGGCGGGCGATTACCTTTACTTTGCGTCGGATCGCGATGGCGGCGCGGGTGGATATGACCTGTATCGCGCGCGGATCAACGACCCGCGGCGGCACGAGGTCGAGAACCTCGGGGAGGCCGTGAACTCTCGAAATAATGAGCTTGATCCGGGGCTGAGTGCGGACGGCTTTCGATTGACGTTCAGCTCGGATCGGGGGTTGAGCGCGGTTGAGGCGGCGCCCGCGAGCGCGGCCCCCACTGCCGCCAGACCGGATGACCCGGCACGGAGCGATGCGGCGGGCGCGGACGTGGTCTCCGGTGATACGGCCGCGGCCATTGCCACACCACACGTTGAGGGCTCGCGAGCGGATCGCGATTACAACCTGTGGTCGACGGCGTCGCGCGAGGTATTCCTCGATCACCGGCCGATTGGCGCGAAGCTGGCTCAGTGGATCAACGCCGCGTGGCCTTGGCTCCTGCTGCTCCTGCTCGCGGCGATGTTGCTCTGGCTGCTGGCCCGGCTTCTGCGGTCCGAGGCGTGGCGGCGGCGGTTTGCGCAGATGTCGCTCTTGGCGCGCTGCCTGCTCATCTCGCTGCTCATCCACGCGTTGATCGCGTCGCTGCTCACGATCTGGCGCGTTGGCACGTACCTGGGAGAGCTGATGCAATCGGGCGGCACTCGCGTCGTGCTCGCTTCGTCGGCGTCGGAGATGTCGGGCGATATCACGTCGCAGTTTGCAACGAGCATCGAAGCGCCGGAGATGCCGCCGCTCGAGGCGCGGGAGCCTGAGTTGCCTCGGATCGAACTGACGACTCCCGAGGTGCGAACGGCGATGGAGGCGCGGGAGCGGAGTGATGCGCCGCCCGACATATCGGCGCCCTTGCCGAGCCCGATGCCCACCGAAGTGGTTCAGCCGAGCGAGACGGCGCCGGCCGCGTTGCAGGAGCAGACGCTCGCGAATGAGGCCCTGCCGAGGGCCGAGGCGCCGCGGATGTCCAGCGCGGAGGCGGTGATGGACCAGCCGAAGCTGGGAGCGGGCGTCGCGCCGAAGCTGGCGTCGCCACTGAATGCCGATGTGACGCCGACGAAGCTGGCGGCTCGCGAGGCGAACGACACCGCGCCGGCGATGCCGTCGGTCGAGTCACCGAAGCGTGACGCGAACGAGGCGAGTTCGCCCTTGCCATCGGAGGCGATGTCGCGCTCCGCGACCGACTTGCCCGCGAGCGAGCTGATTTCCGAGGCCGCGTTGCCGTCGACCGAACGACCGACGCGCGTGGCGGAGGTGGCGTCGACGTCCGTGTTGTTGCCGCCCGCGGGCGTGCCTCGCGCGAGCGAGGCGATCGAAGCGCCGACTCCGGCAACGGCTTTGGCGGTGAGGGAGCCGTCGCGTGAGTCTCTCATTCCATCGGTGCAGGGCGTGGTTTCCCTGGCACCGGTGAAGGTCCCGGAGCCATCGTCGCCCGCGATTGGTCTGGAGACCGAGCCGCCCTCGCTGCCGGCGCGAGCGTCGCTGCAGGAGAGTCCGCTGCCGCGGGTCGAGCGTCCGGCGGAGGCGCGTTCGGCGACTCCCGAGCCTTCGGCGTCGTACGCGACGACGCTGGAGTTGCCAAGAGAAGGATCGTCGCTGAGCGCGGCGCCGATCGAACTCCCGCAGGTTGAAGTGTCTCCCCCGACGCTCGCGCCGCGTCCGCGGCGTGAATCAAGCGATGCGCCCGCGGTCCAGCTTCCCGCGGCGCCGCTGCCTGTGCCGAGCCTGGGGGAGCCGGCGCGGCCAGACGTGTCGAAGGTGTTGAACATGACGGCGCGCGAGCCGCTCCCGACGCTGCCACCGGAGCTGCCGCAGCCGATCGAGGACTTCGCACAGCGTGCGCCGGAGCAGCGATCGGCGCTCGTCGAGAAGATGGGCGGGAGCCAGGAGACGGAGCGCGCGGTGGCGCGGGCGCTGGAATGGCTGAAGCGGGTGCAGGAGTCCGACGGACGCTGGTCGAGCAAGAACAACGGCGGCGAGGTGAACGCCGACACCGCGATGACCGGCATGGCGCTCCTGTGCTTCCTGTCGGCGGGGCACACGCACACGCAGGACGGCCCGTATCGAGACACGGTGTCGCGCGCGATCGAACACCTGGTGTCGCGTCAGCAGGCAAGCGGCAATCTCGCGGCCGACGAGACGATGTACGGCCAGACGATCGCGAGCGTCGCGCTGTGCGAGGCGTACGCGATGACGCGCGACGTGCGGCTCGCGCGCCCGGTAAAGCTCGCGGTCGAGTTCGTCGATGCGTCGGCGCGATCGAACGACGGCTCGGCGGGGAAGACCAGCGTGCTCGGCTGGCAGGTCATGGCGATGGAGAGCGCTCGGCGCGCGGGCGTGAAGACATCGAACATCACGTTCGACGCGGCGCGGCGCTGGCTGGACTCGGTCGCGGCGGCGGGCGCGCCGGGGCGGTACGCGTATCAGCGGGGGCAGGCGACGAGCCCGGCGATGACGGCCGAGGCGATGTTCGTGCAGCAATTGCTGGGTCGCGGGGCGGGCGAAGCACGGATGGAGGATTCGGCGCGGTTCATCCTGGAAGAGTTGCCGCGCTGGCGGGACGGCGCGCCGACGCACTCCTGGTACTACGCGACGCTGGCGCTGTTTCAGCACCAGGGCGAGGCTTGGACGCGCTGGAACAGCGCGCTGGTGCCCGAGCTGCTGGCGCATCAGCACACGGATGGGGAATTGGCGGGGAGTTGGGAGCCGCAGGACCGCTGGTCGAAGCTGTGCGGGCGCGTGCATCAGACGGCGGTATGCACGCTGAGCCTCGAGGTGTATTACCGGTACAGGACGCGGGCGGAGTGACCGCAAGGGGAGATCATGGGACGACGCGTGGCCAACAGGTTGGCCGCGCCACCCGGAGCCCGATCCCGACCGACGTATTCACTTGTCAAAGACGCCGGGGTTGCGCCGCGGACGAACTCGTCCGAGGCTTGGCCCAGGTGAGGGCGCGGGGCACGCACGCGCTCTCCGATAGGGGGGCGGACGGACACTTTGGTGCGCA
>OEIV010000865.1_pt1 | contig 15287 bp, 15 predicted proteins | sample 1539231 | NCBI WGS metagenome assembly OEIV01 (sample SAMN03794762, study PRJEB22550) | activated sludge metagenome | feature: wastewater treatment plant; material: activated sludge; isolation source: Wastewater treatment plant of a petroleum refinery complex | place: Argentina: Buenos Aires ...
CTCACGCAGAGATTAAATCCCTCATGTGGCCTGTTCAAATGGTGTTCAAATGGCTGGTGTGAAAGGTCGCAGCGGCGGCGCCAGGCCCAATTCGGGGCCGAAGCCGAAAGCCCCGGTGTATCTCGGGCTCTCCATCGCGTTCGACGATCCCGAGAAGTTCCTGCGGGCCGTCATGAACGACAGTGGAAGCGAGGCGAAGCTGCGCCTTGATGCCGCAAAGGCTCTGATGCCGTTCGTCCACGCGAAGAAGGGCGAGGGCGGCAAGAAGGAAATCCGCAAGGAAGCGGCCGAGTCCGTCATGAGGCGATTTGCTGCGGCTGCCGTGCCTCCTAAGCTTGTTGCAGCGGGTGGGCGCAAGGTTAAATGACAACTGCGTGTACCGATTGGGCTGCCCGCCTGCTGGCAGGCCGCTCGATCATTCCTGCGCCGATCTATCAAGGCGAGGCTGATCGGGCGCTTGAGATTTTCAAAGGCTTGCGGGTGGTTGACGTTCCTGGTAAGCCGACGTTTGGCGAATGTGCTGCTCCATGGGTGTTTGACTTCGTGGCCGTAGTGTTCGGCGGCTGCGACCCGGAAACTGGAAAACAAGCCATTCGGGAATATGGCTTGCTGGTGAGCAAGAAAAACACAAAATCGACGCTGGCGGCAGGAATCATGCTGACTGCGTTGATCCTGTGCTGGCGCGAAGACGAAGAACTGCTGATCCTGGCCCCGACGATTGAGGTTGCTCAGGCCAGCTTCAAGCCGGCCGCGTCTATGGTGCGATCCGATCCAGAGCTGTCAGACATGTTCCACATCCAGGAGCACATTCGTACGATCTCGAACCGGGTCACGCGAAACAGCCTGAAAGTCGTTGCGGCGGAAGCCGACACGGTTTCCGGAAAGAAGGCTGGCCGCATCCTTGTTGATGAACTCTGGCTGTTCGGCAAGCAGGCCAAAGCCGAGGCCATGTTCATGGAGGCCACGGGCGGGCAGGTGTCGCGTGAAGAAGGCTGGACTATCTACCTGACAACCCAGTCCGACGAACCGCCGGCGGGTGTATTCAGGGACAAGTTGAACTACTGGCGCGACGTGCGCGACGGCAAGATCAACGACCCGAAGACGTTGGGCGTGCTGTACGAATTCCCGCCAGAAATGATCGAGTCGAAGGCGTACCTCAAGACCGAGAACTTCAGGATCACGAACCCGAACATCGGGCTATCCGTCAGCCAGGAATGGCTGGAAGACAACCTGAAGAAGAACCAAGCGAAGACTGACGGAGCGTTTCAGCAGTTTCTCGCCAAGCACCTGAACGTCGAAATCGGTCTGAATCTTCGCACCGACCGATGGGCTGGCGCTGATCGCTGGCAAGCGGCTGCAGACAAAACGATCACGCTCGATTCGCTGCTCGAACGTTGCGAGGTCGTATGCATCGGCATCGACGGCGGCGGGTTGGATGACCTGCTGGGGTTTGCCGTGGCAGGTCGTGAGCGCGACACCGGCAAATGGTTGCTCTGGACGCGCGCATGGGCGCACCAGAGCGTTTTCGAGCGCCGGAAGTCAGAAGCATCAAAGTTGCGCGATTTCGAGCGCGACGGCGATCTGATCGTGGTGGAACACGTCGGCCAGGACGCAGAGCAAGTGGCAGAAATCTGCCGCGCCGCGTATGACTCAGGCTTGTTGGATCGCATCGGCTGCGACCAGGCCGGCATTGGCGCCATTGCGCAGCAGATTGTCGATGCCGACGTCCCGCAGGAGCTGCTGATCGGCATCTCGCAAGGCTGGAAGCTTCATGGTGCCATTCAGACAACAGAGCGGAAATTGGCCGAAGGTGTGCTGTGGCACGCCGGCCAGCCGCTCATGGATTGGTGCGTGGGAAATGCCCGCGTGGAACCGAAAGGCAACGCCATCATGATCACGAAGCAGATTGCAGGGCGCGGCAAGATCGACCCATTGATGGCGAGCTTCAACGCAATCACGTTGATTTCGCTGAACCCGGCGGCTGCGATGACGCCGGCCCTGATCGTCCTATGAACCTGTTCGACCTGTTCACGCGCCGCGATTCATCCGGCGATCCGACGCGCGTCGAGCCCGTGCTGAACGCAGACCCGATGCCCGTGAGCGGCATCACGCCCGGCACGCCGGCATACGAGTGGTTCGCCGGCTCTATTGACGGTTCCGGAAAATCAATCAGCGAGAAAGAGGCCCTCGGGGTTTCTGCGGTCTATGCCTGCGTGTCTCTCATCGGCGGGGCCGTCGCCAGCCTGCCGCTACACGTTTACCGCCGCACAGAAGCTGGCCGCGAGCGGGTAAACAATGATCTTTGGTGGCTGCTCAATGAGCAGATGTCCACCGTCTGGCCGGCCGCCGTAGGCTGGGAATTCGGTATGCAGTCTCTGCTGCTGCATGGTGACCTGTTCATGCGGCTCGTTCGTGCGTCTCGCACGTCGCCGAACATCATTGGAATCGTGCCCGTTCATCCGCTACTTGTTGATGTTCGCAAGATCGACGGCCGAATGGTGTACGTGGTGAACGAGGACGGCATCGTCACGGCCTACGACCAGGACGACATGATTCACGTTCCCGGCCCAGGCTTCAATGGGTTCCGGGGCATGAGCCAGATCAGCTACGTGCTTCGCCAGCCAGCGAACATCGCGCGCGATGCCGGCGATCAGGCATCGAATGTGCTTGACGCCGGGATGCGTCCTGACCTGGCCTTGATCTCGAAGAACAACACGCCAATCAAGTCCGATCAGGTCACGCTGATGCGTGATCAATGGGTCACGCGCTATTCAGGCAAGGGCAAGAGCGCCGCGCCCATCGTTCTATCTGGAATGGACATCAAGGAACTGAGCCTGACGGCCGCCGATGCCCAGCTGCTCGAAACGCGAAGCTTCCAGATCGAGGACATCGCGCGCATCTTCGGGGTTCCACCGTTCATGATCGGCCAGACCGACAAAACGACTTCGTGGGGCTCTGGTGTAGAGCACATGGGGATTGGGTTCACGAAGTACACGCTGCAGCGCCATCTCGTGAAGATCGAGCAGGAATTCAACCGAAAGTGCTTCAAAACAGCACGGCATTTCAGCGAATTCGACACGAAGGGGCTTGAGCGAGGAGACATTAAAACGCGCACCGACTCCTACCGCGCCGCCCTTGGCCGAGCTGGTGAGCCAGGATGGATGAGCGTCAACGAAATCCGCCGTGCTGAGAACATGCCGCCTATCGATGGTGGGGACGAAATTTCCAAAGGGGTGACCAATGGTCAACAACAAAATCCGGCAACTGCTGGCCAGTAATCGCGGACGCGGTCACTTCAACATCGCCACCGAAGGCGATGAAGCTACCGTGTATTTGTACGACATGATCGTCGATTCTGACGCTGATGCCGAATGGTGGGGCGGCGTCTCGGCTGAGGCGTTCGCAAAGACCTTCGCCGGCATCAAGGCCAGCACGATCCATCTTCGCGTCAACTCGCCTGGCGGCTCTGTCTTCGGCGGCCGCGCCATGGAAACCGCAATTCGCCAGCACTCGGCCAAAGTCATTGCGCACGTTGACGGCCTGGCCGCCTCCGCCGCTTCGTTCCTGATCATGGGCGCCGATGAAATCGAGATGGCGCCCGGTGCCTTCCTGATGATTCACAAGGCATGGAGTCTGGCCGTCGGAAACGCGGACGACATGCTGCACGCCGCCGGGCTGCTGGAGCAGATCGACGGCACGCTGGCGCAAACCTACGCTGCCCGCACAGGCATCGACGTCGACAAGATCGCCGCCATGCTCGCCGCAGAAACCTGGATCACCGCAAACGACGCCGTGGAGCAAGGCTTCGCCGACCGCGTGGCCGAAGCTGCCCCGAAGGCATCGAACAAATGGGACTTGTCCGCCTTCAACGCGGCCCCGCGCATTGAACCCGAAGCAAAGCCCGACCGCGCCGCCTTGCACCGCGCTGCCATGGCTCGCCTGATTCCGGCCTGACCACTTCCATCAACTTCTGACAAGCCGCCTTCGGGCGGCTTTTTCGTTTTCGGCCCAAGGCGCTCCCGCGTCCAAGCCGCAACCCAGCCCGCCACCGCGCGGGCTTTTTCATGAAAGGAGCCAGAAATGGCCTCGATCCAAGCCCTGCGGGAGCGCCGCAACGCACTGGCGCAAAACCTGCAAACCCTCGTTGACTCGGACAAAACGCCCGAGTGGAAACCTGAGCATCAAGCGCAGTACGACACCGCCATGGCGGAAGTCGGCGCCATCGATGATCAGATCAAACGCCACGATGCGGCCCTCGCCAAGATCGCCGAAAACGCACTCGACGGCAACGTCCAGGCGTTTGCGGATGACTTCGTGAAGACGCCCGGTGCGCACAAGGGCGACAACAAGGCCCTGCGGGCCTTCCTGACCGGCGGCGTGCGCGCCATGACGCCCGAGGACATCACCGTCCAGCAGCAGCGCCAGACGCCCGACATTCGTGCCGCCATGTCCACCACCACCAGCGGCGAAGGCGGCTACACGGTTGCTACCGAGTACTACCGGCAGCTGACCGAGGCCATGAAGCTGACCGGAGGCATCCGCGCGGTGGCGTCCACGCTGCAAACCAGTACCGGCGCTCAGATGAACTTCCCCGCCGCAGACGCCACGTCGGAGGTCGGTGAAATCGTCGGCCAGAACGCCGCCGTGACTGCTGGGGACACCACGTTCAGCAACTTGACGATGGACGTCTACAAGTATTCGTCCAAGAAGATCGCGCTGCCGTTCGAGCTGATCCAAGATTCGATGTTCGACATCGAAGGCTACATCCAGGCCCTGCTGGCAACCCGCATCGGCCGCATCACTGGGCAGCACTTCACCACCGGCACCGGCACCGGCCAGCCCAAGGGCCTGATCGTTGCGGCAACCGTTGGCAAAACCGCTGCGACCGGCGGGGCAACCACCGTCAGTTACGACGATCTTGTCGATCTGGAGCACAGCGTCGATCCGGTGTATCGCGCCGGCCTGGCAGTGGGCTACATGATGCACGACAGCACCGTCAAGGCGCTGCGCAAGCTCAAGGACACCCAAGGCCGCCCGATCTTCGTCCCCGGCTACGAGCAGGGCAATCCCGGCGGCGCCCCTGACCGCCTGTTGGGGCGCCCGATCTACATCAACCAGGATGTGGAATCCATGGCCGCCAATGCGGTTTCCATCGCATTCGGCGACTTCAGCAAGTACCTGATCCGTGAGGTGATGGACTTGACGCTGTTCCGCATGGCTGACTCCGGCTTCCTGCTGAACGGTCAGATCGGTTTCGTCGCCTTCAACCGTCAGGGCGGGAACCTGATCGACGTTGGCGGCGCCGTGAAGACCTTCAAGAACAGCGCGACCTGATCGTGACGCGCGGGGCTTCGGCCCCGCCGTCACTGGAGCCAAACCATGGCAACAAAAAAACAGCCGACCGAGTCCGGCAAGGTAAAGGCGCGCGTGCTTCTCGACTGTGCGTTCGGAAAAGTCGATCAGGTGGTCGAAGTTGACGCGCAAGAGGCAAAGCAGCACGCCGACAAGCTCGACACGCACCACGACGCCGTGGCCTACGCCGAAAGCCTGAAGGACTGACGTGGCCGCTCTTGATGACGTCAAAGCCGCCCTTCGGGTAAGCAGCACGGATCACGATGCGCTGCTGACGCGCCTGATCACATCCGGCTTGGCTGAATTCAACAACTACAGCGGCGGCACGCCAATATCGTCTGCCGATGCGCTGCCCGCCGATGCCTTCAACGGCCTTGTACTGATGATCCGCGCGGACTTCGATGCAGACCCGATCGAGCGCATGAGGTACCTCGACGCGGCCCGCAATCTGTGGCATCCGTACCGCTCCGACATGGGGGTCTGATGCACGCCGGCCGCCTCACCAACAAGGTCACATTCCAGCAGCCCGGCGCCGCCGTAGACGACTACGGCCAGCCCGTGCCCGGTGGCTTCGATGATGTGGCTACCGTGTGGGCCGCCATCCGCCCCACGGGCAGCAATGAGCGCGTTGCCGCTGCGCAAATGGAAAGCGGCCAGACTCACGTCATCACCGTGCGCTGGTCTGCGCCATTGGCCGCCGCGCAGGGTTCGTGGCGCATCGTGTTCGGCGCGCGCGCCTTCGGCATCGTCGGCTTGCCGCGCTGCCCGGACGAGCGGCGAGAGTGGCTGATCTTTGACTGCACGGAGCGTGTGAATGGCTGAAATCCGCATCCAGGGGCTGGCCGACCTCAAGCGCGCCCTGAACGAGCTGCCCGCCAAGATCGAAAAGAACATCATGCGCGGCGCACTGCGCGCGGGCGCGAACGAAATCAAGAAGGCCGCGCAGGCCAACGTGCCCGTCAAGTCCGGCGCGCTCAAGAACAGCATCAAGGTCAGCACACGCGCGCGCAAAGACCGCTACATGCGCGCCCGCGTCACGGCGGGCGACAAGACCGCGTTTTACGCCCACATGGTCGAGTTCGGCACCGCCGCGCACCGCATCCGCCCCAAGGGCAAAAAGAGCCTTTTCTTTGCCGGCATCGCCCGCACCGCCGTGGAACACCCCGGCGCCGAGCAGCGGCCATTCATGCGCCCCGCGCTCGACTCGGCCAGCCAAGCCGCCGTGCAGGCCACCGCCGACTACATCCGCAACCGGCTGGCCAAGGAGCGCGCCAAGTGAGTCGTGCCCTCGCCGCCGCGCTGCTGAACCAGCCGGCCATCACCGCCATCGTCGGCACGCGCCGCGCGCTGAAAGAACTGCCAGCAGGCACCGCGTTGCCCGCGCTGGCCTACACCATCGTTGACATCAACCCCGCCGACTACCTGGGCAGCGCCGACGGCTACGAAGCCATGCGCGTGCAGGTCAACCCGCTCGCCACCACCATCGCGCAGGTCGAACAGATGCACGCCGCCATTCACGGCGCGCTGCACGGCATGGCCGGCGTCCCGCTGGCTGGAAAGCGCGTGATCCAGGTTCGCCGCGACATCGCCGGGCCAGACGACAAATTCACCGACGACGCAGGCGCAGTCACCTGGACTTCGCCGCGCGACTACATCGTCATCTACGAATAGCGCCCAACAGCGCTTGCCACCGGGGCCGCCTCACCAGCGGCCCTTTTTCATTGCCCGCGCCTGCGGGCTTTTTTGCTTGAAAGAAGGAAAGCCCCACCATGGCCACCTCGCTCCCCACCTCCAGCGCCGCTGGAACCACCATCAGCATCGTCGCTGGCGACCCCACCACCTACGACGCCACCGGCTTCGCCGCCCTCGTCTGGGAAAACATTGGCAAGATCAAGAACGCTGGCGAATTCGGCAAGACGTTCGACCTGATCACCAACAGCTACCTGTCGCAGCGCGGCAAGGAAAAGCGCAAAGGCACGTTCGACGCCGGCAAGCTCAACCTCGAAGTGGACGTGATGACCGACGCCGGCCAGACCGCGTGCGAGGCCGCGCTCGACAGCGACCTGGACTACAACTTCCAGATCAAGTTCAAGAACGGCGTCACCTACTACGTGCGCGGCCAGGTCATCAGCTTCACCAAGAAGATCGGCGGCCCCAACGACATGCTGGCCGCCACCATCGGCATCGAACTCAACCCCTTCTTCAGCGGCACCACCGAAATCGCCGCCGTGAAGGTTCTGCCGGCCTAACCAGGCCCCACCACCGCGCACCGACCCGGCTCGCTTCGCACTCTCGCGGGTGCGGGCGGGCTGGGCACGGGCGTTTCCCCACCACCCGCGAAAGACCCTGACCCATGAGCAAAACCGAAACCCCCGCCGCGCCCGATTTCAGCGCCTACCTGCTGGCCGAAACCGGCGACGTGAAGATCACCCTGCCCAACGGCGACCCCATGCTGCACGACGGCCAGCGCGTCACCGTGCACGTCTACGGCCCCGCCTCCGCGCAGTACGCGCAGGCCATGGGCGCCATGCAGCGCGCCGCACGCGAGCGCCTGTTCGGCAAAAAGGGCGCACAGCCCGACGACGCCGAAGCAGACGCCGAAGCCAACGCCCGCTTCCTCGAAGCCGTCACCGCCCGCATCGAGCACTTTCCCTACCCCGGCGGCCTGGCCGCCATCTACCGCGAGCGCCGCCTCGGCTACCTGGCCGACCAGGTGCGCGCGCACCTCAACGACCAGGGAAACTTCTTCAAGCCCTCGAAGATGAGCTGATCCTCGCCGCGCGGCAAACAGGCTGGGCCAACTCGCGCCCGCGCGACGAAGACGGCAAAGAGGGCGACAAGACCCAACTGGAAATCGCCAAAGACAACGGCGGCGTCATCCCCATGCCGCCGCTGCACGCGCCGTACCTCTACGACTGGCTGATGACCGCCGGCCCCGTGCAAGCGGGCGGCATGGGGCCATCCAGCCTGAGCGCCACCGAACTCACGGCCTGGGCCGCCGCCAGCGGGCAGCGGCTGCAGCCGTGGGAATTCCGGGCGCTGCAACGCGCCTCCCGCGCGTACTGCAGCGAACTGCTTTCACCCGGCGACTGGCCGCCCTACGGCGACCCGGACGACCTCTACGACGACGACACCGTAGCCGACCGCCTGGCGGCCGGCCTGGACAAACTTTGCTCCTGATTGCATAGCATGAAAATCGGCACGTTGATGATCGACATGGCGGCGGACGTGGCACGGCTGTCTGCCGACATGAACCGCGCCACGGGCATCGTTGACGCCGCGTCGGCCAAGATGAGCGCCGCCGCCAACATGGCCAAGGGCGCACTGGCGGGCATCGCGGCGGGGTTCACCGTCGCCGCCTTCGCGGGCGTCATCAAGGGCGCCATCGACAGCGCCGCCAAACTCCACGACCTGGCCATCCAGTCCAGCACCACCGTGGAGGCCTTGAGCGGCCTCGCCGCCGTGGGCAAGTTCAGCGACCAGAGCGCCGCATCGATTGCGGGCGCGATGAACAAACTCACGCGCAGCCTCGCTAGCACCACCGAGGAAAGCAAAGGGGCTGGCCTCGCCATTCAGGCGCTGGGCCTGAGCGTGGACCAGTTCAAGCGCATGCGCCCCGAGGATCAGATGCAGGCCGTCGCCAAGGCGCTGGACGGCTTCGCCGACAGCGCCGACAAGTCCGCAGTGATGATGGCGCTGTACGGCAAGGAGGGCGCGAACATGCTGCCCTTCATGCAAGACCTGGCCGTTGCGGGTGACCTCGCCGCCAAGGTCACCACCGAGCAGGCCGCCGCAGCCGACAACCTCAGCGACAACTGGCTCAAGCTGCAAACCAGCGGAGACGCGTGGAAGAAAGAGCTGGCGCTGGGGATGATCCCCACGCTCGACCAGGCCGTGCAGGCGCTGCTGGGCGTCACCAACGGTTCTGGCGGGCTGCGCGAAGAGGTCAAGCGCCTGGCCGCTGACGGAAGCATCGCCGCATGGACGCGGCAGGCGGTGACCGGTGCGTCCTACGTCATCGACGCCTTCGAGGGCGTCATTCGCGTGGTCAAGAGCGTCGGCCTTGCCATCGGCGGCGCTCTGGCGGTTGGCATCGACGGCGCGCAGTCCATCGCCAATGCCTACAACCGCATCAAGTCTGGCGACCTAGTGGGCGCATGGAACGAGATGACCGGCGCCGCCGCGCGCGCCAAGACGGTTGTCAAAGAGGTGGGCAACGACCTCGACAAGATGTGGACAGCGCCCTCGCGCGGTCAGCAGTTCCGCGCGGCGATGGACAAGCTAGGAGCGAGCGTCGGCGCCGCCGGGGCCGAGGGCGCGCGCGCCAAGCCCAAGCTCGACTTCCAGAACGTGCTGGCGCAGAACGCCAAGGGCGCGAAAGACAACGACTCCGCATTCAACTCGCTGATCAAGCGCCTGCAGGAACACCTCGACACCAGCAAGCAAGAAATCGCCATGGGCCGCGAGCTGACCGACGTCGAAAAGCTCGAAGTCAAGACCAAGACCGACGTCGCGCTGGCCGGCAACAAGCTCAACGCCGCGCAGCGCGCCGCCATCGCCACCAAGCTCGAAGACGTCAAGGCCGCCGCGCTGCAGGTGCAGATTCAGCGCTCGCAGATCGCCCAGGCCAAAGAACTGGCCGAAGCCCGCCAGGCCCAGCGCCGCTCCGACGAGCAGGCCATCCGCGCCTTTTTCGAGACGCAGCAAGCCGAACAGGCCGCCGCGCTGCGCAGCACGCGCGAGCGCATCCAGTCCATCGCCGACGAAAACGCCGCCATGGACCTGAGCATCAGCGCCAACATCACCCTGGCCGAGGCCGTTCAGCGCGTCACCATCGCGCGCCTCAAAGAAAAGCAGGCCCGCTTCCACGAAGGCAGCGAAGGCTGGAACGACCTGCAGCAGCAGATCGACCTGGCCAATCAACTGTCCGAGGCAATTTCCGGGGCAGAAACCCGCCGTCGAAACAACGACATGTGGGACGGCTTCATGAACGCCGCCCACGGCGCGTTCATCAACATCGAAAACGGCTTCGAAAGCACCGTCAAGCAGCTGTGGAAATCCATCAAGACCGGTCTGCTCGACTTGATGTGGAACGCCTTCGCCAAGCCCATCATGCTCAACCTGCGCGCCAGCCTGATGGGCATCGGCGGCGGCCTGACGGGCACCGGCGCCATGGCGGGCGGAGCGGGCGGCGGTGGTGGCAGTCTGCTCAACATCGGCTCGTCGCTGTTTGGTGCTGGTGGTATGGCCGGGTCGCTGATGGCCGGCGCGGGCTGGCTGACCGGCGCGGCCAGCTTCGGCGGCATCATGGGCGCAGCCGGTTCGCTGATAGGCACCGGCACCATTGCTGGCATCGGCTCTGGCCTGACGATGGGCTTGGGTGCGGTGGCACCCGTGCTGCTGCCGCTGCTGGCGCTGGTCGGCTCCGGCGCCTTCGGCCGCAAGCACGAGCAGCACAACTTGCAGGGCACTTTCGGCGGCGAGAGCGGCTTTGAGGGCGCGTGGCACGACTATTACCGCGGCGGTCTCTTCAGGAGCAGCAAGACGGTGGACACGCCGCTGGAAGCCTCATTTCTGAAGAGCTTGCGTGACGCGTGGAAGGCGAGCGAGGCGGCGGTCACGGACTACGCGAAGACGCTGGGTCTGTCCGCCGATCGAATCGACGGCTTCACCTATAAGATCAACCTGAAGCTGAAGGACTTGGGCGATCCGAACGATGCCGGCTACATGGACAAGGTGTGGCAGAGCATCAACGAGGCCATCCGAGACGGCTCGAACGAGATGGCGCAGCTGGTCATCGGCAGCTGGGAGGAAACCACCGAGACCGTCAGGAAGCAGGTGCAAGGCGGGTTTTGGGATGACCCGCGAATCTACGAGGTTGAGGAAACCGTCACCACGCGAACCTACACCCCATCCGAATTCGCTCGCGACGGCGAGGCGGCGATAGACACGCTCACGCGGCTGGCAACCTCGCTTGTCACAGTCAACAGCGCATTCGACACGCTTGGCTACTCGTTGCTGAGCGCATCGCTCGCCAGCGGCGACCTCGCCAGCAAGCTGCTGGACCAGTTCGGCGGCGTCGATGCGTTCGGGCAGATCGCAGCCAGCTACTGGCAGGGCTACTACAGCGAAGCCGAGCGCATCGAGACGCTCACGCGCCAGCTCACCGCGCAGTTTCAGGCCCTGGGCTACGAACTGCCCGACAGCCGCGATCAGCTGCGTCAGTGGATCGAGGAGGTGCAAGCTACCGGCCTCGCGACCGACGAAAGCCGCGCGCTGTTTGCGAGCCTGATGCAGCTGTCGGTGCCGCTGCAGGAGATCAGACCTCACATCGATGAACTCGGCGCAGCGATCATCGGTGCCGACGGGGCTATCAGCGCGCTGGAAGAGACGATGATGTCGCTTGGCCAGAGCATCGGCGGCCCGCTCGCCGACGTTATCCGCGACGGCCTGCTCGGCAACCTCACCGGAGCGCAGCTGGGCGAGCAGATGGCCGACGTCGTCATCGGCGGCGTGTACAACGCTATCGCCGGCGGATTTGCGCAGCAGATCACCAGCCTGCTGATGAACGGCCTAGTCACGCCCATGGTGCAGGCCGCGCTCGTCGGCACCAGTGTGAGCGAGGCCGTCAGCCGCGCCGCCATCGACAAAATGATGGCGCAAGCCACCGCCGTAGCCCAGGCCCTGGGCGCTGTGCTGAGCGACCCCGCGTTCCGCGCCGCCATGACGCAGGTCGAAGGCATCATGAGCGGCCTGGCCGCCGCCATGGCCCCCGCGCAGGCCTACTACGTCAATTGGGACACACGCCAACAAGAGGCCCAGCGCCTGGCGCAGCAAGCCGCCCAAGAAGCCCAGCGCGCCGCCGACGAAGAAGCCCGCCGCCAGCAGGGCATCATGAACGAGCGCCTGGGCCTGACCAAGCAACTGCTGCAGTTGGAAGGCAACACCGTCCTGCTGCGCCAGATCGAATTGGAGGCGCTCGACCCGTCCAACCGCGCGCTGCAACAGCGCATCTGGGCGATTGAAGACGAAACCGCTGCCGCCGAGAAATACAAGTCGGCGCTGAAAGACGCGCAGGATTTCCTGGGCGGCTTCACCAAGAACATCGAAGAATTCATCTTCAAGGTATCTCACGCCCAGGCCGACGCGCAGCAGAGCTACCAGATGGCGGCGGCCAAATTCACCGCGCAAATGACGCTGGCACGCGGCGGCGATCGTGACGCTATGGGCGGCATCACCAGCTACGCCGACACGCTCATCGGCAGCATCCGCCGCGAATCGACCACAGGCGCCGAAGCCAATCTGCGCATCGCCCGCGTGCTGGGCCAACTCGCATCGCTGCCCAAGCAGATCAGCCCAGAGCAGTTGATCGTCGATGCCATCGCCAGCGCCAACACCTCGCTGGAGGCGGTGCTCAACACCAATTTCAGCTCGCTCGACGCCAACGTCGATGGGCTGCTGACGGCCGGTGAACTGGCCGCATCGGGTCTGGCCACCAACACGCAGATTTCGGCGCTGATGGCGCGCGTGGATGCCAACGGCGACGGCATGATCAGCAAGCAGGAACTGGCCAACAGCCGCCTGCAAACGCTGGCCACTGCGCAGGGCACGACGAACACCAACCTGGGCAACGTCACCGCCGCGCAGCAGGCGGCCAACACCTGGCTGGGCATGATCCAGTCGTCTGATCAGACCTACTCGCTGGCCAACGTCAACGCCATCAACAGCAGCACCAGCGCCACCGTCGCCGCCATCAACAAGACCAACGCGCAGATTGGCACCTTCAACCGCAATTACGACAACCCCGTCACCGCGCAGTTCAGCGCCGATTCCCCGCTGTACAGCATTTTCAAGGGCATCGACGAGACCAACACCTGGCTGTACAAGCTGCATGGCCTCAGCACCGCCTCCATCCTATACTGGATCGCACTGCTGGACAACCATAGGCCCGTCACCGTCACCTCGCTCAACCGCATCCCCGCCGACGGCTCTGTCTTCGCCGAAGGCGGCTACACCGGCCCCGGCGCCAAGTGGGAACCGGCGGGCGTGGTGCACAAAGGCGAGGTCGTTTGGAGCCAGGCCGACGTGGCTCGCTGGGGCGGCCCCGGCATTGTTGACGCGCTGCGCCAGGGCGCCCCCGGCTACGCCGATGGCGGCCCCGTGGCCGTGCGCGTGCCGCAGATTTATGTGCCGCCAGTGGGCCGCAGCAACGAAGAAACGCAGGCGCTGCTGCGCGAAGTGCTGGCCGAGTTGCGCGCCCAGCGCAGCGATGACCGCGCCCGCCACAACAGCCTGGCCGAGCCCCTGCAGCGCATGGATCGGCGCGGCGCCAAGTGGGACAAGGACGGTCTGCCGGCCGAGCGCACCAACGAGGCCATTGCATGACCACCGGGCTTAAAGTCATCAAGTCCATCAGCATGACCGACGCCATGCTGGTGGCCACCAGCGTGCCCGAGACGGACCACCCTGTTTACAGCGCCGCCACCACCTACGCCAATGGCGCGCGCGTCATCCTCAACCACCGCATCTACGAGTCGGTGCAGGACAGTAATGTTGGCAAAGACCCCCTGGCCAGCGAAGGTTGGTGGGCCAAGGTGTCGCCCACCAATCGCTGGAAACCATTCGACCTGTCCAGCACCACGCGGCTGCAACTGAGCGGGCCGTCCTACTACGAGATCAAGCCCAACACTGCAGTCAGCGCGGTCATGTTCATCGACTGCGATGGGCTGTCGAGCATCCGTGTGCGCCTGATCGAGGACGGCACCACTCACTACGACACCGAGCACCTGATGCGACCCACGCCCAGCACGCCCAGCTGGTTCGCGTGGACGTTCGAACAACGCGCGCCCCGCTCGCGGCTGGTGGTGCAAGACCTGCCCGCGCGCCCGCGCGCCACGCTGCGGGTGGACTTTGAGATCACAGCGTCGGCTGGCTACATCGGCACGCTGGCGTTTGGCCGCGCCTACGTGCTGGGCGAAGGCGTGCAGTACGGCGCGCGCGTGGGCGTGCAGGACTTCAGCCGCAAAGAGCGCAATGAGTACGGCGAGATGGAGCTGATCCGTCGCGGCAACGCCAAGACGATGTCGCTGCAAATCACCGTCGACAACGACAAGCTCGACTCCACCGACATGCTGCTCAGCAGCTTGACCGGCACCCCGTGCCTGTGGATCGGCACCAGCCGATTCAGCGCCCTCTCGCTCTGGGGCGTATTCACCAATTGGAACTACACCGTCGCGTACTACGACGTCACCGAACTGTCGGTCGACGTCGAGGAATTTGTTTGAGGACTGACCATGCCCATCACCACCACCATTGATCCGCCGCTGCCGGGCGACTCGCCCGAGGTATTCGACGCCAAGGCGTTCGCCGCCTGGACGTCCCTGGCCGCACTGGGCGGCGAGATCAACGCCAGCAGCGCGGAGATCACCACCAAGGTCAGTCAAGCCGCAGGCAGCGCCACTGCGGCGGCCAACAGCGCCAACGCTGCCGACGCCAGCAAGACCGCCGCCGACGCCAGCAAGACCGCCGCCGCTGCATCGGCGTCTACGGCTAGCACCAAGGCCGGCGAAGCCGACGCCAGTAAGACCGCCGCCGCCGCGAGCGCCACCACCGCGAGCAACGCCGCGACTGCTGCCGACGCCAGCAAGACGGCGGCGGCGGGCAGTGCAACCACGGCTACCACCAAGGCGGGCGAGGCGGCGGCTTCGGCGACCACCGCCAGCGGTGCTGCAACCACGGCTACCACCAAGGCGGGCGAGGCGTCCAACAGCGCCACCACAGCCAGCGCCGCAGCGACAACGGCCACCACCAAAGCAGGCGAGGCCAGCGCATCTGCAACGACTGCGAGCAACGCCGCCACGGCTGCCGACGCCAGCAAGACATCGGCGGCGGGCAGCGCGACCACGGCCACCACCAAAGCCGGTGAGGCGTCCAAC
>OEIV010000866.1_pt1 | contig 15281 bp, 15 predicted proteins | sample 1539231 | NCBI WGS metagenome assembly OEIV01 (sample SAMN03794762, study PRJEB22550) | activated sludge metagenome | feature: wastewater treatment plant; material: activated sludge; isolation source: Wastewater treatment plant of a petroleum refinery complex | place: Argentina: Buenos Aires ...
GCCGCAGCGCCGAGCCCCGCGCCTCGACGCTCACCCCGCTGGCCCCCGCCCTGCGTGCCGGGATACCGGTCGAAACCGCCCCCGCGCCGCCGCCGCCCGCCGCCGCGCCGCCGCTGACCGTCAGCGCCATCGTCCCGAACTACAACCACGCCCGCTTCCTGCGCGAGCGCCTCGACACCATCCTCGGCCAGACCGTGCCGCCCGACGAGATCGTCTTTCTGGACGACGCCTCGACCGACGAGAGCCTCGCCATCGCCGAAGCCTATGCGGTCTCGTCCCCGATCCCCTTCCGCATCGTGCCATCGCCGGCGAATAGCGGCTCGCCCCTCGGCCCGTGGGCGAGGGGCATCGCGCTGGCGACCGGCGACCTCGTCTGGATGGCCGAGTCCGACGATGCCTGCGACGCGGCCCTTCTCGCCCGGCTGAAACCCGCCTTCGCCGACCCTGCGGTGACGCTCGCCTATGCCCAGTCGCAGCCCGTCGCGGCGGACGGCCTCGTCCTCGCGCGCGACTACCGCGACTACACCGACGACCTCTCGCTCGACCGTTGGCAGGCGCCCTATGTCGCCGAGGGCAGGGCGGAGGTCTTGGCCGCGCTCGCCCACCGCAACACCATCCCGAACGGCAGCGCCGTGCTGATGCGCCGCGCCGCGCTCGGCCCCGAGCTGGAGGCGCTGTCGGCCTTCCGCCAATGCGGCGACTGGCGGCTCTATCTCGCCTGCGCCGCCGCCGGCCGCATCGCCTATGCGCCGGAGGTGCTGAACCGCCATCGCCGTCATGGCGGCGCGCTGACGCTGGCGCTCGCCGACAGCCTCGCGCCGATGGCCGAAACCCTCCGCCTCCGGGTCGAGACGATGGAGCGCTTCGACCTGCCGGACGAGACCTTCCTCGCCTCGCTCGCCGCCGCCGCCACCGAGTATTACCAGCGCACCGGCGGCGAGGCGGGAGGCGCCCCCCCGCTCTGGGACGCCAGCCCGCTGAAGCCCTGGGTCGAGCGCTTGCGGGCCGAGGCCCTCAAGCGCTTCGGCCCCGGCCCGCACAGCCTCCACATCGTCGAGAGCGCCGACACCGCCTCGCCCCCCGCCGCGCCCCAGGCCGGCCCCACGCGCACCTTCCTCGCCGCCGTCCGCCCGGCCCCGGTCGAGCCGGACTGGCCCAAGCTGCCTTGGCTGGAAGGCGGGGCGAGGGCCTGGATCTGGTCCGCCCCGGCACTCTGGGCGGGCAACGACGCCGCCGCCGATCCGCGCCGCATCGCGGTGCTGGCGACAATCGCCGAACTCGTCGGCGTGAGGGCCGTGAGCGGGGACGGTGCTGACGCCGCGCGGCTGGCCGCCGCCATCGCCGGGCGGCTGTGAGCCGGGGCGCCGTTGTCACGATTCCGCGCTTGGCGGAATTGGCGAGTTCGGCTCTAACCTAGTCCCGTCGTCAGCGGCGGGGACCATGCTCAAACTGATCGAACTGACCAAGGTTTTCGGCACGCGCCGCGCGCTCGACGGTGTGACGCTGGAGGTTGCCGATGGGGAATTCGTCGGGATTATAGGCCGCTCCGGGGCCGGCAAGTCGACGCTGATCCGCTCGATCAACCGGCTCCACGAGCCGACCTCCGGCAAGATCCTGTTCGACGGCATCGACGTGATGGCGCTGAAGGGCAGGGCGCTGCGCCAGTGGCGTGCCGACTGCGCCATGATCTTCCAGCAGTTCAACCTCGCCGGCCGCATGGACGTGCTGACCAATGTCCTGGTCGGACGGCTGCAGAAGCGCTCGACCCTGCCGACCCTCTTCAAGCTGTTTTCGGCCGAGGAGCGCGCCGCCGCCGTCGCGACGCTCGCCCGCTTCGACCTCGCCGAGGCCGCCCTCCAGCGCGCCGAGACGCTCTCCGGCGGCCAGCAGCAGCGCGTCGCCATCGCCCGCGCCCTGATGCAGGAGCCCAAGCTCATTCTCGCCGACGAGCCCATCGCCTCGCTCGACCCCAAGAACAGCGAAGCGGTGATGGACGCCCTCGCCGAAGTGAACAAGCGCGAAGGCATCACCATCCTCTGCAATCTGCACGACCTCGACATCGCCGCCGAGTATTGCGGCCGCATCATCGGCATGGAGAAGGGCAAGATCGTCTTCGACGGCCCGCCCGCGGCGCTCGACCGCGAGACCAGGCAGCGCATCTACGGCCAGGACCTGAAGGCGGCATGAGCGGTCCCCTGCTCACGCGCCGGGCCTTTGGCGGGCTTGCGGCCGGCGGCGCCGCGCTCATGCTGGCGGGCTGCGGCGGCAGCCGTTTCGAGGCGGACGGCACGCCGAGATATCTCGTCAGCGGCTTTTCGGTGCTGGAAACCAATCCGGCGCGCATCGGCTCGCTCAGGAATTACGAGACGGTGATCGGCAAGGAACTCGGCGTTCCGCTGCGCTCGTTCCGGGCCTCGGGCTATTCCGGCGTGGCGCTCGCCATGATGAACGACCAGATCGACTTCGGCATCATGGGCCCCGCCAACTACGCGACCATCAAGAAGGAAATGGGCGACGCCGTCGATGCGCCGCTGACGATGAAGGAATCCGACGGCCGCACCACCTATGTCGCGGTCATCTTCGTGAAGGCTTCCAGCGACATCCGCTCGCTCGACGATCTGCGCGGCCGGACCATGGCCTTCGCCGACGTGAACTCGGCCTCGGGCTATCTCATTCCGCGTTACTACCTGCGCAAGGAAGGCAAGGACCCCGACGCCTTCTTCAGCCGCTACATCTTCGCCGGCGGGCACGAGCAGGCGGTTTCCTCGGTCCTCACCGGCACGACCGATGCCGGCGTCACCTGGGCCTCCGGGGTGGGCGAGGTCTCGGAAGGCTACACGCGCGGCATCCTGCGGCGGATGGTCCAGGCCGGCTCGCTCGACATGAACGACATCCGCATCATCTGGACCAGCGGCCCGATCCCCAACGGCCCCTTCGTCATGCGCAAGCGCATGCCGGCCGATCTCTTCGCGAGGATCATCGACGCGCATATCAAGCTGCGCGACATCGACCGCGCCGCCTTCGAGGCGCTGACCGGTGGCCAGGGTCAGGGCTTCGTGCCCGCGCCGCCGGGGTTCTACGACGTGATCTTCGAGATCAAGCGCGAGGAAGAAGCCGCGAGGCGCCTCAAGGCATGACCGCGCTCAACGATCTCATCGACGCCGCCGGACCGCAGAGAGGCCCCGCCGCGATCGCCGCGTTCGAAGCCGAACGCACCGCCTATGCGCGCCGCTGGTGGCTGTTCTTCGGCCTCGGCGGCGCATTGTTCCTGGCGGCGTTCGCGGGGGCGGCCTTCATCGCGGATTTCGACCCGATCCGGTTCGTCTCGGGCTTGCCCCAGATGGCCGAATTCCTGGAGCGGGCTCTTCCGCATCTCGACTGGGCGCAGCTTGGCGCGGCGAAGACGGTCGAGGGCTCGCTCGCCTTCTGGTTCTACGCCTGGCCGAAATGGCTCGGCCTGCTGTGGGAATCCATCGAGATGGCGATCCTCGCGACGGCGCTGGGCGGCGGCGCGGCGTTCGCGCTCTCCTTCGTGGCGGCGCGCAACATCGGCCCCGGGCGCTGGCTTCCGGTCGTCGTGCGCCGCCTGCTGGAATTCCTGCGCACGCTGCCCGACATCATCGTCGCCCTCGTCTTCGTGCAGGCCTTCGGGCCGGGCGCGCTCGCCGGCGTTCTGGCGATCGCGCTCCACACGACAGGGGCGCTCGGCAAGCTGATGTCGGAAGTGCACGAGAACATCGACATGAAGCCGCTGGAGGGCGTGCGCGCGGTCGGCGGCAACTGGTTCCATGTCGTGCGCTTCGGCGCGATGCCGCAGATCATGCCCAACTTCTTCTCCTATGCACTGTTGCGGCTGGAGGTGAACATCGCCGCCGCCGCCGCGGTCGGCTATGTCGGCGCGGGCGGCATCGGCCAGGAACTGGTGATCGCCATCGAAAACCTGCGCTTCGACGATGCGCTGGCCATCATCGTCATGGTGATCGCGCTGATCTTCGTCATCGACCTCACGTCGGAGCGCATCCGCCACGCCTTCATCGGGAGGGTCCGGTGAGCGCGCGCGTCATCGCCGGCCTGACGCGGGAACAACTCGCCGCCGCCCGCCGCGACTACGCGGGGATCGTCTCGCCTGCTCTGCTGCGCCGCGCCTTGCCCTGGCTTCTGAGCGCGCTGGTGATCGGCTATCTCGGCTGGCTTTGGGTGAAGTTCGGCCTCTCGCCCGAGGCGCTCTGGAAAGGCGCGACGCGGCTCGGCGCCTTCGTCGTCGCCATGCTGCCGCCCGATCCCGGCCCCTATGCCTGGGACTTCCTGAAGGCGACCGGCGAGACGCTCGGCATGGCGTTCCTGGGAACCCTCTTTGCGACGATCATCGCCTTTCCGCTCGCCTATGCCGGCGCCTCGAACGTCGTCGGCAACCCGGTGGTGCACTTCATCGTGCGGCGCATCTTCGACATGTTCCGCGGCATCCCGGCGCTCATCTGGGCGCTCGTCTTCGTCGCCTCCTTCGGCCTTGGGCCGATGGCCGGCGTTCTGGCGTTGATGATGAGCGACTTCGCCGCGCTCGCGAAAATGGGCGCCGAGGCCATCGAGAACGCCGACCGCAAGCCGGTCGAAGGCATCACCTCGACCGGCGCGACCCGGCTTCAGGTGCTGCGCTTCGGCCTCATCCCGCAGGTTTTGCCGGTCCAGCTCAGCCAGGCGCTCTATTTCTTCGAATCGAACGTCCGCTCGGCGGCGGTGCTCGGCATCGTGGGCGCGGGCGGCATCGGCTACTACCTCTCCGATCTCAGCCGCAACAATCACTGGGACATGGTCTCGTTCATCCTGATCGTGTTTCTGGTGCTGGTCGCGCTCATCGACATGCTGTCCAAGCGGCTGCGGTCGCTCATCACCGGGGAGCGCAAGTGATCCGTGTCGGCCAGGAGGAGGGCATTGCCCGACTTTCGGATCTGGTCGATGCCTGCGAACGCGCCGTGGTGTTCACCGGGGCCGGCATCTCGACCGAAAGCGGCATTCCCGACTTCCGCTCGCCGGGCGGCCTGTGGACACGCATGAAGCCGATCCAGTTTCAGGACTTCGTGCGTTCGCGCGAGGTGCGGCGCGAGGCCTGGGCGCGGCGCTTCGAGGGCGAGGACACGATTGCCGCGGCCCAGCCCAATGCCGGGCACCGGGCGGTCGCCCGCCTGGTCGGGATGGGAATCGTCTCGGCCGTCGTGACCCAGAACATCGACGGTCTGCATCAGGCGGGCGGCGTGCCGGACGACAAGGTGATCGAGGTTCACGGCACGGCGCGCTACTGCAAGTGTCTCTCCTGCGGCAGCCGCTACGACAACGCCGAGGTCCGCCAGATGTGGGCCGACAGCGGCGGCGAGGCGCCCGATTGCACGGTCTGCGGCGGCATCATCAAGTCGGCCACCATCTCGTTCGGCCAGCCGATGCCGGAAGCCGAGATGGAGCGCGCCGCGGCCGAGGCGCTGAGCTGCGATCTGATGCTGGCCATCGGCTCGTCGCTGGTCGTCTATCCGGCTGCGGGGGTGCCCCTGACGGCCAAGCGGAACGGCGCCAGGCTGGTGATCCTCAACCGCGAGGAGACTGAACTCGATCATCTCGCCGACCTGGTGATCAACGCCGAGATTGGCCCGGTCCTCAGCGCGGTCGCCAAGGTCAACTGACACCCCCTCGCTCTCGCCGTCATGAAAGGCCCCTCCCATCCTCATGGCCGGGCTTGACCCGGCCATCCAGCCCTCACGCGCGCGGACAATTGACAGACAAGGACAACAGTCCTACTATCCCTCAACCAGCCGTCCACGCGAGGCCCGAAATGCCGGACCTTTCGCGCGGCCCCTCCCCCTCCCCGGGGGGCGGGTGAGGAACGAAGATGCTTTTCGCCGCGGTAGTGAAATAAAATGTCCTGGCGCAACGGCGCCGCCGCCCTTTCCCGAGTCGGCGGAACGCCCTATCTACGGACATCGAATTTGCGGCCTCAGCCGCGGCCAAACCGGAGAACCCCGTGACCTGGATGCTGGACGAAGGCGACAAGAAGGACGAGAAGGCCGAAACCCCGGCGATGCCGCCCGTGGCCGCGGCGCTCTATAAGGCGCGCACGATCCTGATTTTCGGCGAGATCAACGACAAGGTGGCCGAGCGCGTCACGGCCCAGCTTCTGGCCTATGCGGCCGAGGGCGACGGCGACATCAAGATCGTCATCAACTCGCCCGGCGGCCATGTCGAGAGCGGCGACACGATCCATGACATGATCGCCTTCGTGAAGCCGCGCGTCGTGGTGATCGGCACCGGCTGGGTCGCCAGCGCCGGCGCCCATATCTATCTCGGGGCCGACAAGGAAAACCGCTACTGCCTGCCCAACACCCGCTTCATGCTGCATCAGCCGCTCGGCGGCGTGCGCGGCCAGGCGTCGGACATCCAGATCGAGGCGGAAGAGATCATCAAGATGCGCAAGCGCATCAACGCGATCATCGCCCGCGAGACCGGCCAGCCGATCGAGAAGGTCGACATCGATACCGACCGCAACTACTGGATGGGTCCTGACGAGGCCAAGGCCTACGGCATCGTCGCGCACATCGTCTCCAGCATGTCCGAGATCGGCTGAGACCCGCGATGGCCGCGCCGTGGTGGAAAGGGGCGGTCGTCTATCAGGTCTATCCGCGCAGCTTCTGCGACAGCGATGGCGACGGGGTGGGCGACTTGCCGGGCGTTCTCTCGCGGCTCGACTACATCCGCGCGCTTGGCGCCGATGCCGTCTGGCTGTCGCCGATCCATCCCAGCCCCAACAGGGATTTCGGCTACGACGTCAGCGCCTTCGACGACGTAGCCGCCCCGATGGGCGGCATGGCGGCCTTCGACGCCCTGTCGGGCGAGATGCGCCGGGTTGGCCTGAAGCTCATCCTCGACGAGGTGCTGGCCCACACCTCCGACCGCCATCCCTGGTTCGCCGAGAGCCTTCTGGGCGAGAAGGGCGCGAAGTCCGACTGGTATGTCTGGGCCGACGCGAAGGACGATGGCGGCCCGCCCAACAACTGGCTCAGCGTCTTCGGCGGCCCCGCCTGGTCGTATCATCCGGCGCGGCGCAAATACTTCTTCCACAAGTTCCTGAAGAGCCAGCCCAAGCTCAACTGGCGCGAACCGGCGGCCAGGGCTGCGGCGCTCGAGGTGCTGCGCTTCTGGCTGCGCAAGGGCGTCGACGGCTTCCGCCTCGACGTCGCCAACTCGTTTCTGCACGACGACAAGCTGCGCGACAATCCGCCGATACCGCCGAACCTGCGCGGCAGTGCGCATTGGGCCCACGCGCCCAACATGCAGAAGCGCATCCACGATTCGAACCTGCCCGAGAACCGCAAGGTCCTGGACGAAGTGCGCGCCGTCGTCGAAGGCTTCGAGGACCGCTTCGTCTTCGGTGAGTTCTCCGAAGAACCTGGTCTCATCGGCGAGTTTGTCGGCGCGGCCCACGGACTGCAGTCCGGCTACACCTTCACCTTCCTGGACGACCGCTCCTTCTCGCCGTCGATTTTCGCAGCCTACTATCGCTTCCTGAACGAGCGGCCGCATGTCTGGCCCTGCGTCACCTTCTCCAACCATGACGTGTCGCGCACCGTCAGCCGCTACGGCGGCGGCAAGCGCGACGACGCGCTGGCGAAACTCGCGCTGACGCTGCTCTTCTCGCTCAAGGGCACGGTGTTGCTCTATCAGGGCGAGGAGCTTGGCCTCGGCGACGGCGCGATCGAGGTCGATCAGGTACGCGATCCGGTGGGCGATCTCTACTTCCCCTACAGCAAGGGCCGCGATCCCGAGCGCACGCCGATGCCGTGGATCGCGGAGGCGCCGCAGGCCGGTTTCACGTCGGGCACGCCCTGGCTCCCGGTCGATCCGGCGCACGCTGCGATGGCCGCCAATGTCCAGGAACGCGACCCGGGTTCGGTACTCAACTTCACCCGCACCACGATCGCTGCGCGTCGCGGCATCCCCGCGCTGGTCACCGGCGACATCGAGATCCTTGAGGCCAGCGACCAGATCCTGGCCTTCCGGCGCTCGACGCCGGAGCAGAGCGTGCTCTGCGTCTTCAACCTGTCGCGCGAACCGGCGACCTATCGCCTCGGCGGCCAGACCTCGATCTCGCCGTTCGAGTTCGGCCCCGGCGGCTGGGGCTTCGGCGGCGGCGGCCTGTCGCTGAAACCGCTCTCTGCCTTTATCGGTGAACTCGCATGACCGCACCGCCCATCGTCGTGGATCGCCCGTCGGCGCGGATCGTCCGCATCGCGCTCAACCGGCCGGAGAAGCGCAATCCCCTGGAGACCGATATCCGAGAGGCCGTCTATGCGGCGCTTGGCGAGGCACTGGAGGATGCGTCGGTCCGGGCGATCATCCTCACCGGCACGGGCGGCACGTTCTGCGCCGGCGGCGATATCTCTGCGATGGGCAAGAGCGACGAGCGCAGCGGCGCCGACCGCATGGCCCGCAACCATCTGCTGGTGCGCCGCCTGATGCGCGCCGAAAAGCCCGTCGTCGCCGCCGTCGAGGGTTATGCCTTTGGGGCGGGGGCGGGCCTCGCGCTGCTCTGCGACGCCATCGTGGCGGGCGAGGGGGCCTCCATCGGCTTCTCGTTCTTCCGCATGGGCCTTGTCCCCGACTACGGCATCGTCCACACGCTGACCCAGCGCATCGGCTTTGGCCGCGCCCGGCTCATTCTCCTCAAGGCCGCGACGTTGAAAGCGGCGGCGGCGCTGGAGGCCGGCATTTTCGACAGCGTCGTCCCTGATGCCGAAGTGCAAGCCTCGGCCCTCGGGCTCGCCGAGGAACTGGCCGCCCAGCCCGCCAACGCCGTGGCGCTCACCAAGCGCATGCTGCTGGCCGAGCCGCAGGGCTTCGACGCCGCGCTCGACCTGGAACGCACCTCGCAGGTGATGAGCTTCCTGACCGCCGACCACAAGGAAGGCGTCGCCGCCTTCCGCGAGAAGCGGCCGCCGAAATTCAGCTAGGGGGGCAGTCGGTCAGCGCCTTGGCCAGCGCGTCGATCGGCAGCAGCACGCAGGAATGGCGGCTGCGATAGGCGGCGGCGGGTCTGAACACCTCATAGGCCGCCCATTCCCCGTCCGGCGCCGGGCCGCCATCCAGCATTGCCGCCACCCCGGCCCTCAGCGCTTCGATCTCGCTTTTCGAACGACCGGCCGCATGCTCGGCCAGCAGCGCGGCCGACGCCTGCACCAGCACGCAGCCTTTCAGATCGTTGGCCGTTTCGGTGACGCGGCCGGCCGGGTCGACGCGAACGTCGAACGTCACCACGTCGCCGCACATCGCATTGGCCTCGCGTCCGGTGCAGCAGCCGCCTTGCAGCCGGCCCGCGCCATGCGCCGACCCTGCAAGGCGCAGGATCGCCTTCTGGTAGAGGTCGTCGCTCACGCTGCGCCGCCCTCGTTCACCGCCCTGAGGTCCGCCGGCGTGTCGACATCGGTCAGGACGCCAGGCCCGCGCTCGACCTCGAAGACGGCCTCCGCATTGGCGGCGATGATCGCCTTCGCGCCCGTATCGCCGCTCAGCGCCTTGATCTCAGGGAAGAAGGCCTGCGCCCACAGAACCGGATTACCGCGCTTGCCTGCATGGACCGGCACGACGATGGCGCGCCCTTCGGCCGGGTCGAACGCCGCGGCCAGCGCCGCAATGTCCTCGGCCGTCGCGCGTGGCATATCGCCAAGGGCGATCAGCGCCCCGTCGAGATCATCCGGCAAGGCCTCAAGACCGGCCTTGAGGGACGTGCTGAGACCCCGCGCATAGTCCGGGTTGCGCACGAGGGTGACGCTCAGGCCCTTCAGCGCCGCCCCGACATGCTCGGCCTCATGGCCCGTGACGACCACGACCGGCGTGAGCCCGCTGCCGATCACCGCCTCCACCGTTCGCCGCAGCATCGGCTCCCCATCGATCAGCGCCAGCTGCTTGGCCGCACCCATCCGGCTCGACCGGCCGGCCGCGAGCACTATGGCGCCGATGCTCATGGACGGTCTCGGTAAAGGCAGGGGCCGCTCGCGCGGCTGCGGCCGCGTCGGGATTTCCTTCAGCAACCCGCCGACGCCCATGCGGGCGATGTCATCCGACGTGACGTCGAGACCGGCCAGCAGGCGTTGAAGGACCCAGTCGAAGCCATTGAGCTTGGGTGAGCGCGCGCAGCCGGGCAGGCCGATGACCGGAACGTTGCCATGCCGCGCGAGCAGCAGCAGGTTGCCGGGATCAACCGGCATACCGAACCGTAGTACTTCGCCGCCTGCCGCAATGATGCCGGAGGGAATGACATCGTGCCGGTCGGCGATGGCGGTGGCGGCATAGATGAGGACAAGGTCGGGGCGCTCGGCTGCCGCGTTGCGCACAGCCTCCGACAGGGTTGCTGGCTGGTGCGCAACGATCCGCTCTGAGCCGATGATCGCTCTGGAGTCCGCCAGTCGCATCTCCAGCGTCGCGCGATTCTTGGCATGAAGCGTCCGCTTGGTGCCGGGCAGCTCGGTCGAGATCAGCGCGGCGATCGCCGGACGGTAAGGAGCGACCTCGGCGACGGGGCCGAGAGCCTTGGCGAGCGAGAGCGCGGCGTTCAGCGAGGCCCGCTTCACGCCGTAGGGAATGACCTTGATCGTCGCCAGCATGGCGCCGGAAGCGACGGGTTCGAAGGCGGGCAGAGTGGCAACGGTCAGCGCCTCGTCGATCGCGTTGATCGCGTCGATCGCGTGCGCCTTGACGCTGAAAACGCCGGCGACCGTCGCATGAAGATTGGCCCGTCCGGTGAAGGCTCTTGCCACGCGGACGCCATCGCCGCACAAGGCCTCGGCGAGAACTGCGGCAGCTTCGTTCTCGGACACTTCGTCCGCATCCAGCCGCGCGACGATGACTGCATCAATGCCGTCCCCTGACAGGGCTGCGACATCGGCGGCGGTCAGGACATGGCCCTTGTGGAAGCTGCGGTCGCCATGCCGGATCGCATGCGCGAGCACGGCTCCCTCAGCGCTCAGTGTGGCGACCGGCCCGAACTTCATCTCGCGGCCGCCCGCAGCGCCCGGACAATGTCGGCGAGGATCGAAACAGCGATCTCGGCGGGCGTGCGTGCCCCGATGGCAAGCCCGACCGGCCCGTGAATGGCCATAAGGCGCGCCGGCGTGAACCCTGCGGCCTCCAGCCGTTCGAGGCGCGCCGCATGGGTCTTCTTCGAGCCGAGCGCGCCGATATAGAACGCGCGGCTTTCCAGCGCCGTGCGCAGCGCCGGATCGTCAAGCTTGGGATCGTGGGTCAGTGTCACTACCGCCGTGCGCGAGGTGACGGCGATGCCCTGCAGCGCCTCGTCTGGCCATTCTGTGGACAGCGCTACGCCCGGAAAGCGCGCCTCGCTGGCGAAGGCGGTGCGCGGGTCGATCACCGTGACCGTCCAGCCCATCGTCGCGGCCATCCGGCTGAGAGGCTGGGCGATGTGGACCGCCCCGACGATGACGAGGCCGACCGGCGGATTGAAGATGTTGAGGAACCAGGTCTCGCTCTGAAGCTCGACCGGGCCGCTTTCGTCTCGCACGGCGGCGCCCACCGCCTTAGCGCCCAGTTCGTCGCTGGGCGGCACCGTCAGGTCGATGAGCCGCTCCGCGCCGTCGGCGAGCCGCGTCGCCAGCGCGATTTCCCGTCCCTCGGCGCGGGCCGCGACCAAGGCCTTCAGCGTCTCGGGCCTCATCCGATCCTCTCGACGAAGACGTCGATCTGTCCGCCGCAGGCGAGCCCGACCTCCCAGGCGCGCTCGTTGGAGACGCCGAACGACAGCGTGCGCACCTTGCCGTCCCTGATCGCCTCGCGCGCCTCGGCGGCGACCGCGCCCTCGATGCAGCCGCCCGAAACCGATCCGACGAATGCGCCTTCATCGTTGATGGCGAGTTGGCTGCCGGCGGGGCGGGGGGCGGAGCCCCAGGTCTTCCCCCCCGTCGCCGGCGCGACGCCACGCCCTTCCGCGAGCCATGCGGCAGCCTGTTCCAGTGCCCGGTCGTCGTTCATGCCCAACCTCTCACGCCGCTCTCCGACCCGACACATGGGTGCGCCGTCCGGCCGAGGCAAGCGCCTGAGACAGCTCGGCGAGCGTGTTCACATTGTAGAGCGGCAGAAAGCGGTCCACATGCGGCAGCAGAGCCCTGATCCCGGCCGCCTTGGGCTGGAACTGGGCATAGCGCAGCAACGGATTCAGCCAGATCAACGAACGGGACGAGCGGGCCAGCCGGGCTGCCTCGTCCGTCAGAACGCCTGCATCGTCGCGATCCAGCCCGTCGGTGATGAGCAGCACCACGGCACCTTGGCCGAGCACTCGCCGCGACCAGCGGAAGTTGAACTCTCTGAGCGCCGCGCCGATCCGTGTGCCGCCGCCCCAATCGCCCGCCTCGCGGCCTACGAGGTCGAGCGCCTCGTCCACGTCGCGATGCTTCAGCGCGCGCGTGGCGTTGGTCAGCCGTGTGCCAAAGACGAAGGTCGAGACCCGCTGGCCCTGCCGGCGCCGCGCTTCGGTGAGGGCGTGCAGGAAGTGCAGGAAGACGCGGGCATATCGGCTCATCGAGCCGGAGATGTCACACAGCGCGACGATGGGCGGCGGTGCGGTACGGCGGCGCGCCTCGGCCAGAGAGATGATGTCGCCACCCATGCGCAGCGAAGCGCGTAACGTACGCCGCAGGTCGATACGCGCGCCTTGCGCCGCACCGCGCCAGCGCCGCGTCGCGACGTCCTCGATGCGCAGCGGCAAGCGTTCGACCATGCGCCGCGCCTCGGCGAGTTCGGCGGCGCTCATCTGTTCGAAGTCCTTGGCCCGCAGCACCTCGTCCGGCGATGTCGTGAGCGTCATATCGATCTCGACGCCGTCTCGTTCCTCGACGCGCGGCGTCCGGCCGGCATTGAGCGCGTCGGCGAGGCGACGTGCCCCGGCGGTCTTGGCCGGTTCGCTCTCGGGGCGCTGGATCGGCATCAGCATCGCCATTGCCCGGTCGGCGAAGCGCGGATCGCGCCAGAACAACTCGAACGCCTGGTCGAACAACGGCATCTGCTCGCGCCGTGTGACCAGCGTGGCGAACAGCGCCTGACGCAGCGCTGTGCGCTCGTCGATCCCGGCGAGCGCGGCGGCTTCCACGGCGGCGAGCGCCTGGCCGCTGCCGACCGGCATCCCCGCGGCGCGCAGCAGCCGTGCGAAGTGGATTACATTGGCGGCAATCGCGCTCACGCGGCTGCCTTCGCCCGCGCCTCGTCGATCAGGCGCGCGGTCTCGCCCGTGGTCAGGCGGGCGATGTCGTCCTGGTATTTCAGCAGGACGCCGATGGTATCGCGCACCGTCTCGGGCGTCAGTTCGACGGTATCGAGCGCGGCAAGCGCCGCCGCCCAGTCGATCGTCTCGGCGACGCCCGGCCTCTTGAAAAGATCTTCGCCGCGCAGCGCCTGCACGAAGGCGGCGACCTGTCGCGTCAGTTCGGGCGCGAGCGCGGGGGCCTTGGCTTTCAGAATCTCAAGTTCGCGCTCGAGGCCGGGATAGTCGACCCAGTGATAGAGGCAGCGCCGCTTCACCGCGTCGTGGATTTCGCGGGTCCGGTTCGAGGTGATGATGACGATGGGCGGGCGCTCGGCGCGGATCGTGCCGATCTCCGGCACCGTCACCTGGTAGTCGGAGAGGATTTCCAAGAGGAAGGCCTCGAACGGCTCGTCCGCGCGGTCGAGTTCATCGATCAGCAGCACCCGCGGTCCGCCCGCCTGGGGCTCCAGAGGCTCCAGCAGAGGCCGCTTGGTTAGGAAGAGGGGCGCGAAGATGTCGGCGGCGAGATCGGCCTTTGCGCCCGTCGCCTCGGCGAGACGGATCTCGATCATCTGCGCGGCGTAGTTCCACTCATAGACTGCGGCGGCCGTATCGAGACCTTCGTAGCATTGCAGGCGGAGCAGGCGCCGTCCCAGGGCATGCGCGAGGACCTTGGCGATCTCGGTCTTGCCGGTGCCCGGCTCGCCCTCCAGGAAGAGCGGTTTCCCCATGGTCAATGCAAGGAAGACGGATACGGCCAGCGACCTGTCCGCCACATATCCTTCGGTGGACAGAAGCGCGGAAGTCTGGTCGATGGACCGGGGCAGGACAGGGTTCATGGATCGGGACGTTAGTGCAGTGGACGCCGCGGCGGAAGCGCGGGCGCGGGCGGGACGCAACACCCTGCTCGGCATGGCCTGCATGGCCGGTTCGGCGCTGCTGTTCATGTCGGGGAACGCCGTCATCAAGCATCTGGCCGAGACCGGCATACCGCCGGTCGAGACGGTCTTCTTCCGCAGCGCAGTCTCGCTGGTCGTCCTCGCCCCCTTTGCGCTGCGCACGCCCGGGGTGCTCAAGACGGGACAGCTGAGCCTGCACGGTCTGCGCGGGGTGATCCAGGCTGCCTCGATGATCTGCTTCTTCTATGGCATCGTCGAGATCTCGCTGGTCGAGGCGAACGCGCTGGAGTTCACCTCGCCGATCTTCGCGACGATCTTCGCCATGATGTTTTTCGGCGAGCCCGTGCGTTCGCGCCGCCTCGTTGCCATGGGCATAGGCTTTGCCGGCGCCCTGATCGCGCTGCGCCCCGGCTTCCAGGAGCTCAACCAGGGCCACGGCCTGATCGGGCTCGCCTCGGTCCTCTGGGCGGCCGTCCTTCTGATGATCCGGCGGCTCTCCGTTACGGAAAGCGCGCTGACCCAATCGGTTTACATCGGTCTCATCCTGACCCCGATCTCGGCCCTTCTGGCGGCTTTTGTCTGGGTGACGCCGGACTGGGTCCAGCTCGGCTTCCTCTGCATGGTGGGCGTCACGGCGACCCTGGGCCAGTACCTGTTCGCGCAATCCTTCCGCTATGCCGAGATGTCGGCGGTCCTGCCGCTCGACTTCTCCAAGCTGATCTGGTCGTCGCTGATCGGCTACTTCGTCTTCGCGTCCACGCCCGACGCGCTCACGCTGCTCGGCGCGGCGATCATCTTCGCCGCCGGCGCCTATATCACGTTGCGCGAGGCCCAGTTGCAGCGCCGCGCGGTGCGCGCCAGCCTCGACGGCTCGTAGCGGCTCAGCCGTTGGCCCGCGCCACCGCGCGCTTCGCCATCACCGTCACGAGATGGGCGCGGTACTCGGCGCTGGCGTGGAGATCGGCGTTGAGACCGTCCGGCGAAACCTTGATCCCGGCGACCGCGTCGGGCGTGAAGCTCTTGCCGAGCGCCGCTTCCATCGCCTCCTGGCGGAAGACGCTGGGCGCCGCGCCGGTCACGGCGACGCGGACCCC
>OEIV010000867.1_pt1 | contig 15276 bp, 9 predicted proteins | sample 1539231 | NCBI WGS metagenome assembly OEIV01 (sample SAMN03794762, study PRJEB22550) | activated sludge metagenome | feature: wastewater treatment plant; material: activated sludge; isolation source: Wastewater treatment plant of a petroleum refinery complex | place: Argentina: Buenos Aires ...
GGTTGCCGAGGCGGTGCTGCTTGTGTTGGTGAGTGTGACCTGGGCCCGGGGCTGCGCGGGGGCGGGCCTAAGGGGCTCGTAAATCCCGCCGCCCCCGAGGGCAGAAGGGGCCCATTCCGAACCGTTGTAGCGGAGAACATCACCCGCGAGGGGGAGTGCGCTGGCGACTTCGATTCCCTGGAGGCCACCTGCCGAGCCGGCCCGGAGGGCGTATGAGGCGTTCGGCACCGCGGAAATCGCCTGGCGCGGGGTGAGTGTCGTGTAGGCGCCGGCACTGTCTCCCGCGCGAACCTGGATTTCGAGGAAGTACTGACTTCCATGGAAGACATCGCCGAAGTCCAGCAGGACGGTGAAGAGTCCCGCCGAGACCGCGGTATCGGCGACCGGCTGGGCCGGCCCAACCTGCACGCCGCCGGCCAGCGCGTCGTAGAGGACGAAGTTGAAGTCATAGCTTCCAGTGGCCTGAGATCCGCCGTCGGCGAGACTGCCCTGGAAGGTGAACGCGGTACTGAGCGCGATCAACGCTTCGGTGTTGGACTGATTGCGCGTTCCGCCCCAGCCCTGGCCGTAGGTGGCGATCGGCGTGATCACCACCGCAACGATTGCCGCGAGCGCCAGCCCGCGGATGGCTATCTTTCTTCCCATTTCCAACTCTCCTCGGCGCGCTTCATCGCCGCCGCGACGGGGAGTATAGGAGGACGGGAGGCAATCCTGTCCCCTATTTTGCGGGTGGGATCGCTTGTAAAACCGCCGCGGATGTGAAGAAGATCACCCTTGGCGCATGGGGCCGACATTACGCTATCGCATTCCCGCGCGCCGATGTGTATCGTGAACGGGCATTCATTTTGACTGCCAGGAGACCGGATCATGTTCGATGCGATCATCGTGGGTGGGCGTTGCGCAGGCTCTCCCACTGCCATGCTTCTCGCGAGGAAGGGCTACAAGATCCTCCTCGTAGACCGCGCGACGTTCCCGAGCGACACGCTTTCGACGCACTACATCACGCCGGACGGGACTGCGCGGCTGAAAGAGTGGGGACTCTTCGAGCGCGTGCTCGCGACTGGCGTCGAGACATACCGCGGCATCTCTCGTTCCATCCAGGGTTTCACTATCCCGCCGGACAGGAGCGAGCCCGAAACCTTCGCACCCCGGCGGACGGCGCTGGACAAGGTCCTGATCGATGCCGCGCGGGAGGCGGGCGCGGATGTGAGGGGAGGGGTTTCCGTCGACGCGCTGCTGATCGAGGACGGAGCGGTCGCCGGGATTCGCGCACACCGCGGCAGCGAATCGTTCGAAGAGCGCGCCCGCGTGGTCGTCGGCGCCGACGGGCGGGAGTCGTTCATCGCCCGGCAGGTGCAGGCGCCGGAGTACAACGAGGGCGGCGGGACAACCGCGGGCTACTACACGTACTTCAAGAATTTCGCGCACGAGGGGCCGGAGCTCTACCTCCAGGGCGGCTCGGCGCACTTCCTGTTCCCGACGAACGACGGCGAGGTCTGCATTGGCGTGGAGTTCACGGCCGACCGGTTCAAGTCGTTCCGGGAGGACATCGAGGGCAACCTGAAGGCGGACCTGGGCTCGTTTGAGCCGCTTGCCGAGCGGTTCCGCAAGGCCGAACGGACGAGCAAGATCTTCGGGCTCGCGCCGCACAAGGGCTTCTACCGCCGGCCGTTCGGGCCGGGCTGGGCGCTTGTCGGTGACGCCGGCTACTACCGTGACCCGCTGCTCGGGCTGGGGATCAACGATGCCTTCCGCGATGCCACGAACCTTTCGGAGGCGCTCGACCGGGCGTTCTCCGGGAAGGAGTCGTGGGAGGCGGCCCTGGGCGAGTACGAGGCTGCGCGAAACGAAGCAACCGAGGCTATCTACGGACTGACGAACCTGCTCTGCCAGGACCTGAACCCCTCGCCCCAGGTGCTCCAGATGATGATGGGCGGGCAGCCGGCGCCGCAGCAGCCTGCCGCGGGGTGACCGCGGGCCAGGGGCACTGGCACACTGGGCAGATGGAACTTCGCGTCGCCCATCTGTATCCCGACGTCATGAACATCTACGGCGACCGGGGGAACGTCATCGCCCTGCGCTACCGCTGCGAGGCGCGCGGCATCGGCTTTTCGCTGACCGAAGTGAACGTTGGCGACCCGTTCGACGCGGCAGAGTTCGACCTCGTGCTCATCGGCGGCGGCCAGGACCGGGAACAGCGCCGCATCGCGGAGGACCTGGTGGCGCGCGGCGAAGGGATTCGCGCGGCGATTGAGGACGGCATACCGGCACTGGCGCGGGGCGGGGCCGTCCAGCGCTTCGCGGCCCCCCCCGTGGACCACGCCGGTGGGGTCATCCCCGGCATCAGCGTGTTCGACCTGGAGACGCGGCATCCCGGCCCGGTCGCGGACCGCTGCATTGGCGACGTGGTCATCGAGACGGCGGACGGCGAAGTGGTCGGCTTCGAGAATCACGGGGGACGGACGTACTTGGCGCCGGGCCAGGAGCCGTTCGGGCGGGTGCGCAGAGGGGCGGGCAACAACCACGAAGACGGGACGGAAGGCGCGCGACACAAGAACGCGATCGGCACGTACCTCCACGGGAGCCTGCTGCCGAAGAACCCCTCGCTCGCGGACGCGCTGATCCTCGCCGGGCTGCGCCGCAGGTACGGACCGGACGTCGCACTCGGCCCGCTGGACGACAGCGTTGAGCGGCAGGCGCACGCAAACGCCGTGGGGGTAGCGGAGAAACGGCGCGGTTGACGGCGCGGGGATCCGGGTCCTCCGCTAATCGTCGACGACGGCGTCGACTTCGACCTCTATGAGCATCCCGGGGGCCATGAGCGCGCTCACCTGGACCATCGTCGCCGCCGGCTTCACGTCGCGGAAGAACTCTCCGTGGGCCTTGCTGAACTCTTCCCAGCGGCGGATGTCGGTGACGAACATGCGCGTGCGGACGACGTGGCGCATGGCGGCGCCGGCCTCGATGAGGGCGCGCTCAATGATCTCGAAGCAACGCTTCGCCTGCAGATAGCCGTCGTCGCCCCCGTAGATGGCGCCGTCGGGTTCGGCGGACGTGGTGCCGGCGACCGAGACGTGATTGCCGACGCGCACGGCGCGCGAGTAGCCGACGACGTCTTCCCAGGGGCCGCCCGACGAGATGAGCCTGCGTGTCATGAGTTCCCTCCGGCTGGAATGGTGTGACGAATCTGGCACAGCGGCCCGCCAGGCGACAGGGCCAAAACGGCACCTTCAGGAGTCTCTCCAGTGCGAGCGGCGGGCGGTCCGGCCTGGCGGGAGCTATGCCTCGTCTTCCCAGAGGCCGGCCTGTTGCGTGGGCGCCTGGGGCTGCTCGGGGAGTGGGATGCCAAGGTGGTGGTAGGCGGCGGCCGTGGCCATCCGCCCCCGCGGGGTCCGGTTGAGGAAGCCGCACTGCAGGAGGAACGGCTCGTAGACGTCCATGATTGTGTCCGACTCTTCGGAGATTGCGGCGGCGATGGTTTCCAGGCCGACCGGCCCGCCCCCGAACTTCTCGATGATGCAGCGGAGGACGGCGCGGTCGGCGTCGTCCAGCCCGAGGTCGTCCACATCGAGCTTCGCGAGTGCCTCGCGCGCGGAGGCGAGGTCCACCACGCCGCCGTTCCTCACCTCCGCGAAGTCGCGGACGCGGCGGAGGAGCCGGTTGGCGATACGCGGGGTGCCGCGCGAGCGGCGGGCGATCTCCATCGCGGCATCATCCGGGACCTCGGTGTGGAGGATGCTGGCCGACCGTTTCACGATGGTGGTCAGGGTCGGGGTATCGTAGAAGTCCAGGCGGAAGACGGAGCCGAAGCGGTCGCGCAGCGGCGCGCTGATCATCGCGTAGCGCGTGGTGGCGCCGATGAGCGTGAAGCGCGGCATGGCAAGACGGACGGTGCGCGCGCCGGGACCCTTGCCAATGACGAGGTCGAGGGCGAAATCCTCCATAGCCGGATAGAGGATCTCTTCGACGGCGCGCGAGAGGCGGTGAATCTCGTCGATGAAGAGGATGTCGTGCTCTTTGAGGCCGGTGAGGATTGCGGCCAGGTCGCCCGGGCGTTCGAAGGCCGGTCCGCTTGTGGTCCGGATGGCCACGCCCATCTCGTTGGCGATGATGTTGGCGATGGTGGTCTTGCCGAGGCCGGGAGGCCCGTAGAGGAGGAGATGGTCGAGCGCTTCGCCGCGGGCCTGGGCGGCCTCGACGGCGATGCTGAGGTTCTCCTTGATGCGGTCCTGGCCGGGGAACTCGCCGAGCGAGCGGGGGCGCAGGGAGCGTTCATCGCCGTCCTCGGCGCCGACATCGGCGGCCACGATGCGTCCTTCGTCGGTCACACGGCGAGTATACCGCACGGATGTTCTACGGCGCGGAGTTGTTCTCCATCGCGGCGCGAATGACTTCCCGGAGCGTCGCCAGTTCGTAGGGCTTCTGGATGAAGCCCGAGAGCCCGCGGCTCCCGAAACGCTCGGTGGCGTCCTGCTCGGCGTATCCGCTCATGAGGACGATGCGGGCATCCGGCCGAATCTGCTTGATGGCGGCGAACGCTTCTTCGCCGTTCATGCGCGGCATCGTCATGTCCAGGAGGACGCAGCCGATTTCGGGGTGTTCCCGGAACAGGTTGAGTCCCTCGAGCCCGTCGGCGCCCTCGAGGACCTCGAAGCCAAACGCCTTCAGCGCTCTTGCGGTCACGGCGCGCACGGTCGGCTCGTCATCGACGACGAGGATGGTGCCGGAGCCTCGCCATGCGGCGGGGTTCGCCGACGGGGCCGGTTGGGCGGCGGCGGCGGCGTTCGCCGGGAAGAGCAGGCGGAAGGTCGTGCCTTTCCCCGGCTCGCTGTCGACGGTGATGGCGCCGCGGTGGCCGCGCATGATGCCGAGCGTGGCGGCCAGGCCGAGACCCCGACCCGTGAACTTGGTGGTGAAGAAGGGATCGAAGATGCGCGCCAACGTCTCCGGCGACATACCGCAGCCGGTGTCCTGGACCTCGAGCGCCACGTAGCGCCCCGGGGGCAGGTCCGGCGCGAGGTAGGCCTCGGCGAGGAGGTCGCTCGTCGCGTCCACGACGGAGGTGGAGATGGAGACGACGCCCGAGCCCTCGCCAATGGCGTCGCTCGCGTTGACGACGAGGTTCATGACCACCTGTCGGAGCTGGGTCGCGTCGGCCTGGACCGACGGCAAGTCGCTGGCGAGGTGGAGCCGGAGGTCGACCGCCTTGCCGATGGAAACGCGGAGGAGGTGCGTCATCTCCTGGACGACGCTGCTGAGGTCCACGTCCTGGATGAGGAACCGGCCCTTGCCGGAGTAGGCCAGCATCTGGCGGGCGAGTTCGGCGGCCCGCTGCCCAGCGAGTTCGATCGCCTCGATCGTCTCCCGCGCGGGAGAACTCGGAGAAAGTTCGGCGAGCGCGATGCCGGCGTTGCCGAGGATGCCGACGAGGAGGTTGTTGAAGTCGTGGGCGATGCCGCCGGCGAGGACGGCGAGGGACTCCGACTTCTGGGCCTGGAGGAGTGCTTCGGCGCTCCGCTTGCGCTCGGTGATGTCCCTGCTCGTGATCACGACGCCACGGACCGTCCCGTCTTCGAGGCGCACCGGGCTGTAGGCGACGTCGAGCCAGGTATCCAGTTCGCCGGGGATCAGGCGCTCGAAGTTGAGCGATTCCCCGGCCAGCGCGCGCGCCAGGGTCTCGTCGAAGTCGGACCGCGATTCCGGCGGGACGAGGTCCCGGTAGGGCCCTTCCAGCGCGCGGCCGGGATGCGTGCCGGCCCATGCCGCGCGCGCGGCGTCGTTTAGCTTGATGATCTCGCCGCGAGTGTCGAGCAAGACGATTCGGTCGTACGAACCGGAGAAGACCGCCTCCAGGTCCGCTGCCTTTTCGCGAACGGCGGCCTCGGCGCGGACCTGCTCCGTGACGTCGGTGGCGGTACTGCCTGCGCCGACGATGTTCCCGGTGCTGTCGCGGAGCGGGAAGGCCGAGACGAGCAGATCGATCGTGTGGCCGTCCTTGTGTCTGCGCTTGGTCGGGACGCCGGAGTAGCCCTCTCCGGTGAAGAGGCGCTGGAGGCGTTCCAGGGTGCTGTCGACGACTTCAGCTTCATCGACGTAGAGCATCGAGGCCGGCTTTCCGATCACTTCCCCAGCGGTGTAGCCGTAGACGCGCTGGGCGCCCGGGCTCCAGGATGTGAGGATGCCGTCGAGGTCGACCGCCAGGATGGCGTCGTTCGCCGATTCGACGATGATCGCGAGGCGTTCGGCGCGCTCGCGTGAGGCACGCTCCTCCTCTTCGAGCCGGATGCGCTCGGTGATGTCGCGCGAGCTGCCGATGATCTGGTGGCATCGCCCCTCGGCATCGACGACGGGAGACATGGTGGTCTGGATGTGGGGCCGTCCTCCGAAGGGGATGATCTCTTCGTAGGTGATCGGGTGCCCGGCGGCGATGCACTCTTCGTAGCGAGCGACGGCGGCCTTTGCCGACGCCTCCGGTAGGGCGTCCTGGATGAGACGGCCGGCGATCCGCTCGGCAGAGAGCCCGGTCATCCGTTCGAAGGCGGAATTCACCATGGCAACCCGGAAGTTGCGCCCTTCTTCGCCTTCTTCAACGTTGAGTGCGAAGAGGCCATCGGTGGTGTTCTCGATGACCGCGCGATGGTGCGCGGTTGCCTGGGTCAGGGCGAGTTCGGCGCGTTTCCGGTCCGAGATGTCCCGGATGACCATGGCAACGGCCACAGCCTCGCCTTCCTCGTCGCGCACCGGGTCGTAGCTGTACTCCCACCAGGTTTTCTCGCCCGTGTCCGGGTCGGCGAGCTCGAGTTCTAGCGTGGTCCGCTCGCCGTTGAGGGCGCGGCGGTGGTAGTGGCGGAACCCGCGCCAGTGCTCGGGAGCCACGTACTCCTCCATGCTGTGACCGGTTTCCGGGGTCCGGCCGATGAACTTGCGGGTGCGTTCGATGGAGAGGGGGTTCCCGAGGATGAATTGCCGCTCGACATCCACGAGGGTGAGGGCTTCGTTCATGCTCGAGAACACTGCCTGGAGGGCGGCCTCCCGCTCGGCGAGCTCTTGCTGGAGGCGGAGCGACTCGGTGATGTCCCGCGCCGCAATCGAGACGGCATAGACTTCGCCGCGGTCGTTGCGCACGGGGTTGAAGGTGAATTCGTGCCAGCTGACTGCGCCGTCCGTGGCGGTCGATGTCCCGGTGGTTGTCACCCGTTCGCCGGCGAAGGCTCGGCGGCACTGCCGCTCGAAGGCAGCGACGTCCGAGTCCTCCACCCAGCGGCGGAGGTCGTCTCCGGGAGAGGGGGCCGTGCCGGTGGAGTCCAGGGCCCGAGCCAGCCCGGCTTCGTTCGCAACGATGAGTTCAAGGTTCGGCCCGACGACGAGGACGGCCTCGGATGTGCTCTCGAAGATGGCTTTCAGCTGGGCGCGGGCCTCGTCCAGCTGGATTTGCTGATGCTTTCGCTCGGTGATGTCGCGGATGGTGATGGCGATGCCGTCTCCGAGCTTGACGACCGTCTGGTGGATCCACTTCGCGCGGATGAACTGCGAACCGAGCTCGACTTCCTGGTCGAGGACTTCGCCGGTCTCGGCGACCCGGGCGTACGCCTCCATGAACCCGCGGTCGCGGACGCGCGGCAACAACTCACCGAGCAGTCCGCCAAGCGCGGTGTCGCGGGGGATGGTGAGCAACTGCCCGGCGGCGGCGTTCATATCGACGATGCGGAAGTCCGTCACGTTCCCGTGTTCGCCGCGGACGGCGACGAGGATGAGGAAGGCGTCTTTGCTGAGTTCGGCTGCCGCGCGATAGCGCTCTTCGGACGCCCGCAGCGCCTGTTCGCTGGCCTTCTGTTCCCGGAGGTCGTAGAGCAGTGTCGCGCTGCCGGTGTGATGGCCGTCGGCGTCGTGCAGCGGGAACGAAGTCATGCGGACCGGGATTTCGTGGCCGTCCTTGTGGAGGCGGACGGTCTCGGCGTCGATGGGCTCGCCGGAAGTGATGGCGTCGACGTGCGTGAGATTGACCTCGAGGTCGGCGGGGCGGCCGAGCCGGGTCATGCGCGAACCGATCGCCTCGGCCGCGGTGTAGCCGAACATCCGCTCGGCCGCCGCGTTCCAGCTGGTCACCCTGTGGTTGGTGTCGCGGCCGATGATGGCGACGGCGGCGGACTCGACGATGGTGGCGAGCAGCTGGCTCTGTTCTTGCTGGGCGCGGCGCTCTGTCAGGTCGAGGCAGACTGCGACGGCGCCGATCGGTTCGCCGTCCGCGTCGCGGAGGGGGGACGCGGCGACATGGCCGGGAAACCTGCTGCCATCGCCGCGGACAAGGTTGATCAGGCGGGAGTGGGTGCCCGGGCCACCGGCTTCCTTGAGCACTTCCAGTCCCCTGCGCGCGTCCTCCGGCTCGAAGATCCGCTCGATGAGGCGGCGTCCGAGGGCTTCTTCGGCGGGGATTCCGAACATCGCTTCGGCTGCGGCGTTCCAGTAGAGCGTGACACCATCCAGGTCGACGGCGAAGGCGGCCGCCTGCATGTTGTCCAGCATTTCCGCCCGGAAGGTGATCCGCTGGTCCAGCTGGCGCCGGACGCTGACGTCCCGGGCGATTCCCTGGATGGCGACGGGTTTGCCGTTTTCCAGGAGCAGCTGGCTGCTGATTTCGACCCAGCGGGGTTGGCCGCCGGCGTGGCGGATCTGGACTTCGTAGAACGAGAAGTCGAGGTCACCAGCGAGCTTCGCGGCGATCTGGGCGCGCGTCGGTTCGAGGTACTCCGGGAGGAGGAGCTCCGCCATGCTTTTCCCGAGCAGCTGGGCGCGGGTATAGCCTGTGAGCCGTTCGGCGGCGGCATTGGCAGCGGTGAAGCGGCCCTCGAAATCGACGGTGTAGATAGCGTCGTTGGCCTGTTCGAGCCGGCGGGCGGCATCGGCGGCTTCGGACTGGCGGGCGCCCCTGCGCGCCCAGAGCGTGGCGCGAAAAGCGAGCGAACGCTCGGTGCCGGAGACGTAGAACTCGTCGGCGCCCGCCGCGAGGCCTGCGTCGAGCGTCGCGGCCTCCGCATCTTCGATGCCGGCGAAGACCCATGGGCGCGGCCCGCCGCCCGGCAGCAGCAGCGCCAGTTCGCGTGCCAGCGACTCGACCGGGAACCCATCGAGAACGACGGCATCGAACTCCGAAGTGAGAGGCTTACGGGGAGGGGCGACAGACGGGTTGATGCCCGCCTGGCAGAGGGCCTGGCAGAGGCGTTCGGCGATCTCCGGCTCGGCAGCGACAACAGCAACGTTCACGAGTGGCGCGTGTGCCTCGGAGGTGTGATTCGCGGAAGCGCGGACGGGCTCCCCGGTGCTTCCGAAGAATAGTAAGTGAGAAAGATTCGCGAATACTCTAGGCATTACCCCCTAATTTGGGACGCCCGCTTCACGTTAGCGGTGGGGAGCTCCCCGGGAGCCCGTGGACCTACGAAACCGTGTTGCGGCCCCGGCGGCGGCCCATGCTGCCTGTGCTGAACGGATACATGACAAGGTTCACGTGGCGCCGTTTCTCGAGCATGCGCTGCAACCGCTTGAGGCTCTGGTTGACGAGGGGCCGGTGGTAGGGCCGCCTCACTTCGAGTAGCGGGATCATCACCGTTACTTCGTGAGGCGCCCGCTTGAGACGGTCGTCGACGTAGCGCGCAATCGGGTCCGAGACGGTTCGGAATGGCGAGGCGATGACGATCAGCGGGATCGACGGGAACTGCTTGCTCCAGCGCTTCTCCACGGTCGAGGGAGCCTCCGGATCGACGACGACGTGGACGGCGGTTACGTCGCGGGAGCGTTCGCAGGCGGCACCGAGGGTCATCACCGTTGCGAGGTTGATGTCCTCGACCGGGACGATGATGGGCACACGCGATTCGCCGCGGGGCTGCATGTCCAGCTCCGCCTCCGGCGAGACGAAGAGCTGGCGGTGGAGGCGCTTGTAGAAGCGTCCGATCCACCAGAGACCGACGGTGAGCAAGGGGATGGCGATGACGACGATCCAGCCGCCCTCCGCGAACTTGGTGACCATGATGATCACGAACACGATGCCGGTGACGATGCCGCCGAACCCGTTGATGAGCGCGGACTGCTTCCAGCCGGGGCTCTTCCGCCGGAACCAGAGCGCGACCATGCCGGCCTGGGCAAGGGTGAAGCAGAGGAAGACACCGAGGGCGTAGAGCGGGATGAGCTGCGTGGTTGTCGCGTTGAAGATGATGAGCAGCAGGGCGGCGAAGGTGGTGAGCGCCGCGATGCCGTAGCTGAAGACGAGGCGGTTGCCCCGGGCGTGGAAGACGCGGGGCATGTATCCATCGCGGGCGAGGATGGCCGTGAGGATGGGGAAGCCGTTGTAGGCGGTGTTCGCGGCGAGGAAGAGGATGCCGGCGGTGAACCCCTGGAGGAGGTAGTACATGAAGTTCCGGCCGAAGACCTCCTCGCCTACCTGCGACATGACCGTTTCTTTGTCGCCGTGCTCGAAGATGATGCCGAAGTGGCGGGCCAGCAGGGTGGTGCCGATGAAGAGGAAGCCGAGGAGCACGGCCATGGCGGCCATGGTGATGATCGCGTTCTTCCATTCCGGCGCCTTGAACGAGGAGACGCCGTTGGATATCGCCTCGACGCCGGTGAGGGCCGCGCAGCCGGCGGAAAACGCGCGCAGGACGAGGAAGAGCGTCAGCGCGTGGGTGGCGTCTTCGACCGCCTCCTTCGGTTCGCCGGTCTTGAGGATGTTCGGGTCGTCGCTGAGGAAGACGCGGACCATCCCGAAGATGATGGTGCCGGAGAGAATGAAGACGAACCCGTACGTCGGGATCGAGAACAGCGTGCCCGATTCGCGGATACCGCGAAGGTTGCCGAGGGCGATAAGCGCGATCAGCCCGACGGCCAGCGGGACGCGCGCGCTGTCGACATCCGGGGCTGCCGAGACGATGGCTTCGACGCAGGCAGCGATGCTCACCGAGGCGGTGAGGGTGTAGTCGATCAGGAGGGCGGCCCCGGCGATGAGACCCGCATAGACGCCGAGGTTTTCGAGCGCGACGGTGTAGGCGCCGCCGCCGGCCGGGTAGGCCTTGATGAGCTGGCTGTACGAAACCACGACGATGCCCAGGAGGGCCGTGATGGCGAGGGCGATGGGGAGCGAGAGGTGGATGGCCGACGTGCCCGCGAGCACGAGGATCAGCAGGATCTCCTGGGTGGCATAGGCGGTAGAGGAAAGGGCATCGGAGGAGAAGATGGCGAGCGCGACCTTCTTGCTGAGGCGCTCCTCGGCCAGCCGCTTGCTGTTCATCGAAGTGCCGACGAGCGAGTCCTTCAGGTCGGCGAGGCGCCCACCCCAGCCGCTGCGGCGTTCGGCGAACTCGGTGGCCTCGAAGTGCCCCGCGTCCATCTCGACGATGCCCGCGTGGGGGAATTCAACGCGGTAGCGAGTGACCCGCCCTTCTTTATCGGCGACCGGTGTGTACTGTGGGCCGGACCCTGACGAGGGCATTGGCGTAGGTTACCCCCCGGATGCTTATGGTCTGCAACTAGCGATGGACCTGCCCTGGGGTTGGGCGGCACTGGCGGCCACCCTGTCCCGGTGGTAGAAGATTCCAACGGAGAACGCTGTGGCCGCTAACGAACCCCAAAACGACGTGTATATCAAGGACCTCCCGCTCCTGGCGCGGTTGCCGGACGACGACCTGAAGGCATTGGCCGCGCGCGGCCGGGTGCGGCGTTTCAACGCCGGTTCCACGATCTTCCACGAAGGCGACCCCGGCGACGCCATCTATGTCGTGGTCGATGGCCGCATCCGCATGAGCCGGCTCTCCGGCTCGGGCACCGAGGCGACGCTCGCCCTCATTGGCCCGGGGGATTGCACCGGCGAGCTTGCGCTGTTCGACGGGCGGCCGCGTTCGGCCACGGCTACCGCGATGCAGGCGACGCGAACCTTCATCGTCTCGCGCGATGACTTCGTGAACTGGGTGAAGGAGCGGCCGGCCGCCTCGCTGGCGCTGCTCGAGACGCTCTCGCTGCGCATCCGGCGGACCAACGAAATCGTGACGGACCTCGTCTTCCTGGATCTGCCACACCGGCTCGCAAAGCACCTGCTTTCACTGGCGGCTTCGCACGCCGAAGGCCCGAATGCGCGCCGTCCGCGCCTCCAGGTGACCCAGGCCGAGCTCGCTTCGATGCTGGGCGTGAGCCGCGAGAGCGTGAACAAGCAACTCAACCAGTTCGCCCGGGACGGCTGGATCACGCTCTCGCGCGGGGCGGTCATCATCGACGATGCCGAGGCGCTGCGGACGTTCGCCTAGGGGCTGTGGCTCCCGGCTGAAATCGACAACGGGACCCCGACGCCTCCAGAATGCCCGCACACCCGGTGGAGGACTCCCTCATGCGCTTTGGCTTCTGGCCCGGCCCGAACAATTCCTGGAGCGACACGCTCGCCCTGGCGAAACACGCCGAGACCACCGGCTGGCACGGCCTGTGGTACGCCGACCACTTCATGCCCAACGCCGAGGACACGAGCGGCCCCACTTCGGAGTGTTGGACGACGCTGGCCGCCCTGGGCGCCACGGTCCCGCGAGTGCGCATCGGGGCGCTCGTCACCGGGAACACCTACCGTCACCCGGCAGTGCTGGCAAAGATGGCGGCGAACGTCGACAACATCTCCGGTGGACGCTGCGTCCTCGGGCTCGGCGCGGGCTGGCAGGAGAACGAGCACAAGGCGTACGGGATCAACTTCTCGACGCTGGGCGGGCGCATGAACCGCTTCGAAGAAGCCTGCCAGGTGGTCACCGGGCTGTTCGCCAACGCGCAGACCGACTTCAGCGGCAAGTACTACCAGCTGACGAACGCGCCGCTCGCGCCCAAGCCGGTCCAACAGCCGCTGCCTCTGCTGATCGGCGGCGGGGGCGAACAGCGGACGCTCCGGATCGCGGCGAAGTACGCCAACGAATGGAACGTCTGGGGGACTCCCGAGGTGCTCGCACGCAAGGGCGCGATCCTTGACCAGTACTGCCAGGAGATCGGCCGCGACCCGAAGTCCATCAAGCATTCGACGCAGGGGATGCTCGTCCTGACCGACGATTCGGCCGCCGTCGAGCGGATGAAGGCATCCGGACGGCCGGTCATCGGCGGCGACGGCCCGGGCGTGCGCGCCGTCATCGAGCAGTACGCAGAAGCCGGCGTCGATGAGGTCATCATCCCGGACTTCAACCTGGGCGCCTCGGTCGAGGCGAAGATGGCGATCATGGACCGCTTCGCGAACGAAGTCATGGCCCATTTCAAGTAGCATCGGGGCGTGCGGGAGTCCGTCCACGATCGCGACGACGGCTTCTTCGAGTGCCGATCCAGGAGGCGTCGCCGGTTGCGCTTCGTCGCCCGGACGGTCCCGGCTCACTCTTTAGTCGGAGACGAAGAATCCCCAATTTGGCAGTGAGCGGGGTTGTACCGGTGCGCTAGGATTCCGTGGGAGAGACCGTTTTTCGAATGTTGCCCCGAATCCAGTACGCGCAGACCTCCGACGGCGCCTCCATCGCGTTTTGGGCGATGGGCGATGGTGTGCCCATCGTCCTGATGTACCCTCCCGGCTTCAGCAACATCCAGTTCGAATGGGACATCCCGGAGTTCCGCGAGACGTACGAGAACGTGGCGCAGTGGGCGACGGTCATCCGCTTCGACCACCGGAACCATGGGCTCTCGGAACGCGGGCTGGGCGAAGTCTCGCTGGAATCGTACGAGCGGGACCTGATGGGCGTGCTCGACCGGCTGGAGATCCAGCGCGCGCACCTGTTCGCCGCCAGCGATTGCGGCAAGGTCGCGCTCGATTTCGCGGTGAAGTATCCCGGCCGCGTCGCTTCGGTCTCCCTCTTCCGGACGAACGCGGGAGTGGGGACGTCGGCCGCCGCGCCGGGGTGGTCGTCGCTCGCGCCGCTCCTCAAGAAGGACTGGCAACTGTTCACCAACCTGATGGCGACGGCGCTCAACGGACTCGACGATGGAGAGCAGACGTCGCGCATCGCCCGGTACGTCCGCGAGAGCGTCACGGCTGAGGAGTTCGAAGCGGCGAACGCGACGCTTGCCGCGGTCGACGTCCAGCACCTGTTGCCCGAAGTGAAGACGCCGGTGCTCGTCCTCCACCGGATGGACTCGCCGTTCTTCCAGATCGACCGCGCTCGCCAGCTGGTTTCGACGATCGCCGACGCGCGGCTCTCGGTGCTTGCCGGGAAGTCGCCGTTCGCCTGGGACAACACCGTGGTGGAGGCAGTGCGCAGCTTCGTGCTCGAAGTCGCCGCGGCAGAGAACCGGGCCCGCTTCGGGCTCCGCAGCGGCACGGCCTTCCGGACCATCCTGTTCACCGACATCGAGCAGCACGGCGACCTGCTCCGGAAGCTCGGCGACAGCCGCGGCCGCCAACTCCTGCGCGAGCACGAGCGGATCACGCGCGAGGCGCTGCGGGCGCACGGCGGCAGCGAAGTGAAATCGATGGGCGACGGCTTCCTCGCCTCGTTCGGTTCGGCACAGCGGGCCCTGGAATGTGCGATCACGCTGCAGCGCGCGCTTCACGAAGAGCTCGGCGTGGAGATGGAAGGGCTTCCGAACGGCCTCCGCGTGCGCGTGGGCATCAACGCCGGGGAGCCAATCGCGGAGGACGACGACCTCTTCGGGACGGCGGTGATCGCCGCCGCGCGGATCGCGGCCCTCGCGGAAGGCGGCGAGATCCTGGTCACGAACGTCGTCCGGGAACTGGTCGCCGGCAAGGGGTTCCTGTTCAACGACCGCGGCGAGCAGCCGCTCCGCGGCCTGGAAGACCCGGTGCGCATCTGGCAGCTGCGCTGGTAGCAGGCCGCTCTTCACCGCCTCTTTCGCAGCTTGCCCCTCGTTATCCGGCGGACTGCTACCGTCTTTCAAGGTATGCGCCGTGTTTTCGCCCTGTTTGCCGCCCTCGCTTTCGTCGCCGTGGCGTGTTCGAACACGACTGAGTCTGAAGCCGCGCGGGCCGGGGCGGACACCACCATCGACTGGGAATCGTGCGGGCAGATCGAGTGCGCGACGTTCGCCGTGCCGCTCGACTACGCCAAACCCGACGGGGACACCATCGAGCTCTCGCTGATCCGCATCAAGGCGCGCGACCAGGGTCGCCGGCTTGGCGTGCTGATGGCGAACCCGGGCGGCCCCGGTGCGTCCGCCAACGACTTCATGCGCGTTTGGGGTTCGCTCCTTTCGGGCGAGATCCGCGACCGCTTCGACCTCGTGTCGTTCGACCCTCGCGGCGTTGGTGAGAGTTCGCCGGTGGTGTGTCAC
>OEIV010000868.1_pt1 | contig 15270 bp, 14 predicted proteins | sample 1539231 | NCBI WGS metagenome assembly OEIV01 (sample SAMN03794762, study PRJEB22550) | activated sludge metagenome | feature: wastewater treatment plant; material: activated sludge; isolation source: Wastewater treatment plant of a petroleum refinery complex | place: Argentina: Buenos Aires ...
CCGGCGCCGCCCCGCCCCCCGCGGCCCCCGCCCCCGCCCCCCCGGGCCGCGGCCAGGCCGGCGCCGCGGAACCGGGCGGGGGAGAGAAACCCCGCCGGCACGTCGCTCGAGGATCTCCGCAAGGCTCTCGCGGAGGCTCGCGAAGCCTATTCGGCCGGTAAACCCGAAGCTGTCGCCGCCTATTCCGACCTCGCCCAGCGCTTCCCCGACAATCCGGACGTCACCGGCGAGCTCGGCAACATCCTCTACCAGCAGGGCAAGCTGACGGAGGCCGGCGAGCAGTTCTACGAGACGGCGATCCGTCTGATCCGCGCCAAGCAAGAGCCGCGCGCCGCCTGCCTCGTCGAGATCGTCCGTCAGCTCAATCCGTCGCGGGCACGCGACCTCGAGGCCAAGACCACCGCCACCTGCCCGGTTCCGGCCAACCGATAAGCGGCAAGGTCGCTGCACCCCGGCCGTCGACGCGCCCGGAAACTGACCCGCAAACGGCGAGCGCCCGGCCATCGGATGGCCGGGCGCTCTCTTTTTGGGTCCGCTCCCGCCAGCGCACGACCGCTGCGGGAGAACTTGTCTGTTGGCCGACAGGGCGAACTCTCGACCCTGTCGCATGGGGCTCGGGCAGTTGGAGCCGTGGACCTAAGCGCGATCGACTGGTGCTCAGGGGGCGATCAAGGGCAGAACGGTCGCGCCGATCGCAATGCAGAAGACCGAGAACAGCACGACGGTCTCGAGCAGCGCGTTGAGACAGCCGTCACAGCCGTAGCAACAAGGATCCTTTGCCATCATCATCATCTCCGGTTGGCGATAGATCTTGACGGCAGGCTCTCCGGGGCTCGGTCGTTTTTGTCCGTATATCCCTCCTGGCCTGCTTGGCGGCGCAACCGCTCGTTGAGCGATTGGACACGCTCGCGGAGGGTGCGTCGCGTCGGACCCTTACGTCAAGGTCAAGAGGTGCGGCGGGTTGTCGTCCGCTGACGGCGAGCGGAATTCATCTTTAGCTATTGAAAAACATCAGAGAAAATCAACCGGCGGAGAGTGGTTGTTGCAAAGTCGCCACATAAATTGTGGCATTACCAGGGCATGAAGCTGTTCATGAAGTTCATTGGTTTCTGAATCGAGCGATTCATGGTGGCGATATTCCACCGCATCATGTCCGTGTGCATTGCCATGCTCTGAACCGCCTGGTTCATGGAACCCATTTGACGGTCGATGTTGTCAAGCCGGCTCATGTGCTTGGCCATCTCGTTGGTGTCCGTCGCCATCGCCGCAACCCGGTTGCTCATCGTATCGATGTTGCGCGACATCTGAGCGATGTTGGCGGTCAGCGTATTCATCGACTCCGTGAGCTGCCCCATCTGCTGGCCCATCTGCGGGCGAAGCTGCTCGGCCAGGAGGCGAAGCTCGCGCGACACCGAGTAGATCTGGTAAAAGCCGTAGATCGCAAGAAGTGTGAAGATGACGACCGCCGGATAGGCCACGAATTCCCAGCGCCGTGCACTGCGCTCGAACGCGACGGCGAGGCGCTCGACGGCGTCACCCTGCACGTTGGCAGCGGACCCTGCGCCCTTGCCGATGACGGCGATATTGCCGACCGTGCTCACGTTGGCGGGATCGATAGGTGTGCGGCTCACTTCGCTCTCTCCCCCGGCTGGGCGTCACGTCTTTCGCCCTGCGCCATGCTCCCAGGATCGCGGTTCACTCCCCGCTTTCCGGCCCCTGCCGGAAGGCGGTTGCAACTCGCAATGGAAACAGCTTACGCCCAAATCCTTTAGCATCATAATATTCAAGCATTGCGGCACAATAGGGGGTTCTGCACGAAACAGAAGCTCCTCGCACATTGCGTTGCAGCATATTCCGAGCCACCCCTAGTTGAGGCGAGTAGATTTCTCTTTCCAAATACTGCGCTTGGTCGCTCAGACACGATGCTGCATTGCAGCGAAAGCCAAAGCTCTTCGCTGCGCTAGATCATTAACTTAGATGAAAACATGGTTCCGCCCGCCGTGGCAGGTCGTCCCGCGACCAAGCGTCATCGGTCACCGGGACGAATCTTGCGCGGTTCCAGGCAGCCTATTGGGGATTGCACGGCCTCGAGCCGGACCCGGGTGTTTGGCGGAAAGCGCAATCGATCCCGGCAAGAACATGAGCGCTCGACCGGCGGCCAACCACGTCGCGGGAAGGTGTCCGCACCGCAGACCGCGCTATTGTCCTCGACCAGACCGCAGTCGCGATCCGATCAAGTCGCCTGCACTCTGTTTGATGCGCCTAGGGTGCGATACCGTTTGGCGGCGGCGGCGGCGCATCCGGATCGTTCTCGGCACCACCGTGCAACGTGCTGCCATCGCGGCCGTAGAGATCGGTGCGGAACTGCACGCCACCACCCGGCTCTGCCCATGCGGTGATGTAGGTGAAGATCACCGGAACGGGACGCGAAAGCTGCAGGTCGATGGCTTGCCCCGTCTCCAGCACCTCGCGGGCGCGGCCAGGACGGTCCCAACCCGCTTCACTCCTCGCGAGCCATTCGGCGAGATCGACCACGCCCTGCACGCGCACGCAGCCGGCGCTGAAGGCCCGCCCGCGCTGGTCGAACAGGTTCTTCATTGGCGTATCGTGCATATAGACGCCGTGCTCGTTCGACATATCGAGGCGGACCAGACCGAGGGCGTTGCGATCACCCGGGTCCTGCTTGAAGCGGATGCGGTTCTGATCGACCATCGACCAGTCGATCTGGGTCGCCGGAATCTCAGGCCCGTCGTAGCTGCCGTCGTAGACGCGGATGCCTTCCTTCTCCAGGTAGTCCGGCTCTTTGCGTAGGCGCGGGATCAGGTCCAGCGTCGCGACCGAGGTCGGCACGCGCCAGTAGGGGAAGAAATTCACCGCGCGGATGCTGCCGCGCAGCGAGGGCGTCTCGCGGCCCTCACGGCCGACGATGACGCGGTGGCGCTGGACCACCTCGTAGCGCTCGACCGCCTCGAGCTCGAAGGCCGGAACGTTCACCAGCACGTAGCGATCGTCGGTGCGCGGCTGCATCAACTCGACGATGCGCTGGCGGTTGAGGCGCAACTGGGCCAAACGGTCCGCCGCGGAAATATTCATGGCCTCGATGGTGGCGCGATCGATGCGGCCCGTGACTCGGAGGCCGTTGCCGCGCTGGAACGCCCGCACGGCACGCTCGACCGAATCGTCGAGGGTCAGTGTCTCGAAGTAGGCGTCCGAACGAGCCAGCTCGCCGGTGGCCCTCAGACGCTTCTTGACCAGCGGCATCCGCTCGTCGTCGTCGCCGGGGCGGATGGTGCGCCCCCGTGGCACGTTCGGCCAGCCGCCGCGCTCTACGATGCGCTGATAGCGCTCGATACCGGAATCGATCGCCGCGACCATGTCTTCACTGAGCCACGGCGTCGCGTTGGGGCGGAGATCCTCGAAGGTCTCACGCGCTGCTTCCGCACGCCTCGGCTGCTCCGATCGCCTGCGCTCGTTGTATCCCGTGCCGAAGCCCGGGATCTGCTCCCACCACTCCGCGCTCTGCGCGTGGGCCATGGGCGCCGCCGCACCAACTACTCCGACGAGCCAAGCGAACGCCGCCAGACCGCCACGACGTCGGACCAACCAACGGCCTGACGATTTCGACCACACACTCGGCCGCGAAACCATTGTGCGCCAAGCCAAGGTGCCGTGATCGCCCGCCATGATCTTCCCTGTTCTAATCAAGGACTTCCGTCCGAAGTCGTCTGATGCTCGCTTGGACTCGCCGTGTCATGCCCACTGGAGCGCCCCGTCCAACGATGCCATGCACCGGTCCGGCCCCCCCCACGGCAGGCCAGAACCCCGGTTTGGCCAGAACCAGCGCGTGGTCCGAAACCAGGAGGCTCGCGGCGCCAACTTCCACGATGGAACATCGGCTTACCGGCAACCCTCGCCCCGCGGTTCGCCGACGCGGCGCATGCGGGAATCGATGTTTCGGCCCGAGTTAACTAGTTGGGACCGATATGGCCAAACCAAGACATCTCGCCAAGATGCGGCCCCTAACTTCCTGCATTTGGCCGCCAATTGTTGCTGCGATGCAGCATAGCGACTCATGCGTCGGATGGAAATGCCGTGTCGCTGTTTCGCCAAGGCTTGCGACGAGCCTGCATCACTGCGGACCGCCACCAAGCTTGGCTCATCCACGCGCGTCGCCTACAGGTGCTCCCAGCCGGTCGACGATAGCCTGACGGCATTTCCCTCCGCGTCGAGAAACCTGATGTTGCGCTCGTCGACAATACGACCGATTGCCGTAACCGTTACACCGGCGGCGGCGGCCGCGGCCTCGAAGTCGCTCGCATGCGCCTTGGGAACCGTCGCCAGCACCTCGTAGTCCTCACCCCCGGCGACGAGCTGCCCGATGCCCGCCCGCCCGCTTGCGAGCGAACGGCGCGCGGCCGCGGAGAGGGGAATCCGGTCGAGGTTGATCTCGCCGCCGACTTCCGACACCCGGCAGAGCGTCAGGAAGTCCTTGGCGAGGCCGTCGGAAACGTCGAGCGCTGCGCTTGCGTACTGCCGCAGCACGGGCGCCAGCGCGACTGGCGGACGCGGAGTTTCGAAACGCGAGAGCAGCGCCTGGGTGCTGACGCGGTCCAGTTCGTAGCCGTCGCGCAAGCTGGGGTCCTTGCGCAGGGCGAGGCCAAGTGTCGAGTCGCCGATGGTGCCGCTGACGTAGACCACATCGCCCGGTTTCGCCCCTGCTCTGCGCACGATCTTGCCCGCCGGCACCGCGCCGATCGCCGCGATCGTGAGAGTGAGAAGCCCGCCCGTCAGATCCGTATCGCCACCGAGCAGATGACAGCCGAACACGGCCTGGGCCGATGCAAGCCCGGCGGTGAGCTTGGTCATCATCCGTCGGGTCGGCAGCGATGGAAAAGCGAGCGTCAACAGGTAGCCGAGCGGCTGGGCGCCCTTCGCCACGAGATCGGAGACGTTGACGGCCAGCGCCTTGAAGCTCGGGACGTCGCCAGGAAGGAAATGGACGCCCTCGACGAGTGAATCCGTGGTCAGCAGCAAGTCCATGCCTGCGGGCGGAGAGAGAACGGCGCAGTCGTCGCGCAGCGCCAGCGTTCCAGCGTCCCCGTCCGTGAGCGGCAACAGGAACTGCTCGACGAGCTGCGCCTCGCTTTCAATTGTCTCGTCGGTGTGTTCGCTCACCTAACGTGCTCCTCGGGAACAATCAGCCCTGGGTCTCGGCAGCACCAGGCTCTTTGGTCTGAAACTCGGCCGGGCGGAGCCGGCGCGCCAGACGGTCTAGGATGCCGTTGACGACCTTCGGCTCCTCGTCTGCGAAGAACGCATGCGCCACCTCGATGTATTCGTTGATGACGACGCGGGCCGGCACGTCGCGGCGCTCCTGCAGCTCGAATACGCCGGCCCGGAGAATGGCGCGCAGGATCGAATCGACCCGCACCAGCCGCCAGCCGCTGGCGAGCTGATCGTCCACCACCGGGTCGATGTCGCGCTGACGGCGCACGACGCCGCGCAGGATGTCGGCGAAGAACTGCGTGTCGGCATTGGCGACGAGATCGTCCTTCTCCTCGCCGGTGAAGCGCGTCGTCTCGAACTCGCGGATGACCGCATTGAGATCGGTTCCGGCGATGTCCATCTGGTAGAGCGCCTGAACTGCGGCCATGCGCGCCAGCGAGCGCCCGCCCGGTGCCGTTTTCGCTTTCGTCTTGCTCGTCATGCGCCGAGCCCCTCGAATTGTCGGACGATATCGATCAGCGAGAAGCAGGCCCTTGCCGCATCGCCGCCCTTCCCCCGTCGGCCGCCCCGGGCCCGCTCGAACGCCTGCTCGCTCGTATCGACGGTGAGGATGCCATTGCCCAAGGGCACGCGGTGGCCGGTCGCGATCTTCATGAGCCAGTGGTTGGCGTTATCGACGACGACGTCATAGTGCGAGGTCTCGCCACGGATGACACAGCCGAGGACGACGGCGCCGCAGAAACGACTCGACGGTGCGCCGCGCGGAATGATGCCGCAACCGACCGCCGCCGCCAGTACCTGCGGAATTTCGAGCGCACCCGGAACCGTGACGCGCTCGTAGGTTGCCCCCTGCGCTTCGATCTCGGCGATTGCGCCTGCCGCGAGCTCGTCGGCGATGTCGTCGTAGAACCGCGCTTCGATGATGAGGATGCGGCTCGACGGGCGGCGCAACGGCGTCGCGCCGCGCTGCTCCTCGCCCATGCCCTCAGGCCTCCGCGTCTTGCGCTGTACCATTGCGTGTTTCCGATTCCGTGTTTCGCCGTCGTCGCGCCGAGCTGTGGTCCGGCGACGATACGGGTTCGATCTCTGCCTCGCGTCCGCCATCAGCGGAGCCTCTGCACCGCCTCACGGCGGAGCCTCGGCCGCTCGCTGCGGCGTGACGGTTCAACCGATCTTGCGTGTATCAACGATCCTGAGACCGAAAGCCTCGAGACCGACGTAAACCTGCTCGGGCGAGTTGGTGAGCAGCACCATGTCGCTGACGCCGAGATCGCGAAGGATCTGCGAGCCGACACCGATCTCGACCTGGCGACGCTCGTGGTTGGCGGCCTTGCCACCCGGACGCCGCGGCTGCTCGTGGATTCGCTCCGAGAAGGTGCGTGGGTTCAGGTCGCGGATGACGATGACGATACCGCGACCCGCGGCATCCACCGCCCGCATCGCCTGTTCCACAAGCCCGATCGACGACGCATAGCCGACGCCGACGAGATCGACCAGGGGGTCGACGGCGTGGACACGCACCAGAACCGGCTCGCCGTTGGCGACGTCGCCCTTCACCAGCGCGATGTGCTCGCCCGGCTCCACCGTCGTCGCGTAGACGCAGAGATCGAACTCGCCGCCGTAGTTGCTCCGCACCGGCTTGCACGCGATGCGGCGAACGATGGTGTCGTTCTTCAGCCGGTAGGCGATGAGGTCCTCGATCGAGCCGATCTTGAGACCGTGCTCCTTGGCGAAGGGAACGAGATCGGGCATCCGCGCCATCGTGCCGTCGTCGTTCATGATCTCGCAGATCACGGCCGCTGGATAGAGGCCGGCGAGGCGCGCCAGATCGATGCTCGCCTCGGTATGTCCGGCGCGGATCAGCACGCCGCCGTCACGGGCGACGAGCGGGAAGACGTGGCCCGGCGAGACGATGTCGTCGGCGCCCTTGGTCGGGTCGATGGCCGTGGCGATGGTGCGCGCGCGATCGTGAGCGGAGATGCCCGTGGTGATGCCCTCGCGCGCCTCGATCGATACGGTGAAGGCCGTCTCGCGGCGCGAACGGTTATCGCGCACCATGCTTTCGAGACGAAGCTCCTCGGCGCGCGCCTTGGTGAGGGTGAGGCAGACGAGGCCGCGTCCATGCTTGGCCATGAAGTTGATGGAGTCGGGCGTCGCCATCTGCGCGGGGATGACGAGGTCGCCCTCGTTCTCGCGATCCTCGGCATCGACGAGGATGACCATGCGGCCGTTGCGCAGTTCCTCTAGAATCTCAGGCGTGGTGGCGAGCGCGCGTCCGCCGCGCGCCGCTGCCGAAGCCGGCTTCGCCGCAGCGGTCTTCGACGGGGCGGAAGCAGGCTTCGCCGACCGGGTAGGCCGTTTGGTCACGGGCGGAACTCCATCAGGCGAGCCACGTAGCGCGCGAACAGATCGACCTCGAGGTTGATCTCGTCGCCGGGCTTTTTGCGCCCCCAGGTGGTCTGGGTCAAGGTGTGCGGAATAATGTTGACCCCGAACCGGGCGCCGGCAACCTCGTTCACCGTCAGTGACGTGCCGTCGAGCGCGACCGAGCCTTTCGGGGCGATGTAGATGGCGAGATGCTCGGGCGCCTCGAACAGGAAACGCTGACTGTCGCCGTCCGGCGTGACCGAACCGCCCCGCGCGCGGCCATCGCCGTGGCCTGAAACGATGCGCCCGCCGAGTTCGTCGCCGGCACGCAACGGCCGTTCCAGGTTGACGGCGCGGCCGGGCTGCCAGGAATCGAGCGTCGTCTTGGCCCGCGTCTCGTTGGAAACGTCGACGGTGAAGTGGGCGCCCTTGCCGTGCGGAGCGAGGGCGGTGACGGTGAGGCACACGCCGTCGCAAGCGATCGACGCGCCGAGCGGTATCGTCGTCGCGTCATAGGCCGTCTGCAGCGTGAAGCGCCCGCCATCGCGAGCGACGACCTCGCCGACATCGCTGACAAGTCCCGTGAACATTCTCGCCTCCTTCGGACACCCGCCGCGGCGGGCGTCATACCGATACGCGCCCGCTGCGCTGTCTGAATACGAGCATATCGTCGCCACCGAGCCGCCGCCGCTCGGCGAGGTCCAGCCCTGCAATCCCGGCCACGGCCTGGAGCACGGCGCGCGCCCCGTTCTCCGACACCGGCAGGCCACCGTCGCGGGCTTGGAACAGAACTACCTCGTCAAACAGCCCGTGGCGCACGAACGATGCCCAAACTCCCGGGCCGCCTTCGACCAGCAGCCGCGTGATGCCCGACTGGGCCAAGCTCTCGAGCACATCCGGCAACCACAGGCGGCCAGCGACGAGACGCGTCGGCGTGATCTCGACACCGAGCGCGCTGAGCGCCTGCGTCGCCGGGCCGGCGGCCGCCGTGAAAAGTTGCACGGGCCCCAGCCCCGCGCCCCGGGCGAGGCGGTTCTCCGCCAGCCCCGCCGCATCGGCAGCGAGCACCACGCGACGCGGCGATCGTTCCGCCAAACCCGGCAGGCGGCAGGTGAGATCGGGATCGTCGTCGCGCACCGTACCGTGCCCGACCAGGATGGCGTCCGCCTCTGCCCGCATCAGATGGCCGCGCGCCCGCGCCTCCGCCCCGGTGACGAAGAGCGGTGCGCCCCCTGTCCCGCGCGGTACCTTGCCGTCGGCGCCAACCGCGATCTTGAGCTGCACGAAAGGGCGCCGCTCCGTGACGCGTACGATGTGCCCGCGCGTCAGCCAATGCGCTTCCTCGGCGCGGATACCGCGCGTCACGGCGACACCGGCTCTTCGGATCTGCTCCAGGCCCCGGCCGGAGACGCGCGGATCAGGGTCCTGCAAGGAGACGACGAGCCGTGCGATGCCGGCCGCGAGCACCGCATCGGAGCACGGCGGCGTCTTGCCATGATGCGAGCACGGCTCGAGCGTGACGTACATGGTGGCGCCACGGGCCCGCGCGCCCGCCTGCGCCAGCGCGACCGGCTCAGCGTGCGGACGCCCGCCCGGCTGGGTCCAGCCCCGCGCAATCACCTCTCCCGTCTGCGGCTCGACGATTACCGCTCCGACCGTCGGGTTCGGCGCCGTCCGCCCGAGGCCACGCCGCGCCATGCGCAACGCGATGCCCATCATGTGATGGTCGATCCGTTGCTGGTCGCCGGCAGTGGGCGGCTTCGGCGGCATGGCCCGGACTCAGCCCTTCTTCGGCAGCGGCAGGGCGGACGACCAGTCGTCTCCAACGGCGCGCGGCGCGGTTGTGCCACGCTCGGCGGAAGGATCACGCGCGATCTCGCCGAGCACTTCGGCGAAGTCGGACGCCTCGCGGAAATCGCGGTAGACGGAAGCGAAGCGAACGTAGGCGACGGGATCGAGCCCGCGCAGCGCCTCCATCACCGACTCGCCGATGACCTGCGACGGGATCTCCGTCTCGCCCGAGCTTTCGAGCTGGCGAACGATGCCGGAAATCATGCGCTCCACCCGCTCCGGTTCGATCGGGCGCTTTCGGATGGCGATGTTGACGGAGGCGAGCAGCTTGTCGCGATCGAACGGCACCTTGCGGCCCGAGCGCTTGACGACGACGAGATCACGCAATTGCACGCGCTCGAATGTGGTGAAGCGACCGCCGCAATCGGGGCAGACGCGGCGCCGGCGGATGGCCGCGTTTTCCTCCGTCGGCCGGCTGTCCTTCACCTGCGTGTTCTCGCCCGAGCAATAGGGACAGCGCACCTGTTCAGTCTCCCGCGAAGCAAAAAGCGCCGGCGGCGATCACGCCCCGGCGCACATCGTTTAGACCCCCGCGGGAACCTCGAACAAGGCCCCTTTTCGCCGTTCTGCCCCGCCCGAGGCAACTTCACGGTGCCTCTCCCGGCTGCACGCGAACCCGCGAGGCGATCAGCGCCTGGAAACAGGGGGCGAGCGGTCCGAGACTCGACCTAATTCGTCCGACCACGTGCCCCGCTCGCCGTTCCAGCTCTCCGATGGATTCAGTTGCGGCTGAGGCCCGTGTGAGTCGCACCACCGTATTTGGCGCCCTCGGTGAAGGTGCCCGTCTTCAGGCATTTGGTGAACTTGGCTTCGCACGCGCCGCCGCCGCCCCGGCTCTCGCAGGTCGCCTTCCAGCTCGAGCACGATGCGGCGAATGCGGGCAGCGGCGCCGTGAGCAGGGCGGCGGTGAAGGCGAAAATGACAGAGTTCAGCGTCGCGACACGCATGGCCATCTCCCAAACAAAAAGCGCGGCCGGATAGCCGGCCGCGCCATTGTTCGTCAGTTATCTGACGCAATCAAGCGTAGATGGGGAAGCGGTCGCACAGCGCGATGGCCTGCTGCTTCACCTTCGCCTCGACCGCACCGTTGCCCTCCTCGCCGTTCTTGGCGAGACCGTCGAGCACCTCGGCGATCAGTCGGCCGATCTCCTGGAACTCGGCGACGCCGAAGCCGCGCGTGGTGCCGGCCGGGGAGCCGAGTCGGATGCCCGACGTCACCATCGGCTTCGCCGGGTCGAACGGCACGCCGTTCTTGTTGACCGTGATGTTGGCGCGGCCGAGTGCCTTCTCGGAGATGTTGCCGGTGAGGTTCTTCGGGCGCAGATCGACCAGGATGAGGTGGGAATCCGTACCGCCTGAAACCAGCGCGAAACCGGCCTGCACCAGCACTTCGCCCATCGCCTTGGCGTTCTCGATGACGTTCTTCGCGTAGATCTTGAACTCGGGCTGCAGCGCCTCACCGAAGGCGACGGCCTTGCCGGCGATGACGTGCATGAGCGGGCCGCCCTGGATGCCCGGGAAGATCGCGGAGTTGACCTTCTTGGCGATGTCCTCGTCGTTGGTCAGGATCATGCCGCCGCGCGGACCACGCAGCGTCTTGTGCGTGGTGGTGGTGACCACGTGGGCGTGCGGGAACGGGCTCGGGTAGAGGCCGGCCGCGACGAGGCCGGCGAAGTGGGCCATGTCGACCATGAACACCGCGCCGATCTCGTCGGCGATCTTGCGGAACGCGGCGAAGTCGATCGTGCGCGGGTAGGCCGAGCCGCCGGCGATGATGAGCTTCGGCTTGTGCTCCAGCGCCTTCGCCCGAACGTCGTCCATGTGGACGGTCTGGGTATCCGGGCGCACTTCGTAGTGCACCGGCTTGAACCACTTGCCCGACTGGTTGACCGGCGCGCCGTGGGTGAGATGGCCGCCGTGGGCGAGCGAGAGGCCGAGGATGGTATCGCCCGGCTGCAGCATGGCGTTGAACACGCCCTGGTTCGCCTGGCTGCCGGAGTTCGGCTGCACGTTGGCGAAGCCGCAGTTGAACAGCTTCTTGGCGCGGTCGATGGCGAGGTTCTCGGCAACGTCGACGTACTGGCAGCCGCCGTAATAGCGCTTGCCCGGATAGCCTTCGGCGTACTTGTTCGTCAGCACCGAGCCGGCGGCCTCGAGCACCGCTTTCGAAACGATGTTCTCGGATGCGATGAGCTCGATCTCGTGCTGCTGGCGGCCGAGCTCCTTGGCGATGGCGGACGCCATCTCCGGGTCGGTTTCGGCGAGAGCCGCCGAGAAGAACTTCGCCTGCGTCGGTGCGTAGTCGGCCTTTGCTATCGACATGAAGGGTTTCCTCGTTCCTTGGGTTCTGGTTCTTCTTCAGTCCGGGCCTGGAGAGTGGGACCGGACTTCGACCAATTCGGCCGGCTGCTCGCGCCTGCCACCCTAGCAGGCACCCCCCGATTGGCGGCAAGGTGCCGTTCAGGCATCACAACGCTCAGTGGCGGCTTAACTACCATAGTCTAAATCGGCGAAACAAGGCGGCGGCGACATGCCGTCGCGCCATTTTGCGGCGGATTCGCGGGGGTTTTTGTAAGCGGCAGTCGTTCTTTCCCAGGCGGGGAAAGAACCTCCCACCCCGCCGGGCCAGGGCGCCCCGGGCGCCGCAGCGCAACACACTTCACAAACGAAAATGCCGGACGGGCGGCCACCCATCCGGCATCGAAATGAAGTCCTCTCGCCTGAGCGCGCGGCCCTACTCGGCGGCCAGCCTGACGTACTGGCCCTTCGCCACCGGACAGCGCTCCCAAAGCTCCTTGAGCGAGGCGACGAGGTGATCCATCTGTGCGTCGGTATGCTGCGGCGAGGGCGTCAGGCGGATGCGCTCGGTCCCCTTCGGAACGGTCGGGTAGTTGATCGGCTGAACGTAGATGCCGTAGCGGTCGAGCAGCGTGTCGGTGACCGCCTTGCAATGCACCGGGTCGCCGACGATGACGGGGACGATGTGGCTCGGTCCCTCGACCACCGGAATGCCGGCCTCGGCCAGACGGCGCTTGAGCGTGCGTGCCCGCTCCTGATGGCGCGCGCGCTCGATCTGGCTGCGCTTCAGGTAGCGGATGGAAGCGAGTGCACCGGCCGCGACGGCGGGGGCGACGGACGTCGTGAAGATGAAGCCCGGCGCGTAGGAGCGGATCGCGTCGCAGGTATCGCGGGTCGCGGCGATGTAGCCGCCCATCACGCCGAAGCCCTTGGCCAGCGTGCCGTTGATGATGTCGACGCGGTCCATCACGCCATCGCGCTCGGCGATGCCGCCGCCGCGCGGGCCGTACATGCCGACCGCGTGCACCTCGTCGAGGTAGGTGAGTGCGTTGTACTTGGCGGCAAGGTCGCAGATCGCGCCGATCGGAGCGATGTGGCCGTCCATCGAGTAGACGCTCTCGAAAGCGATGAGCTTCGGCGTTTCGCGGTCATACTTCTGGAGGCGCGCCTCGAGGTCGGCGACGTCGTTGTGACGCCAAATCTCGCGCTTCGTGCCACCGCGGCGAATGCCCTCGATCATCGAGGCGTGGTTCTTCTCGTCCGAGAAGATGACGAGCCCGGGGATGAGCTTCTGCAGCGTCGACAGCGTCGCGTCGTTGGCGACATAGGCCGACGTGAACAGCAGCGCGGATTCCTTGCCGTGAAGATCGGCGATCTCGGCCTCGAGTTCGTTGTGGTAGCGCGTCGTGCCGGAGATGTTGCGCGTGCCGCCGGAGCCGGCGCCAACCGTGTCGATCGCCTCGTGCATGGCGGCGAGAACTTCCGGGTTCTGGCCCATGCCGAGATAGTCGTTCGAACACCAGACGGTGATCGGCCGGGTGCCGTTGGGAGTGAAGTGCTTGGCGGAGGGGAACTCACCACGTTGGCGCTTGAGATCGGCAAACACGCGATAGCGGCCTTCAGCGCGAATGGTGTCCAGCGCCCCGCGAAAGATCTTGGCGTAGTCCATTATGCCTTCCACTCCCTGACCGATGCCCTATAGCATCACGAGCGGGCATCGGGATGCAATGCCGCTTTGAGGCGAGGCTTGCAGCCGATTGTCGCGAGAGAGTGCTCCCGCGCCGGCCGTCGATCCTCGTTATCCCACCCGGACCTCTAAGTCGCACATGAGTTGGGTGATGCCAAGCGGGTGCGACCATGCAACTGCATGACACGGCCGGTCCACGTTGATCTTGACCGAAGTCAACATGTTACCCCGAGGCCGAGTGAGACGAAAAGACCAGGGCCGCCACCGCCCGCCGGACGAGCGCGGCGAGCGCAGACGGCCCCGGCCGATAGGTGGGAATCCGACCGCTGGAGCGCCACCGGCGACGCCGAAGGAAACGCCGATTTGCGTCCCCCCGGACGATCACTCCCGGGGCGGGCCGGCAGCCTTGCGAACGGGCTATCCGAGGCACATCAGGGATCAATAGGCGCTCGCAGTATCCCCGACGCCGTCCTTCAAGTAGAGATCGCGCCGGAACTGGACGATGCCGTCCTCTGTGGCCCAGGCGGTGATGTAAACGAAGTAGAGCGGGATCGGTCGCTTCAACTTTACGTCCTTGCGCTCACGCTTCTGCTTCAACACCTCGATCTGTTCTTTGGTCACGCCCTGGTCCTCGAGCAGCCAGGCGGCGAGGCTCTCGATGTTCTGGACACGGATGCAGCCTGAGCTGGCGGCGCGGAAATTTCGCCCGAACAGCGTCTCGGACGGCGTGTCGTGCATGTACACCGAGTGATCGTTGTGGAAGTTGATCTTGAGGAAGCCGAGCGGGTTCTCCTTGCCCGGCTGCTGGCTGTAGCTCAGCCCGTGCGGCATGGAGCCCGACCAGTTGATCTTCTCCGGATCGAGCTTCTTGCCGTTGCCGTCGTAGGCATCGATGCCGAATTTGACGAGCACGTTCTTGCCCGCCTTCTGCATCTGCTGGCCCTTGGGGATCAGGTCCTTCGTGATCACCGTCGGCGGCAGGCGCCAGACCGGATTGAAATTCAGCTCGTGGATCGACGACTTCAGCAGCGGAGTTTTGCGGTCCGGCTTGCCGACGACGCCCGTGTGGCGCGAGGCGACTCGCCCGTTCTCGACCGCTTCGACCTGGGCCGAGGGGATGTTGACGACCACGTACTTGCCCTTGCCGGTGCCGCCGGCGTACTGGCGCAGACGCTCGAGGCCCTGCTTCAACTGCTTGAGGCGGCTCTGCGCCGGAACGTTGAGCGCGGCGAGCGTGCGCTTGTCGACGATGCCGGTCGGTGTCAGGCCATTCGACGCCTGGAAGCGCTTGACCGCGCGCTCGAGACCGCTGTCGAAGCTGTCGGGATAGTAGCCGTCTTCCTTGAGGTCGCCGGACACTTTGAGCCGCTCGCGCAGCTCCGCGACGGCCGCGCCGCTGGTTCCCGGCTGCAGCTCGGTGGAGCCGAGCGGCTTCCACCCGCCAGCTTTGACGATGTCCTCGTAGCGCTTAACCGCAACCTTCGTCGCCTCGATGTTGGCGGCGGAGAGCGTCGGGTAGCCGCGCGGCGGGTTGGCCTCCCACTCGCGCACGAACTCGCGGTCGTAGGTGCTCGCAGATGACGAATAACTTGATCCGCCGTCGCCGCTGGGGCCGAACTTCAGCCAGGAATTGCCATCGTAGGCGAATGCACCGGGCACCATCGCGAACGCGGCGAAAACCGCTCCCGCAATACCCCGCGCGACAGCGCTGTTGATCGCTTTCCGGTCGAACATTGTCCCTCCAGCTCGTTCCTGCACCCGCCGGGTTCGCCGCCCCCTCGGGCATCCTCACGGGCATCGGCCGCACCCGCGACCAGCACGCCCCATCGCCCACGACCGGT
>OEIV010000869.1_pt1 | contig 15265 bp, 13 predicted proteins | sample 1539231 | NCBI WGS metagenome assembly OEIV01 (sample SAMN03794762, study PRJEB22550) | activated sludge metagenome | feature: wastewater treatment plant; material: activated sludge; isolation source: Wastewater treatment plant of a petroleum refinery complex | place: Argentina: Buenos Aires ...
TGCGCGACAGGGCGTAGCGGATGAGGGTGGCGTCGCTGTCGCCGTCGGCGTTGGGGGTGATGACGCTATCGCGCACCGTAACGTCGCGCAGCAGGCTGCTGTCGCCGTTCAGCAGGCGGCCGACCAGCCACACGGCCAGCAGCACCAACGCGGCGGCGATGAGAATGACGAGAAGGGGAGTAGCTCGTTTCGATGACACTGCTTGTTCCTAAGAGGTTAACGCCAAGACGCCAAGGCGCAAAGCAAAACATACTATCTTTGCGCCCTGACGTCTTTGCGCCTTGGCGTTGACTTCTTGGCTAAGTGTAGCAGAGGCGCAGGTGGCTGCCAGAGACGATTAGCCGCCGCTTAGCCGACGGTTCGTAGTTCCGCGCTTTAGCGCGTTCTTCCCGGTAGTCGGAGCGCTAAAACGCTAACTACGAACCCGCAGCCGGCGCACGACCCCCGCCACCACCGCCACCGCCGCCACCAGCAGCGAAACGACGGTCGCCACAGCCAGCCCCGTCTCCAGCCCCAGAAAGGGCACAGCGCGGCTATCGAGGCGTACCAGCTCCAGCAAGCTGCGGCCGATGGCGTAGGCCACCAGGTAGAGCGCCAGCAGCTCACCGGGCAGCAGCCGCGCCGCCCGCCGCCGGGCCAGCCACAGCAGCACGAAGAACGTCAGCAGGCTCCACAGCGATTCGTACAGGAAAGCGGGGTGGAAGGTGCTGAACTCGGCGAAGTCGGGCAGGCGATAGAGCGGGTCGATGGTGATGGCCCACGGCGCGTGGGTCGGCCGGCCATAAAGCTCCTGATTGAAGAAGTTACCCCAGCGGCCGATGGCCTGCCCCAGGGCTACGCCGACGACGGCCAGATCGGCCCAGGCCAGCGTGGGCAGGCGGTTGCGCCGGGTGTAGAGGAGCACCGCCAGCAGCCCGCCGGCCATTGCGCCATAGATGCCCAGCCCGCCGGCGCGGAAGTTGATCAGTTGTAGCGGGTAGCGGATGTAGTCGCGCCAGGAGTAGATGCCGACGGCGGCCATGCTGGGCGACGGGGTCAGCACGTGGTAGAGGCGCGCGCCGATGAGGCCCAGGATGACGATGAGCGTCAGCCCGCCCCAGACGTGGTCGGGGCTCCAGATGCGCCACGGGGCATTCGTCGTCCAGGTCGGATCGACATCGGGCGCGGCGGCCAGCGCTTCGACGGCGCGCGTCTGCTCCGCCTGCTTCAGCCCCAGACGGCGCGGGTCCAGCCCCACGTCGTAGAGCGCCTCGCCCACGGTCGTCAGCTTGCGCCCCGCCAGCAACGTCACGACGTCGTCGGGCAGGACCGCCTCGGCCAGCGGGCGGGCGCGCACCTCGGCTGGGACGGTGCTCTCGAAGACGCCCCGCGCGCGGACGGCGGCCAGGCGGGCGACGACCCACGCCCCCAGGGCCACGCCGGTGATGATGCAGACGGCGTACCAGTAGATGGCGAAGCCGCCGAGGGAGACGGCCGCGCGAGGCGGCATGGCGCCGGTCAGCCAGTGGACGACCAGCACGGCCGCCAGAGCGACCAGAACGGGGAGGATGGCGTACCAGTACGGCTCGGTGCGGCGCAAGGTAGACAGGGGGGACTCCTCTAGCGCGACTGCTTCCAGACGGCGAACATCCGCTGAAAGAAGGTGAAGTAGGTGAAGGCGGCCAGGATGGGTAGGGCGATGTGGGGCATGGCCAGGGCCAGGAAGATGACGAGAACGACGTAGCGCTCGACGCGGCTGAGCACGCCCATCTTGGCCTCGAAGCCCAGCGCCTCGGCCCGCGAGCGGGCGTAGCTGACCATCAGCGAGCCGGTGACCGCCAGATAGGCCACGGCCAGCATCAGCGGGTTATCGTTGACGTAGTAGTAGACGATGAAGCCACCGTAGAGGACGATCTCGGCCAGCCGGTCGAGCGACGAATCGAGGAACGCGCCGAAGCCGCCCTGCTTGCGGCCGAGCCGGCGTGCCAGTGCGCCGTCGAGCGCGTCGAGCGGCGAGAACAGGGCGATGGCCAGCGCCGCCCAGCGAAACTCGCCGATGGCGATGAGATAGGCGAACAGGATGTGGGTCAGCGCGCCGACGACCGTCAGCAGATCGGGCGAAAGCTTGAAGTGGGCCAGTGTTTCGACAACGGGGTCGATGATGAAGCGCGTGCGCGCGCGCAACTGGTCAGTCAGGGTGGGGCGGGGCGGCGATGGATGCTCTTGGTTCATAGTGGACTGTCCCCCTTGATGTGTCTGAGTGATGCTAACGCCGGGCTACATGGCTGTCAAGCGACGCTCATAACGAAACGGGCCGGGGTGGTGGCCCCGGCCCGCTGCCTATGATGTGGATGTCAATCAGGAAGGCTTTTGTCCGCCGCAGCGGCTCGGCCGCCGTTTCGGCGCGGCGGCCGTCTTCTCCCCTCTCTTAACGAGAGCATCATTGTAGGGCGGGTTGTTCTACCCGCATCTTGAAGGGCGGGTAAAGCAACCCGCCCTACATGTTTAGCGACGCAGCGACTCTTGCAGGGCGCTCATGCGGTTGGCGACGCTGTCGTCTATCACCCGGTCGCCCACGCGCACGACAAGCCCACCCAGGATGGTCGGGTCGACCTTGAACTGGACGTTGCCCACGCCGACCATCCGGCGCGCCGACTCTTGCTCGGCCGGGGTCAGGGGCAGGGCGCTGGTGATTTCGGCGCTGTCGCCTTTCAACGCGCCCACTTCGGCCGGGACGCGGCTGAAGAAGTCGTTGATGAGCTGATGCTGCCGCTTCTCATCCAGCGATTCGCCGACCAGCTTGTTGGCGGCGGCGATGGAGATGGCCGCCACCTGGCCGCGCAGGTCGGCCAGAATGCGGTTGCGCTCCTCGGTCGCCTCGGTCTGAGCCGAGGCCATGATGCCCTTGGCGTCTTCGCGGGCGCGCCCCTCGACATCCTTGGCCGCTTGTTCGGCGGCAACGACCGCCTCGCGGCGGATGTTGGATGCCTCGACGCGGGCCTCGTCGAGGATGCGCTTGGCGTCGGCGTCGGCGCTCTGGCGGGCGATCTCCGCCTGGCGGGCGTCTTCCAGCCCCTTGGCGATGCGCGCCTTGCGTTGGTCTAGCACGCGCAGGATGGGCTTGTAGACGAAAGCCGTCAACAGCAGGATCAGCGCGGTGATGCCCAGGATTTGCGTCAGCAGGTAACCCAGGTTAATGCCTAATGCTTCCATTCGTGGTCCTCTCGATTTAGCATAGCCGGCGAACGGGCCGCCGGACGGCATTGCTCTAGAACACGAACAGGATGATGAGGGCGACGACCAGGGCGTAGATAGCTACGGCCTCGGTGAACGCGATACCCAAAATCATGTTCGTCTGAATGTTACCGCTGGCATCGGGATTGCGGGCGATACCTTGCACCGCGCCGCCGACCAGGATGCCGATACCGGCGCCGGCGCCGATGGCGCCCAACATAGCCAGGCCGGCGCCGATGGCCTTCAGACCTTCTGCCAAAGCGGCTGCAGACAACTCATCCATGAATAATCCTCCAGTGTTCGCTAGTTTGGCTTGTCGGCGCTGGAGCGCCGCAGTCGCCAGGATTTGACGTTCTTGATGTCTCTTACGCGCCGCCCGGGGGCGGCGCGGATACTCACACGATTAGTGATGTTCCTCGTCGCCGCCGTGGTGTTCGGTGGCGCTGCTCATGAAGATGAGCGTCAGCAGGCCGAAGACGATGGCCTGGATGAGGCCGACGAAGAACTCCAGCCCGAAGAAGGCGATGTTCAGCACGTTCAGGATGTAGGCCATGACGAACAGCAAGACCATGCCGGCGAACATGTTGCCCAGAAGACGGAAGGAGAACGAGAGAATCTTGGAGATTTCGCTGATCAACTCCAGGAGGCCGACGGCCGGGTCGATGGCGGCGATGGGGTTCTTGGCCACCTGCGCCCCCCAACCTTTTTTGATGAACGGGAAGAACTTGGCCAGATAGCCGCCGCCCAGGTGTTTAAAGCCATAGTACTGCACCATCGTCATGGCGATCAGGGCGAAGGCCAGGGTCATGTTCAGGTCGGTGCTGGCCGGGCGGAAGAAGGGCACGATCGTCCAGTCGGCGGCTTCGATGTTGCGGCCGACGGCGTCGCCGTGCGAGTCCGTCTCAATGGGTGCGCCCTCGATGGCGTTGCTATTGCGGATGAGGAACAGGCCGTCGCGCAGGCCCCACTCGTTGGCCGCGTCTGTGGCGGCGAACGCCTCTTCTTCAACGTGGTGTACTTCTTCTTCGGTGAAACTCTCGCCGGCCGCCGTGCGCTCAGCCTCGAACTCTTCGGCCGCCTTCAGGCCGACGAAGTGGGGCTTGTGCTCCCACAGGCCGATGCTGTCGTAGCCGGGGATGAGGCCCATCCAGTTGGAGACCAGGATGATCAGGATGAAGCTCATGAAGTAGGGGAAGAACTCCCTCACCTTTGGCCCGGCGATGTTCTGGGCGAAGTTATAGGCCCCTTCGATGATCATCTCGAAGAAGTTATAGAAGCCCGTGGGCACTTCGTCGGCCGTGCGCGAGCGGCCGCGGACGGCCAGGATGAGCAACAGGATGACGCCCCAGGCCAGCAGGGTGGCCATGAAGGTGTTGGTGATGCCGGTGTCATTAAACAGGAAGTCAGGTAGCAGCCCTTCCGTGCCGGGGTAGACTTCGCCCGGCAACTGGATGAACGGTAACACCGGCTTGGTGTAAGCGATGACCGAGCCAAAGACGATCATCAGGATGACGACAAGGAGGAGGATGTAGCGTTTCTTGATCATACGGCTGGTTTATCCCTCTCTTCTGCTTCAATGCGCTCGATGCTTGCCTGGGCGCGGCCGACCATCCAAAGGCTGATGCGGACCATCGCGAAGAGGGTCACGGGAAAGCTACCGAGCATGAAAATTACCGTGAAGATCTTGCGCTCGTTGCCGAGCATGTCGTCCAACAGCCAGCCGGCCCCAAAAGCGAGGCCAATAATCAGCAGGGCGACGATGCCCGTCACGCAACCGACCTGGCCAACCATGTTAGCCATATGAGCGGTGCGGCGGAGGTTTTGATCTTGCGACACGTCTTTTTAATCAATTAGGAATTAGGAATTACGAATTCAGAGAAACAACCGTGTGGCTCTCCGTCTCTTGAACTCCTAATTCTTAATTCCTAATTCCTGAATAGCTTGCGCATTATATCACAAGCGATCTACCGGTCAATTTAGCCGGGGAAGAAGGCCGCGGCCGCCTCGCGGGTCAGCTCGAAGGCCGGCCCGGCGCTGACACCCAGGTAGATGATGAAGACCACGGCGATAACCAGCCCGACCTGGGCTGCGCGCGAGACGGGAATGGCGACGTCGTCCTGCTCCGAACGATAGAGGTACATGACCTTGATGATGTTCAGGTAGTAGTAGAGGCCGACGAAGGCCATCAGGATGCCGACGAGCGCCAGCCACCACAACCCGGCGTCAATGGCCGCCTTGAACAGGAAGAACTTGCCGAAGAAGCCGGCCGTCGGCGGGATGCCGCCCAGCGACAGCACCGCGAACAGCATCACCAGCGCCAAAAAGGGCGAACGCCGGTTCAGCCCGTTCAGGTCCTTGATCTCGTCCGCGCCGGTGGCGTTGCTGACCAGGATAATCACACCGAAAGCGGCGATGTTGGTGAACACGTACATCAGCAAGTAGAACAGCGTCGCCCCGGAGCCGTCCTGGGTCAACGTGACGAGGCCGATGAGGGCGTAGCCGGCCTGGGCGACGCTAGAGTAGGCCAGCAGGCGCTTGATGTTTGTCTGATAGATGGCGACAAAGTTGCCCAGCAGCATGGTGATGATGCACATGGCGATGAGCATGGCCCACCAGCCGCCCTGGACAACCGGGCCGAGCGCGCCGGACAGGAAGACGCGCAGAAAGACGGCAAAGCCGGCCGCCTTCGACGCCGTGGACAGGAAGCCGGTGAAGGGCGTTGGCGCGCCTTCATAGACGTCGGGGGCCCAGAAGTGGTAGGGCACAATGGAGGTCTTGAAGGCGAAGCCGACAACGACCAGCACCGCCGCCAGCAACAAGAGCGGCTGGACGCCGTCGATTGGCCGTCCGGTGAGCACGTCGCCGATGACGTAGAGGTTGGTCGCGCCGGTGACGCCGTAGACGAGGCTCATGCCGTAGAGCATCACCGCCGTGGTGAACGCGCCATAGACAAAGTACTTCATGCCCGCTTCCGACGAACGCCGTTCGCCGGTGTAGAACCCGGCCAGCAGATAGGACGAGATGCTGGCCGTCTCCAGGGCAACGTAGACCATGATCAGGTCGGTCGAGGCGGCCATCAGGCTGAAGCCGATGGTGGCCATGATGAGCAGAGCGTAGTACTCGATCTTCTGCAAGCGCGGCACGTCCATCGACAGCAGCGCGGTCAGGATGAGGGCCGAGAAGAACATGAGCCGGAAGACGAACGTCACCAGGTCATTGCGCATCATGCCGCCCCAGAAGACGCTCTCCGACACGCCCCAGGCGCGCCCCGGCTGGTCGAACAGCCAGAAGAGGGCCGCGGTCAGCACCAGCACGGCCACGCCGCCCCAGGCGGTGAACAGACCGACCTGCCGCGGGTTCGACGGCTTGAACAGCTTCTCATAGAGCAGGACGCAGAAGAGAATGACCAGTAGGGCGATCTCCGGGGCCAGGGCCAGCACCCAGGAGAGGGTAATATTGGGGCTCACTAAGCACCTCCCAACCAGCTCGAAAGGTTAGCGGCGACGATCTCCAGCAGGTGTTGCGCCGAGTTGGCCACGGTTCCGCCGTGGAATTGGGCCGCCTGTTGGGCGACGTTCAGACGCTCGACCACCGGCTCCATGCCCGACGTGACGATGGGGGCGATGACGGCCGGGTAGACGCCGATGACGATCAGGATGACGGAGAAGCTGACGAGCACGAACTTGTCGATGCCCATCAGCGGCCGCATGTCGTGCCACTTCTCGGCGTCGTAGTCGCCGAAGAACACCGAGTGAACGGCGCGCAAGACGTAGGCCGCGGTGATGATGATGCCCAGCACCGAGATGATGGCGACGATGCCGTAGTAGTTAGACGGGTTCAGCCCGAACACCGCGTTCACGTCGATGCTGTTGCCGTTCCAGACGCCGAGGAAGATGGGAAACTCGGCGATGAAGCCCGACAGGCCGGGCATGCCCATGCTGACGAGACCGCCGATGATGAAGGCCACCACCGTCCAGGGCAGGGCGCGGCGCATGCCGCTCAACTCGTCCATGTCGCGGGTGTGGGCCCGGTCGTAGATCATGCCGACGACGGAGAAGAAGAGGGCGGTCATGATGCCGTGGCTGACCATCTGGATGCCCGCGCCGGTGAAGCCGGCAATGGTCAGGGCGGCAAAGCCCATCGATACCAACCCCATATGGCTGACGCTGGAGTAGCCGATGAGGTACTTCATGTCCTTCTGGCGCATGGCGATGAACGCGCCGTAGATGACGTTGACCAGCGTCAGCAGCAGGATGAACGGCAGCCAGTAGACCGCACCCTCCGGCAGCAACTGAATGCCGACGCGCATGGCGGCGTAGGCCCCCAGCTTCATCAGCACGCCGGCGTGGATCATCGACACGGCCGTCGGCGCGGCCACGTGGCCGTCGGGCGACCAGTTGTGGAACGGCCACAAACCGGCCAGCACGCCGAAGCCCAGGAAGAGGGGCATGAACCAGATGATCTGGGTGTCGAAGGCGAAGTTGGCCTCCGACCAGATGCGCAGGTCGAACGTTCGCAGTGGCGCGCCGCCGTCCACCGGTGTGAAGTAGAGCACCAGGAAGGCGATGAACGAGACGAAGCTGCCGATGAGCAGGTAGAGGGTCAGCTTCATGGCCGCGTATTCACGACTGACCTTCCAGCCCCAGACGACGATGAGGACGTACATGGGCAGCACGGCCAGCTCGTAGAAGAAGAAGAGCAGGAAGGCATCGACGGCGATGAAGACGCCGTGGACGCCGGCCACCAGCAGCATGAAGAAGGCGTAGAACTCGCGCGGCCGATCCTCGATGCTCCACGAGACCAGCACGCCGCCCAGGCCGACGATGCTGGTCAGCAGCACCAGCGTGGCGCTCAGCCCGTCGACGCCGACGATGTAGTTCAGGTCGATGCTGGCGACCCAACTGTACTCTTCGACAAAGCGCAGCGATTCGGCCCACGGTGTGCCCGCTTCCGGCAAGCTCTGGTAGGTGGCGATGTAGACGTAGAGCGACAGCACCAGCCCCAGCACCATGGCCGCCAGCCCCAACATGCGGGCGTTTTCGCCCCGCTCTTTGGGCATCATCAAGATGAGCACGGCAAAGAGGATGGGCGAGAGTGCGATGATTGATAGGTAGGGGAAGTCCATAGTGTTTCCCTGTTCAAGAAGGGGCCAGGTTCCAGGGGCCAGGTTCCAGGGTGAAAACCCTGGAACCTGGCCCCTGGAACCTGGCCCCTAGCTGCTAAAGAGCCTCGTCACAGTATCGTTAATAACCGCTAGCAACCACTGCGGCCAGATGCCCAGGCTGAGCATGAGGGCCATGAGCGGCCAGATCACCAGATGTTCGCGGACAGTCATCTCCGTCAGCCCCGCCCAGCGCGGCTTCAGCGGGCCGTGGAGCGTCGCGCCGATGCCCTTCAGGATGTAAGCGCCGGTCATGAGCAGGCCCAGCATCGACAGGGCCAGTTGCACGGTGAAGACCGACCACGAGCCGCGAATGACCATGAACTCGCCCACGAAGCCGTTGAGGCCGGGCAGGCCGAGCGAGGCCATGCTGGTGAAGATGAGGATCATGCCGTAGACGGGCATGACCGTCCAGATGCCGCCATACTCCTTCAGGTCGCGGGTGTGGGTGCGCGAATAGATGACGCCGACGAGGAAGAACATGCCCGCGGCCGACAAACCGTGGTTGAACATCTGCATCACCGCGCCGTTGGTGGCGATGATGGCGTCGTAGCTGAGGCCGGCGGTGCGGCCGGGCAGGCCGTAGGCGTAGGCCATGACGGCGATGCCCAGGACGACGAAGCCCATGTGGTTGATGGACGAGTAGGCCACCAGCCGCTTGAAGTCCCACTGGCCGAAGGCGGCGTAGGCCCCCAGGACGATGCTGAGCATACCCAGAATGGCCAGGATGCCGGCCGTCACCTGCGCCTGGGCCGGGAAGAGGGGAATGACCAGGCGGATGAAGCCATAGGCCCCCAGCTTTAGCAGCACGCCGGCCAGGATCATCGAACCGGCCGTTGGGGCCTGGGTGTGGGCGTCAGGCAGCCAGGTGTGGAACGGCCAGATGGGCACTTTGATGGCGAAGGCGATGACGAACGCCCAGAAGGCGACGCCCTTCACCAGATCGACCGGGATGCCGGTGTTGGGCAAGACGCTGCCCGGCGGCAGATTGACCCAGGTGGTCATCAACTCCACGATGTCGAACGTGCCCATCGAGATGCCCATCACCTGGATAGCCAGCAGCAGGCCCAGACTGCCGGCCATGGTGTAGATGATGAACTTGAACGAGGCGTACTCGCGATCCTTGCCGCCCCACAGCTTGATCAGGAAGTACATCGGCACCAGACCGAACTCCCAGAAGATGAAGAAGATGATCAGGTCGAGCGAGGCGAACAGGCCCAGCATGGCCGTTTCCATGAGCAGGAAGAGGAACATGTAGGTGCGCACGTTCTCTTCGATCTCAAAGGAGGCCAGAATCGCCAGCGGCGTCAGCAGGGTGGTCAGCAGCATCATCGCCAGGCTGATGCCGTCGATGCCGATGTGGAAGCTGGAGCCGATGGCCGGGAACCAGGCCAACATCGTTTCGAACTGGATGCCGGCGTCCACGCGGTCATAGTTGAACCACATGATCAGCACCAGCACCAGCGGCACCAGGCTGAACAGCAGCGCCAGCCGGCGGGCGGTGTCCTTGGCGTCGTCGGGCAAGACGAAGATCAGCAGTGACGCTGCCAGAGGGAAGAAGATCGTCAGGATCAGGAGGTTGTTGAGAATGACGTCCATAGTCGTGTCGCCAACCGCAAGAGAGTAACCACAGATTTCACAGATGACACAGATTTACAGAGTGGTCAGGCAAATCTGTGTCATCTGTGAAATCCGTGGTTTCTTTCCGCCTTAGAAAATGTTCGAGATCAGCCCGCTGTTGATTAGCAAGAGAATCGCCGCCAGCGCTGTGGCGATGAAGACGGAGATGAGCGCATACTCCTGCACCTTGCCCGTCTGCAAGTAGCGGAACTCCTTGGCCGTGGACAGGAAGCCGTCTTTGATCTTGTCGACACCGCCGCTGATGACCACCTCTTCAAAGCGCTTGAAGGCGGCTCCGGTGCGGTAGAAGGCGCGGGCGATGCCGTGAAGAATGCCGTCGATGATGTTCTGGTCGATCAGTTCGTAGGCGATCTTCTCCGAGAAGTAGGTCGTCGGGGCGATGAACAGGCGCTGATAGAGGCCGTCCCAGCCCCACTTGTTGTTCAGGAAGCCGTGGGCCGGGCCGAGGGTGCGGATCATCGGGTCGGGCTGGCCGGTTTCCAGCGGCCGCCGCCCATAGACCCACCAGCCGAGCGCCAGCCCGCCCAGGGCCACCACCAGCGAGACGATCAGCGGCACCCACGACCAGGGCAGGGTTTCAAAGGTGTGGCCCACCAGCCCCAGCTCATACAGCTCTTCCATCAGGTGGTAGTACTCTGCCCCGGAGTAGTGGTGGAAGAAGTTATAGAAGATGCCATCTGTGCCCAGGAAGCGGTCGGAGATGCCGCTCCAGCCGACGGTGACGGCGAACAGCGACAGCAGCACCAGCGGCACGGTCATGAACGGCGAGCTTTCGTGGGCGTGTTCGGCCAGTTGGGTGCGCGGTTTGCCCAGGAAGGTCATGCTGATCTGGCGCGCCGTGTAGAAGGCGGTCAGCAGCGCGGCCACGGCCAGCGTGATGAAGACGACCAGGGCCAGCAGCTTGGCGTCGTGGGACCACTGGTACCACGCTTCGGCGAAGATCTCGTCCTTCGACCAGAAGCCGGCGGTGACGAACGGGAAGCCGGCCAGGGCCAGGCCGCCGATGAGGAACGTCCAGAAGGTGACGGGCATCTTGTGGCGCAAGCCGCCCATGTTGCGCATGTCCTGCGGGTCGTGGTGGTGGTCGTGGACGTGCACCGCGCCGTGCTCCATGCCGTGGATGACCGAGCCGGAGGCCAGGAAGAGCAGCGCCTTGAAGAAGGCGTGGGTGATCAGATGGAAGGTGGCCGGCACGTAGGCCCCCAGGCCGACGGCGGCGACCATGAAGCCCAGTTGTGAGATGGTCGAATAGGCCAGAACGCCCTTGACGTCATACTGGGCCACGGCGATGGTGGCCGCCATGAGCGCCGTGAACGCGCCGATGCCGGCGATGACCAGCCCCGCGTAGGGTGTGCCTTCGATGCTGACGGCGATCAGGGGGAAGATGCGCAGCAACATGAAGATGCCGGCCGAAACCATGGCCGCGGCATGGATGATGGCGCTGACCGGGGTGGGGCCTTCCATCGCGTCGGGCAACCAGACGTGCAGCGGCCACTGGGCCGACTTGCCGACCGTGCCGGTGAACAGCAGCAGCGTCATGATGCCCAGCCCGCCGAAGCCGACCAGGTTGATGACCTGCTCAAACTTCTCGACGGTGAACGCCTCGCTGAAGTCCAGCGTGCCGAACGCCCACCAGAAGAAGACGATGCCCAGCAGCATGACCACGTCGGCGATGCGGGTGGTCATGAACGCTTTCTTGGCCGCCTCGCGCGGCGGGATGCGGCTGATCTCCTGGTGCTCGGGGTAGTTGCGGGCGTACCAGAAGCCGATCAGCGAGTAGGAGCAGAAGCCCATCAGTTCCCAACCGACGAACAGCAACAACAGGTTGTCGGCCACGACCAGCAGCAGCATGGAGCCGCCGAAGAGGCACATGTAGCCGAAGAAGCGGGCCAGCAGCGGCTCTTCGGTCAGGTCGTGCTGTGGCTCGCCCTTGTGCTTGCCCAGCCCGTGGCCCCAGTTGTGGTAGCCGACGCTGTAGACGAAGATCATCGTCGTGGCGAAGGAGACCATCAGGAGCATAATCGCCCCCAACGGGTCGACGGCCACACCCATCTTGAGCCACTGCCCCTGGAAGAAGTCGCCCAGGGGCAGCCAGTGGACGGCGCCGGCGATCTGCTCCGGGTGCTCTTCCAGTTCGTGGAGGCCGCGGCCGAGGACGCTGATGGCCACCGTCCAGCTCATGATCAGCGAGCTGATGATGGCGACCCAGGCGATGATCCAACTGAGTGTGCGGCTGCGCCAGGCGAACAGGGCGATGATGAAAAAGGCCGCGATCGGCATGGCCGGTATCAGCCAGGTCAGGGTGGTTAGGAGCTGCGCGTTCATAGGCAGTTGTTAGTTGTTAGTTGTCAGGTGTCAGTTGTCAGTGTCGAACTGACAACTGACAACTAACAACTAGTTCTTCAGCGTATCGAGTTCCTCCGCGATGACCGAGTCGCGGCTGCGATAGACAGAGATGACCAGGGCCAGACCGACGGCCGCTTCGGCCGCGGCAACGGTCAGAACAAACGTAGCCCACACCAGACCAACCGACTGGTCGGGCGTAAAGTAGCGCCAGAAGGCGATCAGGTTGATGTTGACGGCGTTGAGCATCAGTTCGACGCCCATCAGGATGGCGATGGCGTTGCGCCGGGCCAACACGCCGTAAAGGCCGATGCAGAACAGGGCCGCGCTGAGCAGCAGGAACCACGACAGGGGAATCACTGGTTCTCCTCCTCGCCGCTGCGCGGCCAGGCGATGATGATGGAGCCAACCAGGGCCGCCAGCAGCAGCACGGAGGCCAGCTCAAACGGCAGGACGTACCCCTCGGCGCTGACGAAGGCGCGGCCCAGGCGAGCGACGCTGCTCTGGAGCGTGGCCGGATCGACCTGCGGCGCGGATTGCAGCGCGCCATCGGCCGGCATCATCGGGTAGAGCCGGACGATGACCACGACCAGGATAGCCAGGGCCAGGACCGCGCCGACCAACGCGCCAATCGCTTGCGAGTTGAAGGGCGTCTCGTTGGTCTGCATCAGCCGGCGGGTCATCATGATGGCGAAGATGATCAGAATGGAGATCGCGCCGATGTAGACGAGCAACTGGGCCATGCCCAGGAAGGGAGCTTCCAGAAGGACGTAGATGCCGGCCACGCCGACAAATGACACCATCAGGGCCAGCGCCGCGTGGAACAGGTTGCGCATGGTGACGACGACGATGGCCGACGTCAGCGTGATGGCGGCGAGGATGAAGAAGACGATCTGCTGGCTCATGCTTGCGCCTCGTTTCCTATATTGTGCGGCTCTAGTGGACGGGCACGGTAATCGGTTCGCGCGCGCCGAGCGACCCGCCGTGGCTTTCCGGGGCGCCGTGGTCGTGGCCGGCGTCGCCATGACCGGCGTGACCGTGGCCGTCGTGTTCGTCGTGCAGGCGTTCACGGCCGCCGGGGCCGTCGCCGCCGTTCATCGCCAGCCGGTTCCGCCGACCGCGCCGCCGCAGAAGCTCCAGCGTGACCGCGCCGATCAGGATGTTGAGTGTCAGGTGAATCGCCATGCGCAGGACGACGTTCGTCCCGGTGGGGATGAGCTTGTCGACGATGGCCGTGAAGAACAGCAGCACCAGCGACACGGGCACCAGGAACTTCCAGTTGAAGTTGAGGATCTGGTCAACCCGGACGCGGGGCAGGGTGCCGCGAATCCAGTCATAGACGAAGTACATGAAGAACACTTTGGCGAAGAAGGCGACCAGGCCGATGAGGCGGCCGTAGGGGTAGCCGTCGGCGCTGACCCAGTTCTCCAGCCCGAAGAAGCGGTAGCCGCCCAGATAGAGCGTCACGAACAGGCCGGCCATGAACAGCGTGTTGACGAACTCGGCCAGGAAGAACATGCCGAACTTCATGCCGCTGTACTCGATGTGGAAGCCGGCCACGATCTCCGATTCCGCCTCCAGCAGGTCGAACGGGGTGCGTCCCGTCTCGGCCAGCGAGGAGATGTAGAAGATGAGGGCGGAGAGGGGGGCGAAGAGAATGAACGGCAACCCCTGGGCGGCGATGATGCCCGCCGTGGACATGGTGCTGGCCAGGAGGATGGGCACCAGCAGGGCCAGGATCATCGGCACTTCGTAGCTGACCATCTGGGCCACGGAGCGGAACGCGCCCAGCAGGGCGTACTTGTTGTTCGACCCCCAGCCGGCCAGCAGCAAAACCATGACCGACGCCGAGCTGATCGCCAGAATGTAGAAGACGCCGATGTTCAGATCGACGCCGATGACGCCAGGGGCGAAGGGCATGACCGCCCACATCAGCAGGGCGGCGATGACGACCAGGATGGGTGCGGCGTTGAAGGCCACCCAGTCGGCCCCGGAGGGGTGGATGACTTCCTTGGTCAGTAGCTTCATGACGTCGGCCACCGTCTGCAACAGGCCGAAGCGGCCGCCGACGCGGTTGGGGCCGATGCGGTCCTGCATGCGGGCGACGAGCTTGCGGGTCAGCCAGATCAGGAAGATGACGATCAGCAAGCAGAATGTGGACAGCAAGAACACGCCGCCGACGTCGATCAGCAGCTCCGTGCCCGGCCCGGTGCCGAAGTTGCGGCGGATGAAGTCGCCCAGGCTGAGCGAGAGAAGGCTCTTTAGGAGGTCAAGAATGTTCATAGCTTTCGGTAATAGTGAAACCGAGTTTCTTCGGGGAAACTCGGCTTCTGGCTAGACCCACTCAAGCACGCCGCGGCTCCAGGCATAGACCAGGCCGTCGGCCAGCAGGAAGATGAACAGGGCGGTCGCCCCAATGGCGAACAGGTCCAGATGGCCGAAGGCTGCGGCGATGGGGAACAGGAACACGGCTTCGATGTCGAAGACGACGAAGACGAGTGCGTAGATGTAATACTGGACCTTGAACTGAATCCAGGTATCGCCGACCGTCTCGATGCCGCACTCATACGTCTGCTGTTTGATCGGGTTGGGCCGATGGGGGCCTAGCAGGCGGTTGAGCACGACCGGGGCCAGGGGGAATATGGGCGACAGGGCCACAAAGATGCCGATGTATTGCCATTCAGCCAGCACGGTGGTTCCTCGTCCTCTACTTGACTTTAGAAACCGAGCTTCTGGCAGAAAGAAACTCGGTTTCTAAGGCAGCATTTGTGAAATTCGTCTCTTTTATAGCACAGGCGGGGAATAGCGCAAGCTAATGCGCGTCTCATGAAACCGCCCTCGAAGGTTCCAGGGACTAGGCTCTAGGTTCTAGGGAAGAGCGCTCTTCCCTAGAACCTAGAGCCTAGT
>OEIV010000870.1_pt1 | contig 15262 bp, 8 predicted proteins | sample 1539231 | NCBI WGS metagenome assembly OEIV01 (sample SAMN03794762, study PRJEB22550) | activated sludge metagenome | feature: wastewater treatment plant; material: activated sludge; isolation source: Wastewater treatment plant of a petroleum refinery complex | place: Argentina: Buenos Aires ...
CGAGATAAGGCCACGTGACTGGAGTTCAGACGTGTGCTCTTCCGATCTCAACCCGCGTGGGGGACGTTGGCCATCGACAGGCGGGTTGTCGCCCCGGGGTGGTGGCTCGCGATCACGCCGCGACCCAGCCGTGTACGTCTCGGACTTCTTGGTGCCGTCGGGTTCGACGAACTCGAAGATGTACTTCGCCTCCTTTCCTTCACCCTCGATGCGGTAGTTCCAGGTGTGCTTCTTGCCGCCGAGGACGTACTCCAGTGCCCACGACCTATCGCCGAGCGTCTTGAAACCCGTGATGCTCGCCCCGCGCAGCGGCTTGCCCGCCTCACGCCCGGGGTTCGCCCGTGGCGGCGGATCGATCTGGTCGTCCTTCACCGTCACCTTGCCGCGCATGCCGCCATTGAGGTACGGATACGCTGCGGTCGCGTGGTAGTGATAGAGCCCAGGCACGGCGACGGTGCTGCTGTTGTCGGGGCCGGGGCCTTTGGTCGGCGCCCCGAGGTGCCCGTTGAGCTCATCGAGTTTGTCGGTGCCCCCGAGCGGGCACGCCTTGTCCTCGCCCACCTTTGCCGTCGGATCGAACAGCCCGTAGATCGGGAAACCATCAAGCGCGTACGCGACGGGCACTTTCTTGCCGAGCACCTTCTGAAGTTGCAGCGGTGCGATGTGGTAGTGATAGTCGTCGGCCCGCCCGCAATGCCCGCCGAACTCGTCGAGTTCGCCCGCGAGGAACGTGTCGGTCTTGCCGTCGTTCTTGATCGGATTGAAGATTGGCACGCCGTTGGCCGCCAGCGCGATGGCCCCTCGGAAAAGCTGGTCCTTGGCAGATACGGGCTTGTCCGCGAACTCGGGCTTGAGCGGAATCCGCCACGCGTTCTCGCCGATGTACGCCTGCGGCAGCGGCACCTGCTGCTGCCACGCCTTGATGCCGACCATCATCGGGTGCGAGAAGACGTACGTCCCAGGCTTGCCACCCGGAACATGCGGCAAACCGTCGCTCTCAACGTAGAGCCAACGCTCGTCCCAGCGCGTGCTCACAAACGGCGCGAACGCGTTGAACGGCCCGGCCTGCGGAGGGGCATCTGGCTTACTCGGCGGCTGAACCGGACGAACAGGCTGGGCCTCCGCGGCGGCCGCCAGCCGATCATTGATCACCTTGACTTCGGCGATCCGCTTCTCGGCCTCAGCCTTGTCCGCCGCCGCCAACTCCGCGAGGGGGAACACGACTACGTCGCCATTCTCGCGTTCGATGCTGACCTTTATCGCGCCTTCGATCGAGCGTGCCGCCAGGAATGCTCCGCGCACGACTTCGCCCGTCTTGGTGTTCGTCCACGTGCGCATCGACGCAGGATCGGCGTGGTGGTGGCCCGCGTCATCGTGTTGGCCGTCGGATCCAGGCGGGTGAGCCAGCGAGGTCGTCGCCATCGCACAAGCGACAAAAAGTACGACTACACACTCACGGTGTCTCATCGCTTCGGCTCCGGGGGCTTCGACTGTGCGGGCGGCGTCGGCTCTCTCGGTTTGACGACATACGAGTGCGCGATCGAGCCGTTGGTCTTGCCTTCTCCCTCATCCTGCGGGCGGAACGAACGCACATATTCCACCTTCGCCGAGTCCGGCGTCACGGTGACCCGAAGATAGCCCGAGTTCGGGAAGATGTCGCCGCTTTTGTAGGCCTGGGCATTGAACGCCGTGAAGGTCGGGTCAGCGGGGTTCGGGCAGGTCTGGTAGATCACCCCGTCGAGTTCCTGTCGGGCGTAGAGGTGGTCGTGGCCTTGGAAGAAGATGGTCACGCCGGTGTCACGTAGTAGATCGTGGATCGGCTTCTCCCACTTCGGACGCATCTGGAAGAAGCGATCAACACCGCGACGATCCTCGCCGCCCCATTCATAGAGCCCGGCGACCTCGACGCCGCCGCGGCCTGTACCCGAGACGTGATGGCTGAACACGAACTTGAACTTGGCCTTGCTCTCATGCAGCGTCTTGCCGAGCCATTGGTACTGGGCCTCGCCGAGCGTGATCTGCCAGAGGTCGCGGTTGCCCTTGCCCTGACGGTTCGCGAGTTGCTCGGCCTGGTTGCCGCCAGCATCGTTGCCTCTCGCGCGGCGTTTCGCGTCGCGATTGCTTTCCACAGGCTGCTGCGGGGCTCTCGTGCCCGCTTCGTTATCCACCGCGACGTCCGAGTGCCAATACGGGTCAATCACGACGAAGAGCGCATCGCCCCACTCCCATGCGTAGTAATCGCGGAGCAGTCCGATGTGCTCGACAGGCTCAGCATTGCCCGAGTAAATGCCGCCCGGTGCGGGGAGCGGAAAGAAGTTTGTTCGAGCCTTTCCTGCAAGCACGGCGAAGTTGTTCGCGGTGCCATCCAGCAAGTACTTCGCGGCCTGCTCATGGTTGCCGTTGACGAGCATCAGCGGCGTGGACTTGCCGACCAGACCCAGGAAGCCGCGCTGGTGCGCATAGATGGCATCAACAGCGGATTGGCTCTTGTTGCCCCGCTCAATCAGCCGCTCGATGCTGAAATCGTCACCCATCAGGAAGTAGAAGTCGGGCGCGTCTTTCGCGACGTGCTGCATGGTCTGGATGTACAACTCGGGGTCGTACATCTTGCCCAGCCGCTCCGGGTGTGAATCACCCTGGACGCCGAAGGTGAACGTCTCGCCTTGCTTTCGCTGTGTACGGAAGTATGCTGCGTCGCGGCTGGTGAACTCGACTTCCCCGGCGGCCTTCGTCTGCACTCGGTAGAAGTACGCCGTGCTCGGCGAGAGGTCCCCAAGTTCGAACTCCGCGGGTGTTCCCGCGTTGACGGTGCGAACGGGCGTCTTCTTCGTGTAGGAGCCGCGTGTTGTGCCGTACTCGACGAACGCATCGACCGTGGCTGCCGACAGGACGCTGATGGTGACCGCGCGGTCCGTTGGACGGCCAAGAATCTGCGAGAAGGCCGAGGCCGGTCCCGCTGACCCCGTCGATGGCCTGGGCTGAGCTACCGCGCTACCGCTGAACAATGAACACGCGACCAAAGCAACGAGCCACTTGACCATTCGGACTGCCTCCATGTACGCGTGCAGGCACGTACAGCAGGCAAACGCCCGAGCGACCGAGGTATTGCCGACCGCCTTCCAAAGAGGGTCGGCGGGCATCTGGAGCGGCGAGTTCAAATCCCGTCAACAGTCGGCCCGAAAGAGGCCCTTTTCTGCCGATCGGCAGACACCGTTTGAACCAGGCCGAAGCAGCTCAAACCCCTGCCCAGAAACGAGAAAACCCTTCGACGTGCTCGTCGAAGGGTCTCTCTTGCAGAAAAGTCGGGGTGACAGGACACGGTTTGAACTTTTTCTCGACGGAATACGCCTCTGGACGCCAGAAACGCGGTTCTTGCTCAGCGTGGAACCGTGAAGGCCGTCTAACCGCAAGGCCGACAGCGACCGACGCGGGTGCGTTACGGCTGGTGGCCGTCTATCGGCGTTGACTGACCGGAAACCTATTCGTTGGGGGTAGAGGTTGAGGCTTGGAGCAGGAGAGGGGCCGCGTCTCCGGCTCCATCAACCCGGTCAGACCCGGCCAGAATGGCCCCTACGGGTCGTGGCGGAAACCTCTCCATCTGGCTTGGTACCTTGCTGTTGAACTGGGCCGGGGCGAATCGCTGCCAGTCTCAATCCGTTGGCGATGACCACCAATGTCGCGCCAACGTCCGCCAACACGGCCATCCACATCGTCGCAACCCCGAGCACAGCGAGAACGAAGAAGACTCCCTTCGCCCCGAGTGCAAAGGAAATGTTCTGCACCAGGATCGCCGACGTACGGCGGCTAAGCAAGAGGAACTCATGCACGCCACGCAGATCGTCATTCATGAGCGCAACGTCAGCCGTCTCCAGCGCCGTATCGGTGCCCGCAGCGCCCATCGCAAAGCCCACGGTTGCCTCGGCAAGCGCGGGAGCGTCGTTGACGCCATCGCCGACCATCCCAACCGCGCCGTGCTTGGCGAGGAGTTCCTTGATGGCCGTCAGTTTATCTTCTGGAAGGAGACCGCCGCGGGCATCATCAATGCCGACAGAACGGGCGATCACTTCCGCTGTGGTCTGGTTGTCGCCGCTGAGCATCACGGTCCTGATGCCCATCGCGTGCAGTTCCCGAAGTGCTTGGACGCTCGATTCGCGCGGCGTGTCCGCCACGGCGAGCACACCCAGCGCTGACCGTTCGTCGGTCAGCACGATCGTCGTCTGTCCCTTGGCTTCCAGTTCGCCGAGCAAGGACTCGACTTGCGGCGAGCACACCCCACGCTCGTGGCCGAAGCGGTGATTGCCGACAAAGTAGGTATTGCCGTCGATAGTCCCAGACACCCCACGACCCGGGAATGAAGCAAGGTTCTGGACCCGCCGCAGCGGGCCAACAGCCGCGACCTTCGCACTGTCCCACGCCGCCGAAACAGCCCTGGCAACGGGATGGTCCGAACCCGCATCAAGGCTGGCGGCCAAGCGAAGGACTTGATCGGCCGAGAGCGAATCGAGCGCGCGCACATCGGTGACTTTGGGCTTGCCCTCGGTGATCGTGCCAGTCTTGTCGATCGCCACGATTTTGATCGCCTTGCCCTGCTCCAAGTACACGCCACCCTTGATGAGGATGCCTCGCTTGGCGGCTGCCGCGAGACCGCTAACGATCGTCACGGGCGTTGAGATCACCAGTGCACACGGGCAGCCCACTACGAGGAGCACGAGCGCTTTGTAGACCCATGGCATCCATTCCTGGTGGAAGAGCAGAGGCGGCACAACGGCCACCAATAATGCCAACCCGCAAACGATCGGCGTGTAAACGCGGGCGAACGAATCCACAAATCGCTGGGTCGGTGCCCGTTGTCCCTGAGCCTCCTGCACGGTCTTGATGATTCGGGCGAGCGTCGTGTCGTCCTTGCCTCCGGTCGTAGTAAACTCCAATAAGCCGTTGCCGTTGATCGTCCCGGCGAATACCTGATCGCCGACGGCCTTCTCGACAGGAATGCTCTCGCCCGTGATTGGAGCCTGGTCCACGGCGGATGCCCCGCTCACGACTTTACCGTCCAGCGGGATGCGTTCGCCGGGCTTGACCCGCACCGTTGAACCGACCGGCACATTCGCCGCGTCAGTCTCATTCCACGAGCCGTCCGGCTGCTTTACGCCAGCGGTTTCCGGCGTCAGCGTCATGAGGGCGCGGACGGCGTTGCGTGCCCGCTCCAATGAATAGGATTCGATCAGTTCTGCAACCGCGAAGAGGAAGATGACCATCGCGGCCTCGGGCCACGAGCCGATCGACGCCGCCCCGATGACGGCGACGGTCATGAGAAAGTTGATGTTGAGCGGGAGCGTGGGGAGGCGGATGACCCCCTGGCGGGGCGTCGACAAACCGCCGAGAAGAATCGACACGACGGCCAGCGCGATCACGGGCCACGACTTTTCCACCTTCGTCGCCCACGCGACGACCTCCGACCCGAAGGCCAGGACGCCAGATGCGGCGAGCAGGGCGATCTGCACCCGCGTCGCCACCGGCTGAGTGTGCTCATCCGCTCTCCCGGATGCGCCCTCTTCCACTCCGGGATGGTTGCCCCCCGCGTGGGTGTGTCCTGCGTGCGAGTCGCCCTCGCCAACCGATCGCCCGCCGCTCGGGTCCGAAGGCGTCATGCCGATGTCCTTGAGCGCGGCGATGATGGCGGCGTTCGACTCCAGCGTGTGCTCCACGGTCAGCCGCCGGTCGAACAGGTCGAAGGCCAGGGCGGTCACGCCGGGCATCTTGCCCAGGCGGCTCCGGATCACCGCCTCCTCGGCGGGACAGTCCATCGACGGAATGCTGAAGACGGCGGTGCTCACGGCTTACTTGTCTCCCGTCTTCGCATGCGGCTGGGGGTCGATTTTGACGTGAACCACGGACCCTTGCGGTGGAAGACCGGGAAACCGTACGGAGTAAGTGGCGTGAGGATTCGTGCGTGGACCGCGATAGCCGCCACGGGGGCCGCCGGTTTGTGTCTGCGCAGGAGGTTTGCGGAAGTTCACGGCGGCCTCATACACGGTCGTTCCGTCCGGGCCTTTCACCCACACGTCGATGTGCCCGCCTTTGGCGACTTCACCCGAGTCGAGCCGACCTTCGACGACCAGCTCTCCGTCTGTCTCGTACACCTCCGGAGGGTGTGCGAGCGATGCCGCGAGAGTTGGCTCAAGTGACACGTAGGAGGTTTGCACCAGGTCTTTGTGCTGAGAGGCGCAACCGCTGCAAGCGGCGACGAGTATGCCACACACGAGCACAGACTGGACTAACTTGAGAGTCATAACAGCAAATTTCATGTGAATTCCTTTTGCTTAGTAGAGTTCGCCTGATGAATGCGGCTCGCGATCTACGTCCCACGTGCTCTCCACCATGCCCGCCACGCCATCACGGCGAGAATGGTGCAAGCCAGACCCATTACGGGCACACCAAAGTCCAGGTTGATCTGCGATCCTGGTTGATGTGACCCCAAGAAAAGGGCACCGATGACCCAGTCGCCAATGGCGGCGGCCAGTGTCATGATGATCGCACACACCAGAAGCGGGCGAGGCGATTCCCGCTTCACCCGCTTCTGGTCGGCCCGATTCGAGGGATCACAGCCCCGCGATCGCCCGCGCTGCTGTTTACTTCTTGGCCGCAGGCTTGGCATGGTCATGCCCGTCGCCTTCCTTGTGCTCGCCGTCCTTGTGGTCGTGGCCCTTGTCGGCGCACTCTTTGCACGCGCCGTGGCCTACGACGCGGATCGCGGTGCCTTCACGGACCCAAAGGTGGGCCTCGTCGCCGTCGGCGGTGACGAAGTACTGCGGTTCGCTCTTAACGGGCTGGCTCGCGCCCTGGCCCATGAGAATGGCCGCGAACGCGGTGACGGCGACGCCGGAAGCGAGGCCGACGAAGAGACTCCTGGAACGGGACTGTGACATACACAAACTCCTTGCAATGCGGGCTCAGTTCGAGCCACTGGGTGGGGGAGGAACATCGGACGATGGTGTTGGCGGCTGCTGCGGTCTCGGCGGCATAAGGGCCGGGGTGGCTGCCGGTGGGGGCGCGGGCGGAGCGGTCATCGTGGTCTCGACCTTCGCCGGTGCGGTCGTAGTCAAGATGGACGCCTTGGCGAGGTCTTCGGCGCTTACTTCAAGCGGCCCGGTTTCGGGCCGCTCCCACCCTTCGGCGACGGGCGTGGGCCGTCCGCTCGGATCACGGCCCGTGATGATGCGATAAATGGCCGGGAGCACGATGAGCGTCAGAAGGGTGCTGGAGATCAGTCCGCCGATGACGACGGTCGCCAAGGGACGCTGCACTTCCGAGCCGGTGCCGGTGGCGATGGCCATCGGCACGAAGCCGAGCGAGGCCACAAGCGCCGTCATGAGGACGGGCCGGAGCCGCGTGAGGCACCCTCGGAGGATCGCCGCGTCGCGGGGGAGCCCCTCGCGGCGCAACTGGTTGATGAACGACACCATCACCAGCCCGTTGAGAACCGCCACGCCCGAGAGGGCGATGAAGCCGACGGCGGCGGAGATCGAGAACGGCATGTCACGGAGCCAGAGGGCCACGATGCCGCCGGTGAGGCCCAGCGGCACGGCGGTGAACACCAGCAACGCGTACTTGACGCTCTTGAACGTGCTGAACAGCAGCAGGAAAATTAGGAAGAAGCAGACCGGCACGACGATGGTCAGGCGTTCCTTGGCCGCCACGAGATTCTCGTAGGTGCCACCCCAGACGAGCCAGCCGCCCGGCGGAAGGGCCACGCTCGCGACCTTCTCCTGGGCCTCGCGGACGAACGACCCGAGGTCGCGGCCACGCACGTTCGCCTGCACCACGATCCGCCGCTTGCCGTTCTCGCGGCTGATCTGGTTGGGGCCTTCCGCTACGTCGATCTGGGCCAGCTGCCCCAGCGGGATGAAGCCCATCTCCTTCGCTGGCGGCATGAGGTTCGCGCCTCCATTCGCCGAAGCGAGCTTGATCTGGCTCTTCTCCTCGCCCTCGCTCAGCGGCAAGGGAATCGGGAGGCGTTCGAGCGCATCGATCTGCGCCCGGATGGAATCAGGAAGGCGGACCACCAAGTCGAAACGGCGGTCGCCCTCGAAGACGATCCCCGCCTCCTTGCCGCCCATCGCGACCCCCACCACCTCCTGCACGTCGGGGATAGAAAGGCCGTAACGCGAGATTGCCTCGCGGTCGATGTTCACCGTCATCATCGGGAGGCCCTCGGTCTGCTCGACCTTCGCGTCCGCCGCGCCGGGGATCGACTGGAGCACCGTGAGGATCTGCTGGGCCGTGGCCTGCATCTTTTCGAAGTCGTCGCCGTAGACCTTGATCGCTACATCGCCGCGGACACCCGCGATGAGTTCGTTGAAGCGCATCTGGATTGGCTGCGTGAACTCGTAGTTGTTGCCGGGGACCGTGGCGACGGTCAACTGGATCAACTGGATGAGCTTGCCCTTGTGACCCTCGATCTTGATCTCGGCGTGCTCTTCCTCTCCGCCACCTTCTCCGCCGTGCCCGTGCTCGTCGTGACCCCCCTCACCAGCAAGCGTCGCGATCTCCTTCGCCTTCTCGCCGATCAGCTTGTCGAGTTCCGCCTCGCTCCGCCATTCGGTCTTGGGCTTGAGCACGATAAACGTGTCGGACACATTGGGCGGCATCGGGTCCGACGCCAGTTCGGCGGTGCCGGTCTTGGAGTACACGAACGCGACCTCGGGGATGGTCGCCACCGTCCGCTCTACGTCCTTCTGCATGTGCTGCGACTGCGTGAGGCTGGTCGCCGGGATACGCATCGCGTGCATCGCAATGTCCTTCTCGTCCAACGTGGGGGCGAACTCTTGCCCCAGCGTGCCGAAGATCATGACCGACGCCGCGAACGCGACGATGGCTGCGCCGGCCACGGGCCAGCGGAGCTTGAGGGACCACTTCAGGACGGGCTCGTACACCGCCTTGGCCCAGCGCACCACGAAGATGTCCTTCTCGCTCACCTTGCCCCGGATCACGATCGCCACCATCGCGGGGATGAACGTGAGCGAGAGAATGAACGCGGCGATGAGGGCGAAGATGACCGTCATGGCCATCGGGTGGAACATCTTCCCTTCGACGCCCGTGAGGGCAAGTATGGGGAAGTAGACAGTGATGATGATCGCCTGTCCGTAGACCGAGGGCTGGATCATCTCCTTGGCCGCAATGGTCACCTCGTGCATCCGCTCTTCGAATGTGAGCAGACGCTTTTCGTGGTGCTGCTTTTCAGCGAGTCGCCGCAGGCAGTTCTCGACGATGATGACCGCCCCGTCCACGATCAGGCCGAAGTCGATCGCCCCGAGCGACATGAGGTTGCCGCTCACCTTGTTCTGCACCATCCCCGTCGCCGTCATGAGCATGGCGAGGGGAATGGCGAGGGCGCAGATGATCGCGGCCCGCACGTTGCCCAGCATGAGGAGGAGCACCACGATCACGAGGATCGCCCCCTCCAGCAGGTTCTTCTCCACCGTGGCGATGGTCGCATCGACCAGCTTGGTGCGGTTGAGGACCGTCTTGGCGTGGATGCCCGGCGGGAGCGACCTCGCAATCTCGGTCATCTTGGCATCGACGCTCTGGGCGACCGTGCGGCTGTTGCCCCCGAGCAGCATGATGGCGGTGCCGACGACGACCTCCTCGCCGTTCTCGCTGGCCGAGCCGGTGCGCATCTCTCTCCCCACACCGATGGCGGGTGTGCCATCCGGATTCCTCGCGGCAATATCGCGCATCCGAATCGGCACGCCGTTCCTGGCACCGACGACGATGGCCTCGATTTCCTCAACCTTCTCGATGCGACCGGTGGCCCGCACCACGTAGCTCTCGCCCTTGTGCTCGATGTATCCCGCGCCCGTCGACGCGTTGTTGCGCTCCAGGGCCTCGATGACGTTGTGGAAGGTCAGGCCGTAGGAAACCAACTTCATGGGGTCGGGCTGGACGTGGTATTGCTTGACGTACCCGCCGATGGCGTCCACGCCCGCCACGTCCTTCACGCCCTTGAGCTGCGGCCTGATGATCCAGTCCTGCACCTCGCGGAGGTACGCGACTTGCTCCAGTTCCGTCGCCAGTCGCCGCCCCTCGGGCGTGAGGTACGAGCCGTCCTTCTGCCAGCCGGGCTTGCCGTCCACGACGGTCGCGCCCTTGCCGTGCGGGTGCTCGTACTCGACGGTGTACATGTAGATCTCGCCCAGTCCAGTGGCGATCGGCCCCATGAGCGGCTCGACGCCCGGCGGCAGCGATTCCTTGGCCTCGCCCAATCGCTCGCTGACCTGCTGGCGCGCGAAGTAGACGCTCACGTCGTCGTTGAAGACGGCCGTGACCTGGGCAAACCCGTTGCGGCTGAGCGAGCGCGTGGATTGCAGGCCGGGGATGCCCGCGAGGGCGTTCTCCATCGTGAACGTCACCTGCTTCTCGACCTCGAAGGGTGAGAGGCTGGACGCCACGGCGTTGATCTGCACCTGGTTGTTGGTGATGTCCGGCACCGCGTCGATGGGGAGTTTCTTGAGCGAGTACGCCCCGAACGCGGCCACCAGCGCCGTGATGATGAGGACGAACCACCGGTTCTTGACCGAGAAGTGGAGGATTGATTCAAGCATGTGAGTGATCCTCCTTTCTTAGTGTTCGTGAGCCGCGGAGCCCTTGCCGAGGTCCGCTTTGAGGATGAAGGTTCCGGCCGCAACGAACCGCTCGCCTTCGACAAGGCCGGAGTAGATGGGGACCAATCCGCCGACGGTCTTGCCGATCGTCACGGCGCGCTTGGCGAAGGTATTTGGCTCGCCCTCGACAGGGACAAAGATCGCCGGGCCGCCTTCGACGGTCTGCACCGCGACATCGGGCACCGCGATCATCGGGGTCGGTTCTGCCCCCCCGAAGCCTGCCGCCGAACTCGTCACAATCTCAACCTGGGCAAACATACCCGGCTTGAGTGGGAGGTCCTTCGTGGCGACCTCGATGCGGACCTGCGCCGTGCGGGTCGTCATGTCCACCATCGGCGAGATGAAGGCGACCTGGCCTTCCAGAGGTTTCGAGTCGGACGAACCTACTTTGACCCAGGCCTTCGCGCCCACCGCGATCTCGGCGAGCTTGGCCTCGGGGACGTCCGCAAGCACCCAGACGTTGGAGAGGTCGGCGAGCACCATAATGGCCTCGCGGTCGGGGCTGACGAGTTCACCGAGTGTGACTTCACGCTGCACGACCTGGCCATCGATCGCCGCGTGGATGGCGTAGCGCGGTGCGACCTCGCCGGTCTTGAGGAACGCATCGACCGCCGCTTGGTTCATTCCCAAAAGGTGCAGGCGGTTCTCCGACGCGGTGACGGCGGCATCGGCCGCACGCTGCGCGGCGACCGCGCCCTTGTACTCGGCCTCTCGACGCTGCACCTCTGTCAACGAGGTTCCCTGTGTCTGGTCGTAGAGCCCCTTGGCGCGATCCCACGATGCCTTGGCGAGATCGACCACTGGACCGGCGGAGTCTTTGGCGACCCGCTTCTGGAGCAGGTCGGCCTGGGCCTCTCCGAGTTCGGGGCTCTCGATGATGCAGAGTTCGTCCCCCTTCTTCACGTCCTGGCCAAGCCGGACCTTGATCTCGACCACACGCCCGCGAAGGGGCGAACCAACGTGCGCCATCGCCTCCGCGTTGAAGCCGACGCGGGCGGACGTCACGATGGTGGGCCGCAGCGCCCACATCTGGGCGGATTCGATCTTGATGCCGTACCGCTCCACGGCATCGGCGGTGAGTTTGACCTCGTCGGTGTGAGCCTCCTCGCCCCCGCCGCCGTGGTCGTGGCCGGCGTGCTCGTCGGCTTTCGCTGCCGGCTTGGCCGCGCCGTGATCGTCGCCGTCGGCCTTCTTCTTGCACCCCACGGTCGTGAGGAGCGCGGCGAGTGCGAAGACCGCCACGAGTGCCGGGATGGTGATTCGCCGTGGATGCGGGTCGTTCCCGCCTTGGATGTCAGTGTGCGTGTGCATGAGTTCTGCTTTCGAGTGGTCGGCATCGGGCCGACGGGGAATGCGAATGAAGGGTCACTTGCCAGGATTCGGCACGGAGGCGTCGTTGCTGGCAGTGGTGGTGAGAATCGCGGATGGCCCGGGGCCGCCGACGGCCCTTTGCAGTCGGATGGCGGCGATCGTCGCCTTGCGGTCGAGTTCAACGGCCTTGGCCTGTGCCGCTCGCAAGTCCTGTTCTGCAAGGAAGAGCGCCGTCACGTCCGTCTGCCCTGCCCTGAACGAGGCGTCGGCAAGCGACCGACGCTGCTCCTGCAAAGGAACGAGTTCCTGCCGGACTCGCCGGACGTTCTCACGGGTCTGAGAGAGTGACTCCCACGAGCGGCGCACGTCCTCGATGACCTGCCGCTTGGCCTGGACGAGTTCGTGACGCGCCTCGATCTGCTCGGCCGTGACACGCTCCGAGCGGGCCTGGCCCATGTCGAAGATCGGGATGGGAATGGACACTTCGGGACCGGTCTGCCACAGCCCGTCGCGCTGGGCCTGCACCCCGGCGCTCGTGCCGTCAAACGGCAAGAGGCTCGTGAGCGCAAGGTCGTCGCCGAGTGCGGCAAGGGCCCACGAGCGTTCCTGAATCTCCGGGCGCGAACGAAGCCCGGCATCGATCCACGCGGCCTCGGCGGTGCTCGTCAATGTCGGCGGTGTCCACGGCTCGAGTTTCCATGCCGCTGTACCTGACGGCCGACCGATCAGCCGTGCTAATCGGAGCCGTTCGTCCCGCAGTTCCTGGGTCGTCTCCGCGATCTCGACTTCGAGTTCCACTCGCTGCGTGTTCAGGACCGCGACATCCTCGCGGATGCCTTCACCAGCCGAGAGCCTCGCATTTGCCAAGTCCACGGCCTTGCTCACCAGCGTTCGACGCTGCTCGAACACGGGCAGCAGTTGCTCCAACGCTTGCACCGAGACGTACCGCTCCTGCACCTCGGCAACGGCGTCGATGACGGCGGTGATCGCCGCCGCGGACGCCTGTCGAAGCCGGTTGTCCGCGGCACTTGACTGCCGGGGAATCTTGAGGATCGAGATCAGGTCCTGGGCGAGCGAAGCCTCGATCACGGGCTTGCCCCCTCCCTCCGGGAATCTAAGGGCAAGATTGAGGATTGGGTTGGGGAGTAGCCGGGCCTGCTTGGCATCGGCGAGCGCGATCCGCACGCGAGCAAGAGCCGCCTGCACGCTCGGATCTGTGGTGACGGCGACCCTTACAGCGTCAGCAAACGTCAACGTGTCGGGGTCGCCCGGCTCATCTATCGGCGCGCCTTCAACACGGAACGCGATCGGCTCTGAAAGGCCCGCGGCCGTACCGGCTACGGTCTCGGTGCTTGTCTCGGGAGGCCGCATCGACTGGCAGCCCGCCAGCGCGACGAGTGTGAGGGTGCCGATGCTGAGTCGAGAAAGCGTCTGCGGGAATGATCGGGAAACCCCGACCCTGCAACAGGCCCGGTTGGGTCGAATGTCCATGGAGGAATCCATCGAGTGGTTAAGAGGCACACCCAGCACGCCGCTCCGATCAGGAGCAGGGGTCGGTCAAGACCCGCAGCGCGCACGATTAGACTTGGCTCACGTGCCTTGTGAAGGCAAAAGCGAGCGCACAGGGTGAACCTACACCAGCAAGACGATGGTTCTGATGGACGCCATCGCGGGCGGCGGAGCCGCAGCCCGAACGTCTATCCACCGCATCAACACGTTGAGTGGCAGCGGGTCGATGGGGAATGTGATGACCGCAAAGGTCGGGAGCGGCAGGTCAAAGGTAACTGCCGAATGTGCCGACCTCACGGTCGCTGTTCCCACGTCCGTTTTGACCGGCTTGTCCTCGCACGGGCTTGGAGACCCGGATGCGGGATCGTCCGGCAGCTGTGGCCCGCAGGGCGCAACGCACCGCCCGGTTTCATCGCGGTCGCAGCCGCCCCATTCCAGATGGGAAGTCCCGTTGGGTTCCCGGCATTCCACCATAAGGCCACCAGCCACGGCGTGAAAGCCGGTGACTAGTACGCAGATGACTGCGATCAGGCGATGGAGAAAGCGGCGGTTCATTCGGTCGGGCAAAGGATAGGCCCGTCTGCGTCGTCAATGGATCGCCATGACGAAGGAAATAAGGTACGCGTGGTGCCAGTGCCAATCCGGCGAAAGGCATCGCGGCTATTTGACGGCGTCGCTCAGCCTTGTCGCGATTGAGCGCGGGTTGAGGAAATCGATCAGTAGACGCGGCTTTGCGTGAGTTCCACGGTGAAAGTCACGGTCGGGTTGCAGGCAGTTCAGGAAAGGAAGTTCAAATCCCGCCAACACTCTGGCCAAAAACGCTCAAAAACTGAGCAAAACCCGCGAGCGATTGAACTGCGTTTTGATGACGTAAACCCTTTCCGCACAAAGAGAAAGTCCTTCGACGCAGCCGTCGAAGGACCTCGCCTACAGAAAAGTCGGGGTGATAGGATTTGAACCTACGACCTCTTCGTCCCGAACGAAGCGCGCTACCAAGCTGCGCTACACCCCGTCGATTCAGCCCCAAGTATAGCCGCCCTTCACGCCCGTCCAGCGGCCCGGACGAACTTCACGATCCGGGCCTGCCGCAGCAATTGAGATCGGACTCCTCGATTCGTGCTCGGCGATGGCCCCCCTCGGCATCATGTGGGTCCGAGCGGCGGAAACACGACCGAACCGGCACACACGGCACCCAATTCCCAATTCCCGATTGCCGGTGCGCGGTGCGCGGTGCGCGGTGCGCGGTGCGCGAAGTGTTTCTTCGGGACCTTTCAGCCTCAGTTGAAAGCCTGCGTTTCATACGCGAAGCTCGGCTTGACGCTATAGACATTGTCCTCACGCGTGCCGGGATCCAGGTCGATACCGGACGAGTAGAAGTATGCGCGTGATCCGGGGCAGATGCCCTCGTCGGCGTCGCCCACGGCTGTCATGGGGTCCTGGCTCCCGAGGTTGTTGGGATCGAAAGGGCGATAGGAACGGCGGAAGTCGAACTCCGGGTTCGGAGATTCCTTCACCTTCTTGTGCGTGCGGCTGTTGTTGATCGTGTTCTGGTTTTTGGTTTGGTCGAGGTACGCCCCGTATCCGCCGTGGAACGCCGGATGGACGAATCGCAGAGGGCGGCCGTAGCCGTCGATCAACTCAACGCTCCGGAGATCGGTCGTGGCGCCGATGTCGGCGGCGGCGGCGACGACGACGGTGCGGACCTGGCGCGAGTCGCTCACGGACTTGATGATGTCGTCGGCCTCGGGGCGCAGGCCCGTCATCTCGAGGTCGATCCAGAT
>OEIV010000873.1_pt1 | contig 15226 bp, 13 predicted proteins | sample 1539231 | NCBI WGS metagenome assembly OEIV01 (sample SAMN03794762, study PRJEB22550) | activated sludge metagenome | feature: wastewater treatment plant; material: activated sludge; isolation source: Wastewater treatment plant of a petroleum refinery complex | place: Argentina: Buenos Aires ...
ACATCTGGGCCGGCCCGCACCATCTGCACTACACCGCGCTGCCTGACTGGGCGCAGACCCTTGGCATGACCTTCTCGATCATGCTGTGGATGCCCTCGTGGGGCGGCATGATCAACGGCCTGATGACGCTGTCGGGCGCGTGGGACAAGCTGCGCACCGACCCCGTCGTGCGACTGCTCGTCGTGTCGGTGGCTTTCTACGGCATGTCGACCTTCGAGGGTCCGCTCATGTCCATCAAGGCGGTCAACTCGCTGTCGCACTACACCGACTGGACCATCGGTCACGTCCACTCGGGTGCTCTCGGCTGGGTCGCCATGGTCTCGTTCGGCGCGATCTACTGCCTCGTCCCGTGGCTGTGGCAGCGTAAGGCTCTCTACTCGCTCCGTCTGGTCGAGTGGCACTTCTGGATCTCGACGCTCGGCATCCTTCTCTACATCACCGCGATGTGGGTGTCCGGCATCCTCCAGGGCCTGATGTGGCGCGCCTACGACAAGCAGGGCTTCCTCACCTACTCGTTCGTCGAGACCGTCGAGGCCATGCATCCGTTCTACGTCATCCGTGCCATCGGCGGCATGCTCTTCGTGCTCGGCGCGCTGATCATGGCCTACAACATGTGGCGCACGATCCGCGGCGACGAGCCGGTCGATGCGAAGGATCAGCCGCGCGTTGCGGCGGCTCCGGAGCTGCGTCCGCAGGCTGCTGAGTAAGGGGGAAGAACATGACTCACGAACCATTCGAGAAAAACTCGATTATCCTCCTGATCGGCATCCTCATCATGGTGTCGATCGGTGGCTTGGTGCAGATTGCGCCGCTGTTCTGGGTGCAAAGCACCATCGAGCAGGTGAAGGGCATGCGTCCCTACACCCCGCTCGAGCAGGCCGGCCGCGACATCTACATCCGCGAGGGCTGCTACACCTGCCACTCGCAGATGGTGCGCACCTTGCGTGACGAGGTCGAGCGCTATGGTCACTACTCGCTCGCTGCAGAGTCGATGTACGACCATCCGTTCCAGTGGGGCTCCAAGCGCACCGGTCCAGACCTTGCCCGCGTTGGCGGCAAGTACTCCGACCAGTGGCAGCGCGAGCACCTGATCAACCCGCGCTCGGTCGTGCCGGAGAGCATCATGCCCAGCTATCCCTGGCTGGCCAAGACGCCGCTCGACACCGCCAAGGCCGCGAGCCACATCGGCACGCTGCGCATCACGGGCGTCCCCTACACCGATGACATGATCGCCAAGGCCAAGGCGGACATCGAGGCGCAGGTCAACCCGGACAGCAAGGGCGTGAAGGAACTTCTCGCCCGCTACCCGAAGGCCAAGGTCGGCAATTTCGACGACAACGCCGAGACCGTCACCGAGCTCGACGCCGTCATCGCCTACCTGCAGATGCTCGGAACGCTGGTCGATTTCGCCAGCTTCGACGCCTCTGGTCCCAACCTCCGCTGAGGAAAGGAACAAGGCATGTCGTACGACACAGTTGCAACCTTCAGCCAAGTCACGTCGCTCCTGTTCTTCTTCGCGCTCTTCATCGGTGTGGTCGCCTACGCCTTCTGGCCGGGCAACAACCGCAAGTTCGACGAAGCTCAGCGCAGGGCGCTCGGACTCGAAGCTGAGAAATCCAATGGTGGGGGCCGCTGATGGCTGGTCACAAGAAAATCGATGAAGTCACGGGTGTCGAGACCACCGGCCACGTTTGGGACGGTGATCTCCAGGAGCTCAACAAGCCCCTGCCCCGGTGGTGGCTCTACACGTTCTACGTCTGCATCATCTGGGCGATCGGCTATTGGGTTGCCTATCCGGCTTGGCCGACGATGACCGGCTACACGAAGGGCATGCTGGGCTACAGCCAGCGCGCCACCGTGACCGACGAGGTCAAAGCCGGCAAGGCGGCCCAGGGCGCGCTGCGCACGCAGCTCGACAAGACGGCGCTCGCCGACATCAAGAAGGACCCGTCCCTGCTGCAGTTCGCGACTGCCGGTGGCAAGGCGGTGTTCTCCGACAACTGCGCGCCCTGCCACGGCCGTGGCGCGCAGGGAGGTGCCGGCTATCCCAACCTCAATGACGACGACTGGATCTGGGGCGGCAAGCTCGAGGACATCCAGCAGACGATCCAGCACGGCATCCGCTGGTCGACCGACAAGAACACCCGCGACAGCGCTATGCCGCGGTTCGGTCTCGACGGCATGCTCGACGCCAAGCAGATCGGTGACACGGCCGAGTACGTGTTGTCGCTCTCTGGCGCCAGCAAGGACGCCGCCGCTGCGGAGCGTGGCAAGAAAGTCTTCGCCGAGCAGTGCGTCGCCTGCCACGGCGAGGACGGCAAGGGCAACCTCGAGCTCGGTGCTCCGAACCTGACCGACGCCATCTGGCTCTACGGCGCCAAGAAGGCCGAAGTCGAGAAGAGCATCCAGACGGGCCGCGGCGGCTCCATGCCGGCGTGGGCGGGCCGTCTCGACCCCGTCACGATCAAGTCGCTGGCGCTCTACGTCCATTCGCTCGGCGGCGGCAAGTAAGCTCTCGCCTCGCGAACAATTATCAATGCGATCCACTCCCGCGCCCTTCATACCCTTTCCCGGGGCGCGGGAGACTTATAGAATGACCTGAGACAGCCGCCGCGATGCGGCGCTCCCGCGCACCGTGAGCGAGACTTGCGCGACAAAGTGTCGGGAAGCGACCCTCGCAGCCGCGAGCGGCTTTCGCGCAAAGCCCTGACACCCCATTGTGATGATCAGCGGGGCGGCCCGCACTGCCCACAACGAACGCGGTGTGCGAAGCGAAATGACAACGATCGAAGTCAAGAATCCCTTTCTCGACGACAAGAAGACGGTTGCCGCCGAGGCGCATGGCATCGAGAAGATCGACGTCGAGGCCGTCAACCGCAAAGCCGAGCGCCCGCAGTACGCCAGCCGCAAGAAGGTCTATCCCAAACGCGGCCATGGTTTCTTCCGCAACGTGAAATGGCTGGTGATGGCCGGCACGCTCGCCGTCTATTACCTGCTGCCGTGGCTGCGCTGGAACCGGGGCCCGGGCCTGCCCAATCAGGCCGTGATGCTCGACATCGACAACGGCCGCATCTTCTTCTTCGATCTCGCCATCTGGCCGCAGGAGCTCTATCTCGTCACCGGCTTCCTGGTTCTCTCGGCGCTGTCGCTGTTCCTATTTACCGCTATCGCCGGCCGTGTCTGGTGTGGCTACCTCTGCTGGCAAACGGTGTGGACCGATCTGATGGTCGCCGTCGAGCGCTTCTGGCAGGGCGACCGCAACGCCCGCATCCGCCTCGACAAGGAATCCTGGTCCGCGAACAAGTTCTTCCGCAAGGGCATGACGCACCTGTCGTGGATCGCCATCGCGGCGGCGACGGGTGGTGCCTTCATCCTCTACTTCCGCGATGCGCCGACGCTCGCACACGAGTTCGTCACCGGACAGGCACCTCTGCCCTCGTACGTCTTCTTCGCGCTCCTCACGGGCTTTACCTATCTGCTCGGCGGCATCGCCCGCGAACAGGTCTGCATCTACATGTGCCCGTGGCCGCGCATCCAGGGCGCCATGATCGACTCCGACAGCCTGCTCGTGACTTATCGCGATTTCCGCGGCGAGCCGCGCGGTCCGCTGCGTAAGAGCCAGGGCTGGGAAGGACGCGGCGACTGCATCGACTGCAACGCCTGCGTTGCCGTGTGCCCGATGGGCATCGACATTCGCGACGGCGGGCAGCTCGAGTGCATCCAGTGCGCGCTTTGCATCGACGCCTGTAACGAGATCATGGACAAGGTCGGCCGTCCGCACGGGCTGATCGCCTACGACACGCACCGTTCGATCCAGTCGGAGAAGAAGGGCGGCGGGCTGAAGCTCAACATCATCCGGCCCCGCACGATGCTCTATGCCGGCGTGATCTCGTTCGTCGGCGCGATCGTCGGCTATGCGCTGATGTCGAAGACGACGCTCGAGATGAACGTGATCGCGGAACGCAACCCGCTCTACGTCCAGCTCTCCGACGGCGGCATCCGCAACACCTTTACGGTGAAGATTCTCAACAAGCGCTATGAGACCCACACCTTCAAGCTCTCGATCGACGGGCTGCCCGGCGCCAAGATGAGCGTGCTCGGCCAGGAAGGCGAAGAGACGCCGCTCATTAGCGTCGTGCCGGACGATCTCCGCGAGATTCGCGCCTACGTGACCGTGCCGAAGAGCGAACTCGGGAAGCTCGCGGGTGAGAAATCGGAGTTCCATTTTGTCGCCACCGACGCGGCGGGAGGCCAGAAGACGACGCGCGGGACGAACTTCCGCAAGCCATGAGGCATCGTCCGGCCGCGCAACGCCGCAGAGGCGCTTGAGCGGTCGGATGTTCCTCCAGACGGCGAATGGTTGAGATGGAAGCGCGAAGCGCATCCATCGAAATCGAGAGCAAACCGGGCCGGATTGACCCTCATCGCATCCGGTAGAGCGCCAGCGGTGTCCTTCATCCGGATGGCGCTCCGGCGCGCGGAGGCAGGCGACCGACACGAGGTCGTCGCCGCAAACGGCCGGCGCTTGGAGCCCGCGAGCGGGCGTCGCGCACGAAGCCGACCGTGATCGGCCGCCTACGGCGCACCGCCGCAAGCACGGAACGCGAGACGAGGCCGTTTCGACGGCCTCGACCACTGCGGTGCACGAGTGTCCGCGCCGGAACGGCGTCCTGGCGCCCGCAATGGCACCGGTCGGAGCGCCGCCGCCCGCGGCCTACCGGCCGAACGATGGAGGGCGCGGCTATCGCCACCCGTGCCGGGAGGCGCTAAGACTTGGCTCAGCAAAGGCAACAGACATGGCGGGCATCCGAGTGGACGGCAATCGCAACACGCGCGGCGGCTCCGAGGGCGGGGGCGGGATCACTGGGCGGCACGTGCTGCTCGGCCTGATCGCCTTTTTCGGCATCGTCTTCGCGGTCAATGGCGTCTTCCTGTACCAGGCGCTGTCGACCCACACCGGGGTCGTCGCCAACGAGCCCTACCGCAAGGGCCTCGAGTACAACCAGCGGATCGAGGCCGACGAGCGCCAGCAGGCGCTCGGGTGGACCGTCGATCTCGCCGTGCCCGATCATGCCGGGGAGGTTCGCGCCGTGCTGGTGGACGGCAACAAGCGACCGGTTACCGGCCTGCTCCTCGTCGGTCGCATCGGCCGCCCCTCGACGGGCGACCTCGACCGTGCGCTCGAATTCAAGGAAGCGTCCGCCGGAACCTACATCGCTCCGGTCACCGCGCTCGAAGAAGGCACCTGGATCGTCGAGCTGCAAGCAAGCGAACTCAAGTCCGATGGCGAGGCCGTCGTCTGGCGGATGAGAAAACGCGTCTGGCAGAAGCCCTGAGTTTCCAAGACGCGAAGTGCAAGTGGCCTGAGCAAAAGAGCCCCGAGAGGTCGCGTGACCGGTAATCTCCGCCCCCTGCCGACGCCGCCTGACGAGACCGCGCGGGAAGCCGGGAACGACAACACGCCGCTCGCCGAAACGACGACGCTCGTCGCCGACACCATGTACTGCGGTACGTGCATGATCACCATCGAGGACACGCTGAACGCGCTCCCCGGTGTGGGCCGCGCCCGCGTCAACCTCACCACCAAGCGCGTCAGCGCCACCTACGATCCGAACCGCACCAACGTCGAGGCCATGATCGCCGCGCTCGACGGCGCCGGATTCCCCGCCGCCGAGCTTATCGAGAGCCGCGAAGCGGAAGCCGATGCGCGCGACCGCGATTTCCTGAAGCGGCTCGGCGTCGCGGGTTTCGCCGCAGCCAACGTGATGCTGTTGTCCGTCGCCGTGTGGTCCGGCATCGGCAACGATATGAGCCAGGGCATTCGCTCGCTGTTCCACTGGCTTTCAGCGCTCATTGCGTTGCCCGCCATCGCCTACGCGGGCCAGCCGTTCTTCCGCTCGGCGCGTCTCGCGCTCAAGGGCGGCCGCCTCAACATGGACGTGCCGATTTCGCTCGGCGTCATCCTCGCCTCCGGCATGAGCGTGTTCCAGACCATCCGGGGCAACGACCACGTCTATTTCGATGCCGCGATCACGCTGCTGTTCTTCCTGCTCATCGGCCGCTTCCTCGACCAGATGATGCGCACGCGGGCGGCGGGCGCCGCGGCCAACCTGCTCGGGCTCAAGGCGTCGAGCGCGGTGCTGCTCGCCGACGACGGCTCGAGCCAGCGCGTCTCCGCCCGCAGCTTGAAACCTGGCAGCCGCGTGCTGATCGCGGCCGGCGAGCGCATCGCCGCCGATGGCGTCGTCGAAGATGGAACGAGCGAGGTCGAGGAAAGCCTCATCACCGGAGAGAGCGTGCCGCGCCCTGTCACTGTCGGCGCCGCCGTCTACGCCGGTACTGTCAATGGCGGCGGAGCGTTGATCGTGCGCGCCACGGCAACGGACCAGAATACGCTGCTCGCCGAGATCGCGCGCCTCATCGACGCCGCCGAGCAGGGCCGTGGACGCTATGTGCGGCTGGCCGACCGCGCCGCGCGTATCTATGCCCCCGCTGTGCACATCCTGAGCGGCGCCACCTTCCTCGGCTGGCTCGCCCTCGGCCATGGCTGGGAGCCGTCGCTCACCGCGGCCATCGCGGTTCTCATCATCACCTGTCCCTGCGCCTTGGCGCTGGCCGTACCGGCCGTACAGGTCGCGGCAACGAGCCGGCTGATGCGGCGCGGCGTTCTCGTCAAGGCGCCGGACGGTCTCGAGCGGCTGTCGGAGGCCGACACCATCGTGCTCGACAAGACGGGCACGCTGTCGCTCGGTGAACCGGAGCTCGTCGACGCCGAACGCGCCGACCGCGAAACGTTGGCGCGCGCTGTTCGCCTCGCCGCTGTCAGCCGCCACCCCTATTCGCGCGCGCTCGTCCGGGCCGCCGAACGGCGCGGCATCGCCGTCGCACCGGCGGAGGGTGTCGTCGAGGTGCCGGGCTCCGGCCTCAGGCTGCCGCATGAAGTCGCCGGCGAAGAGCGCCTCGGTGCGCCGGGTTTCGTCGCAGAGGGCGGCGCTCCGGCAATCGGCGCGGGCGACGCCGCTGCATCCGTGCTCGCCTACCGTGCCGGCGACGGCCAGATCACGCTCTATTCGTTCATCGACCGTCTCCGGCCCGATGCCGCCGAGGTCGTCGCCCGCCTGAAACGGGCCGGCTACGCCGTCGAGCTGCTGTCGGGCGATCGCCAGGGGCCGGTCGCCGCCGCCGCTGGGGCGACCGGGATCGAGACCTTCCGCGCCGAGACGAGCCCTGCGGGCAAGCTCGCGCGTCTCGGTGAACTCGCGGCCGCCGGACACAAGCCGCTGATGATCGGCGACGGCCTCAACGACGCTCCCGCGCTCGCCGCTGGACACGCCTCCATGTCGCCCGCAGGCGCCGCCGACATCAGTCAGGTGACGGCCGACGCCATTTTCCAGGGCCAGGGCCTCGCACCAGTGGTCGAGACGATCGCCGTCGCCAAAGCTTCGCAACGCATGGCCATACAGAACTTCGCCATCGCCATCGCCTACAACTTCGTCTTCGTTCCGCTGGCGATGCTCGGCCACGTGACGCCTCTGATTGCCGCCATCGCCATGTCTGCATCTTCGATCGCGGTGACGGCCAACGCCGTCCGCCTCAAGACCAAACGGCTGGAGCTCCACCGATGACATCTCTCGCCTGGCTCATACCCGCGGCACTCGCGCTCGGCGGCCTCGGCCTCGCCGCGTTCCTCTGGTCGCTGCGGTCGGGACAGTTCGAGGATCTCGAAGGCGCCGGGTGGCGCGCGCTGCAAGACCGGCCGCTGACCGGACCGGCGGAGAAGGAGCAGGCGAAACGGCCCGACGCGAACGACTGACGGTTCGCGACGCGCACGCTCGGAACCGGTTCAAAGAACCGCGCGGCACGTCAGGAATTCGGAACGAGAAAAGGTCCCGACGGTTTGGCGCCGGGACCTTTTTCATAGGCCGGATCTCGTCTGCATCGGGCGCGTCTCGGCGGAGACGGTGAGCGGCGCGGCCGCCACTCTGCCCGATCGTGACCTATTCCTTGCTGCGGTCGTCGATCAGCACGAGATCTTCGAAGGCATGCCATGTGGCGTGGCCGACCAGCGGAAACGCCACCACAAGCCCGATGAACAGCGTTACACCGCCAAGCACCATGAAGCCGGCGATGAGCCCCGCCCAAAGCAGCATCGGTCGCGGGTTCTCCTTGACGGCGCGGATGCTGACGCGCATTGCCGTCACCACGTCGACGTCCTTCACCATCAGCAGCGGCACCGAGACGGCGGCCACCGAAAAGGTGACGACGGAGAGCACCGCGCCCGCCAGAGTACCGACCATGAGCAGCCCCAGCCCATGCGGCGTGAACAGGATCATGTGCAGGAATTCGCTCGGCGGCGGAAACGCCTTGGCGCCGGTGAAGAGCATGAACAGCAGGAATGCCACCTGCATCCAGACCATGAAGATCAGAAACAGCACGAGGCCCATGAAGCCGAGCTGCCCCTCGGGCCGGAAGCCGGCGAGGATTGCTGAGCCGAGCGTCGGCGTCTTGCCCCGCTCGATGTCACGGCTCACCTGATAGAGGCCGACCGAGACCAGCGGCCCGATGATCATGAAGCCGCCGAACAGCGCGAGAATGATCGACTGCGCGCCGGCGAGCGTCATGCCCCAGAGCATCAGTGCAGCGACCGCAGAGAAGACGGCGCCGTAGCTGAGGCTGATCCCGGGATGGGTCCACAAATCGCGCCAGCCGGCCGCCAGCCACTCCCAGGGCTGATCGAACGGGACGCGGCGGATGCCGATGCCCGGCACCACCTCCCCGGCGAACTGTGGTTCGGCCCGCATGCTCGTCAGCGCCGTCATTTATTCGTTCCCTTGCCTATTCGCGCGCAGAACATCGGCACGCCGACGCCGCGCGGTTCCCCCCGAGACAATATCGCCAAGCATGGCCCGGCCGTTGACCGTGATCAACACATGGATGCGACCAAACATGCAAGGATTTGCATGCGACGAAAAGATGCAAACGGCCGTTCGTAGCCACTGAGGGCGGCCGATTTCCTGACCAATTGCAGAAAATGACAGCGACGTCCCCGCCGTTAGCCGGCATGCTCGGACGCGGCCCAATCCATCGGACGGCCAGATATGGAGTGCTATTGCCGACGTTTGAGGTCAGATGTCCACTCCGAGCGACGAGATCGTTGGCACCTCCGACGGCAAGCCTCATGTGACGCTGCGGCGCTCGCTGACGCTGTGGCACGCACTCCTTTACGGTCTCGGCATCACCATTGGCGCTGGCATCTATGTCCTCGTCGGGCCGATGGCCGCGACCGCGGGGTACAACGCCCCATTCGCCGTGCTGGTCGCCGCGCTGCTGATGGCGCCGACCGCCGCGTCCCTCGCCGAGCTGGCCACACGCATGCCGGTGGCCGCGGGCGAAGCGGCCTACGTGGAAGAAGGCTTCCGTAGCCCGCGCTTCGGCACCGCCATCGGCCTGCTCGTCATCGCCATTGCCGTCACGACGTCGGCGACCATCTCCGTCGGCAGTGCGGACTACATCCGTGTCTTCCTCGACCTCCCCGCACCCGTCATCGTTGCGGCCGTGGCGGTGTCGATGGGGGCCATCGCCGCCTGGGGTATCGTCGAATCGATCACCTTCGCCGGCATCATGACGGTGATCGAGACCGCCGGTCTGCTGTTCATCGCGGCAGCGGGGTTCCTGTTCGAGCCGGGCACGGTGAGCCGGCTGCCGGAGGCCGTACCGGCGCTCGAACCCGCCCGCTGGAATGGCATCGTGATGGCCGGCATGCTCGCCGTGTTCGCCTTCATCGGCTTCGAGGGCATCGTCAACATCGCCGAGGAGATGAGGGAGCCGCGCCGCGACCTGCCACGCGCCATCGGGCTTACGCTCGCGGTGACGGCGGCGCTCTACATCGCGGTGGTATGGGTGTCGCTCGTCGCGCTCGGCCCCGAGACACTCGGCGCGACCAAAGCACCACTCGCTTCCGTGTTCGAACGATTGACCGGCCTGCCGCCGAGCGTGATGGCCTTGATCGCCATCGTCGCAACGCTCAACGGCATCATTGCCAGCATCATCCTCGCGGCGCGTGTCGCCTACGGCCTCGCGCGCAACGGCGAGCTGCCGGCGCCTCTCGCGGGCCTGAGCGCGAGGACGCGCACGCCCTTGCTCGCCACCCTGATCACGACAGCTCTCGTGCTGGTGCTTGCGCTCACGATTCCGCTGGAGGGCCTGGCCGATCTCTCCTCGGAGCTGACGCTCGCGATGTTCGCGTCGGTCAATCTCGCGCTCGTTCTCATCAAGAGCCGCGAGACGGCACCGCCACCCGGCGTATTCGTGACGCCGCGCTTCGTTCCGCTCCTCGGCTTCGTCGCGACGCTTGCCTTCCTCGTCGTCAACTTCGCCCAGTAATGAGGGGTATTCGCGGTGGGCCACCACGGCGGCGAATGAGCGGGCCCACCACCGCCTGCCTCAGTCGGTCTCCACCACCGAAATCACGCGGAAGGTGCGCAGCACGCCGTCGTGCTCGCGGATGGAGACATACTCGCCGCGCTTGAAGGCGTGCTGATCGAAGCGGTAGCCGCTCTCGTCGGCGTCGGGCTCGCCGTGGATGTCGTAATGGAAAGCCCACGAGCCACCCGGCTTACGAACGATGTGCCCAACCATATCCTGCTCGCTGGCCCAGAAGCGCTTGACGCGGCAACGATCGCGCAGACGCTTCCACTCGTCGGCATTGATATGGCCGCTGTCGTCGATAGGCGCGATGAAGTCGTAGCCGTGAGAGCGGCTGCCCTCGGGATGGTCGTGATCGCGCGCCAGCTCCAGCCGTACACGCTTCAAGGACGTCGCATTCGTTGTCATCGTTTCCTCGTATCGATGGAGGTAGCGCGCGGCTGAGGGCATGCCGTGCGCCGGTGATGGATGATGCTCTAGTGGGAGAGCAGAGCCGGCATAGTCAGGTTGTGCAGCACGTAGCGCGTTGCACCTCCAAAGATCAACTCGCGAAAACGCGAATGGCCGTACCCGCCCATGACGAGGAGATCGGCGCCGCTGGACGCCGCACCGTCGAGCAGAGCCTCGCCGATCCCCTGATGATCGCGAACCTGCTCGCGCAGTGTCACCTTGACGCCATGACGCGCCAAGGCCGCCGCCAGCTCTTCGCCACCACTCGTTACCCCGGCACTCGGGCGGGCCTCGCCGACCACCAGAACGTTCACCATATCCGCCGCGCGCATCAGCGGCAGCGCATCGAAGGCCGCGCGGGCCGCCTCACGGCTTCCGTTCCATGCCACCGCGATGTTGCGGCCGACATTTTCGAAGCGCCCGCTCGACGGCACGATCAGCACGGGCCGGCCGCATTCGATGGCGAGACGCTCGGGAAAATCGAGCGCGGGCGCCATATCCCAACTCGCATCGGATTGGCTGGCGACCACGAGGTCCGCGGTCCGCCCGCGCTGCATGACGAATTGGGCGAGATCTGGATAAGGCGACTTCTCGCTCGCCCATTCGGCGACGAAGGGCCCGCCCGCGGTCGCGGCTCGGAAAATCTTCTCGAGCGCCGCCGCCTCGCGCGTCTCGTTTTCGATCACCGCCTCGATCACGTCGGCGCCGTAAGGTATGCCGCCCGAGGCCAGCGGCGGCAGGCCACCCCAAACATGCAGGCCGATGACGTGGCTCGCGTGGCGGCTGGCGAGCGCCACGACCGGCGCGAGCAGCGCATCGGCGCGGCGCTGATCGTTGAGATGAACGAGCACGGTCTTCACTGTCAGGCTCCCATGCCAAGCACTTGGTCTGCGACGGCGTCGCCGACGGCCGCACGATAGAGCGATATAGATCGCAAGCCTCGCGAAGGGAATCGCGATTGCCTTTGACGGCCCTGCGACGCGCCCCGCCACCCGCGGCCAGCGACGGTGGGGGAGCGATCGAGCGGCGATCGGGGGCCTCGATTGTGCGACCATCCGAACGGTGACATACGACGGCCGCGCCCCTCCTTGACGCACGTCAAGGTGGCGAGCAGCCGCCCCGACCAATGTCGAACATGAAAGCGAAGCCGCGAACGGCCGCCGCATCACGAGTGCGAGGATACCCATGACGAAGCCCGTCACGTCCGTCTCAGGGCCCGCCCTACATAGAGCCTTCGGCCGTGCCCGCGCGGCACTCCGCCCCGCCCTCGCCAGCGCACTCGCAGCGCTGCTCGTGAGCGGTGGCGCGATCGCGCAGGAGACGAAGCCAGAGTCGAAGCCGGTGCCGGCGTGGCAGAGCATCCTAGCCCTGCAATTGAGTTCGGCGCACAAGTGCGACCTCGACAAGGTTCTCTTCTTCCACGAGGTGCCTGTCGGCGAGACCGTTTCGACCGAAGGGCGCGCGCGTTGCCTCGACGGTCGCGAGTACGATTTCTCGCGTGATCGCGCTCATGAGAAGTTCACGCTGCGGCTGTGCCAGCCGACGGTCTGCTGAACCGCCCGTGTCCTTTTCGTTTCCGGCATCTGCTCTGAACGTCGCTGCATCGGGAGGCGAATGTCACAAACGGAGCGCCAGAGCATCATCCGACCGCACGGGATCGCCCGAGGTGACGAGCACCCGCGCAAAGGTGTCATTGGAACTTTGGGACCGCGTGCCGGCATCCGATCAAGGGAACGGTTTGCGGGCCCGCAAGATCAGATTGCGCTCGAGAGACGGGAACGGCCGATGAGCGCAAGTCGTCGCAAGCCCGCCAGTTCAGCCGACGAGCGGCAGCGCGGCAACGTTCGCGCCAGGGCCGACGTTCGCGCCAGGGCCTACGTTCGCGCGAGGGAATGGGCGCCGTGCTCGTTCCGAACAACCGATGCCGGGACTAGTCCAACACTTCGGATCACGCCCTGCGAGGCGCACCCATGACGCAAACGCGGCACGCGGGCACCGCGAGCAGCAATCAACATCAGCGTCGGGTCGTCGAATTCCTATCGGCTCCCGGCACCATCGACACGGCACCTGCGAAGGTATTCCGCACGCACGCCGCGATCGTATTCGTCGGCGCTACGCGCGCGCTCAAGATCAAACGCGCGGTCAAGCTCCCCTATCTCGATTTCTCGACGCTCGAGCGCCGCCGCGCGGCATGCCTGCACGAGATCGAGGTGAACCGCATCGCCGCGCCCGACATCTATCTCGGCGTGGTCCCCATCATCGAGCGGACCGGCGGCGGGCTCGCCATCGGCGGTCCCGGCACGACGCTCGAGTGGGCGGTCGAGATGCGCGCGTTCGAGCAGGCCGACGTCCTGTCGGAGCGCGCGGCGGCCGGCCCCCTGCCGCGTGCATTGCTCGTTGCGCTGGCCGACGTCGTTGCGACCGCGCACGAGCATGCGCAGGTTCGCACAGGCAGCGATGCCGTTACGAAGATGCGCAGCATCGTACGTGACGTGACATCGGCCGCCCGCGCCAGCGCCCGCGATGGCCTTGCGCCGCGTGTCGATGCTGTACGCCTCGCGGCAGAGACGGCGCTTTCTCGGGCCGAGCCTGTGCTCGCGGCCCGGGCCGCAGCAGGCTGCGTGCGGCATTGCCACGGCGACCTTCACCTCGCCAACATCGTCGTCTGGAACGGCCGGCCGACGCCGTTCGATGCCATCGAATTCGATGACGAGATCGCCACCGTCGATACGCTCTACGACCTCGCCTTCCTGCTGATGGACCTCGACCGGCGCAGCGGACGGGAAGCCGCCAACATCGTACTCAACCGCTATCTGAGGCGAACCGGCAGTGGAGATGATCTCGCCGGCCTTGCGGCGTTGCCGCTGTTCCTCGGCATGCGGGCGGCGATCCGCGCGCTCGTCGCGGAAGATCGCGCCCGCTCGCAGGCGGGCGAAGCCGTGTGCGCCCCGCGCGCGACCGAAGAAGCAGCCGACTATCTCGATCGCGCGCTGCGCTACCTCACGCCGCCAAAGCCGGCCCTGATCGTGGTCGGCGGACTGTCCGGTTCCGGCAAATCGACGCTCGCGCAGGCCCTCGCGCCCTCCATCGGTCCAGCGCCGGGCGCCCTCCTCCTGCGCTCCGACCTCGAGCGCAAAGCCCTCGCGGGCGTGGCCGAAACCGACAGGCTGTCGAAGGAGAGCTATACGCAGGAGTCGTCGGACCGGGTCTACGCGCGTCTCTTCGATCGGGTGGCAGCGGCCCTCGCGGCTGGTCATAGCGTCATCGCGGACGCCGTCTTCCTCAAGGCCGCCGAGCGCGCGCGTATCCGCGATCTCGCCACACGCGCCGGCGTCCCCTTCCTCGGCCTATGGCTCGAGGCACCCTCGGCGGCACTTGCCGCTCGTGTCGCGGCCCGCACAGGAGACGCCTCCGACGCCACGGTCGAGGTCGTCGAGCGCCAGCTCGCCGAGGACGCGGGCGCGGTCGACTGGATTCGGATCGACGCCAGCGGCACGCTCGGAGAGACCCTGGAAGCCGCCCTCGCGGTAGCGCGAGAAATGTTGGCTCTCTGCTGTTGATCCGTTTCGCACCCCTATCGATGCCCGCGCTACGCTGACGGGCTCGTCCACCTGCGCCACACCGCCGCGGAGGGGCTGGGGATAACGGGGACGACTGGCGAGATACCCCCGCAAATGGAAGCTCGCCGACGTTGCATCTGCTACGGCTGAGTGGTGCTTCCGGCTTCGGCGCCTCCTTGGCGTCCCCGCACTCGAGCATCGACCGTCCCGGCGCAAACACCCGTGTTTTGCCCGGTTTCCGCGTCGATGCCCCGGCGTGGTGAGCTAGGGCGCTTCCTTCCGATCGGCAGACCGCGACAGCGGTGCGCGCCCTTCGGAAAGCGTCCAGGAACCGAAGCCGCCTGCGTGCGCCGCCCTTGCTTGCGGCCGCACCGTACGCGCGTCGATGTCTGCGTCTTCCATCGTCAACAAGAGTGGTGTGCTGGTCCGCCGGCGAGCGGACCAAGTCGCACGTCGTCGTAAGGAGGCGTCATGTCTCATCTCGCTTGCAGAGAGCTTTCGCTGAACCGCCGCGCCAAACGCGCAGCCGTTCCGTTCGCGCTCACACTCGCCACCGCGCTCGCGCTCGGCGGCTGTGCCGGCAGCGGCCTGGATTTGCCCGACCTCGCCAGCGTCCCGGCCGAGAGCACCACCGCGTCCGCTGGCGGAGCGATCGAGACCGGCAGCTTGCCTCCGGTTTCGGCCAGGTCCACCGCCGCGCAAACCGATACGGCCGACGGCGGAGCGCCCCTGCCCCCCGCCATTGCGAAGGCCCGCGACAAGCGCGCCTCGGGCGACAAGCTCGCCGCCAT